>ERZ772893.46-NODE-46-length-180695-cov-33.638319_pt1 | contig 180695 bp, 153 predicted proteins | sample MGYA00511482_ERZ772893 | MGnify/ENA primary metagenome ERZ772893 (study PRJEB29015, sample SAMEA2737687) | human gut metagenome | biome: human gut; feature: human-associated habitat; material: faeces | place: China | collected 2012 ... | reverse complement strand
CTACTCTTGTTTGCGTCAACCCCTCAGTCAAACCTTCGGTTTGCCAGCTCCCCGGACGGGGAGCCTTTTGGGTGCGGTACAAGCTCCAACCCAAAAGCTGTCCCCCAACCGAAAAGAGCCCCATTGGGGCTCTTTTCATTGCTTGCTTATTCTCCCTTATTCTTATCTCCAGCCGTAGCCGCTGCTCGTGCCGGGGACGAACAGGCCCACGCCGGGGACATAGCCCGAGGGCGGGGTCGTGCTGCCGGAATAGCCGGGGTAATAGTAGCCGTTCGTCCAGCCGTAGCCGGGGGCGTAGCCCATGGGGGCGGTGCTGGTCAGGTACTTGGTGAACACATAGCCCGTGTAATCGCCGCAGACTACCTTGCTCCAGTTGCCGCTCTTTTCAACGAAGGTGACGGCTGTGCCGACCCTGAGCGTTCCTATTATGCCGTACTTGGTGCCGGGCCCTTTGCGCAGGTTAAGGTTGGTGGTGGTGTAAAGCCTGGTTCCCCAGCCCTGTGAAGGCGGAGTGGGTACGGACGGGTACGAGGGCGCGTTTTTACCAAGATACTTGGTGAATACATACGCCACCTGGCCGCGGTAAACCACCTGGGACCACTTGCCGCTGTAGCCTATCAGCTTTACCTGCTCGCCCGCCTCAAGCACGCCTATAACGCTGTACTTGGTGCTGGGGCCGGTGCGCACGTTCACGCGCTCCGTGGCATAGCGGTATTCATAGTAGCCATAGTTCGGCGTTGAGGGGTTAGAGGGCGTTGAGGGGCCGCTCCAGCCGCCGCTCCAGCCGCTGCCGTAATTCTTGTCATAATAGAATTCGGCATATACCGTTTCGCTTATTCTGCACCTTTCGTCATAAACGCTTTTGCCCAGGCGATAGAGCGCGCCCTTGCTCAGGTCGTATCCTGCAAGGCTCAGATTCACGCTTACGCTCTTGCCCGGCGCAAGCGTATATCCCCAGTAGGGATAATTTCCGCTGTAATTGGCGGCCGGAACCCAGCGGCCGTCCCTTGCCACCTCCAGCGAGAATGAATCGCCGAAGGAATAGTTGGTGAGCTTGGATTTGTTGGTGAACGTTATGCTCAGCGTGGTGTTGGCGAGCGTCAACATATTGCTTGAAAGGGTCATTTCAAGCGCACTTTCGGGTACATACTGCGGCGTGGTGCCCCAGCCGCTATTTCCCGCCGCCAGGGCGGGCACGGCGCACAGCATCATTACCGCGGCGAGTGCGAAGCAGATCAGCTTACGTGTTTTCATGGTTCAATCCTCCCTTACGGTTTTATTTTCTGCCTTGGCCTTATGGCCTTGGCCTACTTCCATTATAATGCAATTTGCGCCCAATACAAGTGAACAAACTATTAACCTTGGGGAAAATATGGCTTTCTCTATTTGAGTGTTATGCTATATAATAAAAGAAAAGCCTATGGGGGGTTAGGTTATGCCCGCTAAAGATAAACCAAAGAGCATAGATGAATTGATGCTGTATCTAAGGGATGTAAAAGGGATAAACATTTCCGGTCATGAGCAAAAGCAAAAGCTCATGAATATGGGATACTATCACGGTTATAAAGGATACCGCTATATTGGTAATCCAAACAAGAAAGCCCCCTTTTCAGATTTCTCGCAATTAGCGGCCGTATATGATTTTGACACTCAAATAAAGGCTATCCTTTTCCCCCTTGTTGTATTTATTGAAACGGCGTTAAAAAACTATGTGCTTGAAAGCATTATTTCATGCACGGAATCTGACGATCTTGCCGTAATATACAACAAGGTTCTTGACCGGTATAATGAGTATTATCCCAATACATACCCGACGCCTTCAAATAAAAGATGCAGCAGCACGGAGAAATATAAATCAGCACTTAAACGCAGGCTCGAGCTGAGAAACCGAATATACAAAATTCAATCCGATGCGTTTGTGAACGACAACCGCATTGCCCTGCACTATTTATACAACGAGAACAGCATGCCTGTATGGGCGCTGTTCGAGCTTATAAGTCTTGGTGAGTTTGGCCACTTTGTATCATGCATAAACAAAAATTGCCGCGTAAAAATCTCAAAAAGCATTGGATTTAGGCAATCGGACGATACAAACGGAACAATGCTGCAGAGGGTGATATACGCCATTAAAGACTTCAGAAATGCAATAGCGCACAATGATATTGTGTTCGATACGCGCTTCAAAACCGGGAATATCGATACACAGATATCGGCAACGTTAAAGAATGATTTAGGTATTGAAAACGTGACCTTTGCCACCGTTACCGATTATCTGATTCTTGTTGTATATTTGCTGCGCCTGCTGCATGCGCCGATGAGCAAAATCGGAAATTTGGTATCCGATTATGAAAAGGCCGTGGAGGATTTGAGAGCATCAGTGCCTGCAAATGTGTTTGCACAAATAGTACATACTGACAATACGCAAAAAATTGCAGCTCTTACGCAAAAGTTTGCATAAAGTCTATTGCATATTTTAGGCATTTATCGTATATTATAAATACGAATTGCGGTATCTCTCTGCGGAGGATACTTAAGAGGGTCGGATGCGTCCGGCTCTCTTTTTCTTTCTGCCCCCCCGCTATCGAATTCCCACAGAAGCGAAAAAGCGGCGCGCAGCCGCTTTTTTTGCTTATTCGTCCCTGTACCCCGCCATTATCTGCTTGAACAGCTCCTGCGTGGAGGGCGGAGTGTAGGTTATTGCATTTGCGCCGGCCTCTATTGTTCGGCTTATGGTTTCGTTCGTTTTGCCGCCGGATGCAATTATGGGCACATCGGGGAACCCTTCGCGTATTTTGCGCACAATGTCCGCCGTGCGGTCGGCACAGGCTACGTTAAGAATTGATGCGCCCGCGTCAAGGCGCGCCCGAATATCCGTATCCATTCTTGTAACCGTTGCCACAACGGGTATATCAATGGCCATGGACACGGCAAGCATATTGGGGTTGGATATGGGGGCGTTGAGCACAACGCCCATCGCGCCCTGCATCTCAACGTCCTTTGCCAGCGAAACCGTGCGCAGTCCCTGTGTTGTTCCGCCGCCTACCCCGCAGAAAACGGGTATGTAGGAGGCCTTGATTATTGCGTCGCTTATCACCTGCTGCGGCGTAAACGGGTAAACGGCGAACACGGCGTCGGCGTCGCAGTTGCGTATAATTGCCAGATCCGTCGTAAAAACGCAGCTCTTTATCCTGCGCCCGTTTATAACTATGCCGCTGGCCTGAAAAACGGCTTCGGGCATTCTTAAAATGTTTTTTCTCAGCTTGCTTCCTATCCGCGGAATGGATGTTGCTTTTTCCATATTAATATTACCTCCTTTTAATAATTATAGGTGCCCGCCCGGCTTCATACGGGCGCAATGCTATCTAATAAACCGTAAGCCCCCCGCTTAATCACTGCGGCGGGGAGGATGCGCGGAGGAAGCATCTCCGCTTTTTAATTCTTGGGTATAAATTCCCCGTAGGCCGCGCTCAGCGTGTCGAAGGCGTGCCGATAAAGCTGCTCTTCCCTATCCGTGGTTCTTTCCCCATAGCTCCAGTCAAGCGTGCAAACCGTGTTCCCTTTTTGGAAATATACGGTATGCCAGCCCGGTGTGCCCTCCTGCGCAAGGACTGCGCGGCGAATCTGCACCGCCTCCGCTTCCGTGGCGTATTCGTATACCATGACCCGCATGAGGTTCTCCCTATACGCCGTTTTAAGGCCGTATGCTACGGCAAGCACGGGCTTATCCGCGCTGCTTTGAATGCCGTGGATACCCACTCTGCCGCCGTACATATATTCAACCGCCTTTATGTTGCTCCTGCCAAGCTCCTGCGCCAGGCGGCTTCCCAAATAGCTTTTTGCACGGTTTTTGGTAAGATATTTGCCGTAAACAAAGCCGCTTGCGCCGTTGTATTCAACCTGAACCCAGCCCTTTGCCTTTTTTATGAATGTCACGGCCTCGCCCGCCTGCAAAACGCCCAGTATGCGGGAGCTTGAATTTGCCTCGCTGCGGACATTGACCTCCTCCGTTGCAAAATACAGCAGCGCGCCCGCGGGCTTTATGTGGCGCGAAAATACATAGCCCTGCTCGTCATGGCCCCCGTTGCCCCATTTTACATACGACCATTTGCCGCTTATGCCAAGCAGCGTCACCCTGTCGCCCCGCTTCAGCTCCGTAACCACGGGCACATCGTCAATCCCGGGATGATGCCTTACCTTCAGCCTTTTAGCCGTAACCTCCATCTCCTGCAAGCCCGGCGCGCCCTGGGCATACGCGCACGGCACAGCCGTAAGCAGTAAAGCGGCGGCCAAAAGCGCTGTCAGCCATCTTGTTCCTTTGTTTTTCATGTCGTCGCTCCTTTCCGGTTGTGTGGTGGTGATTTGGGTTAAATATATCCCCTGCTTATATCACGATTTTGCAATTTATGATACACGGGAAATATATTCGCTCCGTTCCTAAGTACAATCCAATCATTACGGCGCAGCTTGCTTTAGCCGCAAAACACAATAAAATCCGCCGTTTTACGCGGCATTGAACGCTTGTGTTTTTATTATACTTCATTATATTTATTGCCGCAACACATTCCCATTTTTGTTCACAATTTCCCCGCGCTCCATGCAAATAAAAAAAAGCCGGAGTTAGCTCCGGCCAAGTGCGGTTCATTTTATTTTCAGCGCTCTCAGTTCCGCCTTATGCCCGTCCGTCACGCGGCGGCTCTCTATGGCCTTCTGTATGGCCTTGTTGTGCGTCCATGCGTCAAGGCGGCGGTCCTTTATGTACGGCAGCGCCGCGTCGTATTGCTTGGCAAGCGCCGTTGCGAACAGCCACGCCACCATCATTTTAAGATAGTATTCCCCGCTCGTAACGCCCGCCGCGCGCCCGAGCACTTCCTCCGTAAAATACGGCGCGTCCAAATAATGCGCCATAAGCATGCCTAACCCGAAGCGCACCGCGTACACGTCGCCCGATTTAAGCCATTCGTCTATTTTGGGCATAAGGCTTGCCGGGCGCTTTTTGAAGAGCGCGGGCGATATCAGGTCGCACACGGCCCAGTTGGTAACATGCGGCAGGAATGCGTCCAGCGCGGCGTAAAGCCCGCCCTCGTCCTTTATCCGCTCCGTAAGGAAGCCGTGCAGGCAGTTCTCCTCCTGATAATAATGCGGAAGCGCCGCCATGAACAGGCGCGCCTCCTCCGTGCCGCAAAGCTCCTTTGCAAGCGCCCTCAGCTGCGGCGTGCGCACGCCAATGAACCGCTCCCGCTCCACGTTCGGCACAAGGGACGCGCTGAATGCCGCGTATTTTTCATCCTTCAGCGCAAAAAGCTTTTCGCGTATTGTGTTTACGGCTTGGTTTGTGTCCATAGAGCTTTCTATCCGTTACTTGAAGCAATATGAAACGGAGCCTGTAATGTCGGCCTCATATTTTCCCTGATGGAGTACAATAACATAGTAGCTGCCGCGCGGAACAGGCGATAAATCGGCATCGAAGGCGCCTGTTCCGCCTTCAAGCGGGATTACATATGTTTCCCCGTTGCCGGCATCGAATAATCCGACATAAATCGGATTCCCGGAATCTGCCCATGTTATTACGAAGGAGAACAGACTCTCTCCGTCGCCTATTGTATATGCGTCCCCGCTTATGGCTCCCGTTTTTGCTGTATCAGCCCTTTATCACCTTTTCAAGCATATGCGCGGGCATTTCGGCGCGCACGGTGAAGAGCGGGTTTACCATTTGGCACAGCGCAATGTTGCACACCATGCTCATAAGTATGCCTGCCTCGCCCTCATCCTGGCCGCACTGCCTGAGCAGATGATACATGGATTCAAGCGCCTTCTCGGTCGCCTCCTGCATTGTTTCGCCGCTGGCAACGGTCATTGCGTCGCCGCCTTCTATGAGCAGGGGCTGCTCAAGCTTCATGCCCTTTACTGCGGTTACGCGGACGGTGACCTCTCCGCTTACCTCAAGGCCGTAGCCGAAAACCTCGCCGTCGCCCATCAGCGCGTGAAGATCGCCCATGGAGAGGAGCGCGCCTTCAGCCGCAACGGGGAAATAGATGGTCGCGCCCTCGCGTATGCGGCGGCAGTCCATGTTTCCGCCGTGCGCGCCGGGGGTAACGGTGAGCACGCCTTCGCCCGCGGGGGCAACGCCTATAACGCCTATCATATTGTCAACGGGGATATCAAATCCGCCGGCCCTTACCACGCCATCCTTAATATCGTAAACATGCATGGAATGATCGCTGCCCTGCACGTTTTTGAAGCCGAATTCGCCGAAGCTGGTGCCCATCGCGCCCCAGTCGCGCGTGGTTATTTTAATTATCTCAACCTTCAGCGCGTCGCCGACCTCCGCGCCCTCAACGAACAGGGGGCCTGTGGCGGGGTTATGCATGCGGTCTATCTTGAGCCGCTCGCCCTGCCGCGTGACGGAGCAATCGTAGCAATCCAGCGTTTCAAACAGCACCGTGTCCCCGCTTTTGCAGCGCGCGGACGGAGCGTTCTTCGCATCCATAATGTCTATCTTTTTATCGGTTGTGAGCCTGAGCATGAAAAATATACCTCGTTTCCTAAGATTATATAATTATAAACCCGAAAACGGGGGTTTGTCTATGGGGTTCGGAGTTGAGCGCCGCTCCAAAAGGCTCCCCGGCCGGGGAGCTGGCAATACGCCGCAAGGCGGATTGACTGAGGGGTTGCCGTAAATAAGAGCAGCCCCGATGCAACCCCTCCGTCTGCTCGTTGCACTCGCATCCACCTCCCCGTTCAGGGCAGGCTAACTCCCTCCGTCTTTTGCTTCGCAAAATCCACCTCCCTCAAGGAGGGAGGCTAATCTGTGAGCTTGTAAAGCGCACCAAAAGGCTCCACCGCTTGCGGGGGAGCTGTCTGTGAACGATAGTGAACAGACTGAGGGGGAATACCTCACGGCACTTGGCTTCTTTGAGCCATTCCCCTTTCGGCACTTCGTGCCACTTTCCCCGCACGCGGGGACAGCTTTTGGTTAGCGCTGCCTAAAGGCTTCTTCTCCCCTTCCCGCTCATATTGCGATGGCGCTGCGGAGAAAAATAGTATATAATATAAGTCGGGTTTCGGCGCAATTTGCCGAAACGTGCAAAGCGAGAAAATATATTCATATTGGAGGAATGACAATGGGTGTACAGAGCAGCTTCGGCTTCACGCTGGGCAGGATGGAAAAGGGCAGGCTGAATAAGATTACCGACGTTCCCGGCGTAAGGGTCGGCCACGTTACGCGGCACGAGGGCGGCATAAACACGGGCGTAACCGCAATACTGCCGCATACGGGCGATATGTTCCACGATAAATGCCCCGCCGCGAGCCACGTTATAAACGGCTTCGGCAAAAGCATCGGCCTTGTGCAGGTGAACGAGCTTGGCACCATAGAAACCCCATTGCTTTTGACCAACACCCTTTCCGTGGGCACGGCGGCTACGGCGCTGGTGAAATATATGCTGGAGCGCAATGAGGATATAGGCCGCGACACGGGTACGGTCAACCCAATGGTTTTTGAATGCAACGACGGGCATCTTAACGACATACGCGGCCTGCACGTTACCGAGCAGAACGCGCTTGACGCGCTTGCAAACGCCGCGGACGATTTTGAGGAGGGCGCGGTGGGCGCGGGTAGCGGCATGAGCTGCTATTCGCTCAAGGGCGGCATAGGCTCCGCCAGCCGTGTATTTGAGCTTTACGGCAACAAATACACCGTGGGCGCGCTGCTGCTTACCAACTTCGGCACGCTCAGGGACCTTACAATAGGCGGCGAGCGCGTGGGTGAACGGCTTTATCAGAAAAAGGAGGCCGAAAAGGCCGCCGCGGAGCAGCAGGACAAGGGCAGCGTTATTATAATAATAGCTACCGACGCACCCGTATCCGCAAGGCAGCTTCAGCGCGTTGCCCGCCGGGCGCAGAGCGGCATAGCCCGCACCGGCAGCATATCCGGCAACGGCTCGGGCGAAATTGCCCTCGCCTTCACCACCGCCAACCGCATACCGCACTATTCGCCCAAAAAGCCCATCAGCATAGATGTGCTTTACGAGGACGACATGGACCTTATGTTCCGCGCGGCGATAGAGTGCGTTGAGGAGAGCGTCATAAGCAGCCTTACCCATGCCGAGCATACCAAAGGCTTCCGCGGGCACGAGAAGGAGTGTCTCGCCGAGCTGCTGTAACGGCGGATCGCAAGCCCTTAACGGCGCCGTATGCTGTTTTGCATTAAATCCCGCGCCGCAGGGCGCATAAACCTATTGCTAAAGGGCGCGGGAAAGTATACAATATATTAAGTCATTTATCCGTTGACGCTTTTGTTGGCGGATAAAATTCGGCAAAGGCAAAAGAAGGAGATACCAATGAACAAAAAGGCCATCATTATCGCTCCCCGCGCGCTGTATGTGTGCGCACCCGCATTCGATGCCGAGCCCGACGACGAAGGCTGGTACGGCCACGTCATCACCTGCACGGAAAAGCTGGACGGCGGCTGGTACAAAATAGTTACCCCTTACCGTTACGAAACCTATGCCCATAAGGACGACATGCTTTTCGATAAGGCGGAAATAGCCCGCCGCGAAGGCGAGGACACCAAGCTGCTGCGCGTTTGGGCGCTGGCCGGCGATGTGCATACCGAGGCCACGCATAACGGCAACGTGCTCATAACCCTTTACCGCGGCGCGATAGTTGAAAAAATAGAAGATGAAAACGTGCGCGCGGGCTGGACCCATGTTCGCCTGTACGGCGGCGCGGAAGGCTATATGCGTTCGCTGCAGCTTGGCGCGTATTACGATAAGCCTGCCCTTGGCGAAGAAGAGCTGCGCCACGCGGTCGTAAGCCTTGCAAAGCAGTATATGGGCACGCAGTACCGCTGGGGCGGCAAAACCCCGCTTGGCATAGACTGCTCCGGCCTGGTCGGCAGCTGCTATCTTATGTACGGCGTGGACATGTACCGCAATGCGGACATAAAGGAAGGCTTCTGCGTACACGAAATAGAGCGCAAGGACATGAAGAAGGGCGATATGCTGTTCTTCAAGGGCCATGTTGCAATGTATATTGGCGATGGCAAATATATCCATTCCACCAGCCGCGCAGGCAGCGACGGCGTGGTTATAAACAGCCTTTGCCCCTGCGATCCCGATTACCGTGAGGATCTTGCCAACGGCGTGCTTGCCGTAGGCAGCATTTTTTAGGAGGATATTATTATGAGCATGAACCAGAACGACGACATCCGCTATCTTGACATCGGCTTGCCGGAGGATATTGCAAGGCTGAAGGCCGTGGGCGATATTGTCAACGCCCTGCGCCTTATCGACATGCACCTTGCCGACCCCAATACCACCGCGCCCCTTGCCGCCTGCATGAGGGTGCAGCGCGAAATAATGCTGCGCCTGCCAAGGAACTATCCTTACACGTTTGAAACCGCCATGGCGTGCATACGCAAGGATATTCCCGATTTTACCGAGGAGGAGTTCCACGCGCTTGAGGATATGAACAAAATAGGCTGGATATTCATAAACGGCGAAAGGCGCTATTTCAAGCGCTTCCATCAAACCCTGCTCAAGGTCAACGCCGACTACGCCGCGCGCGCCAACATTAAGGATACCGGCACGAGCCAGGGCGAGGACAAGCCCACCGAGGCCGTAAGCATGCTGGATCGCTCCATGAACATTATGCGTGAGCGCGGCAGTTTCGGCGTACACCAGCGCATACGCGCCTCCATCCGCATTGACGACGATGCGTTCGTTCCCGGCAAGGTGGTCAAGGTGCATTTGCCGATACCCGCCAAGTGCATACAGCAGAGCAACATAAAGCTTATTGCATTTTCGCATGAGCCTAAGCACATCTGCCCCGAGGATGCGCCCATACGCACCGTGTACTTTGAAGAAAAGCTTGAAGAGAACACGGAATTCTTCGTTGAATACGAATACGACAATATTGCCCCCTACTGCGATACCTACAAGCTTATCCCCGATGCGGAGCAGCCCAGCGATTTCGATACGCAGGAGCAGTCCCCGCACATTGTTTTCACGCCGTATATAAAGGAGCTTGTGAAGGAGCTTAGCGCAGGCTGCGCTAACAACCTTGAAAAGGCCCGCAATTTCTATGATTTTGTTACAACAAGGGTAACGTACTCCTTCATGCCGGAATACTTCTGCCTTGAAAGCATAGCGGAAGGCTGTGCGCGCAACCTGAAGGGAGACTGCGGCGTTCAGGCGCTGCTGTTCATAACGCTGTGCCGCTGCGCGGGCATACCCGCAAAATGGCAGAGCGGCTTCTACTCCGCTCCCGGCGATATCGGCTACCATGACTGGGCGCAGTTCTACATTGCCCCCCACGGCTGGCTGTTTGCAGATCCCTCCTTCGGCGGCAGCGCACACCGCATCGATAATTCCGCCCGCCGCAAGCACTATTTCGGCAATCTCGATCCGTACAGAATGGTTGCCAACAGCGAATTCCAGCACCCGCTCGACCCCGCGGAAACATTCTGGCGGCACGATCCTTATGATAATCAGGGCGGCGAAATTGAATACGACGATGCGGCGATATCCGCAAGCAGCGTAACAAAGGGCGAGCAGATCATAGAGCTCAGGGAAATTTAAGCCCGATTCATAAACGGAGGATAAATCACGTGACGGACAAGAAACTGCCCTTTAACAAGGCACAGATGGAAAAGATAATCGAGAAGTTCCCGACTCCTTTCCATATTTATGACGAGAAGGACATTCGCCACCGCGCCCGCGCGCTGCGCCAGGCCTTCAGCTGGAACGAAGGATACAAGGAATACTATGCCGTTAAGGCCTGCCCCAACCCCATTATAATGAGCATACTCCGCGACGAAGGCTGCGGCATGGACTGCTCAAGCTATGCCGAGCTTATGCTTTGCGAGGCGATAGGCGTCGTTGGCGACGGAATAATGTTCTCCTCCAACGATACCCCGGCCAAGGACTTTGAGTATGCCCGCAGGCTGAACGCCACGATCAATCTGGATGACATTACCCACATAGAGTTTCTTAAGGAGCACGGCGGCATACCCGAAACCATATCCTGCCGCTTCAATCCCGGCGGCGAGTTCCGCATCGGCACCGCCATAATGGGCAACCCCGCGGACGCGAAATACGGCTTCACCCGCGAACAGCTTACCGAAGGCTTTAAGCAGCTAAAGGCGCTGGGCGTGAAGCATTTCGGCCTGCACTCCTTCCTTTCCTCCTGCAACACGGATAACATGTATTATCCCACGCTTGCAAAGCTCCTCTTCACCGTTGCAAAGGAACTGCACGAGGAAGTCGGCGTGGAAATAGCGTTCATCAACCTTTCCGGCGGCATAGGCATACCCTATAAGCCCGAGGATACCGCCACTGATATAGCCTTCGTGGGCGCAAAGGTGCACGAGGTTTACGACGAAGTGTTCGGCGGCACGGATATGCGCCCGCGCATATTCACGGAGCTTGGCCGCTACATGACCGGCCCCGCGGGCTATCTTGTTACCACGGTTATACACCATAAGGATACCCACAAGCACTTCATAGGCACCGACGCCTGCGCCGCGAATCTGCTGCGCCCGGCAATGTACGGCGCGTATCATCACGTTACGGTGCTGGGCAAGGAAAACGCCCCGCATGACCACGTTTATGATATTACCGGCTCCCTTTGCGAAAGCAACGACCGCTTTGCCATAGACCGCGCCCTGCCCGAAATAACCGAAGGCGACATACTGGTTATTCACGATACCGGCGCGCACGGCTTCTCCATGGGCTATAACTACAACGGCAAGCTTAAAAGCGCGGAGGTGCTGCTGAGGGAGGACGGAAGCACTCAGCTTATACGCCGCGCAGAAACCAACAAGGATTATTTTGCCACGTTCGATTTTCTCAACATGCCCAGATTGAAGGAGGAGCTGTAAAAATGAACAGACCCAATAAACTGCACCTTGGCCAATTCCCCACGCCCATGCACCATTTGGACAACATGAGCCGCGCACTCGGCCGCAGCATATACATCAAGCGCGACGATATGACCGGCGTAAGCACCGGCGGCAACAAGGTGCGCAAGCTTGAATATCTGCTTTACGACGCAAAGGAAAAGGGCGCGGACTACGTGCTGACCACCGGCGGGGCGCAGAGCAACCACGCCATGCTCACCGCGGCATGCTGCAACAAAATAGGCATAAAGGCGATACTTGTGCTAAAGCAACGCGGCGTGCAGGGAAGGGTTGGCAATCTGCTTATAAACGAACTGCTGGGCGCGGACGTGCGCTTTGTTGACAGCGACAGCTACGACGATGTATATAAGGAAATGGACCGCATTGCGGACGAGCTGCGCGCGGCGGGGCATAAACCCTACCTGGTGCCGGTGGGCGGCAGCGTGCCGCTCGGCACCGTGGGCTACGTTGACTGCGCGCGCGAGATCTTCGCCGAAGCCCTTGAGCAGGACATAAAGATAGACCGCATAGTTTCAACCGCGGGCAGCGGCGGAACGCTTGCGGGACTGGTGCTTGGCGCAATGCTTTACGGCGACGGCTGCAAGGTGACCGGCGTTGCCGTGTGCGACGATCCGTTTGAGGAAATAACGGCGGAGCTTGTTAACGGCGCGGCGGAAATACTGGGCGCGGACGTGCACGTTGAGCCGAAGGATATAGACATACTCCGCTACTACGGCGCGGGCTATGCCAAGCCCTCCAAGGAAGGGCTTGAGGCCATAACGCTCATGGCGCAGGAAGAAGGGCTTATACTCGACCCCGTATACACGGGCAAGGCATTCGCCGGACTTATGCACCTTATCCGCACGGGCAAAATAGGCGAAAACGAAACGGTGCTGTTCCTGCACAGCGGCGGCACGGCGTCCCTTTTCGCGGTTGACCCCAAGGACGTTAAATAAGGGAGAATTATGGAACAAACGCAACATAAAAAGGTCGGCATAATAGGCGGCATGGGCCCGCTTGCCACGGCCGATCTGTTCGAAAAAATAACGCACCTTACAAAGGCGGACGCGGATTCAAAGCATATCCACGTTATAATAGACTCCGATACCAGCATACCCGACCGCACGGCCGCCATACTGGGACTGGGGCCGGACCCCACGGATGAACTGAAGGCGGCGGCGAAGCGGCTTGAGAACGCGGGCGCGGACATATTGCTTATGCCCTGCAACACGGCGCACTATTTTTATCCCGCAATACAGGCGTCCACCAAATGCCCCATACTGCACATGCTACGCCTTACCGCGGAGGAAATAAAGAGCCGCGGGCATATAAAGGTGGCCCTGCTTGCAACCGACGGCACGGTGAAAACCGGCATATACGCAAAGCTGTTTGAAGAATACGGCATAGATTATATGCTGCCGGAGCCGGAGGAGCAGAAGCTTGTTATGAGCATGATTTACGACGGCATAAAGGCGGACAACGAGCAGTATTTCGACACGGAGCCGATAAAGGCGGCGCTTCGCGCCATGCAGCAGCGCGGCGCGGACGCGTTCGTGCTGGGCTGCACGGAGCTGCCCATAGCCTTCGATGATTTCGAGCTGGACTTCCCCACGGTCGATCCCACGCGCGTGCTTGCCAAGAACGCCGTGCTCGCCGCCGGCTACGAACTGAAAACAAAGTAAGGCAAACAAATAAAGACGCGAAAAGGAACGATGTAGGTCGTTCCTTTTTTATTTATTGCAACCCCTCAGTCGGCTGCGCCGACAGCTCCCCGTGTGGGGAGCCTTTTGGTGCTCCTTACAACCTCACCCGTTCACACGCCTTTGGCGTATTTCACATGGCGAAGCCGTATTTCACTGCGCATCAGCGCAATTTCACCCTGCGCAAGCAGGATTTCACTGCGGACGAAAGTCCGCTTCACCCCATCCCCACCACCTCCGCGCCGATATTTTCTATAAACGCGCGGTCGTGCTCTACTATCAGCATCGTGGGGCGGTTCTTCTTTATCAGCTCCTCAAGCTGTATACGGCTTAGCAGGTCTATGTAGTTGAGCGGCTCGTCCCATATGAAAACATGCGCGCCTTGGCACAGGCTTGCCGCAAGCAGCACCTTTTTGCGCTGGCCTGCGGAATAGCTCTGCATGTCCTTTTCAAACTGCACGCGCGGGAAGTCCATCTTTCGCAATATGGTCAAAAACAAGCTGATGTCCGCGCCCATGCGCCTTGCATAGTCCGCCGCCATGCCGCGAAGGAAGGACGTGTCCTGCGGCACATAGGAGGCCGTGACGCCGCTTGGCAGCTTCAAAAGCCCCGTGTACGGCACATCCGCCGCGCCGTGCATATCGCAGCCGGCAAGCCTTGCCGCGGCCTTTATTATGCTTGATTTGCCGCAGCCGTTGCGCCCCGCAAGGGCTATTATATCCCCGCTTTTCAGCTCAAAGGACAGGTTAGCGAATATCTGCCGCTCTCCGTAGCTCAGGCACAGCTCCCGCGCCTCAATTATGCGCTGCACCTGCGTGCCGCGCGTGTGTATTTTCAGTTCCTCGCTGCGCTCTATGTTCTTGAGCAGGGTTTTCTTTTCCTCTATGGCGCTCTGCTGCCGCCGCTCTATGTTTTTGCGCCGCTGCTGCATTTTGCGCGATTGCTCGCCTATGTATGCCCTGCCGCCCTTTATGTATTTGTCGCGGTCGGGAATATCGCCTATCTTTTCGCCTTCCACCCTGTCCGCCCATGCCGCGGTGCGCCGCGCAGCCTCCGAAAGGCGGCGTATGTCGCCCATAAGCCTTTCGTTTTCGCCCTGCTCGTAGGCGTCCTGCCGCCGCTTATTCTCCCACCATTGGGAAAAATTGCCCTTTGTAACGGTTATGTCCGCGCGGTTGATGGAAAGTATATGGTCAACGCAGCCGTCAAGGAAGGCGCGGTCGTGGCTGACCAAAATGAAGCCCTTCTTCCCGTTCAGATACTCCGCAACCTGCGCGCGCCCCTCCGCGTCAAGGTGGTTTGTCGGCTCGTCTATAAGCAGGAAGCTGTTGCGCCTTAGGAACATTCCGGCAAGCATAAGCTTGGTCCGCTCGCCGTGGCTGAGCGTATTAAACGGGCGGTACAGCGCGCCCGCGTCCACGCTCAGGCGGTTTATTTCGCGCAGTATCTCCCATTCCTCGGCATCGGGGCAAACGGAGGCTACGCAGTCCATTGCAAGCGCGTCCGGCTCGGCCACCTCAAAGGGAAAATAATCGAACTCCACGCTTGAAGCTATGCTGCCGCGGTAGTCGTATTCCCCCATGAGCAGCTTCAAAAACGTGGTCTTGCCGCGCCCGTTGCGCCCAACGAACCCCAGCTTCCAATCCGTATCTATTGCAAAGGATACGTTTTCAAATATATTGTCGTAACTGCCGTCGTAGCAGAACGTTAATGAGTTTACGGAAATTTGAGACATAAAAAATCCTCCTTCTTCCGGCGAAAAGCACGGCTTACGGGAGGGTGCGGCGGCGCAAAGCGGCCCCGTGGGCATAAAAATACCCCAAGGCTGAAGCAAGGCTTACGCACGCATATTTCCGCAAAAAAGAACGCACCCATCCGCGCCGCCGGTTTACGCCGAACAGCAAACGGTTTAATCAATACGCTTTTATAATGCGAAAATCAGTTGCGCATCCTTTCATCTCCTTCGGGTTATATTGGTTTTATTGTAAGTTAAAATGAGCCGTGTGTCAAGCGGAAGGAAGCTTTGTCACGTTCACCCATTCGCGGCCGGGGGTGAACGCGGCAAGCTCGTCGCAGGTAAGCTCAATTGCGCTGTTGCCGCTGCCGCAGGCGGGAAAAACGGTTTTGAACCGCCTGAGCGACTCATCAAGATATACCTTCACGCCTTCGGGCAGCGCAAACGGGCAAACTCCGCCCACGGCGTGCCCCGTCATGGCAAGCGCCTCATCGGCGGTGAGCATCTTTGCCTTGAAGCCGAAGGTAGCCTTAAAGCGGGCGTTATCCACCTTCACGTCCCCTGCCATAACTATTATCATGCAGCCCTCGCCCATGTGGAAAGAGAGGGACTTGGCAATGCGCGCGCCTTCAACGCCCAGCGCCTGCGCCGCCAGCTCCACCGTTGCGCTTGAATGGTCAAGTTCAGTTACCCTGCCCGCCGCGCCGAAGCGGGCAAGGTATTCCTTTACTTTTGCTATTGATGACATATTATGCCTCAGTCCACGTCGTAGAATACTTCCTTGGGCCTTTCGTCCAGCTGGAAGGGGTTGCGCATAATGCTCTTGAGAGTCTTAAACGCGGTGGAATAATAAAATCCGTCGCAGATGCGCTCATCGGTAACGGCGGTGTAGCTTATGAAGCGCTTTTCGGCTATCTGCCCGTCGGGCTGAATTTCAAGCCTTTTCTGCTTGGGGCCGAAGGAGAGGAACACGGGCACGTTGCCGAAATCATACAGATGATGGAATATTGGCGGTATGCCAAGCGATCCCATGCTGGTTATGAACATGCTGCCGTGGAAGGGGCTTAGATCGGTAAGCTTTTTGGGCAGCAGACCGAAATAGTCCAGCAGTTTAAGGAACCACACGGCGAATTTGAGGAACAGGCCGGGAATGTGGCTCAGTATTCTTGCGGTATTGTCCATGCTTGAATCCGATTCGCTGCGGGCAAACTCTATCTCCTTCCGGAAAAGGTTATATATATCGGTAGCGGTGGCCTCGCGCTCTGGGCGGATCTTTATTACGGTTTCTGAAGATTCCTTCTTCATTTCAAGCTTAACTGTCAGGTTTATTTCAATATTGTTACGCGCATAAATCTTCTGCCCCGATATAAAGCGGTTTACCGCCGGCCTTTGGGACAGCGCGCGTACATATGCCGCCACCAGCACATGCATTATGCCGAACCCCGCAAGGCCCTCGTCCCTGCGCTTATGGCGAATGTAGCGCTCTATTTCATCGATATCAACGTTATCCACAAAAAAGTTGGATGCACCGTTCCTGTTTACCATTATGTAGCTGGACACCCTGTACAGCGGATCGAGCGAGCGCAGCAGCCGCCCGTCCTTCCTGTCGCCAAAGCGCCGCTTCCTGTTTTCTGCCATGATTAAAACAACCTCTATAATATAAATAATTTCGCGGCGTTTCCGCCACTTTGCATTATAAGTTCCCCCGCGCCGTGTGTCAACGATTCGGGGAAAATTGAGGGGGCAAGCTGCGACTGAGGGGTTTAAACAAACAAAGAGGGGTACGGCACTGTACGCCGTGTTTGCACTGTACCAAAAGGCACCCTCATTGAGAGAGTGAAATTCAAAGTGAAATTTCGTGTGAAATCGTTTTGTAGGATTTTGCGGGCATAGCAAACTCAAAATAAGCAAAAAGCCCAGAAACTCTGGGCTTTTTTGGTGGTGGAGATAAGGGGACTCGAACCCCTGGCCTCAGCATTGCGAACGCCGCGCTATACCAACTTAGCTATATCCCCACGGCACAAAATATTCTACAACATATCCGCGCGAAATGCAATAGTTTTGTTTTGGCTTGATGGGACAAATTTTGCGGCGGGGCAAAAAAATTTGTTGTTCCCTATTGACTTTCGCCCGCCAAACAAGTATACTATCCCTTGTCCGTTGCGGCGGACGCAACTGAATACGGCGGCGTAGCTCAGTTGGCTAGAGCATTCGGTTCATACCCGGAGTGTCATTGGTTCGAGTCCAATCGCCGCTACCACATAAAGCACTCAGCATCGGCCGGGTGCTTTTTTCGTTTCCTCGCTGCTATAACCGCCATTTATCGATGCAATCAATAATACTCCCTCTTAATCAATAAGTCCAATTTGACTAATCTAACGCCGCCAATATAATAAAAATGTTTGATTATGATAGAAGGGGGCGTGGGCTATAAATGCCTGAGAGCAAGGTTAAAAACGAACGGAACGCAGACGTTGCGCTGCTCAGCGGCCTGACCCGCCGCCAGCTAAAAGAGCTGGAGGAAAAGGAGAAAACTCCCGCGCAGAAAACCGCGGAGGCAATAATAATGATACTGCCGCTGCTGTGCGGGTGCATAGCGATGGCAGAATACGTGATACTGCCAAACAACAGCCGCAATTCAAAGCCGTGGAGCTATGTTTGGGTGCTTGGCGCGGCCATGTGCATCTATTTTTTGTGCTTCATAGTGTCCCTCATAAGGCGGGCGCGGGGCGAAAAGCAGTTCTATGAAAGGCTGCGCTACAAGGCGCCGCGCTATGCCGCGCTGTTCATATTTTTAGCCGTATATGATTACCTTACGCTGAAAACCGGCACGCTTACGCAGCCGTTCGTGCCCTGCATGAACTATATAATCAACGCATTCCTCGTTGACTATAAAATGCTTGCGGACTGCACGCTGAATACGCTGAAGCTGCTTTTCATAGGCTATTCCATAGGCGTTACGCTGGGGCTTATAACCGGCATAGCCTGCGGATATTCCAAAAAGGCGCGCTATTGGCTGGATCCAATAATCAAGTTCTTGGGGCCTATCCCCACCTCCACATGGATACCTATCATAATGGTAGTTGCAACGTCCCTTTTCGGTGGGGCGGTGTTCATAATAGCCCTCGGCTCATGGTTCGCGGTAACGGTGGCCTCGCTCACGGGCATTTCAAACGTGGGCAAGGAATATTTCGAGGCCGCGCGCACGCTGGGCGCAACGAACAGGCAGCTTGTGCTGCACGTTGCCATTCCCCATGCAATGCCCTCCATTTTACAGGGCTGCACGCAGGCCATGAGCTCATCCTGCGTGGCCATAATGATTGCCGAGATGCTGGGCGTGAAGTCCGGCCTTGGCTGGTACATGACGTGGCAGACCGGCTGGGCCAGCTATGATAAGTCCTTTGCGGCGCTGTTCGTAATATGCTTCATATTCACGCTGGTAACAAACGGGCTTGAAAGGATAAAGCGCTATCTTCTCAGGTGGCAGAACGGAGCCGAAAAATGAACGACGATAAAAAGAAAGTTTGCCTTAAACTGGAAAACGTAAGCAAGGTTTTTGCAAAGGTTGAAAGCGACGGCGTGACCCACGCATTGCAGGACGTTAGCACCGAAATGCAAAGCGGGGAGTTCGTGTCCCTGGTTGGCCCGTCCGGCTGCGGAAAATCCACGATACTGCGCCTTGTCGCGGGGCTTATAACGCCCACGCTCGGCCGCGTTACCGTTGACGGCAAAGAGGTGGACGGCCCGAGCCCGGAGCGCGGACTGGTTTTCCAGAACCCAACGCTTTTCCCATGGCTGACCGTTGAAAGGAACATATCCTTCAGCCTTGATATGCGGGGCGCAACCGTTGGCAAGGCCGAAAAGGTAAAGCATATGCTTGAAATAACCGGCCTTGAAAAGTTCCGCAACGACTATCCTGCCCAGCTTTCCGGCGGCATGGCGCAGCGCGTGGCGCTGGTGCGCACGCTTATAAACGAGCCGGAGATACTGCTGCTGGACGAGCCGCTCGGCGCGCTTGACGCATTCACCCGCATGAACATGCAGGATGAGATACTCAATATTTGGACGCAGCGCAGGCAGCTTGCCCTTATGGTTACGCACAGCATTGACGAGGCCGTTTATATGGGCACAAGGGTGCTGGTGATGGAGGCCAACCCCGGGCGCATAGTGGCGGACATAAAGATAAGCGAGGATTTCCCGCGGGACAGAAGCTCCGCAGGCTTTGTTGAATACCGCAACGAAATACTCAATAAGCTGCATTACGGCGGCAAAAACGCCTAAATTACGGTTTATAAGGCAAGGAATGCCTATAAATAAAAATTTTTTCACAAGGAGAAGAAAAACAATGAAGAAGATTGTTGCTCTTATGCTCGTGCTTGTAATGGCGCTGTCCGTATGCGCCTGCGCGGGCGTGGAGACCAACGGCGACAATACCGTTGCAAACACCGACGACAGCAATAAGCAGTCCGAAGTTATCAAGGATTCCAACAACGATGGCCAGATAGAGGTCGGTACCGTTGACGACGTTGAGGTCAACGAAGCTGACGAGCATATGGACGCCGCCGAAGCCTCCGCTTCCGGCAAGTGGGAAGCCCTGTTTGTGCCCCTTAACATCGAAGGCCGCGCCATAGACATGGCCAACTTCGACCTGACCCCCACCGCGGAGGAGCTGGAGGCCATGAAGAACGAGCCCGCCTACGGCCGCACAATAAAGTATTTCATGAGCGACGGCTGCACCTCCGGCCCCACCATGGCCGATCACCTTGGTTACTATGCGGAAGCCGGCCTGACCGCCGAGGGCGTGAAGGGCAGCAGCGACGTTGAGGCGCTGGGCACCAATCAGGTTGACGTTGCCACCGGCATGATGGCCAAGATGCTTGTTCCCATCACCAACGGCGTGGACATAACCTTCACCGGCGGCGCGCACATAGGCTGCAAGTCCCTCTATGTTCTTGCGGACAGCGAATACGCCACCACTGCCGACCTCAAGGGCCAGAAGATCTCAGTCCCCAACGGCATCGGAAAGAGCGACTACAACATAACCGCCCTGCTCCTTGACGCGGACGGAATCAATTACAGCACCGATGTTGAGCTGGTTCAGGTTTCCGCGGACGCCTGCGTTACCGCAATGGAAAACGGCGAAATAGCCGCGGCCCTGCTGAGCGACACCTTTGCCTATGCCATGGTTAAGGACGGCAAGCTCAAGTGCATCCGTTCCCAGCTTGATACCGACTTTGCCGACCGCGTATGCTGCGTTATGGCAATGAACGGCACCTTCGTAAAGGAAAACCCCACCATCGCCAAAAAGGTGGCCCAGGCCGTGCAGAAGGCGCACAGCTACATGCGCGACAACCCCGAAGAAGCCACCAAGGTACTGATGGACATGGGCTGGAACGGCGGCAACTACGAGATGAACATAATGATAAACAATTCCCTCCAGTTCGGCCTTTCCGATGAGTTCACCGGCGACACCCTCAAGGACTTCATCGAGCGCTATATCCGCCTTGGCCTCATCACCTCCATGGACAACGCGGACGAAATACTTGACCTTGCATGGACTCCGGTTCTGTAAGGCGATAAACCGAAACGCAAAGCGGGCGCGGTGGAAACATCGCCCCGCTTTTTGCTGTTGACACCGCCCATATGCGGTATTATCATCAAACCGAGAATATACAAAGGAGATAAGTATTTATGCTTAAATGCGCAGAATGCCCGCACCACGGCTGCCAGGTGCACGATGTTTCAAACGCGATGATATGCTGCCCCACCAAGAACGGCGAGATACAGCAGCAGGCGAGCGAGCTTTATAAGGATCCGGAAAACTACACGCTGGCGCACAACGCGGCCGTGGTTGAGGCGGAAGGCTACGGCAGGCTTTGCCGCATGGAGGAGATTATGCTCTTCGCCAGGAAGTGCGGCTATAACAGGATAGGTCTTATATTCTGCGTTGGTCTTTCGGATGAGGCGCGCGAGGTGAGCAAGATTTTGACCCACAATGGGTTTGACGTTGTTTCCGCCGTGTGCAAAAACGGCTCCGACCCAAAATCATCCATTGGCCTGAAGGACGAGGAGACGCTTTCCGGCTGCGCGGACGAGGTGATGTGCAACCCGATAGGCCAGGCGCTGCTTATGAACAGCGAGCATACGGACATGAACATAATACTTGGCCTGTGTGTTGGGCACGACAGCCTTGTTATGAAATACGTTGAAGCGCCCACCACCGTGCTCGCGGTTAAGGACAGGGTTATGGGGCACAACCCGCTTGCGGCGATATACGTTGCGGAAAGCTACTATAAAAAGCGCTTCTTCGGCAAGAAGGAAAAATAATATACGCCAAGCTAAAAGGGACACGGCTGCTCCGCGGGCGGCTGCGTCCCTTTTTTGTGTGCCTACGCAAAGGAATGTTTTTCTTAGGCCTTCTTACCCTTTCCAAAAACGCCCCGATTTTCAGCACCTCCACAGCCTGTATATTATCAACCGTTATAATTTCGACCCGCCGCCTTACGGACGGCATACGTTCCCCTGCCCCTGCCCATATATAAAGCTTATTTAACGGGCGTTCCTATGCGCTTATCCAATCTCCATTGCGGCGGCGCGCCGTCATCGGCATAGTATTCGTCCATTGCCGCAATTTTACCGTCCCTTGTTTGAATAAACGAGGTTGCGTGATAATATGCGCTCCTGTCCTTTGGATATATGAGCGTGACCGTGATTATAAGGTCGTTCACGGTTTCCACCCTTTCAACCTCCCCTTCCCACTCCCCGGGATATTCGCAATTTGCGATTATAAATTCATCCACGGTGAAGCGTTCGTTGGTGCAATGCCAATTCACATACGCATCGGCATGGAAATATTTTCTTATCTCGCCCTCATTCTGGGCAAGAACCGCCTTCCAGAACTGCTTTATGTCCATTGCTTCCGCCATAGCTGCCCTCCTGCGCACGAATGTAGAAATATTATATCATACAACCCGCAAATGCCTCCACTGCTTTTGCGGATACGGAAAAGACCGCCGGCCCTTGCTGATTGGGTCGGCGGTCGTTGTGTTAGTGCGCAGTTAGCGCTTATGCTTCCTTGCTCCTGTCCACATAGGTGGTATGCAGCAGCTCGTGCGCAATATGCGAATTTGGCTCGCCAAGGAACTCGGCATAAAGCTTCTGCACCGCTGGGTTCTTATGGCTCTTGCGTATGGCCATGGATTCATCCTCGCTGTATGTTGCGGCAGCGCGCGCGGCACGCGGGTCAACATAGTAGCGCGTCCTTGCATCCACTATCGGCTGACCGCCGCCGGTCACGCAGCCGCCCGGGCAGCCCATCACCTCTATGAAATGATATGTCTTTTCGCCCGCGCGTATGGCGTTGAGCAGCTTTGCGGCGTTTGCCGTGCCGTGAACTATGGCAACGTTTATGTCCGTGCCGTTCACGTTTACGGTGGCCTCCTTTATGCCCTCAAGCCCGCGCACGTCCGCGTATTCAAGCCGCGGCATATCCTCCCCCGTCAGCACGTCTACAACCGTGCGCAGCGCCGCCTCCATAACGCCGCCCGTTACGCCGAATATAACGCCCGCGCCCGAGGATTCGCCCAGCATATCGTCGAACTCCTCCTCCGGCAGGTGCACAAAGTCCAGCCCCGCCTGGCGTATCATGCGGGCAAGCTCGCGCGTGGTAAGGTTCGCGTCCACGTCGCGGTAGCCGTCCCGCCCGAATTCGGGCCGCGCAATTTCAAACTTCTTAGCCGTGCAGGGCATTACGCTCACAACGTAAATGTCGCGCGGGTCAAGGTCGTTCTGCTTGGCAAAGTATGTTTTTGTTACCGCGCCCTGCATCTGATTCGGACTTTTGCAGGTTGAAAGATTTGGTATAAAGTCCGGATAGAACGTTTCGCAGTATTTTATCCAGCCCGGGCTGCAGCTTGTTATCATGGGCAGCACGCCGCCGCTGTTTATCCTGTTCAGCAGCTCCGTGCCTTCCTCCATTATGGTAAGGTCGGCGGCAAAGTCAACGTCAAACACCTTATCCGCGCCAAGGCGGCGTATTGCGGATACCATCTTGCCCGTGCAGCGCGTGCCTATGGGCATGCCGAATTCCTCGCCAATCGCAACGCGGACGGCGGGAGCCGTCTGGAACACAACGTATTTATCGGGGTCGTTAAGCGCGGCCCATACTTCCTTGGTGGCGTCCTTTTCGGTAAGCGCGCCCGTGGGGCAGGCGGCTATGCACTGGCCGCAGTTGATGCAGGCCACGTCGTTAAGGCTTTTGCCGAATTCGGAGCCTACCTGCGTCTTAAAGCCGCGGTTCTGCATACCTATGGCAAACACGCCCTGTGTTTTGGCGCAGGCGGCCACGCAGCGGCGGCAGAGTATGCATTTGTTGTTATCCCTTACTATGCTGGGGCTTAATTCGTCAATGGTCTTTATTATGCGCTCGCCCGGGAACTCAATATCCTCTATGCCCATTTCGTTGGCAAGGGCTTGCAGTTCGCAGGATTGATTGCGCTTGCAGGTAAGGCAGGAGCGGTCGTGATCGCTCAAAATAAGCTCCAGCACAGCGCGGCGCGCCTCCAGCACCTTGGGCGTGGAGGTCTTTATTTCAAGCCCCTCGCTCACGGGCAGCACGCAGCTTGCCTGAAGCTTGCCGGTTTTTGCGTCCTCAACAAGGCACATGCGGCACGCGCCTATATTGTTGATGTCCTTCAGATTGCAAAGCGTGGGTATCTTTATTCCCTGCGCCATGCATGCTTCAAGCACGGTTGCATTCGGCTCCGCCTGGACTGTTCTTCCGTCGATTTTGAGTGTAACCATCTTTCAAAACCCTTTCTGTTTTTTTCTGTATGCTTTTTTCATACGTTTGGGTTCAATGCGCGATATCATTACGCACATTATAACCATAGCACAAATGATATGCTTAGTCAATCGGAAATGACAGAAAGATGACGAAGGTTGGTGGGGAGCCTTTTGGACGCAGTGTACATGCTCTTACGTTAAGCCTCCCTCTTTGAGGGAGGTGGCAATGAGCGTTAGCGAATTGACGGAAGGAGTTAGCCTGCCCTGAAAGGGGAGGTGGATGCGAATGAAATGAGCAGCCGGAGGGGTTATAAAAAAGCTTATCTTCTATTTGTTTGTTTCAACCCCTCAGTCGATCCGCCCCTCCATATTTAACTTTTCTGCATACCCTCCCCTCCAACAAAATATAAATACAAATGAATAGAGCCGCGAAAGGAGCAAGGTTAAATGGAAGCGAATTTTTTAGATATCGGCGGGAGCAAAACGCTTAGGCTGGCCGCGCGGGAAAGCGCGGAGGCCGCGATAGAGGGCGCGCTGCCGCTGCCCGCGGGGATAAGGCTTGGCGATATTGAGCCGCTTTGCGCAGCCGCCCGGGTGGAGGCCGCAGCCGCCGCGGCGCACGACGGACGGATAGACATAGAGGGCAAGCTGAAGGTAAGCGTTATATTCCGCAACGCCGTGCGGGAGATGATACCGAGCGGGGACGGCGCGGACAACGCCGATGATACCGCCGCCGCTGCCGAAAAAGGCGGGGCGTTCACGTCCGGCGCGGCATTCAAATACAGCATTGCGTGCGACGCCGCGCGGGAGGGCATGCGCGCGGAGGTAACGGCTTACGTCACTTCCTGCACGCTGAGCGCCGCGGGAGAGCTGATGCTCAGCGCGGTCGCGGGGCTGGACTGCGCCGTTTATGACACGTCTCCCCTACCCATGCTAAACGGCATCGATGGCGCGGAATGCGAAATGAAGCGCGAGTGCATATGCACCTGCACGGAAGCATTGATAGGCCAAAGCGAGACGGACTTTGAAACAGAAACCGCCTTGCCCGCGGGCACGGAGCCGCTTTTTGCAAGCGGGGAATGCAGCGTAAGGAGCGTTACGCCGGGCGGTGACACGGCAATAATAGAAGGGCAGCTTTGCCTTGACCTGCTGCTGTGCAGCCGCGCGGGGCTTACGGCGCACGCCGTGCAGTTCCCATTCACAATAGAGGCGGAGCTTGACAGCCGCGCCGAGGGCGACGCATACGCCACGGTTTCGCTGAAGGATATATACATATCTCCCGCCGACGCATCAAGCGGCATAGCCGCCGTGCGCGCACGCCTTGCGGTGAGCATATATCAAACGGAGCAGAGCGAAACGGCTATCTGCACCGACGCATTCATACCCTATCATTCCTGCCAAATGCAGACGGAGAGCGCAAGCATTATGCAGCGGATGCGCCGAAAAACCTTCCGCTATACGCTGAGCGAAAATATACCCCTTCCCGACGGGACGGGCGGCGCGAAGAGCACAATATGCTGCGCCGCAATGCCATACGTTACAACAGCGGAGGTAAAGGGCGGCGTGCTAAGCATAGAGGGCATAATAACGCTGAACTGCGCGCTGCGCACGGCGGAGCCGAACGCGCTGACGTTTGCTTCGCAACTGCCTTTCCTGTGCGAAACGCAGTACACCGGCGCGGATGCGGACGCGGCGGACGCAAGCGTTAAGTGCCTGTCCTGCACGCTTATGCTTACGGGAGGAATGCTCACGGCGGAATGCGTGCTGGAGCTTTCCGCGGTGCCGTATACGCTTACAGGCATGACCATAGTATCCGCCGCGGGTGAAGCGGAGCCCGTAAAGCGGCAGAGGGCGATTATAGTATACTTTGCCTCCGCAAACGAGACGCGTTTTGACGTGGCTAAGCGATACAGCCTGCCGGTAAGCAGCATAGCCGCGGGCGGGGACACTCTTTGCGAAGGCGAAAAGCTGACGTTTTTGTGCTGAGCGGCTAAAGCGGCATGATGGGCTACATTTTCGCCGCGATGATAGCGGCGGCGATAATATGCGGCGCGGCGAACGGCAGCATAGCGGCGGTGCTTGACGCGCTGACGGAGGGCGCAGCCAACGCGGTAACGCTCTCCCTCTCCCTTGCGGGGGCGTATATGCTATGGATGGGGCTTATGGGCATAGCGCGGAGGGCGGGGCTTATAGACGCGCTTTCGCGGGCAATGAGGAAGCCTCTCCGCCTGCTTTTCCCCAACGCGGGCGTGGCGATAGCGCCCATAACGCTGAATCTGGCGGCGAACTTCTTCGGCGCGGGCAGCGCGGCAACGCCCTTCGGGCTGGAGGCCATGAAGGAGCTGAACGCGAAGGCGAAATACGCGGGCGTGGCTACGGACGAAATGTGCATGTTCCTTGCGCTCAACGCATCGGCGCTGGAGCTGCTGCCGGCGAACGTGCTTGCGCTGAGAACCGCCGCAGGGAGCGAGGATGCGTACATAGTGGTGCTGCCCACGTTCATAGCATCCGTGATAAGCTTCGTTTCCGCCGCCGCAATATGCGCGCTGCTCTGCCGCATAATGCCGCAAAGGCCCATAGGGAAGGGCAAGGCATGAGCTATATTCTGCCCCTAATGATACTGGGGCTTATAATATACGCGCTGATAAAGCGCGTAGATGTGTACTCCGCGTTTACCGAAGGGGCGGCGGAGGCGCTGCCAATGCTTATAAGGATATTGCCGTACATGGCGGGGATGCTTGCCGCGATACAGGCGCTCAGGGCGTCCGGCGCGCTTGAATGGCTGCTTGATGCGCTCTCCCCCCTGTTCAATGCCGTGGGCCTTCCGGCGGAGCTTGCGCCGCTTTTCATACTGCGGCCGTTTTCGGGCAGCGCGGCGCTCTCGCTCCTTGGCGACGTACTCACAACATACGGCCCCGATACTTTCACGGGCGTTGCGGCAAGCATAATGCTCGGCTCCACCGAGACAATATTCTATACCATCGCGCTTTATTTCGGCACGGTTGGCATACGCCGCACGCGCGCGGCATTGCCCGCGGCACTTATAAGCTCCGTTATAGGTACGGCGGCGGCGATAGTCCTTGCGCAAGGACTATTTGCATAATGGGGCAAGTGATGCTATAATACTGATAAATTGGGCGAATGTGTTTTTGCCCGAAAGATAAGGCTTTGCGGCAAAATTGCCAAACGCTCAGCCGGGAGGGGTTTTTATGAAAATAGACGTTATTCCCGTATACGGAAAGGTTTTAAGCAACCATATATCGTCCTGCACGGTAATAGTTGTGGACGTTTTGCGCTCCACAAGCTGCATAATAACCGCCGTTGGCAACGGGGCAACCAAGGTCGTTCCCGCGATAGACCCCGGCGAGGCGGCAATGCTTGCAAGCAGGCTCGGGGCGCAGGACGTTGTGCTGGCGGGCGAGCGGGAGGCGGTGAAGCTGCCGGATTTCGACCTTGGCAACAGCCCGTATGAATTTACCAAGGAAGCCGTGTGCGACCGCAGCGTTATAATAAGCACCACCAACGGCACCGCCGCCATACACGGCATGTCCGCCGCGAAAGAGGTACTGATTGGCGGCATGATAAACCGCACGGCAGTTGCCAAAAAGGCCGTTGAACTGGGCAACGACATAATAATAGTCTGCGCCGGCACGTACGGGCAGATATCCGCGGATGATCTCTTAGCCGCAGGCTCCATCGCGGAGGCTATACACCGCATGGCGCACGAACCCATGGAGGCGACGGACATAACAATGGTCTGCTGCATGCTGTACGCGGACTGGAAGCAGGGCCGCGCCGACCTTTCCGTTACAAAGCACTGCGCACGGCTGATATCACTCGGCTTTGAGGAGGACATAAAGTATTGCTTCAGCGAGGACATAACCGAAGTCGTACCGGTATATGAAAACGGCGTGATAAGGTGAAGAGCGGATAGATAAATAGGGAAATTAAAAGCAGGGTATTACCCTGCTTTTTTGCTTCTTCAAAAATCCGCCTTACAGCTTCATCAGCGCATCGTAGAGCGCCTCGAGCCCGTCGCGCGTATAATATTCTATCGTTATCTTGCCCTTCTTTTCGCTGCCGTCTATGGTCACCTTGGTGCCAAGATGTTCCCTGAGCTTTTCCTGGGCAACGTACATGTCGTTGGTCTGGCGGACGCGCTTCTTCTTTGATTCGCGCTCCACCCTGTCAAGCTCCGGGTTGGTGAACTTGGTGGCCTTGCGCTCTATCTCGCGCACGGACCAGCCTTTTATGGCGGCGTCGCCCGCAAGCCTTCTTACGGCGGCCTCGTCCTTTATGGCGGCAAGCGCCCTGCCGTGGCCCGCGCTGAGCTTGCCTTCCTTCACCATGTCCTGCACGCTGTCCGGCAATGAAAGCAGCCTCAGGCTGTTTGCTATTGCGGGACGGCTCTTGCTCAGGCGGGAGGAAACCTCCTCCTGCGTAAGGTCGTGCTGCTGCATGAGGAAGCGTATGGCGGCGGCCTCCTCAATCGGGTTCAGGCTTTCGCGCTGAAGATTTTCTACAAGAGCTATCTCCTGAATTTCGGCATCGTCAAACTGCTTCACTATTACGGGCACGGTCTTGAAGCCGGCAAGCCTTGCCGCGCGGAAACGGCGCTCGCCCGCGACTATGGTATATCTGTCCCCATTTTGGTGCACTATTATGGGCTGCACCATGCCGTGCCGTTTCAGGCTCTCCGCAAGCTCGTTAAGCCTTTCTTCATCAAATGTTTTCCTTGGCTGGTCGGCATTTGTATCTATCATGTATATGTCCGCCTGCACAACGCCTTCCGGCGGAGTGGCGGTAAAATCGCCAAGCAGCGCGTCCAGCCCGCGCCCAAGCTTCTTCATTGCCATTGCTTATTTCTCCTTTTCCACAAGCTCCCGCGCCAATGCATCGTATGCCTTTGCGCCGACGGATTTAGGATCGTATTTATTGATGGGCATGCCGAAGCTCGGCGCCTCGCCAAGGCGCACGGAACGGGGAATTATGGTATCGTATACCTTATTTTTGAAGAATTTCTTCACCTCAAGCACCACCTGCTCGGAAAGATTGGTGCGCGCATCGAACATGGTGAGCACAACGCCTTCAACGGCAAGCTTACTGTTAAGATGCGTGCGCACAAGCTTTACGGTGTTCATAAGGTCGCTCAGGCCCTCCAGCGCATAGTATTCGCACTGTATGGGCGCAAGCAGCGTATCGGCCGCGGTGAGCGCGTTTATGGTAAGCAATCCCAGCGACGGCGGGCAGTCTATGAATATATAATCATAATTCTTGCGCACCTTGTCCAGCGCGCGCTTGAGCACCGTTTCGCGGGCAAGAGTATTCACCAGCTCCACCTCCGCACCCGAAAGTTCCTTGCGGGCGCATATCAAATCAAGCCCTTCGGTGGGGGTCTTTACCGTGGCCTCGGCCGCGCTCACGCCGTTTATCATAACGTCGTATATGCTGTGCTCCGGCGCGTCCTTATCAACGCCAAGGCCGCTGGTGCAGTTGCCCTGCGGGTCAATATCTATGCACAGCACCCTTTTGCCCAGCGCCGCAACGCATGCGGAAAGGTTGACTGTGGTGGTGGTCTTACCCACCCCGCCCTTCTGGTTTGCAATGGCTATTATCTTGGACATGCTTTTCTAATCTCCCTCAGCTTAGCTTCGTCCGCCTCTATGTGCAGATCCATAAGTATTTCATCGTAATATTCGCCGTCAACGCACATTCTGCCGCGGTGGCGGCCTATTTCCTCAAAACCGAAGCGCTTATACAGCGCGATGGCGCGTTCATTGTCCGCATACACGCCGAGTTCAACGTTTTTAAGCGATGCTTCCTTCGCAAGCTCTATCAGCATTTCCATTATCGCGGAGCCAACGCCTATGTGCCAATACTTTTTTCGCACACTCAACGCAATTTCCCCCGTGTGCGCCAGCCTGCGGCGCGGATAACAGCCAAGGCTGAATATGCAGGCAAGCTCGCCGTTTATACGGCCGCCGTACACGCCGCCGCGCTCCTGCTTCAAATTCTCCTCCAATATTAGGCGCTCCTCTTCCTCGCTTATGCCAAGGCCGTTTTCATCCATCAGCAGAAAATGCGTCTCCCCGCCGATCGTTTTAAGATATTCCAGTATTTCCGCCGCGTTTTCGCCCCGCGGACGGAATATTTGCAGCACACTGCCATCGCGCAGCACAACGCTTTTTTCCATTGCCAGACATCTCCGTTTTGTGATATTTCCCTATTATTATATAAGATAATCCCTAATAACACAATGACTCAATGCTGCATTGTTTCACGTGAAACATTATAAACGGACAAATTCTGCAAAAAGATGGATTATAAAGAACGGCTTTGGCATAAAAAAGGCGCCGCGGGGAAAATGGCGGCGCCTGACAACACGGCATGGCGGCCTTGGGGAGGGAATCGAAGGCAAAGCCCATGCCAAAGATTATATCTTGAGTTTACTTCCCGTCCCGTATCCTTACGGCAGCCTTACTCACGGCGGGAATAAGCGCGGCAATTACGCACAGTATGGTATCCACGCCGATTGTGGTGAAGTTATACATGAACGAATACGCCCACGCGTTGGCGTAGCCCGCCTCCGCAGCGGAATCGGCGAAGAATATCGCCCCGCTGAGCACGCCGCACACCATGCGGCACAAGCCGCCAACGCCCGCGCCGAGGGCAAGGCTCTTGGGGAAGAAGCCCGCAAGGCCGAGCACCGTGAAGGAAAGGAAATAATCCAGCACGAACTGAACCGGATGCACAACATACGCGCCCTGCACCACCTGCAAAAGGCTATACGCAAAGCCCGCCAGTAGGCCGGCCGCGGGGCCGTACATCCACGCGAACACGAATATGGGCAGCATGGAGAACAGCGTTATGCTGCCGCCCATGGGCATGGAGAACAGCTTGATATAGCTGAGCACGAACGCAAGCGCTATGCACAGCGCGCCCTGCACCAGCACGCGGGTGGTAAGCTTCTTGCCCTTTTTCTCAACTGTCGGCGCGGCATTGACGTGCTTTTTATTCAGCACCGCAAGCACCGCTATCAGCGCGGCGACCGCCACGATAGCGCCAATGAACATCCAAAGTTCCGTACCTTCAAGCTTTGCCAGCTTTTTAAGCAGTACAAATTCCATTCTTGTTAAAACCTCCGTGTGTTTCTTTTGAAAAAAGAAAAATCTCCGCAATTCTTTGCGGAGAAACCGGACGGCATTTTCGCATGCGCCAAATCTATTCTCTCCGCTTCCCTACGCCGGCATTATCCGTACAGGTTCCAAGGGTATATCTCAGCCTGAAAACAAGCTCCCCCAGCGGGTGATTATTCTCTTTTCGCCGCTATATTAGCACGTTTGTGAAGAAATGTCAATCCGTGCCTTTTGGTGCGCTTTATAAACTTTCTGCAAAAACAAGGGGACGCATCGCGTCCCCTCAACTTTACGATCTCTCACGCTCACCCGCCGTCAGGTGGATTTCACATTGCTCAAGCAATATTTCACTACGCTTCAGCGCAATTTCACCCTGCGTAAGCAGGATTTCACCGCGGGCGTAAGCCCGCTTATCCTTCGTACGTAAAGAATCCGAAATGCTCCGTGCCGTTCATAAGGGCAAAGCGGCCGAGCGTGGTGGGTATCTCCCCCGCCTCTCCGCTAAGTTTGTAATAATCGGGCCACCAGCTCAGGAATTCGCCGTTCAGTCCGTCCAGCGGAGTATCGGGCATATAGAACACGAAATCCGTGCCGTTTTCCATGCCGTGTGCGTCGCTCAAAACAAAGCGTACCTCATCCTCTATCCATTCCGCGCCATTGCTTTCGTCCTTTGTCAGCTCCTCAAGCGTCATGGCATAGGAATTGTCGTCTATCTTGGTTATGTTGGCGAACCTGCCGGAAAATTTGCAGTAATACACTGTTCCCTTGGGGTATTTTTCGCTGTTTTCGATCATTTCGCTGTCGTGATACTCGCCGGTGAACGTGCCGTCCGCGTTCAGCGTAAGCTCCGTACCCCATGCGCCCGCGCCGCTTGCAAATATCATGTTCAGTGGATCATCGCCTATGGGCAGCGCAGCCGCGGCGTTATCCGTCTCCGCACTCTGAGTTTCGGCAGGCATTGTCTGGGCGGGTGCCGTCTCGGCAGGGGCCGCGGTAGGCTCGGCAGTGACTGTGACCTCCGGCGTGGTATTCGGCTCATTGTTGTCAGCGGGCGCGGTGCAGCCCGTAAACATTGCCGCCGCCAGTGCCGTGCATGTTAATGCGGTTATTATCCGCCTTAGCTTTTCATTCATTATTTTACTCTCCTTATCCGGCGCGGTAATGCCCGCGCTCAATTCGGTCTATAATAATATGCTTATGTACTGATTTTATCAATACATAAGCATATCTGTTTCAAGTTTGTTTACAAGTTTGCGCCCTCTTCCCGCCAGGCTTGCAGCAGCGCATCCGCGGTTTTGTTCAGCTCCTTTTCAAGCGTGCGGAAACGGCTCAGCAGCTTTTTCCCTCCGGCGTGACCTCCGCCCCGCCGCAATTATGCATCTCATATCTTCAACCATATTATTCACCGGCCCCCGCACCGGATTGTTTCACGTGAAACATTCTTCCCGCGCGAAATTTATTTAAGCTTTATTATGAATATTCCCGGCATAAGGCCGCCCGCTTCGGTGCGCGTTTCCGTCACCAGCTTGAGCTTTGGCCGTTCGCGTATCAGCTTTTTCAGTAGCGTGAACTCCATCGTGTAAAGTATAGCCACGCCGTCCTCGTTCAGCCATTGCGGCAGCCGGTCCAGCAGCCCTGCATATAGTTTTTCGTTGTTGGCATGGGTACCCACGCGGTTGCCGAAGGGCAGGTTTGCGACAATCTCGTCATACGGACGCTTCGCTTCAAAGCGCAGCATGTCGTTGCATATGAACTTGGCCTTTGAGCCTGCGTTTTCGGCATTTTTGCGGGCAATGTCTATTGCCCTATGCGCAATGTCAACGCCCGTAAGGCTTGCCGCGGGCGCAAGCTTTTCCCGCTCAATAAGCAGCGTGCCGCTGCCGCAGCAAGGATCCAGCACCCTTGCGTTCACCTTCATGTGCTCCATGGCATACCGGAGCACGGCCGCCGCCGTTGCGGGATGTATGCTTGCGGGCAGCGCCTCGGTACGGTAGGTGAACCTATCGTCGCAAAACACGGTCGGTTGCAGAAACGCATCCGCGCGGCCCTGTTCATTTATTTCAAATATAAGCTCCGCTTCATAGTCGCTCGGCGCATTCACAAGCTTTTCGCTGTCTATCACGGCGGCTATCGCGCGGCTTTGCGCCGCCCTGTCCTTCACTTCGCCCCTCAGTTCAATTCTGTATCCGTAGGGCGGTTCGCCATCGCAGCAGTTTTCAAAGAATTCGCGCATAAAGCGGCCGCATTGCAGCAGCTGCTTCGCGTCGCTCGCATCCATGTCCCGCGCTATTGGCATCAGGATGCTCTGCATGCTCCTAAGGCGCATCAGCTTATCTATATCCTTTGTTTTTATAAATACGCTGTTGCCCTTGTGCGCATAGGGTTCAAGCTCCTCTTCCTCCATGTCGTAAAGCAGGGAGCCTACCAGCCTGTCCGGTGCGCGGAGCTCAAATTCATACTCCGTATCGAGCGCGCGGAATGAGTGATGCGCAATTTTCGTAAGCTTACGCCTTGCGCTGTGGAGTGCGTCCGTCTCCTCCGCAAAGTGGCGCTTTTCGCTTTCGTCCTTTGCGGCGGAAACCGAGTATTTGTCAAGGAAAGCCTTGGCCTCCTCGCCGCCTATCGCGCCTATTGAAAGAATAATACTCGGGCGCACAAAGCGCGTCTGCTCCCGCCCAAGCGCGTCTATCAGCCGCGGCGCGTCCGATTCCCTTTCAAGCGCTCCCATCAGCCGCGCCGTGTTTTTTCTAAGCTTAGCGTCGTCAAATAAAAGCATGGCGCAGAAGCGAGCGTTTTCGTCCGCATTGCAAAGCTTATCCGCCATAGCTTCGCGGAATTTTTTCTGCTTTGCCAGTCTGCATAAAAACGCGCCAGCCGCCGCATTGCTTTCTTTTATATACAGCGCCCACGCCGGCTCAAACGCCTGCTCCGCCTTGGCGGCAAGCTTTTCCGGCCCGTTGGGCTCATTTAGTATTTTCAGCGCCTTTTCGCGGCTCATGTAAATCATTTTTTGCTCCTTTTGGCGGCTTCGGCGCGTATAATGTCCAGCACCTCGTCCGTGCCGTCCGCCTTGGCGTCCGCGCTCATTGTGGCTATGAAGGAAAGCCGCCTGTCGTAAAGATCGTTCACGCTGTCAAGCAGTGTGTTTTCATTAAGCTGCTCCTGCTCCAGCACCATTGCGTAGCCCTTGCGGGAAAAATAGCCCGCGTTTTGAATCTGGTCGCCCCTGCTTGCGCTCAGCGGCAAGGGTATTAGCAGCATAGGCTTGCACAGCGCCAAAAACTCAAACACGGCGTTTGCCCCCGCGCGGGAAACAACTATGTCCGTCGCGGCAAAAACGTCGCTCAGTTCGTTTGATATGAATTCATATTGCTTGTAGCTTGCGCTGTCCAGCTCCTTCTCCGCCTTGCCCGCGCCGCATATATGCACAATGTCGAACGTACGCTCAAGCTTGGGCAATGCCGCGCGCACGGCGCTGTTTATTGCCGCCGCGCCAAGACTGCCGCCCATTATCATAAGCACGGGCTTTTCCCCGTCAAAGCCAAGGAAGTCAAGGCCGCGCTGCTTATCGCCCTTGTAAAGCTCCGGCCGTATGGGAGTGCCGGTATGCACGCCTTTTTCACCGGTGAATTTGAGCGTATCTTCAAACGTTACGCAGATTTTGTCCGCAAAGCGGGAGTTTATTTTGTTCGCAAGGCCGGGAGTATAGTCGCTTTCGTGCGTAACCACCGGCACGCGGCATTGGCTTGCCGCAATAACCACCGGCACGCTCACGTATCCGCCCTTTGAAAACACTACGTCCGGATCGATTTTGCGTATAATGCGCCGCGCCTCGCCTATGCCTTTAAGCACCTTAAACGGCGTTGCAAGCGTTTTCAGCGAAAAATATCTCCTCAGCTTGCCCGCGCTTATTTCATGATAAATAATATAGTCCTTGTCGGCCATCAGCTTTTTTTCTATGCCGTCCGCCGTGCCGATATAATGTATCTCGTATCCCTCGCTCAAAAGCCGGGGGAAAAGCGCCATGTTCGGCGTAACGTGTCCGGCGCTGCCGCCGCCCGTGAATACGATTCGTTTGTTCATTGCTCCTGCCTTTCGTAAAACCGTATTTTCCGTTCATAATATGCTCATTCGCCCCATAAGTATATCATTTACGGAACCTTTGGGCAAGAATCCCCTACTTCCCCACGCAGAAGCGGGAGAATATTCTCTCTATCACGTCCGATGTTACCTCGCGGCCGGTTATTTGGCCAAGGGCGTAAAGCGCGGTGCGTATGTCCGCCGCGGCAAGGTCGGTGCCCATTGCAGCATCCGCCGTTTCAAGGGCGGCCTTCGCCTCCGCAAGGGCATGTATGTGGCGGGAGTTGGTAACAAGCGCGCTCTCCGCCTCCTTTGTCAGCAGCAACGCCGCCATGCGCTCCTTCAGCGCGTCAAGCCCTTCGCCCGTTACGGAGCTTATGGATATGGGCGCAAATTCGGCGCAGCTTTCATCCGTGCCGAAGCCCTGCTTGTCCGCCTTGGTAAACAATATCAGGCATTTTCTGTATTCGCCCCGCTTTGCGGCATTTATCAGCGCGCGGCTTTCTTCGTCCATGGGCTTCGTGCCGTCTATTGCAATAAGTATAAGGTCGGCCCGCTCGCCCGCCTTCCTCGCCCGCTCCACGCCTATGCGCTCCGCCTCGTCCGCGCCTTCGCGTATGCCCGCCGTGTCCGTTATGCGCACGGGCGCGCCGCATATATCAAGCGTTTCCTCAAGCGTATCGCGCGTTGTGCCGGGTATGGAGGTCACTATCGCCCGCTCCGTGCCCATCAGCGCGTTGAAAAGGCTCGATTTGCCGGCGTTCGGCGCGCCCAATATGGCTACCGCCGCCCCTTCGCGGAATATCCGCGCCGCGTTGCCGCCGCGTATCAAATAATCAAGCTTATCCATTATGGGCGCAAGGTCGCTGCCGAGTGCGGATACGGTATCCTCCTCCAGCTCGTCCGGATAATCAAGCGCCGCCTCAACGCCGCTGAGTATATCAATAAGCCTGTCCTCAATATCCTTTATGCCGCTGCCTATGCTGCCCGCAAGCTGCTCCTCCGCCATGCGCGCGCCCTGCTCCGTAACGGAGCTTATAACGTCCATGACCGCCTCCGCCTGGCTCAAATCAAGCTTGCCGTTCATGAACGCCCGCTTTGTGAACTCCCCGCCTTCGGCCGGGCGCAGGAAGCGGGAAAGCAATTCAAGCGTCCGCTTGGCTATTACGCGGCTGCCGTGTATGTATATTTCCGCCATGTCCTCGCCGGTATAGGTTGCGGGGGCTTTAAGGAAGCAGGCCATTGCGGAATCTATCGTTTCCCCGCTTTCGGGATCTATAACATGGCCGTAGTTCATAACGCGGTGCTCCGGCGCGTTTTTGCAGCGGAAAACCCGCCCAAGCGCAGCATATGCTCCGCTTCCCGTTATGCGCACTATTGCTATCGCCCCGCCCACAGGCGAGGACAGCGCGAATACAGTATCCTCACTCATCCTTTATGTTGCCCTTCCCTATGTCCCTTGTTATCTTTTCCAGCATCTTCGGTTTGTTATCCCGCGGCTTGCAGGCGCAATGCATCAGCAGCGCGCGTTTGACCTCCCCCACGCGCGGGCCGGGGGATATGCTCAGCCAGCGGCAAATGTCCTGCCCCGTGCAGTTAAGCTCCTTTTCGGTAAAGGGAGCGTTTTCGGCCTGCATTTCGGCATATACGCGCTTCCAGCGCTCCGCCGTGTCCACCCGGCCCAGCTCTATGCCGCTGCCGTGAACGTCCGCCTCGCGTATCAGAATAAGCTTTTGCGCGCCGTCCCGCCCAAGCTCCACAAATTTCTTTTTTATTTTGCGCACGCGCGTTTCGCCCTTCAGGTCGAACATGTGCCACCGCACCAGCGTAACCACTTCTTCCCTTAGCGCGGCAGGGGCTTTAAGCCTTGTCAAAACGTCGTTCGCTATGCGGGCTGAATACATCTCGTGCCCATGCATGGAGCCGTGGTCATAAAACGCGGTGGCCTTGCCCGTATCGTGCAGAAGCATTGTCCACCTAAGCACCAGCTCCGGCGGCACGGCCGCGCACGCCCTTAGGTTATGCTCCATAACGTCGTATTTATGGAAATCCCGCCTTTGCTTAACGTCATAGCAAAGCTCAAGCTCCGGCAGCAGCACCTCTATCGCCCCGCTCCGGTGCAAAAGATGCAGCGCGCCTATAAGCGCATCGTATCCCGCGCCGTAGGCCGTGTCCGCCATTATAAGCTTGCACAGCTCGGCATATATCCTCTCCGGCGAAATATCCTTCAGCCCTTCGCGGCTTGCGTATGCGGCGGCAAGCGTGTTTTCATCCGCTTCAAAGCCAAGCTGCCCCGCAAAGCGGCACAGCCGCAGTATTCTCACCCCGTCGTCATGCATTATCAGCGCGGGGTCGGGACTTGTGGCGCGGAGTATCCGTCGCTCCATATCTTTTACGCCGCCGGTGGGGTCTATTACCTCCTTTGTGAGCGGGTCAAGGTAAACGGCGTTCACGGTAAAATCCCGCCTGAACGCGTCCTCCTCAAGCGTTGCCGCGAAGCTGACCTCGCTTGGCCTATGGCTGCCCGTGCCGTCGTAACGCTCCGTGCGGAAGGCGGCGTATTCAAAGCTCATCCCGCCCATAACTATGTCCAGCGTGCCGAACGCCGCGCCCTTTTTGCGGCACTCTATGCCCCGCGCGGTAAGCATGGCTTCAACATCCTCTATCCTGAGCGCGCTGCAAACGTCTGTGTCGTTCACGGGGTATCCCAGCAGGCAGTTGCGCACCATGCCGCCCACGGCGTACAGCCGCGCCCCGTTTTCTTCAAATATCTCCGCCAATGCGGTAAGCTGCGGAGCAATGGTAAAATCGTGCATGTGACCTCTCATAAAAAATAGCTTATATTATCTTACCATTTTGGCGGGTGGAATACAAATGGGATAAAGGGGAGTGGAGAGTTACCGCTAACCAAAAGGCTCCACCGCTTGCGGGGGAGCTGTCTGTGAGCGATAGCGAACAGACTGAGGGGGAACAGTAAAATAGCTTGACATCTTTGAGCAGCACCCCTTTCGGCCACTCACTTCGTTCGTGTCCACTTTCCCCGCTTGCGGGGACAGCTTTGGGTTAGTGCTATAACAAGCCTCCCTGTCGAGGGAGGTGGATGCGAGTGCAACGAGCAGACGGAAGGAGTCATAAGCAGCTTGCAGCTCTTTGTCTGTTTCAACCCCTTAGTCGCCTTGTGGCGACAGCTCCCCGTTCGGGGAGCCTTTTGGGTGGCACTATGTGCCAAGATATACGAGTTAACACTCCGGTTGGAACAAGGTCGCCTTACTCACTGCCGTTCGTAATTCTCCCTGTTCCTGCCCGTTCTCCGTTTCGCTTCATCCGCCACTGGCGGCGCTCAACTCCGAACCTCAAAGAGGGAGCCTTTTCTAAAGTAAAAAAGACAACCCTGCGGCTGTCTTTCTTTTCTCTTTATCTTTACTCTTCCCTGCCCTTGGGCGCTATCACCACGCGGCGGTTGGGTTCTTCGCCCTCGCTGTATGTGGTGACGTAGGGGTTGTTTTGCAGCGTTGCGTGCAGCACGCGGCGCTCGTAGGGGTTCATCGGCTCCAGCGTCCTTGCGCGGCCGGTGCTCCTTACCTGGGACGCTACCTTGCGGGCAAGGCGGGCAAGCGTTTCCTCGCGCCTGTCGCGGTAGCCCTCGGTGTCCACGGTTATGCGGGTGAAGCCATGCTCCTTGCGGCTGCGGTTAACGTGCAGGCTGGTCAGATACTGTATCGCGTCCAGCGTTTCGCCCCTGTGGCCTATCAGCACGCCCATGCCGGAGGATTCTATTCTCAGCCTTACGCCGTCCTCCTCGCTAACGTTGGCAAGAACCTGCGCGTCTATATTCATAAGGCGGAGCATCTCCCTGAGGAACTGCGCGGCTTCGTTGTTCTCCGCGGCCTCAAGCGTGTATTCAATCTTGGGCTTGGCGCTCTGTTCTTCGCGTTCGCGGCGGTTGCTGCGCTCGCGGCGGTTATTCCTTTCCCTGCGCGGCGACCTTACTTCGCTGACTTCTTCAGCTATCTCTTCGCGCACTTCGCCGTTTTCGCTTATTTCTTCGGCTACGGTAATGGTTTCTTCCTTCGCCTCTGCCGCTTCCTCGCTGCGCCGGGGCTTATCCTCGCGGTGGGGGCGTTCGTCGCGGCGGTTACCGCGGTCGCGCCTGGGCCTGTCGTCACGGCGAGGCCTGTCCTCGCGGCGGCGGTTGGCGCGCCGTTCGGCTTCGTTCATGTAATCGGGTATTACTATCTGCTCCGGCTCACGCTCGGTCAGCTTTACTATGGCGGGCTTTGCGCCTATGCCGAGTATACCCTTGGTCTCGTGCTGAACTATGTCTATCTCAACTTCGTCTATCGAAACCTCCAGCTCCTTAAGGCCGTTGAAAATTGCTTCGTCTATCGTTTTGCCCGATGCTTCGATTATCCTCATTTATTAGCATCCTCCTTTGCCGGTTCCGTCCTCGGGAATTTCTTGTTCAGTATAAGGTTGACTATTATCATTATTACGCTGGTCAGCGTCCAGTAAATTGCAAACGCCGCGTTGTAATTAAGGCAGAATATAAAGCTCATTACCGGGAACAGATAATTCATCCATTTGGTGGACTTCGCTGCTTCCTCGTTGGCGGCGGGGGTATTCTTGGTCATGAGCCAGGCGGAAAGGAAGTTCGTGCCGCCGGCAAGTATGCTCATTACGAACCAGCCGTTGTTGTATCCCTTGTAAACGTCAAGGAAGGGCTGAATGGCCGCGTCGTAAATGGCTATTGCGGTTTCGTTTGAAAGTATCTGATAGCTTACGCCGCCCTGATAAACCTTGGTAACGGCAAGGCCCATCTCCACCAGCTTTTCGCCCACGCCCGGCTCATTCAGGTAAAGCAGGTTTGAAAGCTCCGGCGTGGCAAGGAAGCTTGCGCCGTTGGCAAGCACGGGCGCAAGGCCGTTATCGGGCTGCCAAATATTGTTTATCCACAGAAACTTGAAGGATTTGAACAGCTCCATGGCGTTTTCGTCAACCAGCAGCCTAAGGTTCATTTCATATCCCCAGTAACGGAACGCCGCTATGAAGCAGAAGAAAAGCGGCATGGTTATGAGCATAGGCAAGCAGCTGCCCCACATGCTCACGCCCTTTTCCTTCATAAGCTTTGTCTGCTCGGCCTGGAAGCGCCTGGGGTCGTTGGCATACTTTTTTTGCAGCCGCTGTATTTCGGGCTGCACCTCCGCCATCTTTGCGGAGGACTTGCGCGTTTTTATATCGGAAAAAATGGTCAGCGCGCGCAGAAGTATCGTGCTTATCAATATTGTAAGGAATACGTTGCCGAAGCCGCTTTCGGATATGGCGCAGGTAAGGCTGTATATCCAGCGCATGGCTTCAAGGAACCAGTTTGTCAAAAAGAAATCACCGGTCAAAGTTTATGTCCTCTCTTTCCCTCCGCGCAATAAAACAACCCTTGCGCGGCATACGAATGATGAATATTTCTTATTCGTGTTCTTTGTATTCTTCTTTTTCTTCTTCGCTTTGTATTCTATCGGCCCCGTCCTTATCCATGCCGGATGCATGGCGCCTTGGGCCAAAGCGGAACTCCTCCGGAACGGGATCGTACCCGCCCCGCGAAAACGGGTTGCAGCGCATTATGCGCCACAGCGCAAGCAGGCCGCCCTTCAGCGCGCCGAAACGGCTTATGGCTTGCTTTGCATAAGCCGAGCACGAGGGGATATAGCGGCAGCAGGGAGGATGCAGCGGCGATATCCACCGCTGGTATCCTTCTATAAGCGTTAAAAGCAAACGCTTCACGCTTTATTTTCTTCTTTCTTCAACAAATCGCCCCGGCGCAGAAGGCTGCGCGCCGCGGCGCATATATCGGAAAAGTCCGCACTGAGTATCGGCGCGCGCGCTATAACAATAATATTATAGCCCGGCTTTATTTCACCAAAGACCGTATCGAATGCGCTCCTCAGCCGCCGTTTTACCCGGTTGCGGCATACGCTGTTGCCCAGTTTTTTGCTTACGGAAAAGCCAATGTGTTTAAGCGCGGGCGTTCTGTTCTTTGTGAATATAACGACCATCAGCTCGTTCGCCTTGGAATTTCCTCTGCGGTATACATAGCGGAATTCCTTATTCCGCTTCAATGAATAACAGCGTTTCACCTGAGTTGATATTTTTCCCCTTTGTGGGGCCGTGGGCATAAAAGAAAATGCGTCCTTCATGCCGCGCGGCCCGTCTGCACGCATGTTTTTATGCGCGCTTTTGTTTTGATTCTGTTTGCCTTTTTATCAGGCGGAGAGGACCTTGCGGCCCTTGTTGCGGCGGCGGGCAAGCACGTTGCGGCCGTTGCGGGTTTTCATGCGCTGACGGAAACCGTGAACCTTTTTGCGCTGCCTTTTCTTCGGCTGGAATGTACCAAGCATTTCTTTTGCACCTCTTTCCCTAATGTGTTATATCATGCTGCCCCCTGCCCCGTTGCCAAAGCCGCTTGGAAGTACGCCTTCTTTTAGATAAGCAATACCGGGCTGTTGCCGCCCGGCGCGGCCGGCTTTGCTCAAATGGGCATAGTACAGCAGTTAAGCAGTATAATCCATCGGTATACGATTATATAAGAAAAGCAAGCCCTCTGTCAAGAAAATATGCTTAGTTTTACTTTATTTTTGGCCGCCTACAATATATTGTTGTGCATGCGCCCGCCATTGTACAAGCCCAAAGCATTTTCCCTTGCAAGCCGGGCGGCGTTTTGCTATTATAAAGAAGGTATTTATTTTGGTACTTATTTTTTCTACCCCTTTTTAAGGGGTTTTATACCGTGGGAGGTATTTACAGTAATGTTGTCCGCTTTGTCCGTTTGGCAGAATTCCTTAGACGAGATCAAAAGATCCATGACCCCGCTCAGCTACAATACATGGGTAGCCACAATGACTCCCATATGCATAAAGGATAGCACCCTTGTGCTGCAGGTGAAGGATCCTTCAACCAAGAACACGCTTAAAAGCATATATACCCAAACGCTTACGGACTGCATAAACCGCGCCAATTCCGGCACATATCTTGTCCGCTTTATAGACGAAGCCGAGCTTCCGCTCTATAATGCCTACCGCGAGGATAAGCCCGTTGCCGGCAGCGACTATTACCTTAACCCCAAGTATACCTTTGAAAGCTTCGTTGTTGGCAACAGCAACATTTTTGCCCATGCCGCGGCGCAGGCCGTTGCGGAGGAACCGGGCAAGGCATATAACCCGCTTTTCATATACGGCGGAGTGGGCCTTGGCAAAACGCACCTTATGCACGCCATAGGCCACAGGATACTGCAAAACAACCCTTCCGCGCGCATAGTATACATCACCACGGAAACCTTTACCAACGACCTTATTCAGTCCATTCAGGAAAACAGCCGCGTGCAGTTCCGCAACAAGTACCGCACGGCGGACGTGCTTATAATAGACGATATACAGTTCCTCGTAGCCAAGGACAGGACGCAGGAGGAATTTTTCAATACCTTCAACGCGCTGCATACATACGGCAAGCAGATAATCATAAGCTCCGATAAAGCTCCCAAGGACCTTATAAATCTTGAGGACAGGCTCGTTTCCCGCTTTGAAGGCGGATTGGTTGCGGACATTCAGCCGCCCGATCTTGAAACAAGGGTTGCAATACTCAAGCGCAAGGCGCAGAACGAGCAGATAGACGTGGGCGAGGATGTACTCAATTTCATTGCCGAAAAGGTAAATTCAAACATTCGCCAGCTTGAAGGCTCCCTCATCCGCGTGATAGCCTTCGCAAGGCTTACAAAAAAGCCCATAGACCTTACCCTTACGGCAACGGCGCTCAAGGATATTGTTGCCGGATACGACAATACGCCCGTCACCATACCGCTTGTGCAGCAGGTTGTGAGCGATTATTACGATATCGATACGGACGCGCTTCTTTCGCAGCGCCGCTCCATGGACGTTACCTACCCGCGGCAGATGGCGATGTACCTTTGCAAGGAGCTTACCAATAAGCCTCTCAAGGCCATAGGCGCAAGCTTCGGCGGCAGGGACCATTCAACCGTTATAAACGCCTGCAAGCGCATAGAGACGGACATCAGGAACGACCCGCAGGTTGCCGACCTTGTGGAGGACCTTACCAAGCGGATAAAGAAGCAGTAATATATCAACAGAGTTATCCACACAGTGTGGATAACTTATGTGGATTACACATTGTATAATTGTTGAAAACGTGGAAAATGTAAACAACGTGGACAAGTACATATTCCTTACCACACTTATCCACAGGAGTTCTAACATCACTTTTTCAGCATTTTGGGACAAAACCAAACTTGTCCACACAACTTACAACGCTACTGCTACGGCTGCTGTTAATATATATAGACACGCTGGCGAGAGTGTGTGGATAAGAGTAACCATTGTTAATAAAAGAGGAGGTTTAGATATATGCGCATAATAGTGGATACGAACGCGCTGAACGCGGCGCTTTCAACCGTAACAAAGGCCCTGCCGGTAAGGAGCACCATATCGGTGCTTGAAGGAGTATATATGAAGGCGGAGCAGAGAAGGCTGCTGCTTCGCTGCACGGATCTTAATATTCAGATAGAGGCCAGCATAGATGCTCTCATTGAAAAAGAAGGCGCAACGGTGCTGCCGGGCAGGCTGTTTTCCGAAATGGCCAAAAGGCTGCCGGGCGAAAGCGTATCGATAGACGTAAATAAGAAGAACACCGCGGAGATAATCAGCGGCGCATACCGCACCACCCTTCAATGCGAGGATGCGGGCGACTACCACGCCATGAATGAAGTTGAAAGCGACACTTCTATTAAAATAGAGCCGAACGATTTCAAGAGCATGGTACGCGGCTGCATATTCGCCGCCGCTCAGGACGATACAAAGCCCATACTGACAGGCGCGCTGATGGAGCTTGGTTCAGACTCCCTCCGCCTTATAGCGCTGGACGGATACCGCCTTGCGCTGCGCACCGCGCCCATAGTGAACAACGGCACGGAAGAAAAGGAGATTGTCGTTCCCGCGCGTTCGCTCATAGAGGTTGCGCGTATACTGCCGGACGACGGCGAGAAGGCGACCATAACCTTCAGCCGCACCCACCTGAGCGCCACCGGCGGAGACGTGAAGATAATAGCCCGCCTTATGGAAGGCGACTTCATAAAATACAAGCAGATATTGCCCAACGAGCACATGACCCGCGTGCGCGTGAACCGCAAGGAGCTGCTCGACGGCATAGAGCGCGTTGCGCTGATGGCGCGCGAAAGCAAGAGCAACCTTATTAAATTCTCCATTTCCCGGGAAATGATAGAGATATCCGCCAACAGCGAGATAGGCCGCAGCAACGAGGAGATAACCTGCGCCGCCATGGGCGAGGATATAGAGATCGCCTTCAACAATAAATATCTTACCGATGTTTTCAAGGTGCTTGACGACGAGGAGATATACATGGACTTCAACAGCAACGTAAGCCCCTGCGTTGTCCGCCCCATAAACGGCGACGAATATTATTACCTGATACTGCCCGTAAGGCTGTTCACGGGAGCGTAAGAGGGCTAATGCCCTCAGTGAAATCCTGCTTACGCAGGGTGAAATTGCGCGGATGCGCAGTGAAATATTGCTTTCGCAATGTGAAATCCGCCTTACGGCGGGTGAGCGGGAGAGATTGTTAAGCTGTGGGGACGGGAAGCCGTCCCCGTTGTTTATTTATATATAAATTTGTAAAGTACACCAAAAGGCTCCCCGGCCGGGGAGCTGGCAATACGCCGTGAGGCGGATTGACTGAGGGGTTGAGGAAAACAAAGAGCAGCCCCAATTCGGCCCCTCCGTCTGCTCGCGTTGCTCGCATCCACCTCCCTCAAGGATGGAGGCTTAATGTAAAAGCTTGTACACTGTCTCCAAAAGGCTCCCTCTTGGAGGGAGCTGTCGAGTCGTAGGCGAGACTGAGGGAGTTAAACAAATTCATTCTTCATTTTTAATTATTTATTATCTCAAGGTACTCCGCTGCCGCCTTTTTCCAGGAGAAGTCCTTTGCCATGCCGCGGCTTATAAGGCCGTTCCACAGGGGCTTGTTTTGATAATCCTTAGCGGCGGTTTCGGCGGCGTAGAGCAGCTCGTGCGCATTATAATTGGCGAAGGAGTAGCCGCAGCCGGTGTTGTCGTAGCGGTTGAAGGGAACAACGGTGTCCTTCAGGCCGCCTGTTTCGCGCACTATGGGAACGGTGCCGTAGCGCATGGCTATCATCTGCGTAAGGCCGCAGGGCTCAAAAAGGCTCGGCACAAGGAACATGTCCGCGCCGGCATATATGCGGCGGGCAAGCGCATCGTTGTATTCTATACGGGCGGCAAGCCTGCCGGGGTACGTTCTCTGCGCGTATCTGAAAAGGTTTTCGTAGCGGCTCTCCCCCGTCCCCAGCACAACAAGCTGAATCGGAATGTTCATCATTTCCTTCAGCACCCGCTCAACAAGGTCAAGCCCCTTCTGCCCGGTAAGGCGGGACACTATCGCCGCAACGGGAATGCTTGGGTCAACGTCAAGGTCAAGCTCATTCTGCAGCGCGGCCTTGCATTCCGCCTTGCCGCTCATATTTTCCGGGCAATAGTTGCGGCGCAGCGCTTCGTCCGTAAACGGATCGTATGAAACGGTGTCTATGCCGTTGAGTATGCCCACAACGTCCCCCGCGCGCTCCGCAAGCACGCCCTCAAGCGATTCGCCGTAGAATTTGGTCATTATCTCCTTTGCATATGTGGGGGAAACGGTAGTCACATTGTCCGCGTATACTATGCCGCCTTTAAGATAGTTCACGTTGCCGTAGAACTCCAGCTTGTGCATATCGAACGCCGCTTCGCCGAGGGAGAGCAGCTCGTCGCAGAAGCCGCGGTCGAACACGCCCTGAAACCGCAGGTTATGTATTGTAAGTATTGTTTTTATGCGGGAGAAATACGGCATTTTAGCATAGTGCAGCTTCATAAGCGCGGCGGCCATTGCCGTTTGCCAGTCGTTCAGGTGCAGCGCGTCGGGCATGAAGCCTATGTGCGGCAGCATCTCTATTATGGCCTTGGAAAAGAAGCCGAAGCGCTCCGCCTCGTCGCAATTGAACACGCCGTAAATATAATCCCGCCCGAAATAGTATTCGTTATCTATGAAGTAATATGTTATGCCGCGCTGAACAAGGCTTTCAACCCCGCAGTATTGGTTGCGCCAGCCAAGCTTTATGTTAAAATCGCACTCGTGGCGCATATGCATGCCGAACTGCGCCTTTATCTTGGCGTATAGCGGCAGCACAACCCTTATGTCCGCGCCCATTTCCCTAAGCTGAACCGGCAGCGCAGCGGCAACGTCCGCAAGGCCGCCGGTTTTTACGAAGGGAGCGCATTCGCTGGCGGCAAAGAGTATCTTTTTGCTCATACCAGCGCCCCTTTCCTTATCGTCACGGGGAAGCCCTCGTATCCGGCAAGGTGCCTGCCCGGGCGCACCTGCACGCCCTTATCGAGTATAACGTAATCCAGCGCGCAGTTTTCGCGTATTTCGCTTGCCTGCATCACTATGCAGTTTTTAAGGCTGGTCCCCTGCCCAACGTGTACCCCACGGAACAGTATGCAGTTTTCTACGCTGCCTTCAACTATGCAGCCGTCCGCAAGCAGGCTGTTTTTAACCTTCGCCTCCGCGCCGTAGCGGGTGGGGGCTTCATCCTTTACCTTTGTGTAAATGGGATGCTCCGCATTGAATAAATCCGCGCGCACGGCCTCGTTGAAAAGGTCCATGTTGTGCTTAAAATAGCTCGGCACGGAGTCAAGCCGCGCAACGTAGCCATCGTAACGGTAGCCGTTGAGCTTAAGCTTTGAAACGTTCCTCACAAGCACATCCCGCATAAAGTCCGTATAGGCGTGGACTGCCGCGTCCTCAATAAGGTATTCGAGCATGCTCTTTTCCATTATGTATGCATCGCAGCAGCGATAGGGCGTTTTGGGCCTGTATGGGTCTATTTCAAGGTCTGTTATCCTGTTCCCTTCGCCAAGGGTAAGCCTTAAATCGTCGTAACGCACGGCGTCGCCCCAGTCCTTTTCCTCGCTGTACATTATGGTAACGTCCGCGCCGCTTTCAATGTGGCTCTTTAGCATTGCGTCATAGGTGCAGTTATATATTGTGTGGCTGCCGGTAAGTATAACGTAGCGCTGGGCGCTGCGGCGCACGTAGCCCATAACGGAGCGTATGGCGTCCACCGTGCCGCGGTAAAGGCCGGTATTGTCCCGCGTTAAAAAAGGCGGCAGTATGAAAAGCCCGTCGCGCTTTCTGTGCAGATCCCATTCCTTGCCGCTGCCAAGATGATCCATAAGCGAATGGTAGTTCCTTTGCGCAATAACGCCAACGTTGGTAACGCCCGTGTTCACAAGGTTGCTCAAAATAAAATCTATGCAGCGGTATCTTCCGCCGAAGGGCACCGCGGCGATGGAGCGGCTGTATGTTATGTCCCTAAGCTGGTTGTTGGATTCGCCCGTGTAAATAAGTCCGAATGCTTTTTCGTTCATGCCGCGCCTCCTTATTTGCTCACTATCATGCCCGCGGGTATCATGGCGCATTCGGCTATGCGCGCCCCGCTGGCAACAAGGGTTATGTCGCCTGTAAGCGTAGTGTCGTATGCGTTCGTGCCGTCCGGCTCAATGCCTATCTGCGCGCCCGGGGCAACGCATGCGTTTTCGCCCAGTATGGCCTTTCTTATAACCGCGCCCTCGCCTATGCGCGCGCCGGGCATAACAACGCTGTTTTCTATAACGGCGTTCCTGCCTACCCTTACCCCCGTGAAAAGCACGCTCCGCTCAATGCAGCCGTATATTTCGCACCCTTCGCTCACTATGCTGTTTTCGGCGTGCGCATCCGCGCCTATGTAATGCGCGGGCATTATGGGGCTGCGGCTGTATATGCGCCATTCGCTGTCGTTAAGGTCAAGCGCTGAAGGGTTGTCTATCAAATCCATGTTCGCTTCCCAAAGGCTCTTGACCGTGCCTACGTCCTTCCAATATCCGTTGAAGCCGTATGCCGCAAGGCGCTTGCCGTCGCTCAAAAGCTTGGGTATTATATCCTTGCCGAAATCGTGGCTTGAGGAATCGTTCTTCTCGTCCTCGGTAAGGTATTTTTCAAGCACGTCAAAGCTGAATATGTATATGCCCATGGAGGCGTTGTTGCTCACGGGGGTTTTGGGCTTTTCCCAAAATGCGGTTATCATGCCCTCGCCATCGGTCTGCATTATGCCGAAGCGGTGCGCTTCCTCCATGGGTACCTGCAAAACGGCAATCGTAGCATCCGCCTGTTTTTCAATATGGCAGCGGAGCATTGCGGCGTAGTTCATTTTGTATATATGGTCGCCGCTCAAAATGAGCACATATTTGGGCGAATACTGCCTGAGAAACGCAAGGTTTTGATATATTGCGTTCGCGGTGCCCGAATACCATTTGCCGCGGCTGCCGCTTACATACGGCGGGAGCACATATACGCCGCCGCTGTTGCGGTCAAGGTCCCACGCGGAGCCATTGCCCAGATATGCGTTCAGCTCCAGCGGGGAATACTGCGTAAGCACGCCCACGGTATCAATGTCCGAATTTACGCAGTTTGAAAGCGGAAAGTCAATTATTCTGTATTTCCCGCCGAAGGGAACGGCGGGCTTTGCCGTGCGGTCGGTAAGCACGCCAAGGCGCGTGCCCTGCCCGCCGGCAAGCAGCATTGCAACCATTTTTTTTGTTACCATAGGCATTTGTTCTCCTTTTGTAGTAGTGAAAATTTATGTTCTTCCATATGTAACAGAAGTTTGTATATCGTCCCAAAAGGCTCCCCGGCCGGGGAGCTGGCAATACGCCGTAAGGCGGATTGACTGAAGGGTTGACGTAAATAGGTGAAGCCTCTTTCTTTTTTAACCCCTCCGTCTGCTCGCTTTGCTCGCATCCACCTCCCCTTTCAGGGCAGGCTTAATGTAAGAGTTTACACTGCACCAAAAGGCGCCACCATTTATGGGGGAGCTGTCGAGCCGTAGGCGAGACTGAGGGGGAACAGTAAAATAGCTTGGCAGCTTTGAGTCATTCCCCTTTCGTCACGGCTACGCCGCGACACTTTCCCCGCACGCGGGGACAGCTTTTGGTTGGAGTTATCGTCAGCCTGCCCTGAAAGGGGAGATGGCGAACGAAGTGAGACGGAGGGGTTATAAAGAAGCTTGCAGTTCTTTGTCTGTTTCAACCCCTCAGTCACGGCTTATGCCGTGCCAGCTCCCCGTTCGGGGAGCCTAACTCCTTCCGTCTTTTGCTTCGCAAAATCCACCTCCCTGTAGCTGACTGAGGGAGTAACACTCTTTATCTCCTCACCCTATAATACGCCGCCTCATATCCCTTCAGCTCCATAAGCAGCACGCAGCCTTCGCCCTCATCCTCGGCGGGGATAAGGGGCTCGTCGCGCTCAATGCTGCTCATCACGCGCTCAAGCGTGCAGCGGTAGGGCATGTGTATCGGGTATGCGCCGTGGTCAACGGGGGTGAAGTTGAATACGCAGAGCAGCTCGTCCCTCTCCGCATCCATGCGGCTGAAGGCTATTATGCTGTGCGCCGCGTCGTCCACCTGCCGCCACTCAAAGCCGTCCCACGAATCGTCAATTTCAAATAAGGGGGAATTGGAGCGGTATGTCATGTTCAGCGCCTTCACAAATTCCCTCAGCGCCGCGTGATGCTCATAATCAAGCAGCATCCAGTCTATCGATGTTTTGAAGTTCCATTCCGCAAATTGGCCGAACTCCCCGCCCATGAAAAGCAGCTTTTTGCCGGGCATGGCGTATTGCAGCATGTAAAGCTGCCTGAGCTGCATGAACATTTCTTCATAGCTGCCCTTCATGCGGCCTATTAGGGAGTTTTTAAGATGAACGACCTCGTCGTGCGAAAGGGGCAGTATAAAATGCTCGCTGAAGGCATACATCATTGGAAACGTAAGTTTCTCGTGGGAATATTTTCTGTATACGCTGTCCTGCTTCATATATGAAAGCACGTCGTTCATCCAGCCCATATTCCATTTGAAATCGAACCCGAGTCCGCCTTTGTTCGCGTCCCGCGTTACGCCGTCAAACGCGGTGCTTTCCTCCGCAATCAGCAGCGCGCCGGGGGATTCCCGCTTCACGGCGGTGCTCAGCGTTTTGAAAAACTCTATCGCGGCCAAATTTTCCCGCCCGCCGAATTTGTTCGGCAAAAACTGCTTGCCCTCCTTGCCGAAGTCAAGATAGAGCATGCAGCTCACCGCGTCCGTGCGCAGGCCGTCTATATGATATTCATTCAGCCAGAATACTGCGTTTGATACAAGAAAGCTTATAACCTCGCTGCGTTCAAAATTGAATTGCAGCGTGCCCCATTGCGGCTGCTCGCTGCGGCGGGGATCGGCGTGTTCATAAAGCGCCGTCCCGTCAAAAAGCCTCAGTCCGTGGGCGTCCTTTGTGAAATGCGCCGCTACCCAGTCCAGTATAACGCCTATGCCGCGGCTGTGGAATGCGTCGATAAGCGCCTTCAGTCCGTTCGGGTCGCCGTAGCGGGAGGTGGCGCTGTAATACCCCGTGGTTTGGTAGCCCCAGCTGTCATCAAGCGGATATTCGCTAAGAGGCATAAGCTCAACGTGGGTATAGCCCATCTCCTCAACGTAGTCCGCAAGCTCGGTTGCAAGCGCGGCGTAATCAAGCCCCTTCCGCCAGGAGCCGAGATGCACCTCGTATATGCTCACGGGGCTTGTGTGTATATTTGCTCCCCTGTACGGCCTGTGCCGCATATAGCCTTCGTCGTGCCAAGCATATGAATCGCAGTCCCATATTACGGACGCCGTATCGGGCCGCATTTGGGAATAAAACGCGAACGGATCGGCCTTGAAAATAAGCTGCTCATCCGCGGTATATATTGCGAATTTGTATAAGTCCCCCGCGCAGGCGTTTCTTATATGCGCCTGCCAAACGCCCGTGGTGAAGCACGGCTCCATTATGTTTGCATTTACGTCCCAGTTGTTGAAAGAACCCACCACGCTCACGCTCAGCGCGTTCGGCGCCCATACGGCAAAGCGATATGCCGCGCCGCCGTCCTCCATGGTCACGCGGTGGCAGCCAAGCGCCCTGTACGCATAGGCGCTTTTGCCTTCGTTAAAAAGATAAAGCTCCGTTTGATCCAAGTAAGTACCCATATTGCAAAGCACCGCCTTATTTCTTTTTTATATTTTACCGCATGGCGCGGCGTTTGTGTAGGGCGATTTTTTGCCTTCACCATGCATCCATTATAAACATATATTATTACATGTATATTTAGGCATGTTTACGGAGGCATTTATGTATATGTATGATCTTTGGGGCGTTGGCGTTGGCCTTAGCGCCCGCATAAAAACTCATGATAATTCACCCGAAAACGCGGCAATGCTGAGGCGGCTTATGGATATAGGCTTTACGGAAGGAGCGGAAATAGAATGCGTGCTTGCGGCGCCGGGCGGCGGGATAAAGGCATACCTTGTGCGCGGCAGCGTCATAGCGCTTCGCGAAGGGGACGCGCGGCTTATAAAAACGGGTGAAGCCTATGCAAAATGAGCCTGTTATAGCCCTTTGCGGCAACCCAAACGTTGGCAAAAGCACGCTTTTTAACGCCCTTACCGGCATGAAGCAGCATACGGGCAACTGGAGCGGCAAAACAGTAAGCCTTGCGCGGGGAATATGCACGCGCGGCGGGAAACGGTACGGAATAGTTGACCTGCCGGGAACATATTCGCTGCTTGCCCATTCAAAGGAGGAGGAGATTGCAAGCGGCTTTATAGCTGACGGCAACGCGGATGCGGCGGTGGTGGTGTGCGACGCAACGTGCCTTGTGCGCTCGTTAACGCTTGCCATGCAGGTTTCGCGCCTTAATGCGCGCACGGTTATATGCATAAACCTTATGGACGAGGCCGAACGCCGCGGCATAAGCATAGATATAGCAAAGCTTGAAGCATTAAGCGGCCTGCCCTGCGCCGCCGTGTCCGCGCGGAGCGAAAGGGGCATAGATGAGCTGTTCATAAAAATCAATGCCGCGCTTGAAGCGGAGCCTTCTCCACCGCCCGCCTTCGCGTGCGATTGCCCGAACGCCGCCTTCTGCCTTTCGGAAAGCATATGCGCTAAGTGCGTTGCCGTATCCAAAAAAGCGGACGAACGCCGCATGAAGATAGACAGGATACTTACCGGCAGATACACAGGCATACCGATAATGCTTATGCTTCTTGCGCTGGTGTTTTACATAACGCTTGAAGGGGCGAACTATCCTTCAGCGTGGCTGAGCAGGCTTCTGCTTTCGCTTGAGCCGCCGCTCAATTCCGCGCTGCTCTCGCTCGGCCTGCCGCAGGGCGCGGCGCTTGCGCTCAGCGCGGGGGCGTACAGGGTGCTTGCGTGGGTGGTGAGCGTTATGCTGCCGCCGATGGCAATATTCTTCCCCATGTTCACCTTCCTTGAAGAGCTTGGCTATCTTCCCCGCGCGGCGTTCAATATGGACCATTATTTCAGCCGCTCCGGCTCCTGCGGCAAGCAGGCCCTGACCATGTGCATGGCCTAAAACCGAATGCGGGCTTGCGCATTTCATTCTACTAATGTATGATGTACAAGAAAGTGCGCAAGATAATGCGCAAGATAAACAATGGAGGAAGCACCTTGGACAGATATGACCCGCCGTATACCATCACGGACAGCATGCTTGAGCGCGTGGCGTCAATATCCGAAAAGATCGGCAGAATAAGCACGGCGCGCGGGCTTGAAAATAAGCCGCAGCTGCGCAGAAACAACCGAATAAAATCCATACATTCCTCCTTGCGTATAGAGGCCAATTCCCTATCCCTGGGGCAGGTGCGCGACGTTATAGGCGGAAAGATGGTAATAGGCGCGCAAAGGGAAATACAGGAGGTTAAAAACGCATACGAAGCCTATGAGCGGCTTCCCGAAATAGACCCATACAGCATTGACGATTTGAAAACGCTGCACGGCATAATGACAAAATGCGTTGTGGAGGAATCCGGCTTTTTCCGCACGGGGGAAGAAGGAGTGTTCAACGGCGACAGGTGCGTTTTCGTGGCCCCGCCGGCAAAGCTTGTAAACGAACTTATGGAAAACCTGTTTGACTGGATGAACCGCGCAAGGGGAAGCGTGCATCCGTTGATACTGTCCGCAGTGTTTCATTATGAATTTGTGTTTATCCATCCGTTTGCGGACGGCAACGGCAGAATGGCGCGGCTTTGGCACACGGCGCTGCTTTCAAAGTGGAAGCCCATATTTGAATATATTCCGCTTGAAAGCCAAACGGAGAAGTTTCAGGACGAATATTATAATGCCATTGCCGCCTGCCACGGCGAAGGCCGCGCGGATACATTTATAGAGTTCATGCTGAGGATGATAGACAGCGTGCTGGACGAGCTTGCGGAGCAGATAGCGCGCGCGGACGATCGGCTTCCGCTTTGCGTGAAAAAGCTTATGGACCGCATGGAGTACGATACTCCGTATACGGCGGCGGAGCTGATGCAAAGGCTTGAACTAAAATCAAAAAATGCCCTGCGCAACAACTACCTTTCCCCCGCTATGCGGCTTGGGTTGGTGATTATGACAATTCCAGATAAGCCCAACAGCCGCAATCAGCGCTACATAAAAATATAAAGCAAAAAGGCACGGTTCAATGCCGTGCCTTGGTTTTTGCCTGAATGGGATATTAGCCGTTATAGTGGCTGAACATATTGTCCGTTGCGGCGCGGATGGCGCGGGTAACGTCGGCAACCTTGTCCGCGGCCCAGGTTTCGGGCTCGCCGCGCAGGAAGGAGGTCTTGTCCACCCTGTTGTCGAATACGCCTATTGGCACATGATATGTTTTGCCGTGCGCGTTTACGGTAACGGTGTTTTCAACCTCGCTGGTTTTGATAAGGTATTCCATATCGTCGCAGCCGTAGTCGCCCAGCATTACCGCCATGGGCACGCCGTGGTGCAGATTGGAGCCGGGGTCGTTGGGGTCCGCCCTGTCCGCATTCTTGCGGCGGGATTCCTCGGGCGTTACCCAGATATAGAGTATAACGGCCTGCTCAAGTATTTCCGGGCAGAACATGGGCAAAGAATACTGATAGCCGAACGTTCCCGTGAGCGGCATTGCCGCGCCGTCCGGCCCGCCGCGCGCGCATTCAATTATTATGGTCTTGTTCTCAAAGCTTTCGGGGTAACCGGCATGCTTTTCGTCAAGCATTGCGCGGGCCTCCTTTTCAAGCCTTTCGGCAATGGTGTTCCGCGTGTTTTCATCAAGCACGCCAAGCCTGTTCGGTATGCCCGCGCCCGCCGCCGCCCTGTCCATGCGCTCAAACAGCAGCCTTGCCGCGGAGTCCGGCTTAGCAATGTTGCGGTTCATCAGGTCGTGATAATCCTCGTTGAGCAGGTTGCACAGCGTACCCCAGTCCCGCCCGTCAAGGAAAGGCGCTTCGCCGGGATAGAACACGCGCGGCTTATCGAGCTTTGCAAGCTCCTCGTCAATGCGGCGCATCATATGCACATAGGGAAAATCGTCAAGCTGAAGGTTTTCGCCTATATGGAACTCGTTTTGCAGCCTTTCCGGCTCCACATGCGCCATAAAATTCCTCACCTCGGACTTGCCGGACGCCGGCAGCGCCTGAAGCAGAACCACCTTGAATACGTTGTTTTTCATGCTGTCTCCTTCTTTCTGTATCAGTAAATAAGTTTAAGCCATTTATGCTTGTCCACGGTTATATTGCGGTGCCTGTCAACGTATGCGATTATCAGTTCCGCAATTTCCGTGGGCAGCTCGCGCACGGTTTGGCATTGGCGGTAAACGCCGTAGCCGCCCGCGCCCGATGCGCGGTAATTATTAAGGCAGAGCGTAAGGCGCTTATCGTTGCTCAGCTCCTCGCCTTTGTATTTTATCGAAACCACCCTGTCCCCCACGCTCCGGCGTATATCGAACGCGGCTTCTATGCCCGAAAAATAATCGTAATTGAAATGCTGCTCTATCGGCGCAAGGAAGCTTTCGCTCACCGTCAGCTTACCGCCGGCATCTATTGCGAAGTATTCCGCGCTCCGCTCCAATGCGCATTTAAGCTGCGCGCGCGTGACGGAGAGGGTTTTGAGCGTGTTGGGATAAATATAGGTTGATACGATGTCGCGTATTGTAACGTCACGGTTCAGCCCCTTTACAGTGTTGCCGAGGCTTGTTGCGGAAATGTCCGCGCCCGTAGCTTCAAGCTGAACCTGATTGAAAAAGTTGGCTATAAGGCTGCCGTTCGCGGCCATTTTTATATGCTCATCCGGCAGAAGCTCCGCGTCAAGATGCCCGACAGGCTTATCGAACCACGCGGCGGCCTGCTCCTCATACGGGGCGAGCAGCTCATGCGCGGCTGCGCTTTCGTTATTCCCCGCGTGGCAAATGCGGGAGACTGCGCTTACGCCGTTTTCAACCGATATGTCAAGCTCGATATACTGCTTAGCCTTATCCGGCGGCTGGCAGGTGAACGTGCCGCAAACGCGCTTATTCTCCGCCGCCATGTGCTGATGCCCCGCAAGGAGAATATCGTAATCAAGCTCCGCGCATATTCTGTACCCCTGGTTTTCGTCCGTTGCGGAAAGGAGAGCGCCGGTTGCCAAATCGCGCTCGTACCCGCCGTGGTATATGCATATGTTTATGTCCGTATGCCGCGCCTTGAGCTCGCTTAAAGCCTCCTTCGCGGCGGTGAAGGCGTCGGTAACGGTTATGCCCTGCATATTCTCTCTCTTTTCAAATATGCTCACATAATGCGTTGTAACGCCAGCAAGCCCCACGCGAAGGCCGTTTTGCAGCGTTACTACGGCGGTGCCTTCAACACCCTTTATGCCATGCACGTTCGCGCAGAGGCATTTTGCGTTGAGCGCGGCAAGGTATTCCTCTATCGCCGCTTTGCCGTAATTGAAATCGTGATTGCCAAGGGTTACAAAGTCGTACCCGCCTATGTTCATAAGCGAAGCTATTGTTTTGCCGCCGTGCTCAGTTTGGCTGTAAAGATAATATGTGAACGGGCTGCCCTGAAGTATATCCCCGCCGTCTATTATAAGCGTATCGCCATCCTTTTTGAAGCCGGCGATGCAGTTGGAAAGCCCCGCCGCTATGCGGCTGCCCGTGGCGTAGTCGGTTGGTGAAAACGCGCCGTGAACATCGCTTGTGTAGTATATTTTAAGCTTTTTCATGGTCATGCTATGCGTAATGCCCCGGCCGTTTGGTGCGGCGGGGCATTGCTAAAATCAAAAATTTGTGTTTTATGCGCCGTGCGCCAGCTTGCGGCGTATCCTTGTGGATACAAGCTCTATTATAAGCACCAGCACCATCAGCCCCCATACGAACGCGCCTACCATTGCCCAGCGGCGGCTGTTAAGGCACTGCACAAGCGATGCGCCTATGCCGCCCGCGCCCACTATACCAAGGGTGGTGGCGTCCTTCAGGTTTATGTCGAAACGGTAAATGGTTGTTGAAATAAAGCTTGCGGTAAGCTGGGGTATAACGCCGTAGCGGATCTTTTGAAAAGGCGTGCAGCCCATCGCGTCCAGGCTTTCGAGTATATGCGTATCAAGATCCTCTATTGCCGTTATGTACATTTTTGATATCATGCCTATTGAGCATATGGACTGCGTTATAACGCCGCAGGCCGCGCCCGGGCCCGTTACGCGGATCCACATAAGCGCCCAAACAATGCTGGGTATTGTGCGTATCATAAGAATAAGCACCCTTACCGCGTATGCTACGGGCTTAGGCATAATGTTGAACGAAGCGAGGAACGCAAACGGAATTGCAAGTACCGCGCCTATAAGCGTGCCGAGCACCGCAATGGCGATGGTTTGCAGCAGAAGATACGGAACGTCCGTATCCGACGTGCCGAAAAGCAGAGCTTTATCCGGGCTGAAAACGCCGTGCAGCACGCCCTTTGCAACCTCTGTACCCGTTACGGTAAGGCCGGTGAACTTTATGTCCGATGCGGACCAGCCAACCATTACAACTATCAGCAGCACTATCGCAAGATACAGCATCCATTTGCGCGGGCGGTTGGCATACATTTCCGCAACGGTCAGCTTTTTGTCCAGCGTCTGTTCAATTTCCTCTATCAGGTTCTTCTTTTTCTTTTCCATGACGCCCCTCCTTATCAGCTAAGCTTCTTGCGCAGATATTCGCTGAAAAAGTCTATCGCCACAACCACAACGAACAGCGAAAGCAGCACCATGCCAAGGCTGTTGTAATCGCGCCAGCCTATGCGTTCGTTTATGGTTATGCCAAGGCCGCCTGCGCCAACGTAGCCAAGTATGGCGGAAGCGCGCACGTTCATTTCAAAGCAATAAAGGCTGTGGCTCAAATAAACGGGCAGTATCTGCGGCACGCAGGCCGACCAGAATGCCTGGAACTTGTTAGCGCCCAGCGCCTCCATGGCCTCAAACGGCCCCATGTCGATAGTCTCTATGCTTTCAAAAAGCATTTTGGCAACTATGCCGAAGGTGAATATGGCTATTGCCACCGTGCCCGAGAATGTGCCCAGCGAGAATATAAGCGCGCACACAAGGGCTATTATAAGCGTGGGCAGCGTGCGGATAAGGGCCAGTATAAAGCGGCATATGCTCACAATAACAACGCTGTGGTTAATGTTGCTGGATGAAAGTATGGCTATGGGCAGCGCCAGCGCGCAGCCTATTACCGTGCCCAGTATGGACATCTTAATAGTGTCAAACAGCGGGGAGAGCACCTTCGGGAAAAAGCTCCAGTCCGGCCGGAGTATCTTTTTGAGCAGATCCAGCATTTTGCTGAACTTGTTTATTACGGTGCCAATATCAAAGCCCGTCATTATAAGCGAAAGATATATCGCCGCCGCAAGAAGGATTATTATCAGCGGGGCGCGGCTCCTGCGGCGCAGCACGCTGTGGCCGTTGGCAAGGGTTATGCGCTGCGGCTTAAATATTTTGTCGTATAGGGTTTCCTTTATTATTACAGGGCTGTTTTCGTTTTCCATATCATCAGCCCTCGGTCTTTATCCGGTGCAGCTCGCCTTCGCCTTCGCCCATTGTGGGGACCTTGGTGCCGTTGTACACCTCGTCTATCTGCTCCTGCGTTATAGTGCTTGCGGGCCCGTCGAAAACTATTTCGCCCGCGCGTATGCCTATAACCCTGTCGCAATATTTGAGCGCCAGGTCAACATGGTGGATATTGAGCAGTATGGATATTTTGTATTCCTTGTTTATGCGCACAAAGTCCTGCATGACCTGCTTTGCGGTTATCGGGTCAAGCGAGGCCACGGGTTCGTCCGCAAGTATTATCTTCGGGTTCTGGTTAAGCGTCCGCGCGAGCGCAACGCGCTGCTGCTGGCCGCCGCTCAATTGGTCGCAGCGGGTATAGGCCTTATCCAAAATGCCCACCTTGTCCAGACTTTCAAGCGCGCGCAGCTTCTGCTCCTTGGAGAATATGCCGAACAATACCTTGAAGAAGGGCATATCAGGCACGTCCGCCGTGAGCACGTTCTTTATGGCGGTGCTGCGGGAAACCAAATTGAAGCTCTGGAATATCATGCCCACCTTGCGGCGGTATTTGCGCAGTGCCTTGCCGCGCAGCGTGTTTACGTCCACGCCGTCCACGGTAAGCTGACCCTTTGTAACGTCGTGCATACGGTTGATGCAGCGCAGTATTGTGGACTTGCCCGCGCCGGAAAGGCCTATTATGGCCACGAACTCGCCCTGCTCTATTTTCAGGTTTATGTCCTTTAGCGCCGTGAAGCCGTTTGGATAAGTCTTATACACATTTTTGAATTCTATCATGCTGCGACTCTTTCTTATTATCTACTGGTTCAATATTATGGGAAAAAGCGCCCTGTATAGGCAGGGCGCTTTGCGGTTCGGATTATTATTCGGAAACGGCCTTGAGAGCAGCGCGGGCTCCGTCATAATCGGAATCGACGGCCTTGGCATAACCGGTGTGGCTGTACACATCGAATATGGCCTTGCCCTCTTCGGTATTGATTATGTTGATGAAGCAATCCTGAAGAGCCGCTACTATTTCGGGGGTGTAATACTGGCTGGCCTTGGAGATGGCAACGGTGTCGTTGTATATACCGTCGGTCACGCCGATAACGTTGAGCTCGTTCCAGATGGACTCGGAGCGGCCCATGCCCTGCTTACCGGTTTCGTCCTTCTGGTCTACGGGCAGCATCCAGCTGGCTTCGTAGTCGTTACGGCCGTCGGCATAGCAGACGATGATGTCTACCTGCTCGGCAGCGGCGTAGGAGAAGGCGGTGCCGTAGCCGGAATCAAGGGGAATGACGTTGGAAAGATCGGAGATCTTCTTGCCGTCGTAATTGGCCATCAGCCACATGGAAGGATAGATATAACCGGCGGAAGAGGAGGTCTTCTGCACCGCCCAGCGGGCGCCGTCAAGATCTTCCCAGGTGAGGGCTTCGCCGTTGTTGACCTTCTCGGCCAGCTTCTTGCCGTATTCGGTGGGGGCGGCGTAGATCAGGGAACGATAGTAGGTTACCTGGGGGCCGTCCTTCTTGGTGGCGTTAGCTTCGCCGTTCCAGTCCGCGGGGTTGGTGCTGTCGTTGGACAGGCCGTTGCGGGTGGCGGTCAGTATAACGTCGGTATCATCGGAATAGAGGGCATAGGTGCCGCCGGGCAGCCAGCCAAGATCGATGGAGCCGGCAGACATGGCCTCGCCGGTGGCGTCGTAGCTGGTGCCTACGGTGATGTCAACTTCGTCTATGTCGTAGCCAAGCTTGGCCATTTCGGCCTTGACCAGCTCCGGCAGGTTCGCGGTACCGGCGATTATAACGTCGGCATCCTTGGAAGGAACGAACTCAAGGGTCAGCTTATCGAAATGCTGATTGGCGGGTTCGGCGGTGGGCTCCGCAGTGGTGGGCTCCGCGGTGGGTTCGGTGGTCTGGACGGCATCAGTGTTGGCAGGCTCGTCGGTATTGGCGGGCTCGTTAACCTGAGTGCAGGCGCAGACGGAGATCATCATAACAAGTGCTATCAGCAGTGCTACGATCTTCTTCATTTTGTAGATTTCCTCCATACTTCTTTATTCACGGCCAAATGCCAGTGAATTTTGAATTTTTTGGCTTTATTTGCCGCAACAAAGTATACCACACAAACATTGCATTGACAATGCCGATGAATATATTGTTTTCAGATTGGACAAATTAACCGAGCAGCATGTTCTTCACGCGGCCTATGGCAATGTAGCCGTGCAGCACGGCCCAAAGGTCGCTGCCGTTTTCGGCGCGCTCGGGGTCAAGCAACTCTGCATACGGCGAGAGCGCGCAGCCGTTCTCATTCTCGGCAGTATTATAGAAATTTTCGAAGAAACAGTGCGGCTCTATCTTAACGTCCCTCAGTATGCCCCTGTATTCGTTAAGCGTGCAGTCGGGGAAATTTACGTTCCATATTTCGCCCGCAAGCGGCCTTTTAATAAGCTCCCGCGCTATTTCGTAAAGGAACATGTCCGTAACCTCACGGCAGCCGACATGCGTTTCGGAAAAGGCTATTGCGGGAACGCCGTTCAAAAGCGCCTCCATCGCAGCGCCCACGGTGCCGGAATAGGCAATATCAAAGCCCGTATTAAAGCCCGAATTTATGCCGGAGAACACAACGTCCGGCTTTATGGGCAGAAGCGACTTTATGGCCGTCTTTACGCAGTCCGCAGGCGTGCCGCCTATTGCGTAAGCGGCTTTTACGTCCGCGGGGAAATTGCGCTTTTCAATGCTTATCTCCCCCGCTATGGTTATCTTCTGGGACATGCCGCTGCACTGCCCGGCAGGCGCTGCCACCCAAACGTCGCCCAGCCGCGCGGCAGCGTTTGCCAGGCGCGCAAGCCCCGGCGAAGCTATGCCGTCGTCGTTGGCAACAAGTATGTTAAGGCGTTTGTTCATATTTTATATACTCCTTTGCCGGCGCTCATCTGCTAAGCACCTAACCTTAACATGATACCATTTGAGGTTAGGAGAAGCAAGGGATGGAACAAAGGGAAATATATTTATTGCGTATTGCAAAAAATGTCTAAAAATAAAAGTTTTTGCTATTGAGTGCAAAAACTTTTATTTAGCGGCTCCGCCTTGGGCGAAGGGATAGACTGTATTATGCGCAAAAGCGCACTTTACCGCAACCTCCTCCCCCTCCCCGCATAGTAATAACCCAAAGGGGGTGAGGCCGCATGGCGGGGCATGAGGTTTATTGTGTTGCGGCGGAGGGGGCGGAAAGGCCGCTTGGCGAGATTTTGGAGGAGCTGCTGGAGGAAGCGATAAAGGCGGAGGGGTATGAGGACAAGGGCGGACTATCGGGCGGCGCTGTACATGCGCCTTTCAAAGGATGACGACGGCGCGGCGGAGAGCGCAAGCATAACCACGCAGCGGCAATTGCTGCGCAGCTACGCGGCGGAGCACGGATACGCCGTATATGATGAATATTCGGATGACGGTTACTCCGGCATAAGCTTTGAGCGGCCGGAGTTCAGGCGGATGATAGCGGACATTGAGGCGAAGAGGGTCAACCTTGTTATAGTCAAGGATCTGTCCCGCCTGGGGCGCGACTACATCACGGCGGGGCAGTATACGGAGATATATTTCCCAAGCAAGGGCGTGCGCTGCATAGCCGTAAACGACGGCTACGATTCGGAAGGGCCGTATACGGACATTGCGCCCTTCAAAAACGTTATAAACGAAATGTACGCCCGCGACATATCGAAGAAGATACGCTCCGCGTTCGCCGCCAAAATGCGGGAAGGGGCCTACGTTGCCGCGTTTGCGCCGTATGGCTATCAAAAGAATGCGGCGGATAAGAACCGCCTTGTAGCCGATGCACGCTCGGGAGAGATAGTAAAGCGCATATTCGCAATGGCCGCGGGCGGCGCGAAGCCCGCCGATATCGCGCGGACGCTGAACGCGGAAGGTATCCCCTCCCCCGCCGCGTACCGCTGCATAACGCACGGCGGTATGAATACAGGGCGGCAGGAATGGACGGGTTCAACGGTAGCCAAAATGCTGCGCAATATGGTTTACATCGGGCATACGGCGCAGGGGAAAACCGAAAAGGCGTCGTTAAAAAGCCGCGTGAGCGTGAGCAAAGCGCGGGAGGAATGGATAATTGTAAAAAACACGCACAAGGCGCTTGTGGACGAAGAAACGTTCGATATTGTGCAGCGGCGCGCCCGCGCGCGGACGTGCCCAAAGAAGGGCGGATTCAGCAACATTTTTTCAGGCATTGCAAAATGCGCCGACTGCGGGCGCAATATGTCCTCTACCGGAACGCGGAAGAAAGGCTCGCGGGCCAATCTGTGCTGCGGAGGGTATAAGCTTTACGGCGCAAGGGAGTGCGGCAATCACTTCATTGATTATGATGCGCTGTATAAAATTGTGCTGGCGGAGCTGAGAGAACGGCTATGCATAAGCCAAGCCGAGCGGGCGAAAATTGCGGATAGTGTTTACGGGCGGCTTTGCGCGCAAAGGCGGGGCGAAGATAAGGAAAGCGGCAGCATAAAAAGGCGGCTGAATGAGATAGAAAGCATAATAGCCAGGCTGTATGAGGACAACGCCGCGGGCAGGCTGAGCGACCGCCGCACGGGCAGGCTTGCCGCAAAATATGAAAAGGAAGCCGAAGCGCTTGAAGAGCGCATGGGTGCGATTCAAGCCGAGAAGGAAGCGGCTGCTCCGCGCGAAAAGCTGAGCAGGCTGCTTGAGAAAATTACAAACGTGGCAGAACTTACGCCGGATATGCTGTTTAAGCTGATAGACCGTATTGAGATAGCTCAGGGGCATTATGAACAAACGGCGCAGGGACGGATAAAGCGCCAAAGCGTGAAGATATTCTATCGGTTCAAAACGGAGGACGCGGAACGGGAATATACATTTTGACCGCATTCGGAAAACTCCCACGCATGCTGATGGGCCTTGGGTGCAACGCGGCGGCGATAGTGGGCTGCCGCATAATAGACAGCCCGCGCGAAAGGCTCATCGCCATACTGACAAACGCGTTCGTGCCCTGCAACGGGCGCTTCCCCGCGCTTATCGCCGTTATAAGCATGTTTTTTACCTATTCCGCGTTTGCTTCGGGCGCGCTTGCGGGCGCGGTTATGCTTACGGCGCTGCTTATTGTGAGCGTTGCGGCAACGCTTCTGTGCGGCAGGGTATTGAGCCGCACTCTGCTCAAGGGGGAGCAAAGCTCCTTCACGCTGGAGCTGCCGCCCTTCCGCATGCCGCGCGTGGGCAGGCTTATTGTGCGCAGCGTTGTGGACAGGACGCTTTTTGTGCTGGGCCGTGCGGCGGCGGTGGCCGCGCCGGCGGGGCTGCTGCTTTACGCATTATCAAATATAAGCATAGGAGGGCAGTCCATACTTGCGGCGGCGGTGGACTTCCTTGACCCGTTCGCGCGGATATTCGGGCTGGATGGGGCGATACTCATAGCGTTCATGCTGGGCTTTCCCGCAAACGAAATAGTCCTGCCCATAGCCATAATGGCATATACCGCGTCCGGCTCGCTGGAGGAGCTGCCCGCGCTTTGCGATATGCGCGCGCTGCTTATTGCAAACGGGTGGAGCATAAAAACGGCGGTATGCTTCGTGCTGTTCAGCGTAATGCATTGGCCGTGCTCCACAACGCTTTTAACGATAAAAAAGGAGACGGGAAGCCTGAAATGGACGATTATGGCTTTCCTTCTCCCAACGCTATTCGGCCTTGCGGCGTGCTTTATTGTGAACGCGGTATTTACTCTTTTATAATGCTCATAAGAAGCTTGCCCAAGGCGATGTACATATCGGCATAGCCCATGGCGAAGCGTTCGCGTATTGCGGAGCGGGTAAAGTTCATTGTGCCGCTGCCCTTTATCTGCTCCAGCGGCTTTGAAGGATAAATGTGTATGAGCTGCGTTGAGCCGATGTGGTCGATGTCCAGCGTTTCCTGCTCCCTCAGGTGAATGACTATTATCGCGTCGTAGCCTTCGTCCTGCAGGGGAGAAAGGGGCGTAACGTCGCTGTTTTTAACGCCGTAGGAAGGATCGTTTATTCCGCCGTCGGCAAACTTATGGCCTTCTATTTCAACGGGGTCGTAAACATGGGGTATGGCGGCGCTGGCAAGCACGGCGTCCGTCATTTCCTCGTCGCTGAGCTTTTTCAGCTCAAAATATTTAACGTGGCGTTCGTTTATGTCGTACGCGCAGGCGAAAAGCTTTGCCCTGTGCGCGCGTATCTTTTCAAAGTCGCAGCTTTTGTTTATCAGCTCCCGCAGCGAATTCTGGGTGAAAACGGCGGTGTCCCCGCTGCCCTGCATCTGCGCGGTAATGTGCAGCTTGCCAACAATGTCCTTTATGGCGCGGCTGTCGCCGTCCGCAACCTTTGGCGCGGCAACGGTCATAAGGCCGATGTTCTCCCAAAGCTCCTCCGTCAGCGCAACGTCATCCATTGCGAACACAAGCGTGTTCAGCGCGCCCACGCTCGTGCCGCTCACGCCGTACACCTTCTCTATAACGTCCATTTCGCCCATGGCCTTTATAGCGCCCGCTTCATACGCGCCCTTCGCGCCCCCGCCGGACAATACCAGCCCAAACTTCATGTTGTTCCATTTATCTATGTTTTTACTGTTTAGCATGTGTGCTCCTTTTGTGCGTTTATATGCCGCTTTTGCTGCTTTTATTATAAAGGCAGGGAATACTAAATTGCAATATGTATCGCGGTGGTAAGGGGAAATATGCGGATATAAAACAAATTTCATCAGTTATAACTTGTAAAATAAGGAAAAGCAGAGGTTTTATCAGTTATAACTGATAAAATTGGTTGAAATGGTGAAATTATAAGTTGTAACTGATGGAAAGAGCCTTTTGGTGCTATCACCAACCAAAAAGCTGTCCCCATGAAATGGGGAAAGTGGACACGAACGAATGTGAGTGGCCGAAAGGGGAATGGCTAAAGCTGCCAAGCAATTTTACTATTCCCCCTCAGCTTCGCTTACGCTCAGCAGCTCCCCCGTTTCACGGTGGAGCCTTTTGGTGCGCCTTACCGCGCCTCCTCCATCCTTTTCAAAAACTCCTCGTCCGGGGCGAAAAGCAGGCTGTGCAGCTTGCCGTTGCGGCGGAATATGAGCGTGTGCGAGGCTTTTGCATTGAGCGTACTCAGCGCGCCCGCGCGGGTGAAGGGTATGCCTTCGGGGTAGGCTTCGCCGGGCTTGAGCAGGGCGACTATTTCGTCCCGCGTTACGCATTCGACTATTTTGCCCTTGTCTGCCACCATGCGTTCGAAAATGAGCGTGCCTTTTTTATACGGCAGCGGTTCCGCATTTTCTTCGCCCTCCGCATTGGCGGCGGGGTCGTAAACAACGCTGTAACGGAAGGAGGATATGCGCTTTTCGTATACCCACAGCAGCGCCGCTATTATTGCGCCCAGCAGGAATATCTGCACAAGGGTATTGAACGGGGCGGGCAGCGCCGCGGCAAAGGTCGCCGCCTGACGCGCGAACAGCACCACCAATATGAATATAAGGAGCAGCACAAAATCAAGCTTTGCCGAATTGCCCTGCCTTTGGGCCTTTTGCTGATACATTATTTGCCTTCTTTCCCGCTAAGCCGCTTGTTCATTGTTTTTTCAACGGCGTTTATTATGTTTTCGTAGCCCGTGCAGCGGCAAAGATGCCCACTTAAAAGCTTTTTCAGCTCGTCGCGCGTGTAGCGGCGGCCGGATTCGAGTATCTCCACCGCGGTCATTATGAAGCCCGGCGTGCAGAAGCCGCATTGAACGGCCGCTTCGTCAATAAACGCCTGCTGAATGTCCGATAGCTCGCCGTTGGGGCCAAGCAGACTTTCCAGCGTGCGTATGCTCTTTCCGTCCGCCCATACGGCAAGGTATATGCAGGAATTGAAGCATTCCCCGTCTATTATAACGTTGCACGCGCCGCATTCGCCCACCTCGCAGCCTTTTTTGACCGACGTAAGGCGAAAATCGTTGCGCAGCATATCCGTAAGCGAAGCGCGCACGTCAACCATTGTTTCCGTGTATTCGCCGTTTATTGTGCATTTTACAAGCTTTGTCTGTGCCATTATATTTCACCCCCGCTAAGGCGTATCGATTCCGTGAGCGCGCGCCTTGCAAGCTCGTGCGCCAAATGCAGCCTGAATTCGCGGCTGGCGCGCCAGCTGTCGCGCGGGTTAACGTCCCGCAAGGCCGCGTTTGCAAACATATCGACCGTTTGCGCGCATACGGGCTTGCCGCGCACGGCCTGCTCCGCATTGGGTGCGCGCATGGGCACGGGGCCCGCCACGCCGTATGCAATGCGTGCGCCGAGTATAGTCGCTTTATCATCGCTCAGCTTAACGTTTACCGAGCAGCCAAGCGTTGCTATGTCCATGGCGTTTCGCATGGCATATTTTATATAATGCCCCTTATAGCCCGCGTACCTTTCCTTTTTTATAAGTATTGCCGTAAGCAGCTCGGCGGGGCGGAGCGCCACCTTGCCCGCGCTTATATAATATTCCCTTATGGGGAGCTGCCTTACGCCCTCGGCCGAGGTAAGCTCAACTATTGCGTCCCATGCGTGCAGCGTGCTTGCGCTGTCCGCGCTGGTAACGCCGTTTGAAATATTGCCGCCTATCGTGCCGATGTTCCTTATCTGCGGCCCGCCCACCATGTCCACGGCCTCTCCCAGAACCTTTATATGCTCGTTTATAAGCGGATCCTTAGTGATGTGCGAAAAGCTTGTGAGCGGAAGTATTCTAAGCGTCCCGTCCTCGTCCATGCCTATGCCCCTCAGCGCGTCTATGCCGTATATGCTCACCAGCTCGCAGCCGGCAAGCTTGCCCTCGCGCAGCTTTATGAGCACGTCGCTCCCGCCGGCGATTATCTTTGCATCGGGGTGCTGCTGCATCAGCTCTATCGCCTCTTTCACGCTGCTTGCTTCATACAGCGCCTTTATGTCATACATGCCCTGTCCCTCCTTATCAAATAAGCCCTTCTTCGCGGAAACGTTCAAACAATACATGCGGCGTGAGGGGTGCCGTGTCTATCTCTACGCCCGTTGCGTTCAGCACAGCGTTGCGTATGGCGGGCGCGCCGCTGGTCGCGGGCGGCTCGCCCAGCGCCTTTGTGCCGTATGCGCTGGTGGGCTCGTAGTTTTCAACGAACCGCGCCTCAAGATGCGGATGATCCATGGTGGTGGAAAGCTTATAGTCCAGCAGGTTGTTGTTCAGCGGCCTGCCGGTCTTTTTGTCGAAAAGCAGCTGCTCGCTCAGCCCGTAGCCTATCGCCATGCTCATGCCGCCGTGCACCTGCGCCGCGGCAAGCGCGGGGTTTATAAGCCGCCCGCAGTCATGCACGTTTATCATGTTCACAAGCTTAACCTTGCAAAGCGGAATGTCCACCTCCACCTCCGCAAAGGAGCAGCCGAACGAATACGCGTTGGATTTGACCTGATATGTGCTTTCGGCTGTGATGTGCCGGCTGTGCTCCAGGCTGTAAAGCGCGGTTGTTGCAAGCTCAGCCAGGCTCATCAGCCGCCGGTTGTTGTTTATGTTTATGATATAGCCGTCCTCAATGTCCAAATTGTGGACCGTCATGCGGGTAAGCTCGTGCGCGTAATTCAATATGCGCTCCTTCATTATGCGCGCCGTCTGCTGCACGGCAAACCCGCCCACGTAGGTTTGGCGGCTGGCGTATGCGCCCGTGCCGAAGGGGGTAACGTCCGTATCCTGCGCGGAGATTATATGCACCTTTTTAAGCGGGATGCCCAGCTCCTCCGCCGCCATTTGGCTGAAGGCCGTATCCGCGCCCTGCCCTATTTCGGTTTCGGCAAGCTGAAGCTGCACGGAGCCGTCCTGATTGAGCACCATGCGGCAGGATGAGCTTTCAAGCGATATGGGCCAAACGGCGGTATTGTACCAGAAAACGGCCATGCCTATGCCGCGGCGAATATCGCCCGTGTCGTGCGAAAATTCCTCCAGCTTGCGCTCGTAATCGATATACTCCATGCCCTTTTTGATGCATTGATTAAAGCTGTCGAAATAATTCTCGTTTTTGGAAAAATTGTCCCTGTAGCCAACCTCCATCAGGTTCATTTGCCTGAGCGTCAGCGGCGGTATGTTCAGCCGCCTTGCAATATCGTCCACGTGGCTTTCCATTGCGAACATCATCTGCGGAATGCCGTAGCCGCGCATCGCGCCGCCGGTGGTTATGTTTGTGTAAACGGTATAGGCGTCCCCCTTGCAGGCGCCGCGGTAGCGGTAAAGCTGCCTGAACGCGCCCGCGCCCTTTGCGCAGATGCTGTGCCCGTGGCTTGCGTACGCGCCCTGATTGGAATACGCTTCAAGCCTGCCCGCAACGAACGTTCCGTCCGCGCGGACATGGGAAACGATATGGTAGCGTATCGCGTGGCGCACGCGGTTGCTTGCAAAGGTTTCCTCACGGCTCATGTCCAACTTAACAAGCCTTCCGCCGAGCACCGTGGAAAGATACGCGCACAGCGGTTCATACAAAGCGTCCTGCTTGTTGCCGAAGCCGCCGCCTATATAGGGCTTGACTATGCGCACACTGCCCCAGTCCCGCCCGAGCGCCTGCCCGACTATGCGGCGGACAATGTGCGGTATCTGCGTGGAGCTTACAACGTTTATTTTGCCCGCCTCCTCATAGGCAAAGCAGATATGGTTTTCAATGTGGCAATGCTGCACTGTGGGCGTATCGTACCATTTGTCTATAACAATAAGCCCCGGCTCCTTTACGGCTTCTTCATAATTGCCGTCCTCGTATGAGGTGTGGGCAAGTATGTTATGGTCAAAGCCTTCGTGCAGCTGCGGCGCGCCGTCCTGCATGGCCTCGATGGGGTCCAGCACGAAGGGAAGTTCTTCGTATTCAACCCTTATGGCGCGTATGGCCTGCGCCGCGCTTACCTCGTCCCGCGCGACCACCGCGGCAACATCGTCCCCGTAGTAGCGCACATGGCGGTTGAGCAAAAGCCTGTCCGCAATGTCCTGATGATGAGGATCCGTGCTCCAGGGATGCCCCGCCGTTGGGAAGGGAATATCCGGCACGTCAAAGCAGGTGACTATTTTCACCACGCCCTTTATCCTTACGGCCTCGCTCGTATCTATGCTTTTAACATAGCCGTGCGCAATGCTTGAATGCAGCACCTTGGCGATAAGCGCGGATTTATCCGCAAGATCGTCCGTATATTTGGCGCGGCCCGTAACCTTATCCGGCGCGTCCACGCGCGTTACGCTCTGTCCTATAATGCCCATGGGGCTTAACTCCTTCCCGCCAAAGCGGCGTTTATCAGTTGTATTTTATAAATTTGAAATTCACCGCGTCAAAAAGCCCCTCGTCCGTAAGCTTAACGGCCGGTATAACGGGCAGCGCCATGAAGGATAGGGCTATAAGCGGATCGCTGTCCCGCTTGGCGCCGAGGGAATAAAGCGCATCGAGCAGCGCCTGCTGAATTTCAAGCACGTCGTTCACGGGCGCGGCAGTCATAAGCCCGGCTATTGGCAGCGGCAGCCTTGCAAGCACCACCCCGCGGCTTACCACGCTGTATCCGCCGCCGCATTCCCTGAGCGACTCTATCGCCATGAGCATATCTTCGTCGTTATCGCCCGCAACCACCAAATTGTGGCTGTCGTGCGCAACGGTTGAGGCCACCGCCCCGTGCTTTATGCCAAGCCCTTCCAGTATGCCAACGGCCATACTGCCGGTCGCGTGGTGCCGCTCTATAACGGCAAGCTTAACCATGCCCTCGCTTGGGATAAAGCAGCCGTTTTCGTCCCGCTCAACATCGCGGTACACAAGCTCCGTAACAAGCTGATGCGGTATCATCTTTATTACCGGCGCGCTGACATGGCACCTGAGCGCAAGGTCATACTTTGAAATTTCGGGCAGGCGAACGCTGTTGAACACCTGCGGCGGCAGTATGGGCGAAGGTATCTGCTCTTCTCCCGTATATGGCCTGCCGAAGCGGCTTATAACCTGCTTCACCTTGAAATCCTTCAAATCCTCCAGCAGCACCATGTCCGCCTTGTACCCCGGGGCTATCGCGCCAACGCCGCGTATGCCGTAGGCGCGGGCGGCGTTATAGGAGGCCATCTTTATTGCGTCTATCGGGTCTATTCCCGCGGCCACCGCCATGCGCGCGTTCGCGTTTATGTGCCCTTCGCGGCGGATATCCTCAATATGCTTATCGTCCGTGCAGAACATCATGTTCCGCGTGGGCAGCTTTTCCTCGGCTATGCGGCGCAAAACGCCGTCCATATTATTGGCGGCGCTGCCTATGCGCAGCAGTATGTTCATGCCCGTCGCAAGCTTCTGCTTGACTTCTTCATATGTTGAGCATTCATGGTCGCTGAATGCGCCCGCCACGCGGTATGCGTTAAGCCCCATGCCCTCAAGCATGGGCGCGTGGCCGTCTATGGGCCGCTTATCGAAAAGCCTCAGCTTATCCAGCATTTCCTGGCTGCAATTTATAACGCTGTTCGCGTCCATAACCTCGCCCAGGCCCAATACGCGGCTTTTGTGCATGAACTGCTCCATGTCCTCCGCAACCAGCTTTGCCCCGCTGTGCTCAAACGGCGTTGCCGGCACGCAGGAAGGCAGCATGAAAAGCACCCTCAGCGGCAGCTCGTCGGTAAGCTTATACATGGCGCGTATGCCCGCCGCGCCCGCAACGTTTGCAATTTCGTGCGGGTCGGCAATGACGGTTGTTGTGCCGTGGGGCATTATAACCTTCATGAAGGAGGAGGGTATTACCATGCTGCTTTCTATGTGCACATGCGCGTCTATAAAGCCGGGCGCAAGGTACGCGCCGCCGGCGTCTATTTCGTTTTCGCCGCTGTAACTGCCAACGCCTATTATAACGTCCTCGTATACCGCCACGTCCGCGCGGACAATCTCGTCCGTAAAAACGTTCACAACGTTCGCGTTTTTTATAACCAGCGTGTTCTTCCCTTCGTACGCCGCGCGTATCAGCTCACTCTGCCTCATGGTGTCCCCTTCCGATTTTAATATTGATATTTCAGCTTGGCGAATATCAGCCTGCCCGCCGCCGTTTGCAGCGCGCTTGTGACGATAACGTCAACATCCTCGCCAACGAAGCGCCTGCCGCCGTCAACAACTATCATTGTGCCGTCGTTAAGATAGCCCACGCCCTGGCCTATCTCCTTGCCCTCTTTAACTATTGTAAGCGTCATCTCCTCGCCCGGGAGCACAACGGGCTTTAGGGCGTTTGCAAGCTCGTTTATATTGAAAACAGGCACGCGCTGCACGCCCGCCACTTTGTTCAGATTATAGTCGTTCGTGACCACAACGCCGCCCATGTCGTAAGCAAGCTTTATAAGCTTTGCATCAACCTCGGCAATGTCCTCATAATCGGTATCCACGACCTTTATGGGAATGTTCTGCTCCTTCTGCATGCGGTTGAGTATGTCCAGCCCGCGCCTGCCGCGGTTGCGCTTCAATGAATCCGCGCTGTCCGCAATGTGCCTAAGCTCCGCCAGCACGAACGCGGGAACTATTATCTGCCCTTCAAGCATGCCGGTTTGGCAGATGTCCGCAATGCGCCCGTCTATTATTACGGACGTATCAAGCAGCTTGGGACGCGCGGCGGAAGAGGATTTGCTCCCCTTGCCCGGGCGGCGGAACCACGAAGGCAGATTGACCTCTCCCCTGCGCTTCAATACCTGCGCGCAGCCAAGATAGCCGCACGCGCAGTAAAGCGCAACGTTTATAATCGTGCCTATGAGCCAAGGGAGATTTGCCGTGAGCGTGCTTAAAAGCAGCGCTATCACAAGCCCAACTATAAGCCCCACCGCGCCAAGGAAAATATCGGATAAGGACATATCGCTCATGCGGGCTTCCGCTGCGCCCACTGCCTTTGAAAAGCCGGATATAATGCGCGGGGATAAAATATAAAATATGATTGCAAATATGATTGCCGCCGCAATATACACCGCTTCGTGCAAAGGCAGGCGATTCATCATCGCCAGCAATTTGTCCGCCCCTGCCGTGGCCGCAAGGCCGATGAGCGCGCCCGCTATCGCAATAATGATGCGGGCGAATTTTTTAGCCAAGTTATATTACCTCCTGTACAGCTTATTTAATTCATTATTATATAATAGAAGCGTCCCGCTGCATATGGATAAAATTTGTCCTTCGCGGGAAAATATCAGCTTATTGCGCCGTACACTTCTTCCTCCGCACAGCCTATGCATAAAAGCTCATCCCTCAGCAGGCGCATTGTAAGCGAAAGCATTTTCTGTTCGCTTGCGCTGAGCCCCTTTTCCTGCTGCTTATGCTTGAGAAATATAAAAACGTCCGCAATGCCGTATATGCCGCCGCTCCTCAGCCGGCTGCAATTTTCGCGGTAGCGGCGGTTCCAGTTCCCGCTTTGGGAGGCCCCCGTGCTCGCCACGCCGGAAATGATGTAGCGCAGCACTTTATCCCCTTCTTTGCGCGATATAAGCCGCCTGAGCCCTATATTCTCCGCCGTTTCAACCGGCACCATCGCGCTTACGCGGCCCGAATCGAATTTGAGCAAATAATACCGCGCGTTAACGCCAAGCACCCTGCGCTGCTCAATTCCTTCTATTTCCCCTATGCCGTGCATGGGGTAGCATATTCTTTCGCCTATGCAAAACATAGCATTCCTTCCCTTCTCCGCATGTATACGGAATAAAACGGCACGCATTCATGTTCGTTCTTTGATTGACCGACATAAAAATTCTTTTGTTATCTTGCATTTTATTTTATCATCATTTCCTGCGCCGTGTCAAAGAAAAATGCCTGTTTTGCCTATATTTTTCGTTGAAAAGGGAACGGAGCGGCTGCGGCTGCACGGCGTGTCCGCATATGACGTACAATTGTGGCGGCCTTCGGTTAAGGCGCTCTCAGCCAAAGGATTGCGGTGAAGCGGGCGTGCATTATGCAAGTGCGCGGGCGTTATGCATAAGCGCGCGGCGGTGTGGATAATGTGGAGAAAAGCAAAAAAGGGGCGTATTGCGCCGCAAACGTGTGGATAACTATGTGGATAATGTGGACAACTGCTGTGTATAGCTATATTGATATGCAGGATGATGGCATAAATATGACATCGGCCGGCCGAAAACATGCCGCCTAAAAAATATTCGGCCCCCATAAAAAAGCATAAGCGGCGGTTAAGAGGCATACCTTTATTATGAGGTGATGTTATGGCAAGGCGAAATTCGGCGCGCGGAATGCACAAAACCGTCCGCCTGTTAGCGACAGGCTTGGCCGCGCTGATACTATGCGGCGGAATGGTGCTGCTGTTCGTTCAAAAGGAGCGCGCGGCCGCAAACGCGGCGGGCGAGCCAACTGCGGAACCGATTGCGCCCACGCCCGCGCCGCGCTTCACGGTGGTGATAGACCCGGGCCACGGTCAGCCGGACGGCGGAGCGACGGGCATGGATACGGGCATTGCGGAGGAAGGCATAAACCTGAATTATGCCATGGCGCTCAGGGATGAGCTTAGTGCGCTGAACATTGCCGCCGTACTGACGCGGGAGGATGAAAACGCGCTCAATGCGGACAAAAAGAAGGACATGGCGGCGCGGCGGGACATAATAAACTCCGCCGGTGCGGCTGCGGTTATAAGCATACATATGAATAAATTCGGCGACAGGAGCGTATCCGGCCCCATGGCGTTTTATATGAAAGGCTCTGCCGAAGGGGAAAGGCTTGCAAAATGCGTATTGGACGGCGTTTGCGGCGCGATAGGCAGGCCGCTGCGCCACGTTAACCCGGGCGATTATTATATAATAAAAAACAGCGAACCGCCCTCCGTAATACTTGAATGCGGGTTCCTGTCCAATGCCAACGACGAAGCGCTGCTGCAAAACGAAGAACACATGCGAGCCATGATGAAGGGAGCGGCGGAGGGGATATTGAAATATGTTGAAGCAGCGGAGGAAAAAAGCCAATAAAAGGGCCCGGGTCTAAAAAACGGGCCGAAAGGAAAAAATCAAGCCTGCTGCTTCACCTTTTCGTGGCGAAGCCTGTGCGCAAGCGTGTAGAGAAATTCCTTTGAGCCCGGCGGACATTTTTCACGATTGACAAACAATTCGTTTAATCGGTCTTGGTTGCCGCGCGACCAAATGGCATATATTTCCTCGCGTATGTTACGTTCAACCCTGGGAGGCACCGTGTTTAACCGTTCCGCAACATAGGGATATAAATTGGCGGCTGCACACATGACGTCATCGTGCTGCATAATGAATTCGAGCGCCGTGACCATTTGAATATACCCTTGCCTCCCGGCGGGGGCTCCAAGCTCCAAAAGCTCGGATTCTATATCCAATCGCTTCATTGTTTCCTCCGATTCTTAACAACAACTGGGGTGATTATAGTGAAGAAATGTAAATATGTCTGTGATGCAGTAACATAAATCGGCCATTTTTTCTATTCCTCAAAAGCCCAAAAAATGCTTAAAACAGAGGATGTTATAACGCTATAAGAAAAAAGTATCGGCAGAGTTATAAAGAAGGCCGCTAAGAAAAATTAATAACTGAAGTTATTTTAAGCCGCTATTGCATATATTGCGCATGTTATAGTATAATATGCTGCAGCGCTTTTGAAGGGCGCGACATGCGAAAGGAGAACGCAAAAATGGACGAGAGCGACGCCGAAGCGCCCAGCCCTGTTCCGTTACAATCGCATATAGCTGAAAATGTGAAAGGTCATACCTCCCGCGCCCGTTATGATTTTTATACGGGCGTTATGCGGCATGGCTTTTTTGCATAAATAAAATCATATTATTTGGAGGAATCAAAACCAAAATGGAAGACGACCCGCTTATAGGACTATTGCTGCTGCAGCTGTTCTTTATTCTGCTCAACGCCGTGTTCGCGTGCGCTGAGATAGCCGTGCTTTCGGTGAACGAGGTTAAACTGAACAAGCTTGCGGCGGAGGGCGACAAACGCGCCGCGCGACTAAGCCGCCTTACTTCCCAGCCCGCGCGCTTTTTGGCTACTATACAGATATCAATCACACTTGCCGGCTTCTTAGGCAGCGCATTTGCCGCGGATAACTTTGCCGACAGGCTGGTTGAAGCCGTGCAGTCAACCGGCGTGAACATAAACGCGCATCTTCTCAACAGCATAAGCGTTGTTGTAATAACGCTTATACTCAGCTTTTTCACCCTTGTTTTCGGCGAGCTTGTGCCCAAGCGCCTTGCCATGAAAAAGGCCGAAAGCATTGCCCTTGCATTGAGCGGAGTGATATCGTTCATATCCGCCGCGTTCAGGCCCATAGTATGGCTGCTTACGGTAAGCACCAATCTTGTGCTGAAGCTGCTTGGCGTTGACCCCAACGAGGAGGACGACGAACTGACAGAGGACGAGATACGCATGATGATAGACGCGGGCAGCGAAAAGGGCGCCATAGAGGAAGGCGAAAAGGAACTGCTGCAAAACGTGTTCGAGTTCAACGACATTGCGGCGGAGGATATACTTACCCACAGGACAATGGTGGATATGCTTTGGACCGAGGAAACGGACGCGGAATGGGAAACCACGATAAAGGAGACCAACCATTCGCATTATCCCGTTTGCGGGGACACTGCGGACGATGTTGTTGGCGTGCTGAAGGCGCGCGACTATTTGAAGCTTACCGACCGCACGCGCGAAAGCGTTATGAAAAACGCCGTAAGCCCCGCGCTGTTCGTGCCGCTGAGCGTTAAGGCGGACGATCTTTTCCGCGAAATGCGCCGCACGCGCAACCACTTTGCCGTGGTGCTCGATGAATACGGCGGAATGAGCGGCATAGTTACCATGAACGACCTTGTGGAGCAGATAGTGGGCGATATTGACGATGCGGATTCGGAGGAGGCCATAATACCCCTCGGCGGCGGCAAATACTCCGCCGGCGGGCGCGCCGCGCTTGAGGACATAGGCGAGCTTTTCGGCATGGAGCTGCCCACGGACGAGTTCGATACCATAGGCGGGCTTATATTCTCCGCATTCGATGTCATACCCGAGGACGGCAGCCGCTTCTCCGTTTCCGTATGCGGCATCCATGCGGACGTTGACAAGGTTGCGGAACACAGGATAGTACACTGCGTTATATATAAGGAGGAAAAGCAGGACGCGGAAGGCGCGCCAATTGCGTCATAAATATTAAAATGTTACATAATTTTGATGCTTCTATCCATAATAATGAACGAATGTGAAGCTTGGCCTCAGACTATTGCATTGGGGCAAAAGCGGACTATAATATAAGCTGTACCGCGAAGGAAAGGGCGATGGGCCCCGGATGGAGCGGCACGGCAGGCGGCCCGACAAGGGCCGGCCGAGAAATAAAAAATTTACCTTATGGAAGGAAGTAGAAATATTATGTTACCGATGATTTTTGGAGAAAACCTTTTTGACGACCTGTTTAACGATGCGTTTGAACGCAGCATGTGGAACACCGACAAGGCTCTGTACGGCAAGCGTGCTTCCCAGCTGATGAAGACCGACGTACACGAGACCGAAGAAGGCTACGAGCTGAACGTTGACCTGCCCGGCTTCAGCAAGGACGAGATCAACGTTGAGCTGAAGAACGGCTACCTTACCATCAGCGCCGCCAAGGGGCTGGATAAGGAAGAGACCGACAAAAAGACCAAGCGCGTTATCCGTCAGGAGCGCTACAGCGGCAGCTGCCAGAGGACCTTCTACGTTGGCGACATAAAGAGCGAGGACGTGAAGTGCAAATACGAAGCCGGCGTGCTGACAGTCAACCTGCCCAAGTACGAGCAGAAGAAGCTTGCCTCCGCCAGCACCATCGCCATCGACTAATACCAAAACAAACGCACAGCCGTGCGCGGGTAACCGCGCGCGGCTTGTTTTATTCTTCCGCAGGATATGGTAAAATAGCACAGAAAAGCATCCCCTCACAGCGGCATGCGGCGCGATATCCAACATTTCGGCATAATAAGTTGGATGTTGCAGGGCGAAAAGTTGGATGTTTGAGGGGTGAAAGTTGACTATTGAGCGATTTAGCAAAAAGATAAACCATAAAAGGAGAGACACACCATGAAAAACGAAAGCGCAAAGAAGCTGCTGGCCTTTATGAAAAAGAGCCCCACAAGGTATCAGGTGGTGGCGAACTTTGAGGCCATGCTGAACGAAAAGGGCTATGAAAAGCTTTATACGGAAAAGCCGTGGAAGCTTGAGCGCGGGGGCAAATACTATGTTTCGCCCAACGGATCGAGCATAATGGCGTTCCGCATCCCCGCCGAACCCACCGCGGGCTTTATGCTTTCCGCCGCCCATAGCGACTCACCAACCTTCAAGATAAAGGATAATCCGGAAAAGGCCGGCGCGCATTATGTGCAGCTTACAACCGAGCGCTACGGCGGCGCGCTCATGTCCACCTGGTTTGATCGTCCGCTTTCAGTTGCGGGCCGCGTGCTTGTGCGCGGGGAGAACGGCCGCATTGCGACTAAGCTTGTGAACGTTGACCGCGACCTTTTGATAATACCCAACGTTGCCATACACATGAACCGCAACGCTAACAGCGGCTTTGAAATAAAGGCCAATGTGGACACGCTGCCCCTTTTCTCCGACGAAAACGGCAAGGGCAAATTCATGCAGGTGGTTGCGGACAGCCTCGGCATAAGCGTGGACGATATACTTGGCCACGATCTTTACCTTTACAACCGCATGGCCCCCACGTTCCTCGGCAGGGATGATGAGTACATCGCCTCCCCCAAGCTGGACGACGTGGAGTGCGCGTTCGGCTGCATGGAGGGCTTTATAAACGCGGCCGAGAGCGGCAGCATACCCGTATGCTGCGTGTTTGATAATGAGGAGACCGGCAGCTCCACCAAGCAGGGCGCAGCGTCCAACATTCTGCGCGACCTTCTGCGCCGCATTGCGCTCAATCTTGGCAAGAGCGAAGAAGAATACCTTGCCATGGTGGCGCAGAGCTTCATGGTATCGGCGGATAATGCCCATGCGCAGCATCCCAACCACCCCGAGTATTCGGACAGCGACAACTGCCCCTACATGAACAAGGGCATAGTGATAAAGTTCAACGCCAACCAGAAATACACCACCGACGGCGTATCCGCCGCGCTGTTCCGCCGGGTGTGCGCGGAAGCGGGCGCGCCGGTGCAGGTTTTTGCCAACCGTTCCGATATGGCGGGCGGTGGTACGCTGGGCAGCATTGCAAACACCAAGGTTGCCGTAAGCACCGTGGACATAGGCCTGCCGCAGCTTGCCATGCATTCAAGCTACGAAACCGCGGGTGCGGAGGACATAGACAGCCTTGTCAAGGCCATGACCGCCTTCTATTCCAAAACCCTCACCGTTGAAAACGGCGAATACGGAATATAAGCGCGCTTACGCGCGCGGTGAAATCCGTTCTTGCGAACGGGTGAAATTGCGCAGAGGCGCAGTGAAATATTGCTTGCGCAATGTGAAATCCGCCTGACGGCGGGTGAGCGTGAGAGATTGTGAAGTTGTGGGGACGCGATGCGTCCCCTTGTTTGTGTTGCTTGAATTTATGCTGTGTCCTAAATACTCATTGTCGAGAGAGCCGTTTGGTATATTGCGGGCGAGTTGTTTTAAATAGCTTTTGCATATACAAAATGTACCCGTCTTTACAGCCAGCATATATCCTGATTATGATTTATATAAATTATATCATAAATGTGCTTGACATAACGATACAAAAGCGTTATGATATATATATATATCAAAAATGATATGCATATTGTTGATTGATATAAATAATGGGGAGGAGGTGATACCATAGAACGATATAAAATGAGCACATCGTAATACTATATATGGCTATAAGGAGGAAACTATGAATAAGCTAATTAAAAGCATTGCTTGCTTAATGTTCGCATCTCTTTTATTTGTAAGCCCCATCACGCTTGCTGTTGATGAGAATGTTTCAAATGCATCCGAACCAAATGGTTATAATAACTCCTTAAACGCAATAGGATTGGACTTTGAGACATATTCAAGCATGCCAGCCGAAAAACGTCAGTATTATGCAAATTTTGAAGCTGTATGTGTTTCAACGCAAACCCGCTACTTTAGAGTAGAGGACAATTCTCCCAATGAGAACAACGAAGCCGCTGTTTATTCATCGGGAACGTATCAGGATGGCTTTATAGAGTTATCCGCTGAGCAGTTCGCCGCTGAATTAACTCAAAATTTTGGAACTCCAAATATAAAAGAAGCACAAACTGCTGTACGCAGAAAAATAGATAGCAAGGTATATACTAAATCATCATCCGACTCCGACACTTCCTCGACAAGTTGGGTGACCGTTACGACATCTTTATCATACGGTGGAAACGATCGCTGGGTTCTGTCTAATGACGTCACATATTTAGCAGTAAATGCTCTTGGATGTCCTGTGTCCACTCATGCTATTGGACTTGGCGTTAATCCCCAATTCTCAATAGTGCCCGGAAGTGATTATTGTGTCAGAAACTATGATTCGTTAATAACTGACCCATATATATATACTCCTGGATTAAAGAATTATTATGATTCAGATTATCGTGGTGCTAATGGATATGCACTTAGTTTCAAAGTCTATTCAAACGAACTAAACAACAATATTTACTACGTTGTTGCCGTAAGGCCAAATAATTCATCTGCCATCGTGGTTGATGGTTATGGAAATTATGCTAAGCGAACTGCCTCTGTAGAGTTTGGACTGAGTATAAGCGAAACTGGAGTTGGAATGAATATATCTCCATCCACTAACGTTCAACGTATGCCAAATACTCACGTGCAGGTCGATAGGTAGTTTTATGAAAAAAGCAACTAAACTACTCTCTGTTTTACTTATAGCCATATATGCTTTTTCTCTTTTTTCTTCTTTGGTGATATTTTACCTGGAAGGACAAAGCAGTCTAATTGCCTGGTATACATATGGTGGACTATATTCACGGTTGATTATATGTTACCATATACTGATGATTGTATTGTGCATATTATTATGCATCAAAAGCCCTAAAGTGAAAAGGCAATATGTGCTTATCGGCATGGCTTTCTTGATTTTTGCGGCGCATATACTTCAATGGATTCAAGGAATAATGCCTTTGCTTAATGCGACTGCCGGTATAACTGATGATATAAAAAAGACAATTATCAACTACATATTCAAAGCAGGCGGTCTAATGGGGGAAGTTTTATTGCTGATTATAACCATAGCGTTATGCACCATGTGCAGAGATGATGCAGCACTTTAAACATGTAATATAAATAAGGGGACGCATAGCGTCCCCTTAACTTTGCAATCTCCCCCGCTAACCCGCCGTAAGGCGGATTGACTGAGGGGTTGAAATTAGGAGAAAAGCAAATAATGCCGCCCTGCATATGCAGGGCGGCATTGTCTATCGCATTCCGAACGGCCGGAGGGGGGGATGACCGCGCGGAATACGGGGGAGGGATGACAATATCGAGTTAGTTTTCGAAATAGTCCTTGACCACGGCCGCGCCGCCGTCAACAAACAGCTTGCCGCGGGCAAACAGTCTGTCCACGCGGTAATCGCCGCCAAGCACCATTATGTCCGCATCGGCGCCCGCGCGGATAACGCCCTTTTTGCCGGCAAAGCCCGCCACGCGCGCCGGATTTTCCGTGAAGAAAGCAAGCGCCGTTTCAAAGGGAACGTTGTATATCTCCTTCAGCCGCCTAAGCTCGCACAGCAGCGTTTCGGGCGTTGTGTATGTTATGCCGGTGCAGTTGCCGTTTGCGTCAAACTTGGGCTGGCTGCCGCATGCGTCGCTGCTCATGGTTATGCGCGCGGGGTCCGCGCCCTGCTGCAGCGCGGAGTATACCGCCGCCGCCGTTCCGTTTTCGCTTTCAACGGTGTCTGCCGTAAAGTCCGCCGTGCCGCCCATTTTGTTGAACTTCACCGCATCGCTTATCAGCTCCGCCGTGCGGCAGCAATGCGTGGGCAGGAAAGTATCTGCCGGCAGCTCGGAGTTCTCCACCGCGTCAAAAAGCGGCTTCAGCCTGTCCTTTCCGCTGCCTACATGTATTATGACGTATCCTTTTTTGCCGCTTAGCATGCTGCTCACGCGCACCTCCGTGCCAAGGCGCGCCAATTCCTGCCATGTCACGTTTGAGCCGCGGTGGTCCGATATGGCTATCTTCACGCCTATCATTTCGCCTATCAGCGCTATGTCCCGCGCAACGTCTCCCGTCAGGGTTGGCGAAGGATAGCGATAATTTCCGGTAACTATTCGGCAGGTCAGCCCGTAATGCTCCAGCGCGCGGCATTTGAAAAGCAGGTTTTCAAGGCTTCTTGATATTCCGTCCGTGCCGAGAGGGCTTACCACGGTGGTAACGCCGTTTAGCGTCAGCTCGCTCAGCCTTATTTCGGGCGTGCGGGAAACGGGGCCCTGTTCACCGCCGCCGCCGGTTATGTGCACATGCGTATCCACTATGCCCGGGCATACGGCCGCGCCGTTTATGTCGTATACTTCAATTTCGGGCGCCGCCTGCCATGCGGAAAGATCGTCCGCAACGGCGTGTATCCTTTCGCCCATTATCAATATGTCCTTTTTGCCGGCGTACTTCGGCGCATATACGCTGCAATTCTTCAGTAGTTTAAGCATAGTGCCTCCCAAACCAGATTTTATGTCAATTCTCCGCTTTTTCCGCGTAGTTAAAACTGTCCAAAAAGTCCATAACGTCCTGCTCGTTCGCCAGTATTTCGTCGAATCCGCTGCCCATCTGTATGGCTATGCAGGAGGTGAGTATATTTATAAATGAAAGCGTTGCCACCTGCGAATTGTAAAAATACCGCGCGCCCGTGCGGCAAAGGAAAACGCTGTCTGCACCTGCGGCTGCGGGGGAATCCATGCTGTCTGTCACGGCTATTAGCGGGATGCTCTTGTAGCGGCAGTAGCTTGCGGCGTTCGCGCAGGGTTCATAGTACGGCGGGAAGGAGAACAATATTGCCGTGTCCCCATCCTGCATGGCGGCAAGTATTGTGGACACGGTGTTGCTTTCGCCAAGCTGCACCGCCGTGGCCTGTATGCGCAAAAAGTTGAGCCGATAGCAAAGATAATCCGCAAACACATAGGATCTGTCGTGCGCAAATACGAATACGCGCTCCGATTTAAGCAGCCTATGTGCGCAATTTACAAGCATTTCAGCATCCAGCTGCGCTATGGTGGCGTTAAGGTTGTTCTGCTCGTCCGCGCAAACCTTGTTCAGCAGTTCTTCCGCCGTGCCTATGCGGTTGTCCGGGTGCAGGCTCGGCGCGCTGAGCGTTGCCGCGCGGAATGCGCCCTGAGTATGCTGCTTGAGCGCATCCTTGAGCGCAACGAAGCTATCGTACCCCAGCGCCCTGCAAAGCCGCAGCACCGATACTTCAGAGCTCCCCGTGCGCAGGCTCAGCTCCTTGAGCGATAAATAGGAAGCTTCGTCCGGATTATCCATTATATACTGCGCTATGGACTTCTGCTTGCTTGTTAGGCCGGCCATGGCTTCACGGATGGACTCTGTTACGGACATACTTCCTCCCCAAAAACTGGAATCTTAAAGCGTTTACTTTATTATATGCCAATAAAATCAAAAAATCAAGCATGATTATGCCCGAAATAATATTTTTTGGGCAAAAATGTTGAGCTTTTACTTTACAATTGCATCTGTTTATGTTAGGATACATGCAAGGTAAGCCGAAAGGTATAAACGAACGGCTTATACCATATCAAATCTTTAAGGAGAATAGGCATGAAAAAGACGATCGCTTTGTTATTGACGCTTGTGATGCTCTCTTGTATTGTTGCAGGATGCAGCGGCAACCAGAACGGCAACGCGCCGCAGGATAACGATCCGGCAAACACCGCTGCGCCCGCGCAGACAGATGAGCCGCAGGTGGTTTACGAAAAGACCTATAAGTCAACTTTTTCCACCTCCATAACCTCCATGAACCCGTACTGCACGGAGTTCACGTCGGACTACAACTTTATTTCCAATATCGCGGAGGGCCTTGTTGAAACCGACATATACGGCCGCCCCTCCCCCTGCATGGCGGAAAGCTGGGAGCATAACGACGATTTTTCCGTTTGGACGTTCCGTATCCGCCCCGATGTATATTGGGTGGACTGCAACGGCAGCAAGACCGAATATAAGGTAACTGCGGACGATTTTGTGGCCGGCATACGCTATATTGCCGATCCTGCCAACAACGCCAGCGGCATCAGCACCATAAGGAACGTTATAGCGGGCCTGTATGATTATTACTACGCGCTTGTGGATATAGACGACGGCACGGACATAGGCAAAACCCGCGACGAAGTGGTCGCTTCCTTTGACGAAACCGTGGGCGTGAAGGCCGTTGACGAATACACCGTTGAATACACCCTTTCCGGCCCCTGCCCGTACTTCCTTTCCTATGCGCAGCTTGACATGACGCTGCCCGTGGAGCAGGCGTTCCTTGACAGCGTGGGCGAGGATTTCGGCACCAGCAAGGAAACCATGCTTTATAACGGCGGTTACTACATTTCCGCTTGGGATCTTGATAAGCAGTTTGTGCTCACCAAGAACGAAAACTACTGGGATCTTGACAAGCTTACGCTCGATACGCTGCAGTGGGAATATGTTTCCGACAGCATTTCAAGCCTTGAAATGTTCCAGCGCGGCAACATAACCGGCACGTCCCTCACCTCCGAGGAGGTTGCCAGCATACGCGGCGGCGAATGGGAGGACTATGTATACCTTTCCGAAAAGACCGTTACCACCTATTGGTACAGCTGGAACTTCCAAACCAAGAACCCCGAAATGGCGGCCGCAGTGCAGAACGAAAACTTCCGCAAGGCTGTATTCAGCGCGATAGACGCAATAACCCTTTCCGCCATATGGGAGCCGAATGACCCCGAATTCTTCTGCCGCTATACGCTGCTGCCCGAAAACGCCATATTTGACGACGACGGCAAGGATTATACCGATTACGGCAACCTGCCCGCCTACCGCGATACCGATCCGTATGACGTTGAAAAGGCGCAGGAATACCTGAAGGCCGCAATAGCCGAGCTGTGCGAGGCGGACGGAGTGACGCTCAAGGGCGTAACGCCGGGCCATGTTGACATGCTGCCGCTTACCGAGTTCGATTGCGACGGCAAGCTGCCCATAGACATAGTGTATTCCTCCAGCTCCTCCGACAGCGACATGAAGAAGGCCACCCTTGTGAAGAACATGCTGGAAACCTACCTTGGCAAGGAATACGTCAACGTTATCCTTGCATATTCGTCCAACAGCTTCTCTGCCGAGGTGCTCGATCTTGGCAACTGGGATTTGGTGGACGACAGCTACGGCCTTCGCTATGCCGATCCTTCCGCCAACCTTAACCGCTGCACCAGCGATTATGACATAACCGATTCCGGTTATTCCATACCCGAGTTTGACGCGATGATAGAAAAGGCCGGCGCAACATATGACCTGAGCGAGCGCTACGCCGCCTATGCGGACGCGGAATGCTATCTGCTGGAGCATGCGTACCTCAAGCCCTATATGTCCGGCGGCGGTTCATATAACATGACGCGCCTTGTGCCCTATACCGTACCCGGCGGCTACTTCGGGCTGAGCCGTTACAAGATGAAGGGCGCGCTGATACAGAGCGAACCCGTTACCAAGGCGCAGTACGAGCAGCTGAAGGAAAAGTACGAGGCCGAAAAGGCTGCCCTTGCCAACAACTGATAAACCGATCGTACTTTCCTCAATAAAATCCATTTGCGGGGGTGGGGCAGCCCACCTCCGCGCGTATAATTGCCGGGCAATGCGCCCGAACGGAATAAAAAAACACCCAAACGAGGTTTTACCATGACAAGATATCTGCTTTCCAAATTGGGGCAAGCTATCGTAACGATAGTGCTTGTTGTGCTGGTGGTATTTGCTCTGCTTCGCTTTATGCCCACCGCGGGCTATTTTTCCAAGGAACAGTATAAGGAAATGAGCGACGCCGAAAAGAACGCATATCTGCGCAATATGGGCGTGCTTGACCCCCTTCCTACTCAGCTTTATAACTTTGTTTCCGGCCTTTTCAAGGGCGATCTCGGCCGCAGCATAACGCTTTATCCCAACATGCCCATTTCAACTGTTTTGGGCGAAAAGATACCCTATTCGCTCCTGCTCAATTTCATAAGCTGGTTCGTTTCGGCCATAATAGGCATACCTCTCGGCATGGCCATGGCCGGCAACAAGAGCGGCATAGTGGATGGCTTAGGCACGCTGTATGTTGTTATAATCCGCGCCGTGCCGAGCATTATTATCCATTTCTTCATTCAGGTGTTCCTCTCCCGCTGGTTCGATCTGCCCATGCTTTTCTATATGGATCAGCCCGTTTCATGGATACTGCCCGTCGTTTCCATGTCCATCGGCAGCATCGCGGGCTACGCCACATGGCTCAGGCGCTATGTTGTGGATGAAGAAAACAAGGATTACATCAAGTTTGCAACCGTTAAGGGCCTGCCAAAGCGTTTCATAATGTGGCGCCACATTTTCCGCAACGCAATAGTGCCCATTGCAATAAATATCCCTTCGGACTTCCTGCTGATGCTTTCAGGCTCCCTTGTTATTGAAAGCATGTATGCCATCCCCGGCACGGGCGGCTTGCTCATCAAGTCCATAACCGCCATGGATAACCCGCTTGTGCAGATACTTGTGCTGCTTTACGGTGCGCTCAGCGTGCTGGGCGTTTTCCTGGGGGACATAGTAGTGTCCTTCGTGGACCCGAGAATAAAGCTTGTCGGCGGGAACGACGATTGACGCGGAGGAAAAGAACATGGAATCAAACGCAAAAAACAATCCCACGCCCAATATAAACGATATTCCGGACGCGCTCTTTACCCGCGCGGAGTTTCATGAAGAACTCAGCGAGGAAGCCGGCTTTTCCAATTATTCGTATTGGCGCAGCACCATACGCACGTTTTTCAAAAGCACCGTTGTAAAGGTTATAGTGGCGCTGCTGATAGCGCTTGTGGCATACACGGTTATATACCCCATGATAACCGACCGCGATCCTTACGCCGTTGCGCTTTCGGCGCGGGAATGGAACCTGCCGCCCTCTGCCGAGCATCCCTTCGGTACGGACGGCGTTGGGCGCGATATATGGGCGCGGGTATGGTTCGGCACGCGCACGTCGCTGCTGCTTTCGCTTGCGGTCGCCTTCTTTGAGGTTGGCCTTGGCGTTATTATTGGCGCGATATGGGGCTTTTACAGGAAGCTGGATACCCTTATGTTCGCCATATACAACACCCTTACCAACGTGCCAAGCACCATTTACCTTGTGCTTATAGCTTACATTATGAAGCCCAGCATATTCACAATTATGATAGCCCTTGTGGCAACGGGCTGGATAAGCGAGGCGCGCTGGTTCCGCAGCCGCATATTGGCCCTGCGCGAGGCGGACTACAACATCGCTTCCATATGCCTTAAAACCCCGCCAAAGCGCATTATAAGCCGCAACGTGGTGCCCTATCTTGTGAGCCTTATCATAATGGACGTGGCGCTGACGATACCGTCCTCCATAGGTTCGGAGGTGTTTTTGAGCTTTATAGGCGTTGGCCTGCCGGCGGATCTTTGCACGCTGGGCAATTTGGTCAATCAGGGCAGGAGCGCGTTTTTGGTGTATCCTTACCAGATGATATGCCCCACGCTCATACTGTGCTTCATCACCATTTCGTTCTATATAATCGGCAACAAGTTTGCGGATGCATCCGACCCGCGCAACCATGTTTAAGGAGGGGCGCAGCATGAGGGAAAAGATATTTGAAGCAAAAGACGTAGTTATAAAGTTCAATCTGCGCGGCCATACGCTAACCGCCATCCGCGGCGCGTCGATAGACCTTTACGATGGCGAAACGCTGGCGATAGTTGGCGAATCCGGCTCCGGCAAAAGCGTATTTACAAAGTCCTTCATAGGCATGCTCGATACCAACGGCTGGGTGGAGCAGGGCGAAATGCTGCTGGACGGCGTGAACATAGCAAAATATAAAACCGAAAAGGAATGGCTGAAGGTGCGCGGCAAAAAGATTGCCATGGTGTTCCAGGACCCCATGACCAGCCTTAACCCCGTTAAAACCATAGGCGAGCAGATACGCGAGGTAATAACCTATCAGTTCGGCACCGATAAGGCGCAGGCCAAGAAGGAAGCAATAGAGCTTTTAAGGCAGGTTGGCATAAACGATCCGGAGCAGAGATATAAGCAGTATCCGCACGAATTCAGCGGCGGCATGCGCCAAAGGGTGGTAATAGCCACGGCCATAGCCTGCAAGCCCAAAATACTAATCTGCGACGAACCCACAACCGCGCTGGACGTTACCGTGCAGGCGCAGATACTGGACCTTATAAAGCGGCTGCAAAAGGAAATGGATATGTCCGTAATATATATCACGCACGATCTTGGCGTGGTGGCAAACGTTGCGGACAGGGTTGCCGTTATGTACGCGGGGCAGATAGTTGAACACGGCCTTGCAAACGAAATATTCAAGGATGCGCGCCATCCGTATACAAAGGCGCTGCTCATGTCCCTGCCCCAGCTTGGCGTAAAAGGGCACGAGCTGCACTCCATAAAGGGTACCCCGCCCAATCTTTATAAGGAAATAAAGGGCGACGCCTTCGCTCCGCGCAATCCGGACGCGATGAAGGTGGATTACGAATACGAACCGCCGTTCTTCAAAGTATCGGATACGCATTACGCCAAAACGTGGCTGATGAGCGACAAGGCGGCAGATTACCGCGCGGAGCTTGCAAAGGCGCATGAGCAGACGGAGAAGATAGAGCCCCTGCCGCCCAAGGATTACTCAAACGGCAAAAAGCTTGTGTCCGTGCGCAATCTTTACGTTAATTTCAAGCTGAATCGCAAGGAGTTCAGCGCGGTTAAGGACGTTAGCTTCGATATATACGAAGGGGAAACGTTCTCCCTCGTTGGCGAATCGGGCAGCGGCAAAACCACCACGGGCAAAGCCATAATGAAAATTTGCCATACCTCCTCCGGCGATATTTATTACGACGGCATGAAGGTAAACGGCAAAATGAACAACCATGAGCTTACGGAGTTCCGCAAAAACGTGCAGATGATATTCCAGGACCCCATGGCCAGCCTTAACGAACGCGCCAAGGTGGACTATATAATTTCCGAAGGCCTATATAACTTCCACCTTTTCAAAAACGAAAAGGAGCGCAAGCAAAAGGTTATAGACGCGATGCACAGCGTTGGCCTTATGGAGGAATACGCAACGCGCTTCCCGCACGAGTTTAGCGGCGGCCAGCGCCAGCGCATAGGCATAGCAAGGGCGCTTGCCGTGGAGCCGCGCTTCATAATAGCGGATGAACCCATAAGCGCGCTGGATGTTTCCATACGCGCGCAGGTAATAAACCTTTTGAACAGGCTGAAGGCCGAAAAGGGCTTCACATATATGTTCATTGCGCATGATCTAAGCGTTGTCCGCTTCATATCGGATAGAATTGCCGTTATGTACAAGGGCAGGATTGTGGAGCTTGCGGAAAGCGAGGAGCTGTTCCTCAACCCCCTGCACCCGTATACCAACGCCCTGCTTCAGGCTGCTCCCGTGCCGGATCCGGACATTGAGCGCGGCAAAAAGCTGGTTGTATATAACCCCGCAATGCATGATTACGCGACCGATAAGCCCGCGTGGACTGAAATAAAGAAGGGCCACTTCGTTTGGGCAAACGGGCGCGAGGCGGACGAATACCGCAAAATACTTAAATAAACGGAGGCTATGCATATGGAAGGAACGCTTTTTATAGTTGGCGGCGGCCTGATACAGAGCGCGGACGAGGTATTTGACGAGCTTATACGGCGCGCCGGCGGCGCAAACGGAAGGTTTGCGTTTATCGTGTCCGCTTCCGGCATGGATCCGGACGATACTTTCCGCTCATACAGGGATGATTTCGTGCGCCTTGGCGCAAGGGAGGAAAACTGCGTGCTTGTACCGCTGTATGCTCCCCATGTGCGCGATGAGCGCGGCTACAATGCCTTCACCGGCGATGCGGAAGGGCTATTGGAGCTGATGGAGGGCGTTACGGGCGTTTGGTTCACGGGTGGGGACCAGTATTTTACCGCCAAGTGCTTCATACGAGAGGATGGCACCGATACCAAACTGCTTACAAGGCTTAGGGAGATATATGCGTCCGGCGGCGTTATAGGCGGCTCCAGCGCGGGCGCGGCAATAATGAGCCGCGTTATGATAGGCTCCGGCAACGACCGCGGCGTGCTCAGCCGGGACATAATGTACGGCTATGATAAATACGACGAGCAGTGCGAAAAGGACGATCCCTGCGACCCGCTCACCATTACGCAGGGCCTTGGCTTCTTCCCCCACGGCGTGGTGGATCAGCACTTTAATAAACGCCCGCGCCTGATAAGGCTTATTGAAGCCTGCCTTAAAAACCGCGAAGGCGCGCGTATAGGCTACGCCGTAAGCGAGGATACCGCGCTTGTGTACCACGCGGGCAAATTCAGCGTGCTCGGCAGCGCAAACGTGTTCATAGTGGACTGCACAAACGCCGAAAAAAACGCGAACGGCTGCTACCGCGGAGTTAAGCTTTCATCCGTGCAAAAGGGAGACACGTTTGATATAATGAATCAACAGGCCGCGTTTGCGCCGGATGCTCAGCTTTGCAAAGAGGAGGACGGCTTCTACCGCGACTATGTAACCAACCTTATCACCAACAGCCCCACGTTCGACGCAATGATGGAAAAATACTATCTTTGCGGGCTGAGGGAGGATATGTACCGCGACGAAAAGGGCTGCCACATAAAGGGCGCCGTTGCCTACGAGGCCGACGGCGACACATATATTGTTGTGCCCAAATATTATAAGACCGATGCTTCCCGCGGCTATGCGGGGGCGCATGTGTCGCTTGAAAACGTGGGCTTGGATATTGATACGGTAAAAATACGGCTGTAAAGCCGATACAAAGGGGAAACAATGCTTGGCTACGCGCTGAAAAAGCTTATGTACAACCTTTCGCTGTGCCTTACGGCATACATGCTGATATTCTTTTTTTCGCGGTATCAGCGCGTGTATGCCGGCTGGTTTGCGGGCGCGGCGGGCATGATATATCTGCTTGCGGCATGGATATATTACCTTAAAAGCAAGGGTACGGACATAACGAAGCTTTTGAAGCGCAAAAAGCCGCAGGAGGTGCCGTATTACCTTAAATCCCCCGCCGAAAAGCGCAAAAGGCCGCGCATAGGGCTTAATGCCCCGCGGCACAATACGGACGACGATTTGGACGAAACGGCTGAGCAGGCCGAAACCGAAAGCCTGAGCGCAAAGCGGGGCCTTGCCGCCCGCGCGGCGGTATATCTTGTAGCGGGCATAGCTATGCTGGTGCTCAGCGCAATTTGACAGGAGGACGCATGAAAACAGTCACCATAGAAGAATACGGGGTAAATACCCAATATGATGTATACACATTCGGCAGCGGAGAACCGCGTATAACATTCACCGCCGGCATACACGGCAACGAGGTGAGCGGCATTTACGTTGCGCAGCGGCTTATAGGCCATTTTATAAAAAATCCGCCCGTGAAGGGCACGGTGAAGATAATACCCACCGTGAACGCGGCGGCAATGCGCTGCATGCAGCGCAGGAGCCCGTTTGACGCGGTTGATCTGAACCGCGTTTTCCCGGGTAATGAAAGCGGGAGCATATCCCATAAGCTTGCCGCTTCCATATACAGCGAAACGGCCGACGCGGACATATTGGTGGATCTTCATTGCTGTGGGCAGCACGGATTGCCGTATATACTTTCGGTATACAGCGAATCTGCCAAGGTGCGCAATCTGGTCAGCCGCATAACAATGCCAATAGCCGTCCATTCGGAGGGCCTTGGCGGGCAGCTTTTCACGGAATCCTGCCGCAAGCGCGCCCAAGCCGCCTGCATAATAGAAATACCCTCCGGCGCGGGAGACGGCGCGGTCAATTTGAAATTTGCCGACGTGTGCTTCAACGGTCTTATGGACATGCTCAGGAGCGAAGGCGTTGCTGCGGGCAAGGTTGAAGGCCATGCGCCAACGTTCTATGGCAAACTGATAGACATAAACGCCCCGCATGCGGGCCTGTGGCAGCCCGAAAAGGAGATAGGCGCGGCGATACGCGCTGGCGAGCGCATAGGCCGCATGGATGCCACGGACGTATATGCACCCGCGGACGGCATGCTGATAGCCTGCCTGCCCTGCGGCTACTATCTTGACGACGAGCCGTACATAGGCATGTATGTGCAGAAAGCGTAGCGCGCTTTCGCTGCGCGGTGAAATCCGTTCTTGCGAACGGGTGAAATTGCGCTGAAGCGCAGTGAAATATTGCTATCGCAATGTGAAATCCGCCTTACGGCGGGTTAGCGTGGGAGATTATGAAGATGTGGGGACGGGAGGCCGTCCCCTTGGTTATTTATGTGAGAGTTTGTAAAGCGTACCAAAAGGCGCCACCGCGTGCGGGGGCAGCTTTTGGATATAGCCTATACTGCACCAAAAATGCCGCCTTGCGGCGGCATTCCCCCTCCCGGCTTGGTTGGCAGTTGCTTCCCATCCTCTTCTGCTTTTAGCATTGTATATTCTGAAAAGTACCCGGTAAAAATAATTTTAGCGAAATGCTCGCTAAAAGTCAATAGCGAAAAAATCGCTAAGTAGAATATACTCATTCTGAAGTGATGAGGTTATTTTTTTATGGTATACAAGCGCATCCGCGACCTGAGAGAGGATAAGGATATGACGCAGACGCAAATAAGCCAAATACTGCATTGCAGCCAAAGAATATACAGCAATTACGAGCGTGGGGATGTGGACATCCCCACTTCTGTGTTGATACGGCTTGCGGATTTCCACAACGTATCGGTTGATTACATACTCAATCGCACCGATAACCCGAACATGATGAAGTAAAAACTAAATAGAGCCAAAAGGCGCCCCCGCAAACGGGGACAGCTTTTTGTTAGCAATAAAAAGGCTCCCCTCTACGGGGAGCTGGCGAACGAAGTGAGACTGAGGGGTTGAGACAAATAAATAGCAGATAAGCATCTTTATAACCTTTTTTGCAGGGGGGCCAGGGAAGATTTCGATTTCTCCCCTTAGGCCCCCCTGCACCCCCCGTAACCCCATTGAAACGATCGCTCCGCGAGGGGTACGGCACTGTACGCCGTGTTTGTACTGCACCAAAAGGCGCCACCATTTATGGGGGCGGAGCTGCTGAGCGTAAGCGAAGCTTAGGGGGGAATAGTAAAACAGCTTGGCTGCTTCGAGCCGTTCCCCTTTCGGCCACTCACTTCGTTCGTGTCCACTTTCCCCGCACGCGGGGACAGCTTTTGGGTGGTGTTACCGCCAGCCTGCCCTGAAAGGGGAGGTGGATGCGAGCAAAGCGAGCAGACGGAGGGGTTGCAGCGTGGCTGCTCTTGTTTACGTCAACCCCTCAGTCAATTCGCCTTGCGGCGTATTGCCAGCTCCCCGGCCGGGGAGTCTTTGGGTGGTATACACAAACTCTTGTACAATCTCGGCGGGCCGCCAATGACGGCCCCTACTCCACATCTTATAAACCTTTGGCAAAAACAAGGGGACGCACAGCGTCCACCATATCTTCACAATCTCTTACGCTAACCCGCCGTAAGGCGGATTTCACATTGCGCAAGCAATATTTCACTGCGCGTCAGCGCAATTTCACCCGTTCGTAAGAACGGATTTCACCGCGGGCGGAAGCCCGCTACATCAGCCTTTCTTCCGCATCCTCATATTCTTTATAGAGGAACTCTGCGTGCCATTTTACGGGACGGGAGCTTTTTTCAAAGCGCAGCGCAGAGCATGCCACGCGGGCATTTTTATCGTTGTTCATATAAAGCGTGGTGGGGCCGTCCGCGCCGCCTATCACGCCTATCGCCGCAGCCATGCTGCCCATACCAAAGTCCGCGCTGCGGGGGCGCGGGTTGTCTCCCGGCTCGGCATCGGTTACTATAATGGAGCTGCCGGTATCGGGAGAAACGGCGTATTTCATTACGGTCATGTTTTGGGGCATTTCATAGTTGCTTATGCCGAACGCCCTTTTGCCCATTGTCTTTTGCTCTATGCTCAGCGCGGTAAGGGTATATACATCGTGCGTTACGGGATGCGTAAGCTTTGCGCTTTCGCCCTGCTGTATCATGAAATTGCCTGCCGATATCGGGCGCGGCTCGGCTATCATCTGGATCCGCAGCTCCGTTATTATGGGCTTTAGCGTGGTTACCCACGGGAAGAACCAGCGGCTGAACATATAGTCGGCCTTAGGGTCAAGCCCATAGCCGTTGACAAAGGCGACCGCTTCATCCTCGTTGTATTCATTTTCCGCATAATAGCATGTGCTGCTGCCCACGGAATAGCGTATCAAATCGCCGTTCAGGGCTATGCTCGGCCTAATGTCCATAGGCCCGTGCGCATCGCATAGCTTCATGCACAAATCAACCGCCATGCCGTAGCGGAAAGTGTATATACAGGGCACGAACCATTCTCGCTCTGCCCAATTAAAGCGGCGCTCTATCCTTATCTCCTGGCCTATGCGCCCCTTGCGCCTGTTTTCAAAGTATACCTTCATTCGCGGTTCGGAGCTTCCCTGCGCCGGCTTCGGGGTGTGCTTTTTTCTCGGCGGTTTGCCGCCGTCCGCGGATGCGTTTTTCTCTGCTTCATCGTTCTGCGGCACAATTTTGCTGTAATCAAAATTCTGCTGAAGGTCATGTATATAGCCATACGGGTCGCGCATGGGCCTAAGCTTCAGCTTCAGCCCCACCATGTCTATAACCTCGTGCGGGGCGTTGGCCTTGCTTTCCCGCACGAATGCTTCAAACTGCTCCCTGTCCCATTGCCACGCCTGCTCAAGCGCGGCGCTGTCCCCCGTGGCAAGCAGCAGGCTTATGAAATCCCCTATGCTTTCGGCAACTATGTGAATGTATTCGCCCGGCGCGTTCATGGGGCTTACCGCAAACACCGCGTCCGAATAGCCGAATATGCAGCAGAAGTGTATTCCGTCCACTCCTGCCCAGCCTATTATGTTTGAATACTTGGGCGTGCAGAAATACGGCTCGTTATCCTTTCTGAACTCCACGCCAAGCGGGGCAAGGGTATAGCCCAGCGCATGCAGCCGCTTTAGGTATTTGTTGGTTTCGTGTTTATCTATCATAGCTTTATTACCCTTTTCAGCCTCGGTACAAGCAGCGCCGCGGCGGCTATTTTTACCGCGTCGCCCGGAAGAAAGGGAAATACGCACAGGCTCAGCGCCGCCAATGCCGGCGTGCCGCTCTGCACGCAGTACCACGCCGTGCCCAGCGCATAGCATGCCGCCATGCCCACCGCGCACGCAAGTGCGATTTTCAGCGGCCCCGTACCCAGGCGCTTTACAATCACGCCCGTAACAAACGCCGCCGCAACATAACCGACGAGGTAGCCGCCAGTGGGGCCGACAAGCGCCTGCACCCCGCCGCGGAACCCCGCGAACACAGGCACGCCAACCGCCCCTATCAAAAGGAACACGGCCTGGCTTGCCGCGCCCATGCCGCCGCCAAGAAGGCCGCCCGCGATATACACGCTGAGCAGCGCCAAGTTGATGGGCACGGGCTGAATGGGAATGGCTAACTGCGAGCATACGGCGGTAAGCGCCGCGAACAGCGCGCAGTAGATCATTGTTTTTACGGTTCTGTTCATGCAGTCCTCTTTACAGTTCTATTTTTGTCCACCCTCCGCGATGGAACCGGGTATAGTTTAACACAAGCCGCGTGCATTGGTCTACAAGAAAGCCTATCCACGCGCCGTATACGCCTATGCCGAGCGGGTAGCACAGAAGATACGACAGCCCCACACGGAACGTGCCTATGCTCACAAGGCTCGTCACCGCGACATAGCGCGAATCCCCTGCGCCGCGAAGGCAGCCGGAAATGACCACCTGCGACGTTTGTATCATGCAAACGGCCGCAACGAAATAGCAAAGCCTCATGCCAAGGGCTATTACCTGGGCGTCATCGGTAAAAAGGCCGTAAAGCGGCCTGCGGAAAATTACGAGCAGGAGCGAAAGCGTAAAGCCTATCAGCATGGAGCAGCGCTGGCCTATTTTGCCGTAAACGGTGGAAAGATCGGGCCGCCTCATGCCAAGCCCCTGCCCCACAAGGCTGCTTGACGCAACGCCCAGCCCATCGGCAAAGGAGAATATGAGCTGGCTCAGGCTCATGCTTATCTGGTGCGTGGCGAACTGAATGGTGCCAAGGCGGGCAATAATGCTGGAGAACGCAAAAAGCCCCGCGCGCAGGCTTATCTGTTCGGTAAACGCGCCGGTGGCCACCTTTGTTACGCTGGAAAGCGTTTTTTTATCGAAACCCCACTTGCCGCCATCCACAATGTTAAGCTCGCCCTTATGCGGATGCACAACGCTGTACAGCGCCATAAGGAAGGCGACCATGTGGCCTATGGCTGTTGCAATAGCCGCGCCGACCACGCCCAGCTTGGGGAAGCCGAAATTTCCGTTAATAAGCAGATAATTGAACACTATGTTCACAAGGTTCGCCGTAACGTTTGAACGCATGCTCACCTTTGTGTTTCCGCAGCCGCGCTGCGCGGCGTTTATGGTCATGCCTATGCAGGCGAAGAACTGTCCGCTCATAATTATCCGGAAATACGCCACGGAATCGGCAATGTATTCCGCCTGCGCACCGGCAAGGCGCATTATAGGCTCCGTCAAAAAGCAGGATATGGCAACCATTATTGCGCCCAGCATAAGGTTTATCCAAAGCGACTGCTTCAGCGTTTTGGATGCGCCTATCATGTCCCCTTCGCCGCGCCGCCTTGCAACAACGGCCGTAACGCCCATATTGAGCGACAATATAGCCGTCATCATAAGCATACGCGGCTGCCCCGTTACGCCCACGGCGGATATGGCCTTGGGGCCGAGCGAGCTTACCATCATGGTATCCACGCTTGACACCAGCGCCACCAGCACGCTTTCTATCGCGCTTGGCCATGCTATTGAAAGGCATTTGCCGTATGCCTGTTTAGCAGAAGGCAGCTCCCCCTTTACAAGCGAGGGAGCTACCATGTTTTTCGGTGTAAATAATTTGTCTATCACGCCCGCCATAAGCTTATTTCATCTTTATGGCGTTCCAGGCTTCGTTATATACGCTTACAAAATCGCCAAGGTCATGGAACACTGTGCAGCGGTCCAGCACCTCTTTGGGCGGGTTATATGTTTCGCTGCCGGTAAAGTATTCGTCCAGCCTGTCCATGGCGGCCTGATTGGGCGTGGAATAATAGATATATTCCGTGTTGCGCGCGGCGATTGCGCCATCGTTTAAGAAATTGATGAAGGCATGCGCCGCTTCAATATTCTTCGCGCTCTTGGGAATTACCACGTTATCGAACCAAACGTTGCTGCCCTCTTCCGGCACGGCGTAGGCAAGATCCTCGTTTTCATCCATGCAGACGAAAGCATCGCCGGAGTATATCACGGCCATTGCGGCTTTGCCGTTTATCATGCTGGCGCGCATGTTATCCGTGCCGAAGCCTTTCCTGAGCGGCTTCTGGGCAATGAGCAGGTCGCGCGCTTCGGCGATTTCGGCCTCGCTGCGGGTATTGAGGTCGTAGCCCAGGTATTTGAGCGTTATGCCGATTGAGTCGCGCACGCTGTCATACATCCAAATCTGGCCCGCGTACTTTTCGTCCCAAAGTATGCCCCAGCTTGTTACGGGCTCTTCAACCATGGTGGTGTTGTAAAGTATGCCCACCGTGCCCCACATATAGGGCAGGGAATACTTGTTGCCGGGGTCGAAGGAGTTGGTTATTTCAAGCTTATCCTGCATTATGTTCTTGGCGTTGGGTATTTTGTCCATATCCAGCGGCAGCAGCAAATCGCTTGCGATAAGCTGTTCTATTATATATTCGCTGGGGAAGCACATATCGTATACGCAATCGGAAGATTTAAGCTTTATCAGCATTTCCTCATTGCTGGTCATTTCAACGTAGTTCACCTTAACGCCCGTTTCTTCTTCAAACAGGGTTATGAGTTCGGGGTCTATATACTCGCCCCAGTTGAGTATGTTCAGCTCTCCGCCTATTTCGTCGTACTGATCGCCGTCGGCAAAAACATCGTTGTCGCCGTTAGCGGCGGGGCCGTCGCTGCTGTTGCTGCACGCGGCGAAGGCGGACAGCATCATGATGGCAAGCGCAAAGCAAAAGAATTTTTTCATTTTTTCTCCTATCCTTTCATCTTCACTTTTTTGTTTTGTATCTCATCCTCGCGTTCCTTGCTGATGCGCCTCAGGTTAACGATAAGCAGCAGCGTTACGAGGGGGATGAATATAATCGTTGCAAGGGCGGGATTAACGCCCTTTGCTCCGCGCGCGGCGGAATACATATATACGGACAATGTGCTCCTTAGATCGCTTACGAAATAGCTGACCACAAAGTCGTCCAGCGACATTGTAAGCGCCATTATGAAGCCGGATGTTATGCCGGGCATAATGTCCGGAATTATCACGCGGAACATGGCCTGCATGGGCGTGCAGCCAAGATCGAGCGCCGCTTCGTAAAGCATGGACGAGCTTTGCTTGAGCCGCGGCATTACCGAAAAGATAACATACGGTATGCTGAAGGATATGTGCGCAATGAGCAGCTTTACAATATCGCTCAGCCTATCCGCGCCCATGTTGGCAAGCACGCCGTTTACGAAGGCAAAAAGCATCATGAACGTTATGCCCGTTACCAGATCCGGATTGACCATGGGCAGCTGAGATATATTCAAAATGATGCTCTTTGGCCGCTTTTTCATGGAGTTTATGCCTATTGCGGCGAAGGTGCCTATAACCGTTGCAACAACGCTTGTTATAAGCGCAATCTCAAGCGTGAGCAGCAGGGCGCTGCCGGCCTCCCCGGCAAAAACGTTGGTATAATTCTCCAGCGTGAATCCGTTCCAGCGGCCAAGGTTTGCGTAGGACACGCGCCTGCCGGTAGAAAAATCGTTGAACGAAAACACTATAAGGTAAATTATCGGAAGATAGAGGAACAGCAGCATCAGCGCAAGGTAAACATACCTGAACGGCTTTACTTTTTTCACAGCAGGTTGCCCCCTTCCTCGTGATCCTTATCGAAGCGGTTCATTACAGCCGTGCTTATGAACACGCATATCAGCAGTATTATTGCAAGCGTGCTGCCAACGGAGTAATCCGCGCTGCCTGCGCTGCCCGCGGCCTGCTTGAACGCCATCTCAATTTCGTTACCGTAAAGATTATAGTTGCCGTTGCCTATAAGCGCGGGCACGGTGAAGGCCGTTATTGCCGGAATGAACACCATTGTTATGCCCGAAACTATGCCCGGCACGCTCAGCGGCAGCACCACCTTAAAGAAGGTCATGCGTCCGTTCGCACCAAGGTCGCCCGAGGCTTCGATAAGGCTTCTGTCTATCTTTGAAAGCGAATTATAAAGCGGCATTACCATGAAGGGTATAAAGTTATATACCAGCACCATCATAACCGCCCATACGCTGCCGGTAAGGGTCTTATCCGTCCAGCCGAGCATATTTGGTATTGCGTATTCCAATATGGCCTGCCATGCATATGTTCTGAGCACGAAGTTCATCCACATGGGCACGAAGAACAGCACCGATATGAACCCGGCGACAGACTTTCGCATATTGGAAAGTATGTATGCCACGGGGTAGCCCAGCAGCAGGCAGAATATGGTTGTTCCGGCGGCAATTTCTATGCTGACCCATAATACGCGCCATTTTGAAATGTCGCTCAGCGTTGCCCAGGCCTTGGAAAAGCTGAAGCTGCCGTCCACATTGAACGCATAATAGAATATGAACACCATAGGCACCGCTATAAACAGCGCCATCCATACTATGTACGGATAGGCGAACACCTTGCGCTTCATTCGTCCTTATCCTCCAGCTCCGCGTCCATCTCCGCCTCCAGCAGTTCGTCCGCCGTGGTAAAATCAAGCTCCTCTGGCTTAACGCTCTTGTGCATTATGTGGATAGCGTCAGGCAGGATTATTATGCCAACGTCGCTGCCGGGGGCAACATAGTCGGTTGAATGTATCGTCAGCGTTACGCTTCCGCACTCAACAAGGAATTCGTAATGCACGCCCATGAACAACACGCTCTTTACCTTGCCGTGAAGGTGCGCGTTTTCATCCGCATCGCTCACCATGTCTATATCTTCAGGACGCACCACAACGTCCACAGGCTCGTTTTTCATAAAGCCGCTGTCCACGCATTCAAAGTCCCTGCCCATGAAGTTAACGAGCAGATCCTTTTTCATTATGCCGGGCAGAATATTGCTTTCGCCTATAAACTTGGCAACGAACACGTTCTTGGGTTCGTTGTAAATATCCGTGGGCGTGCCTATCTGCTGAATCTGGCCTTCGTTCATTACAACGATTGTGTCGCTCATGGTGAGCGCCTCCTCCTGATCGTGCGTAACGAAAATGAACGTTATGCCAAGGCGCTGCTGCATTTTTTTAAGCTCTATCTGCATGCCCTTGCGCAGCTTCAAATCAAGCGCGCCGAGCGGCTCGTCAAGAAGAAGCACCTGCGGGCGGTTCACGAGCGCCCTCGCTATGGCAACACGCTGCTGCTGCCCGCCCGAAAGCTGATCTATCCAGCGCTTGCCATAGCCCTTCAGGTTAACAAGCTCCAGCATTTCGTTCACGCGGGTGTCTATTTCCTGCGCGCTCAGCTTTTGTATCTTCAGGCCGAACGCAACGTTATCATATACGTTAAGGTGCGGAAACAGCGCGTATTTCTGAAAAACGGTGTTTACGCGGCGCTTGAACGGCGGCACGGCGGAAACATCCTTGCCGTCTATCAGTATTTTGCCTTCCGTGGGCATGGTGAAGCCCGCTATAAGGCGCAGCATGGTGGTCTTTCCGCAGCCGGAAGGGCCGAGCAGCGTGAGGAATTCGCCGTCCCTTATATAAAGGGTAATGTTTTTCAGCGCGTCGTCCTCACCGTAGGTTTTGCGTATATCCACAAGATCTATAAGATGCTTTGACATTTCCTGTTACCTTCCTGATTTAATATTAAAAGCTGGGCGGCGTGGAAACCCACAGCACCTTAGCCTCGCGCTTGGTATCGTTTGAAATATAGTGTACGGCGGTGGGCTTGAAGCAAAAGCTTGACCCCTTCCTTACCTTGAACGTTTCCCCGCCTATGTGCAGCGTTATGCCGCCAAGCAGAACATAGCCGAACTCCTCGCCCTCGTGCGGGTCCTGCTCCCATGTTTTGCCCCCGCTTTGCAGCGTTACAAGTATGGGCTCAAGCGAGTTCTTCTGGGCGTTTGGTATAAGCCAATGTATTGAATGGCCCGCGTCCTCATCCTCCTTAACGAACACATCGTCTGCCCCGAACACGACCTTTTCGTTTGTGTCCTCCTGGCTGAAGAAATCCGCCAGGCTCATGCCCAGCGCTTCCAATATATCCGTAAGCGTGGCGATGGAAGGGGAGGTCAGGTCCCGCTCCACCTGGGAGATAAAGCCTTTGGAAAGCTCCACCCGCGCGGCAAGCTCCTCCTGCGTAAGGCCGAGGCTCACACGCCTGCGCTTTATCTTTTCGCCTATTTCCAGCATATTATCGCCTCCCGTATTTGCGAAACAGACATTGTAAACCGAAAGTTTAGAATCTCTAAACCGCCGCATGTTATTAAAGCATGTTTGACGAATCTTGTCAATATAGTATTCATAAACTTTTGGTTTAGAAATACGTTTTTTCATGCCGCGGCATATACGCCGTAATTTTAGCGCCCGCTTAACAAAGTGGACAACGCGGAAAAAGCGGTGTATAATACGGTAAAATTCGATGCGGGAGACTGTTGATTATAATATGAAGGTAGTTATTGTGGGCGACGGAAAAGTGGGCTATACGCTCACCAAATCGCTTTCCGAAGAGGGCCACGACCTGGTGGTCATAGATAATAACAAGCGCATTCTGCTTGCCAGTCAGGAATCGCTTGACGTGGCGGTGGTGGACGGCAACGGCGCCAGCGTTGAGGTGCAGCGCGAGGCGGGCGTGGACACGGCGGATCTGCTCATCGCCGCGACCAACGGGGACGAAACGAACCTTTTGTGCTGCATGGTGGCAAAAAAGCTTGGCTGCAAGCACACCATAGCCCGCGTGAGGAACCCGGAATACGATCAGCAGATACGCTTCATGCGCGACGAGCTTGGCCTTTCCATGGTAATAAATCCGGAAAAGGCCGCCGCGCTTGAAATATTCCGCCTGCTGCAATTCCCCTCCTTCCTCAAGCGCGATTCCTTCGCCCGCGGCAATGCGGAGCTTGTTGAGCTGAAGCTGAAGGGCGGCAACCCGCTCATAGGCAAGCCGCTGCAGCAGTTCAGGACCGTTGCGGACGTGAACGCCCTTGTGTGCGCCGTTGAGCGCGATAATGAAATACACATTCCTAAGGGCGATTTTACGCTGCACCTGGGGGACAAGGTAACGATAGCGGCGGATGCGGCGGATTTGGTAAAGCTTATAAAGAACCTGGGGGTATACTCGCCCAAGGCGCAGCGCGTAATGATAGTCGGCGGCAGCCGCACGGCGGCGTACCTTGCGCAGCGGCTTATACGCAACAAGATAGACCTGACAATAGTTGAGCAGGACGAAAAGCGCTGCATGGATCTTAGCGAAGCGCTGCCGCAGGCAACCGTTATAAACGGCAACGGCACGGATCAAAAGCTGCTGCTGAGCGAAGGAATAGCATCCGCGGACGCGGTTGTGTCGCTGATGGGCATAGATGAAGAAAACCTGCTCGTATCCATGTTCGCAAGCTACGTCGGCGTGCCCAAGAGCATAACCAAAATAAGCCGCAACGAATATAACCCCATATTCGAAAGCATGGGCATAGACAGCATAGTAAGCCCCAAGCTTTTGACCGCGAACGAAATCGTGCGCTATGTCCGCGCGATGGAGGACACCACGGGCGGCAGCGTGCTGACGCTTTATAAAATAGTTGACGGCAAGGCGGAGGCGCTGGAGTTTTCCGTTAAGGGGGAGGCGAAGTTCCTCAATCTGCCGCTGTACAGGCTGAAGCTAAAAAAGAACGTGCTGATAGCCGCCATAATAAGGGCGAGGAGGGTTATAATCCCCTCCGGCGCGGACGTTATGCAGAAGGGCGATACAGTTATAGTCGTAACCGAGGCGGACCGCGCGATACGCGACCTGAAGGACATTTTTGAAGGCGAAGTATGAACATAAAGGCTGTTGGATTCTATATAGGCCATGTATTGCGTCTGCTTGCGGCAATGATGCTGCCGCCGCTGCTGATTGCCTTTTTTGCCCATGAGGAGGGCACGGTTGCGGCGTTTGCGCTGAGCATGGGCATAACCATGGCCGCTGGGTGCATACTGCTGCTGCTCAAGCGCCCGGGCTCGGGCGGGGTAAGGCCGGCGGAGGGGTTCATAACCGTGTCGCTGAGCTGGATACTCATCTCGCTATTCGGCTGCCTGCCGTTTTATTTCAGCCGGTATATACCGCGCTTTGTGGACTGCGTTTTTGAAACCGTATCCGGCTTCACCACCACCGGCGCAACCATACTTACCGATGTTGAGCTGCTGCCAAACAGCCTTCTTTACTGGCGCTCCTTCACGCACTGGATAGGCGGCATGGGCGTGCTGGTATTCATGATGGCTGTAGTGCCGCTTGCAAAGGGCAACGGGGAAAGCATGCATCTTCTGCGCGCGGAAAGCCCGGGGCCCGTTGTGGGCAAGCTTACGGCCAAAATGAAGGACACCACAAGGGTGCTCTATCTTATATATATCGCCATGACGGTGCTGCTGGTCGTGCTGCTGCTTGCGGGCGGAATGCCGCTTTTTGACAGCGTTGTAAACGCCTTTGCCACCGCGGGCACGGGCGGCTTCGGCATAAAGAACGCAAGCATTGCCGCGTATCAAAGCCGCTATCTGCAAACGGTGATAGCGGTGTTCATGATGCTTTTCGGCGTCAACTTCAACGTATATTATTTCATATTGATAGGCAAGGGCGCGCAGGCGCTCAAGGGCGAGGAGTTCCGCGCATATATAGGCATGGTCATAGCGGGCACGCTTATGATAGCGCTCAACATACTGCCGCTTTACGGCAACGATTTTGCCCAAGCCCTGCACCAAAGCTTTTTCCAGGTTTCAAGCATAATTTCCACCACCGGCTTTGCCACTGCCGATTTTGACAAGTGGCCGGAGTTTTCCCGCATGATACTTATGGCCCTTTTGATATCGGGCGCAAGCGCGGGCTCAACGGCGGGCGGCATAAAGGTGGCGCGCATCGTTATGCTGTTCAAGGGCTTAAAGGCGGAGGTGATGCGCGCGGTAAGGCCGCGCCGCGTGGAAACCATATGCATGGACGGCAAGCGCATAGATGCATCCGTTATGCGCGGCACATACGGCTTCGTTTCCGCATTCGTGGCGATATGCGCGGCGTCCATGCTGCTTGTGTCGCTTGACAATTTTGACTTTACAACCACCGTAACCGGCGTTCTGACCTGCATAGGCAACGTCGGCCCCGGCCTTTCCATGGTCGGCCCCAGCGGCAACTTCAGCGCCTTTTCCGACGCAAGCAAGCTGGTGCTGTCGCTCGATATGCTCTTCGGCCGGCTGGAGATATTCCCGCTCATACTCATGTTCAGCCCAAGGATATGGGGGAGAAGGGGGTAACACCAAAAGGCTCCACCACTTGCGGGGGAGCTGTCGGCGCAAGCCGACTGAGGGGGAATAGAAAAATAGCTTGGCTGTTCCGAGCCGTTCCCCTTTCGTCATGACTTCGCCATGCCACTTTCCCCGCTTGCGGGGACAGCTTTTGGTTTGCGGTAAACCAAAAGGCTCCCCGGCCGGGGAGCTGTCGAACGAAGTGAGACTGAGGGGTTGCCGTAAATAACAGCAGCCACGATGCAACCCCTCCGTCTGCTCGTTGCACTCGCATCCACCTCCCCTTTCAGGGCAGGCTTAATGTGAGAGTTTGTGCCGCGCACCAAGAGGCTCCCCGGCCGGGGATCTGACAAACCGAAGGTTTGACTGAGGGAGCGCGCAAAATTTTCACCTTATCTCAAAATTTGAATTGTTGTCACACATTAGCCCTTCTATGGGGCTTTTTTTTGCGCGTAAATGTGGTATGCTATGACCACATAACGGCAACGGCGGACGGTTGCCGAACGAAAGGTCATTTGCTAACGATGAAGGAACGGTTTATGCGCTTCATGGCGGGGAGATACGGCGCGGATCAGCTTTCCCGCTTCCTCAATTTCGCCGCGCTGGCGCTTATTGTAATATCCACAATACTGGGCTTTTTCAGGCTTACTGCGGCCTACTATATAACATGGGTGGCGGCGCTGGTGCTGATGGGCATTGTGCTGTGGCGCATGTTTTCCAAAAACACGTCCAAGCGGTATCAGGAAAACGTTAAGTATCTCAATTTGAAAAACCGCGTGACGGGCTTTTTCCGCCGCAAAATATCGCGCATAAAGCAATGCAAGACCCACCGCTTTTTCAAATGCCCCAAATGCGGCCAGGTGGTGCGCACGCCCAAGGGTAAGGGCACCATACGCATAACCTGCCCCAAGTGCCGCGAGACATTCGTCAGAAAAAGCTGATGTTCGGCTACGTTATGGCCGATGCGGACAGGCTTTCGGATAAGGACGCGGCGCGCTACCGCGCGGCATACTGCGGCGTTTGCCACAGCCTGAGCGAGCGGTTTGCCGTAGGCAGGCTGCTTTTGAGCTTCGATATGGCGTTCCTGTGCATAATGCTGGATTCGGCATACGAGCCTGAGATAGGGGAAAAAGAGCTGCGCTGCATGATGCACCCCGTAAAGCCGCGGCTTTGCCAAGCAAGCGAGAACACGGCCTACGCCGCGGACATGACAATAATGCTTGCGTATCAAAAGGCGATAGACGACATTAACGACGACCGCAGCGCGAAGGCACGCCTGCTCAAGGGCATGCTTGAAAAGCCGTATGCGGCCGTTTGCGAAAAGTATCCAGACAAGGCGGACATAATAGAAGCAAGGCTGAACGAGCTTTACGCCATAGAGCAGCGCAACCGTCCGGGCGAGGATACGGACGCGGCGTCCGGCTGCTTCGGCGCGCTGCTGGGGGAGATATTCGATAGGGGAGAATTCGGCACAAGGCTTAGAAGCTTTGGCGAAAGCCTTGGCCGGTTCATATATATTATGGACGCATGGGAGGACGCGGCGGCGGACAAAAAGCGCGGCCGGTATAATCCGCTTGTGCAGACGGAATCGTTCGATGCGGACACGGGCGCGCTGCTGAACGCGCTTATGGTGCGCTGCACGGACGAATTTGAAAAGCTGCCGCTGCAAAAGGACATGGACCTTATGCGGAACATACTCTACGGCGGCATATGGACGCGGTATAATTTGAAAACGCAGGCCCGTGCGGGAAAGGAACGCCGCAGATGACAGACCCATACAAAGTATTAGGCGTACCCACCACCGCCACCGACGACGAGGTGAAGGCGGCATACCGAAGGCTTGCCAAAAAATATCATCCCGATGCGAACCCGGGCGACAAGGTGGCCGAGCAGCGCATGAAGGAGATAAACGCCGCGTATGACCAGATAATGAACAAAACCGCCTCCGGCGCGAATCAGGGCTACGGCGGGTATTCCTCCGGCGGATACACGGGCTACGACCCCTTCGGCCGCAATTACGGCGGCTACGGCAGCTATGGCAGCGGCGGCGCCACGGGCGATCCCAAGCTTCAGGCAGCGTATAACTACATTGCCTTCGGCCGCTATCACGAGGCGCTCAACGTGCTCAGCAGCATAACCGACCGCGGCGCAAAGTGGTATTATTACAGCGCCCTTGCCAATTCCGGACTCGGCAACACCGCCACCGCGCTTGAGCATGCGCGCACCGCCGCGCGGCTGGAGCCGAACAATCCGCAGTATGCCGAGCTGCTTGAGCGCATGCAGACGGGCGGCGCGTACTATTCGCCCTTCGGCGGCTACGGCAGCGGGCGGGTATACAACTGCTCCGGCGGGTCAAGCCGCCTGTGCCTCGGCGCGCTCGCAGCGCAGATGGTGTGTATGTATATGAGGTTTTGCTGTAGGTAAGGCAGCGCGTGCTGTCAGTTTTTGCTTGCATATCGCTCTGAATTTGCATATAATAAAGATAGAAAAAACCGCGCCTGCCGGAGACGGTTGGCCGCAGTAGTTAGTTAGAAGAAGTAACCGTTACCTTTGCCTTGGGCGGTTACTTTTCTTTTTTATGAGCTTTACTACGAATCGCAGTATTCTCAAGAAAGACCTGAAAAGTGCTACGATGAAAGTCAGAAATGCAAAGAATTCTGACCATGTCATCACAGAAACCACCTCCCTTCTTGAAAAAATCAAGTTTGGGCTGCGGTCAACCGTCCCCTTTTCGCCGTATCGGAGCAGACGCTTAAATTAAGTATAATGTAGAATAGTGTTGGATTGCAAAATGCTTAAGAAGCTTTTTTGCCAAGTGGCCAGGGGAGATTTCGATTTCTCCCCTTAGGCCCCCTGGCGACCCCCATAACCCCATTGAAACGATCGCTCCGCGAGGGGTACGGCACTGTACGCCGAGTTTGTACTGTACCAAAAGGCTCCCCTCTACGGGGAGCTGGCACGGCGTAAGCCGTGACTGAGGGGTTGTGATAACCTACTTCCTCCCCGCCAACCGTGTCCCCAGGCGGAACAGGGTGGAGACGAGCAGTATTGCCACGGCTATGCAGCCGGCGATGCCCGCGGTCTCAAGGCCCTTTTGAAGGGCAGAGAGCATGTTCCCCTCAAGGCCGAGGCTCATCGTGTAATATATGCCCGCGCCGGGCATCAGCGGCACGTTTGATATGACCAGATACGATATTGCCGGATACCTGCGCTGCCGCGCCATGCCTTCGGAATACACGGCGGCTATCACCGCGGCGAAGAAGTTCATTTCGTAAAGGTCAAGGCCAAGCTTGGCAAAAAGCAGATAGCTCATCCATGTTATCACCCCGCCTATAACGCAGAGTATGCTGCCCCAGTCATGCACGTTGAAAAGAATAACAAAGCCCATGCAGGCAACGGCTGTCATTATTGCCTGCGCCCATGCGGGGTACTGTGCCGAGCCTGCGCTGGCCGTTACGCCGTATATCCCTTCGGTCAGGTGCCATGCCGCGGCCGTGCCAAGCGCAATGCCAAGCGCGCAGAGCAGTACCTGCACAATGCGGATTATGCCGGAGTTTGTGTCGCCGTATATTATATCGCGCATGGAATTGGTTATAAGAAGCCCGGGCACCAGTATCATAAGCGCGCCTATTATTACCGCGTGAACGTAGTCCACCGCGCCCAGCCCCGCCGCGGCATACGCCGGCACGGCAAGCAGGAACGCCGCGGCAATGGTGCTGAAAAACGGGTTGGTTTCCCATTTGTTCATAAGCCGCGTCACAAAGCCCGCTATAAGCCCCAGAAGTCCAGAAAACAGGCTGTCCTTCAGCGTGCCGCCGAAAACGGGGCAGAAGCCCGCCGCCACGAGGAAATGGCCCAAATAGAATATAAACGTTGAATAGCGGCGGCGCAGGCGCAGCGTTTCGCTCAGCCATTGCTGCGCAACCGCCGGGTCCGGCGTTTGGGCGCAGATGCGGCGGGCGAGCGCATTCAGCTTTTCAACCGATTCAAGGTCGTTGCCGTGGAAGCCCACGCGCTTCATTATCATAAGCGGCTTGCCGTTGTCCGCCTCAAGGCTTACCATAACGCTGCTGGGTATGGCATACGCCTGGCAGTCTATGCCGTATGCGCCTATTATGCGGCGCATTGTTTCCTCAATGCGGAATGTTTCCGCGCCGCTGAGCGCAAGCTCATAGCCTATGCGCGCGGCAACGTCCGTCAAAAGATAATAGTTCATATATAAAGCCCCTTCATAAAAAGCAAAAAGCCGATTTCAGGGCATATATTACCGCCAAAATCGGCATGAGTCAAGACGATATGCTTTATCCCAAATACCTTGCAACGGCTTCCCTGCCGCGGCGGGCAAGGCTTGCTTCGTCCTGCGTTATCACGCGGCGGTGGGCTATCGTTACGCGGCCGTTTATTATCGCGTAATCAACCGGCGCTTTAAGCCCAACCGTTGCAAGCATGTTCTTTGGGTCAAGCGCCGCGCCCACAAGCTCCGCCCGCCGCGTATCCACAAGGAACATATCCGCCGCCATGCCGGGCGCTATGCTGCCTATGTCGCCGCGGCCCAGCAGCTTCGCCCCGCCAACGGTCGCCATTTTCAGCATGTCGTATCCGCTCGGCGCTTTTTCCGCGCTTGTCAGCCGGTGCAGAAGATAGCCCACGCGCAGCTCCTCAAGAAGGTTGGAGCCATCGTTGCTGGCGCTGCCGTCCACGGCAAGGCCTACAGGTATGCCCAGCTCAAGCATCCGCGGCACCTTGGCAACGCCGCTTGCAAGCTTCATATTGGATATTGGGCAATGCGCAACGCCGCTGCCGCTTTTGGCTATGCGTATAAGCTCATCGTCCGTAAAATGTATGCCGTGGGCATACCAAACGTCGCTCCCCGTCCAGCCGAGCGATTCAATATAGTCATACGGCTTCATGCCGAAATGCGCAAGGGTATAGTTTTCCTCGTCCTTCGTTTCCGCCAGGTGCGTATGCAGCCTAAGCCCCAGCTCCCGCGCAAGCAGCGCGCTCTGCTTCATCAGCTCCCCGCTCACGGAAAAGGGCGAGCACGGCGCAAGCGCAAGCGTGCGCATGGAGCCGAAGGAAGCGTCGTGATACTCCGCGGCAAGGCGGCGGCTGTCCTCAAGTATTTCGTCAACCGTTTGCACAACGCTGTCCGGCGGCAGCCCGCCGTCTTTTTTGGAAAGATCCATGCTGCCGCGGCTTGCGGTAAAGCGCATGCCCAGCGCGTCCGCCGCGCGGAACTGTTCGTCTATCAAAAGATGGCCTGCGGCTTTGGGGAAAACATAGTGGTGGTCAAAGGCCGTTGTGCAGCCCCATTTCATAAGCTCCGTCATGGCAAGCGCGCTGGAGCAATATACTATCTCGCGGTCTATGCCCTTCCAAATTTCATAAAGGGTCTTTAGCCAATCGAACAGCTCCATGTTCTGCACCTGCGGCAGGTTGCGCGAAAAATACTGATAAAAATGATGGTGCGTGTTTATAAGCCCGGGGTAGCATATCATGTTGCGCCCGTCTATCATGGATGCGCCCATGCGGCGTATGCCGTCGGTCATGTCGCCGATATAGGCTATTTTGTTATCCTCTATCAGCATGTCCGCGTTTTCGTAAACGGTATCGTTCGCGTCGCAGCTTACAATGGCCTTTAGCCTTTTTATCACCAGCTTACCCATTTACCACGGTCTCCTTCCGCAATAGAAATGCTTTCTCCAGTAGCTTTCGGTATAATCGCGGCGGACGACCTTGCCGCGGTTGTTGGAAGCGTCTATCATTTCACTGCTGTTCAAAACTATGCCAACGTGGCCTATTTTGGTAAAGTTGTTGTCATAGAAGAATATAAGGTCGCCGCGCTTCAAATCGCTCATCTTGGTTATCTTTGTCCAGTCGTCAACGCCGGAATAGCCTGCCGCGTTCAGCCTTCTTCTGTTGCTGCCCGCCTCTTTAAGGCAATAGTATACCAAACCGGAGCAATCGAACTTGTCCGGCCCCTTCGCGCCGAGCACGTATTTGTCCCCAAGCTGCTTCTTGGCAACGGATATCATCTTGTCTATATTCGCCTTGGTGCGCGCGCTCTTGGCCTTGCTGGCGCTTTCCTTGGCATCGTCGCTGTAAAGCAGCTCAAATGTCTTTTCGCCGCACATGCCGTCCGGACTTAGCCCGTTCCTGTCCTGAAAATCCCTAAGCGCGGCAACGGTCTTGTCCCCATAGTAGCCGGTTATGGCGCTCATGTAGCCAAGATCCTTCAGCTGCTCCTGCATTTCGGTTATGTCGCTGCCCTCCATGCCGTATTTAACAACATAGCGCGGCGCATCGTCCGCAAACAGCAGCGCAAGCGTCTGCTCGCCCGCTATGCCGTCCTCGTCAAGCGTTGCGTCTATTGTATCGGTAAAGTTTATCTGCCGCTGGAAAAGCCGCACCGCCGCCTCCGTAGCGGGGCCGAACTTTATTGTGGGCTCATCGTCCGCCATGTAGCCAAGCTCCATAAGCCTTAATTGCAGCGGCTCAACGTCCTCCCGCTCCATGCCGCGCTTCAATGTTGGGTCAAACGGCGTGGGCGTGGGCGCAAGGGTGGGTATGGGCGTAGGCTCAAGCGTGGGCGTGGGTACGGGCACATACGCCGCGTCGTTTTCCGCGCTCAGCATGCTTATGCCCGTGCGCGTATCGCTGCCGTCCGCATTGGCATTGGCCGCTGATGCGCCGTTGGCTATTGCAATTACAATAACGGCCACTATCGCCGCGCATGCCACACCGCCGCCGCAAAGCACTATCAGCCGCTTTTGCGGATCCAGCCTGCCAAGGCGCTTGCGCATGCCCTGCGAAAACCTTCGCCCCGCCGCGCGGGAAAGCTTGGCCTGCCGGTATGCTCCTTTTTTTATTCGGCTTATAAAACGGGAAAGGTTTTCCCTCAGCTTGTCCATCGTTACCTCCGTATATGCTTTGAAGTCTATTTTATATTGAATCCGCCGTTTTTTCAATGAAATAGGGCATATCGACAAAGAATATTTACAAAATGGGCTTTCGTGCGGACGCATTTTGTGGGCAAAACCGGCAAAGAATACAATATGTTGATTGCGCAAAGCAATAATGTTATAATCTGAACATAAAATAAAAGAAGGAAACGCTTGCAATGTTTGAACAGGTGCTTGCCGCCATACGCGCGCACGACAGAATAATTATACACCGCCATTTTCGCCCGGATGGGGACGCGATAGGCAGCCAAACCGGGCTGAAATATCTTATAAAGGCCAATTTTCCCGATAAAGAGGTATACAGCGTTGGGGACGATCCCGCGCGCTACGGCTTCATAGAGGGCTGCACAATGGATGCGGTGAGCGACGATATGTATGCCGATGCATTGGCCGTTATACTCGACTGCGGCGGCGCATCGCTTATAAGCGACACGCGCTATTCCCTTGCAAAAACCACCGTGCGCCTTGACCACCACCTTTTCACGGGGCAAATAGCGGACACGGAGGTGATCCGCCCCGAATACGAAAGCTGCTGCGGCATAGTTACGGCGCTTGCCATGGAGGCGGGCTTTATGCTCGATAAAACCGCGGCAAAGGCGCTTTTCACCGGCATGGTTACGGACAGCGGCCGTTTCCGTTACGACACCACAAGCACGGATACCTTCATGCGCGCGGCGTATCTTATGCAGGCGGGCTTCAGCACGGATGAAATATATCTTCCGCTTTATGAGGATGAGCTGAGCCGTGTGCAGCTGAGGGCGCATTTCATTGGCAAAATAAAGCTTACGGAGCATAACGTTGCCTATATTTATACGGACAGGGCAGAGATGCAGCGCCTTGCCGTGGACGATTTCACCGTGTCCCGCGGAATGGCAAACGTTATGAGCGACATTAAGGGCGTGAGCATATGGGTCAACTTTACGGAAACGGAGGCGGGAGTGCTGTGCGAATTGCGCTCCAGCCTGCATAACATAAACCCCGTTGCAGTGAAATACGGCGGCGGCGGCCACGCCAAGGCAAGCGGCGCAACCGTGGCGGACAGGGAAACGGCAATGCGCATGCTTAACGATTTGGACAAAATGAGCAACGGAGCGGAAATATAATATGAATACGGCCATAAAGCGCGAACTGCTTGAAAAAATAAAGCAATATGACAAAATTATAATCAGCCGCCATCTGCGCCCGGACGGGGACGCGGTAGGGTCAACGCTGGGGCTTCAAAGAATGCTGAAGCTGACGTATCCCGAAAAGGAGGTGCTTGTGATAAACGGGGACTACGGCGGCTATACCGCGTTCCTTGGGCAGGAGGATGCGCAGCGGGACGACGAATACTACGCCGACGCGCTTTCGATAATAATAGACACGGGCACGCCGGACCGTATATCCAACAAAAAATATTCGCTTGCCAAAGAAATAGCCGTTATAGACCACCACATTGAGCCGGAGCCCTTCGGCAATGTGTCATGGGTGGAGCCGGACAGATCCTCCGCATGCGAGATGATAGCGGATTTTTACGCCGCATTTAAGGATGAGCTGAAAATGGACGCGGACGCGGCGACGAAGATCTACGCCGGCATGGTGACGGACAGCGGGCGCTTCCGCTACGAATCCGTAACGGGGGAAACGCTGCGCCTTGCGGCAATGCTTATCGACATGGGCATAGACCTTGAAAGGCTTTACGCCAACCTTTATTTGAGCGAATACGAGGAGCTTAAATATCATTCCTTCGTGCTGAACAAAATGCGCCTTACCAAAAACGGCGTGGCGCATTTTTATATAAGCCTTGACGCGCAGAAGAAATTCGGCCTTACCGCGGAGCAGGCCTGCGAAGCGGTATCATATTTGGGCGGGCTGAAGGGCAGCATAATATGGCTTGCGTTCATTGAAAACGCGGACGGCACCGTGCGCGTAAGGCTTAGGTCCCGCTTTGTAACGGTGAATAAGCTTGCCGAAAAATACGGCGGCGGCGGCCATGCCTGCGCAAGCGGGGCCACGCTCAAAAACCGCTACGGAATAAGGAAGGTGCTTGCCGATGCGGACGGACTGATTGCCGAATACAAGGCGAACAACACGGACTGGATGTAACAAAAAACGGAAAAATTTGCCAAACCTTATCGGTATAGGCGCGCGCATGGCAGGAGATAATAAGCCTATCATGCGTCGGCAAGGCCGACAGCCAAATAAGGAGGCAAAATTTATGAAAAAAACGCTTATAGCTTTGGCGTGCGCGGCCATATTGGCAACAATGCTGCCCGGCTGCACAAACACCAATAACCCCGCTACCCCCACGCCTACCATCAGGCCCAGACTGAGCCCCACCCAGGCGCCCATGGTAAGCCCTACGGCGAACCCCACCGTTGACATCACGCCCACGGCTGGTGTTTCCCCTTCCGCCGCGGTAAGCGCGGAGCCGATAGAGGGCTTTAAGGAAGGCGAAAAGGTGGAAGTGGATAAGCTGCCCGAGAAGGTGACAGCCGCAGTCAAGGCGGAATACGCGGACGCGAAGATAACCGGCGCGACCTACGCAACATACATGGACACGCAGACCTATCTTATAACCCTTTCGGGCGCCAACGTGGACAAGGTATACGTTAAGGCCGACGGCACCATAATACCCGCCGCCGCTGCAAGCACCGCAAAACCGTAAGCGGGCTTATGCGCGCAGCGAAATCCGCCTGACGGCGGATAAGCATAAGAGATTGTAAAAATGAGGGGACGCAGTGCGTCCCCTTGTTTTTGCCGAAAAATTTATAGGATGCGGAGTAGGGACCGTCATTGGCGGCCCGCCGAGATTGTACAAGGGCTTGTGTATACCGCCAAAAGGCTCCCTCTTAGATGGAGCTGTCGAGCCGAAGGCGAGACTGAGGGAGTTAAATACTTCATTCACGCTGCTTCACTTCGCCCGCTATAATCTCCGCCAATACTCCGGCGGCAACCGTGCCGAAGAACACCAGCAGGAATATGAGCCAGGCATTGGTGGTTCTACCGCCGCCGGGGTCGAGCGAATCAACGCCCCAGAGCATACCGGCTATCATGCCAATATTGAAACCGGCGAAGGATGATATTGCCGCGATGCGCTTTGCAAAAAATGCGCCGAATGCGGAAATTGTAAATGCCTCCGCCATAAATGCCGGTATAGCCCAATCGCTTAGATATTCGCCCGCAAACGGCACTTTCCATACGAAATATGATACCGCGAACGCCGCGGTGCAGCCGATCATCCAAAGCATGCGCACCTTGTTCTCGCGCGCTTTTATTACGGATTTGACCATAATGTATGCCGCCGGCAGCAGCAACACGCTGAGCCCCAGCCAGTCCACTGCGCCCATGCACACGAACATGCCCCATATCATCAGTATAAGCACGCTCAGTCCCATGAGTATTAGCATGCCCAAACCATAAAACAGTTTTTTCATTGCCCCGCGAATTGCGTCCCGCTGCATTTACGAATCCTCCTTATCATGTTAATTGAGCATAACTATAACGGCGAAGAAAGGACTATTAATACAATCAAAGGGAACGCACCGCGTTCCCTTCTGCCTTTCACCCTGTTTACTTTTTCCCGAACAGCCTTGCCATCGGGTCTACTATTGCGCTCAGGTCGGCTATGCTTTGGTTCAGGCCGTCCACGTCAAGCCTTGATATGTTGTCGAGCGCGGTCTGCATGCTGTCGAGCGAGGCTTCAACGTCGCCAAGGGCGGTGCTGAGCGTGTCCTTGCCCTGTTCGGTCAGTTCGCTTATGCTTTCGCTCATGCCGACGAAGTCCACCTGATTGAGCGTTGCGGCAACGCTGTTCAGCTCCTCCGTCGCCGCGTCTATGCCACGGAGCGTTTTCGTCGCGCGCGGTATAAGCACAGCGCACAGCGCTATCACGGCCAACGCTATTATTGCCGCGCAGACGAGCACCGCCTGCGCGCTCAGCCTGCGCCATTTTGCGGCGGAGGACTGCGCCTCGCTCGCGGCGGCTATTTTCTTCAGCAGTTCAATCGCCTCGCCGTCGTTTGGCAGGGGCGCTGCGGCGGTTACGGGTGCGGTTTCCATATGCGCGTCCTCCTTATACTTATGGGGTTATCGGTTTTTCCTGAGCGTGCTTCCCGCCTTTGCGCCCGTGTGCACGCCGTCCTTTGCGGTGAGCACGCCGTTCACATAAACGCGGCTTATTCCGCTGCACGCCCGCTGCGGGGTCATGAAGTCCGGATCATCCTTTATTGCTGCAAAGTCGAACAGCACCATGTCCGCCGCCATGCCCTCGCGTATGTAGCCGCGGTCGCGCAGGCCTATGCGGTTCGCGCTTGCGCCGGTCATCTTGCGCACGGCCTCCTCCAGCGGGAACAGATGCCTGTCGCGGCAGTAATGCGCCAGCACGCGCGGGAAAGTGCCGTAATTGCGCGGATGCGGCTTGCCCGGCGCGTCAAGGTCAAGGCACCATCCATCGGAGCCTATCATTGTGAACGGCTGCTGCATAATGTATTCCACGTCCTCCTCGCACATGGCAAAATGCACCTCGTTAACGTGGTTATCCTCTTCAACTATGATCTCAAAGAACGCCTCCGTGGGATGCAGGCCCAGCTTTTGGGCGATTTCGGGTATTGATTTGCCCATCATCCATGCGTTCTTTTCGCTTGCCAGGCTGGATACGAAGTAATCGCCCCAGTTGTCGCCTATGTTCGCGTCAACCTCCCGCCTTATGCGGGCGCGGGTATCCTTGTCCGCAAGGCGGCGCTTAACGGCCTCGAACCCGCCTTCAAACGCCCAAGTGGGTATGTTAACGCTTAGGGTGGTCGCCGTGGCGCAGTAGGGATATTGGTCGCAGGTAACGTCCATGCCCTGCCGCCGTGCGCGCTCTATCATGGCTATGGTCAGCTTGGGCGTGACCTGCCAATCGGGCTTATAGCATGTTTTATGGTGCGAAATTTCAAGCGGTACGCCCGCGCGCTTGGCCGTTTCTATCGATTCGGTAACGGATTCGGCAATAAGCGCGTCCTCGTCGCGCATATGGGTGGCGTAGAAGCCGCCGTAGGGCGCGCACGCGGATATGACCTCCGCCAGCTCGTCCGCGTCCGCATAGCTTCCCGGCGGGTATATAAGGCCGCTGGTTATGCCGTATGCGCCGTCCTGCATGCCCTCTTTAACAAGGGCGCGCATTGCGTCAAGCTGCTTCGCCGTGGGCTTTGCCGCGCTGTAGCCCATAACCGCAAGCCTCACCGTGCCGTGGCCTATAAGGCAGGCTATGTTGGTGCTGTGCGGGAAGGCTTCAAGCCGGGTAAGGAAATCCCCCATGCTGCGCCAGGAATAGTCCCCCTCGCCGTCGGTATAGCCCTTTAGCATGTCCAAATATTCGTCGCTCGCCGGGGCCATGCTTATGCCGCAGTTGCCCACAAGCTCCGTCGTAACGCCCTGAAGTATGCGGCTTTCCCCGCGCGGGCTGCCGAAAACGTTTTGGTCGGTATGGGAATGTATGTCTATAAAGCCCGGGGCAAGGAACAAATCCTTAGCGTCAACGGTTTCGGCCGCTTCCGCGTCCCCCGCAAGGCCCACGAAGCATATTTTGCCGCCCTTAACGCCAACGTCCGCCCTGAACCAGGGGCTGCCGCTGCCGTCTATCACACGCGCGTTTTTTATCAGCAGGTCAAACATGGTTTATATCTCCTTCATGCAATAATATATTATGTATTATAATACCCGTCACACTATTTCGTCCACAGTAACGGCGAAGCCGCGCCCGTTTAGCTGCGCATAATACGGCCTATGGCGGTATATGAAGCCGTGCTCGATAATGCGTATGAATTCATTCAGTTCCGCCATGTGCCGCCTGTATATGGCCTGCGCCTCGTTTACCTCAATCGGCGCAAAGCGCACCCTGTCCCCCGCCCTTAGCTGCGCGGCGAGGGGAAGATCCGCGCTTATAACGCAGCAGGGCTTTGCGTAGCCGCCGGTGGTTTGATGATCCGCCATCATTATTATGGGCTGACCGGACGGTATCTGTACCGAGCCGAAGGCCACCGCGTCCGATACTATGTTGCCGTTTTTGCCCTCGGCAAACGGCACGTTTGCGCCGCTCAGGCGGCAGCCCATGCGGTCGGTTTCCGCGGTAACGGTGTATTGAGCGCCGAACAGCGCGTCAAAGCCCGCCTTGTCAAAATAATCGCTCTGCGGCCCGGGCGTGACCCTCAGCGTGGGCGCGGCGGAATACGGCGGAATGAGGCCGCTCGGCGCATGGCGAAGGGCCATGTTTTTAAGCTCCGCCTTGGGGCAGATAAGTTCAACCTCGTCCCCGTTTTTTGCCTTGCGCCCGTCTATGCCGCCTATTGCGGCCTTTGTATACGTTGCGCGGCTGCCCATTACCATGCTGCCGCCTACGCCGCCCGCAAAGGCAATATATCCCCTGCTGCCCCATTTTGCCGGGCCGAGGGCTATTACGCTGCCCGCCCTTGCGGCGTATGCGCGGTTAAGCGCTATGCTTTGCCCGTTGAGCGTTCCCCCCATGTCCGCGCCGGTAACGGCGAACACGCAGTCCGTATCTATCTCGATAGTGGGGCCTAAAAGCGTTGCTTCTATCGCGCTTTGGTTTATATCATTGCCCACCAACGCGTTTGCAAGGCTGAATGCATATGTGTCCATCGCGCCCGCCGTGGGCATGCCGAGCGACTGATAGCCGCGCCTGCCGCCATCCTGAACGGTTGTAAAAAGGCCGGCCTGAATGAATCTTATTTTGCTCATTCCGCTTCCTCCCCGGCGCGTATGCGCTCGTATTCCGCGCGGTTTATTGAATAAAACTTTATCCGCATGCCCGCTTCAAGCAAAATGGGCTTTTCCCGCGCGGGCGAATAAAGCGAAAGCGGCGTGCGGCCTATAAGCTGCCATCCGCCCGGCGATGCTATGGGGTAAATGCCCGTTTGCTCCCCCGCTATGCCCACGCTGCCCGGCTCTATCCTTACGCGCGGGGTTTTCAGCCGCGGCGCGGCAATGCGCGCATCCATCCCGCCAAGGTAGCAGAACCCCGGTAAGAAGCCCAGCATATACACGGGGTATTCCGGCGCCGTATGTATGGCGATAACTTCATCAACGCTCAGCGAATTAAGCTTTGCAACGGTTTCTATATCCGCGCCCCACTCCCCGCCGTAAAGCACGGGTATGCGGATAAGCTCGCCTTCAGCATGCTCCCCGCTGCCAATGCCGTCTATTATGGGCAGCAGCGCGCTTATCAGCTCGTCCTGACCGGTTTTCAGCATATCGTAATGCACGGCAAGGGAGCGATATGTTGGCACGGTTTCGGCAACGCCCGCAATGCCTGCGGCGTTTATTGCGCGGCACAGGGCGTGCACCCTGGCGTTTGTTTCGCGGTCTATCCCCTGCCCAAGCTCTATGCACAGTGCGCTGTCCGATAATGAAAGTATCCTTACGCCGTTATGTTCCATTTCAGCTTATTATCTCCCCCAGCGGGCGGATAGCTATGCCCTCCGCTTCAAGCGCGGCGCGTATTTTCCGCGTGAAGCTAAGCGCCTTCGCCCCGTCCCCGTGTACGCATACGGAATCCGCGCGCACGGGTATCTCCTTGCCGGATACGCCCGTTACAAAGCCGGTTTTTATCATTTTTATAACGCGGCTCACGGCCCCGTCCTCGTCGGTTATCATTGCGCCCGGCTGCGTGCGGGGGACGAGTGAGCCGTCGTCCATATATCCCCTGTCCGCAAAAACCTCGCTTGCAAATCGTATGCCCGCATCCGCCGCCGCGTCCGCAAAGCGGCTGTTGGCAAGGCCGAGCAGTATAAGCGAAGCATCGAACTCCTTTACCGCGCGGCATACCGCCGCCGCAAGGGAAGCATCCTTCGCCGCCATGTTATACATTGCGCCGTGCGGCTTAACGTGAATGAGCTTCGCCCCCGCCGCCCGGGCGAACGCGGCAAGCGCGCCCAGCTGATACAGCACATAATCATGCATATCGCTTGCGCTCACGCTCATGTTCCTGCGCCCGAAGCCCACCAAATCCGGATAGCCCGGGTGCGCGCCCATGCTTACGCCGCGCTCCTTGGCTAAGGCCACGGTTTTGCGCATAACGGCGGGGTCGCCCGCGTGGAAGCCGCAGGCTATGTTCGCGCTGGAAACGAAGTTCAGCACGTCAGCATCCATGCCTATCGTGTATGCGCCGAAGCTTTCGCCAAGGTCCGAATTAAGGTCAACAGCGTATTTGCCCATATATGAACACCTCTTTTTTATATGCTTACTCCATGGGAACGGATATCATGGGTGTGGAGCCTTCGCCCGCGGTAACGCGGGGAAGCTGACCGTCCCATTTTTCTATTGTTTTGTTGCGCAGTATGGCATCGTTTAGCGATTCCGCTATCGTGCGGTTGGCCTCGGCTGTAGCCTCGGCCTCTATGCGTATGCGCTCGGCCTCCGCCTTGGCGGCTATTATGGCGGTATCGGAATCGGCCTCGGCGGCTATGCGCTTCTTTTTCGCTTCCGCTTCGGCTATAACTATCTGCTCCTCCTGCTCCGTCTTGGTCTTTATCAGGTTCTGCTCCGCAACCTGCTTGGCTTCAACGGCGGCAATGTATTCGGCCGAAAAGTCCCAGTCTATTATGTTAAGATCCTCTATGAATATGCCGCGGGCGTTCAGCTTGCCGTTTAGCTCCTCGTCCAGCATAACGCTCACCTCGCTGCGGCTTGCAACAAGGTCGCTTGCGGTATATTTGGCTACAACGGCCTTGAGCACCTCGTTCACGGCGGGCATGACCAGCACGGATTCAAAATTGGAGCCCACTTCCTTATATATTGAATAGGACATATCCTTCGCTATGCGGTAGTTTACGGCAAGCACGGTGGAAACCGTCTGAAGGTCTTTACTGAAGGCGTCCGTTGCGACCTCTAATTTTACAATGCGGTTGTCTATCTGAACTATTTCCTGCACGAAGGGCGTCTTAAAATGAAAACCCTCCTGCAAAACCGTTTCGCTCACGCGGCCCATGTTTACAACAACGCCCGTGTGGCCCGCGGGGACAACGGTGAAGCAGCTTGCGGCGACGATTATAACCGCGACTATCGCCGCAATGAAGGCGATGAGCTTGCCCGCGCTGAATTGGCCGTTTTTATCCTTGAACATGTTTTTTCTCCTCCAACTTTAATCTTATTGTCGTGATTATAACATATGTGGCCCGTATAATGGGGAACGGACGCAAAAATAAGTGTGAAAAAACAGGAAAACGCGCCAATATATGTGTTTACGGAATATTCAAAAGCTTTTGCGCCGCATATATGCTATAATAAACGCAGTATAACCAAGGATTGGAGCCGAAACATGCTCGATAATATTAAACAAAAGCTGAAGGATGCGCCGAATAAGGCGCGTGACGCGCTCAAGCGCGCGGTAATACGAACGCGAAGGAGAAGCGCCGCTTTCCGCCGCGCGGGCGGTATGCGCAGGGTTATGGATAACCTTGTTGACGGCGTGCGCAATAAGCAGCCGCGCGCGCTGATAACGCTCGGCTCCGCGGCGGCTGCGGTGATAGCCGTTGCGGTGATAATAATAAGCGGCGGGGGCAAGGCCGCGGCGCAGGAGGAGATCGCAAGCTTTCTGCTGCCTGAGGACGCGGTGAATATTGCCGCCGCAATGACCCCAACGCCGGAGGCAACATACGCCGCCCCCACGCCCGAGCCCACGCCCACGCCAGTATCCATGGGCAAGGGAGCCACCGGCGCGCAGGTGAAGGCCGTGCAGGAAAGGCTGATGGAGCTGGGCTACATGGATTACGATGAACCCACGGAAAAATACGGCAGCGTTACCAAGGAAGCCGTTGAGGTGTTCCAGCGCAGGCACGGGCTTACGGTGGACGGCTACATAGGCGAAGAAACATACGACCGATTGATGCGCGCGGACGCGCTGCCGTACATGGCAACGGTGGGCGACGAAGGCACGGACATAGAGGAATTACAGAAGCGCCTTGTTGAACTGGATTACATGAAGAAGGCCACGGGCTACTTCGGCGACGAAACCGCCGCCGCGGTGAAGGAATTCCAGGATAGGAACCACCTGGACGTGGACGGCATGATAGGCGTGAACACAAAGGAAGCGCTTTACAGCGAGGACGCCATCCCGCACTCGCTTTCATACGGCGAAAAGAGCGACGATGTGCTGAAATATCAAAAGCGGCTGTTCAAGCTGGGCTATCTTACCACGGAGCCGGACGGCACATTCGGCAAGGATACGGCAAGCGCGGTAAAGCTTTTCCAGCAGCTAAACGGCCTTATTGCGGACGGACACATAGGTCCGCAGACGCGGAAGCTGCTTATGTCCTCCGATGCGCAGGCGAACGCGCTTACGATAGGCATGAGCGGGGACACGGTTAAAAACGTGCAGAAGATGCTCAAAAAGCTTGGCTATCTTTCAAGCGCGGACGGCTACTTCGGCTCCGGTACGGAGGCGGCCGTGCGCTCCTTCCAGAAGCAGAACGGCCTGAGCGCGGACGGCAAGGTTGGCCGCGCCACGATGACAAAGCTTGTTTCCGGCAACGCCAAGGCCGCGCCCAGCGATAGGCCCGCCGCAACGCCCGGCGGAAGCAGCGGTTCGGGATCCGGCAGCGGGTCAAGCGGCGGATCAAGCGGAGGCAATTATTCCTCCGGCGCGAGCGCGGACAGGCTTATAGAGATAGCCCTTTCCAAGCTTGGCTGCCGTTATAAGACCGGCGCAAAGGGCTCAAGCTCGTTCGATTGCTCCGGCTTCGTATACTGGTGCCTGAACCAGGCGGGCGTAAGGCAGGGCTACATGACCAGCAAGAGCTGGCGTTCGGTGAGCAAATATCAGAAGATAAGCTCCATCGATAACATTCAGAAGGGCGACATAATCGTTTTCCGCATGTCCTCCAGCAAGGGCCATGTGGGCATAGCGATGAGCGGCTCCGAAATGGTGGATGCATCCAGCGGCGAAGGCTGCGTGGTGCGCCGCTCCTACAAGACCGATTACTGGCGCAAGTATTTCTACTGCGCATACAGAATATTCTAATAATGCGCAAAACGCCCCGCCTGCCCGCAAAAAGGGTGAGCGGGGCGTTATTTATACCCCCAAAAAAGTATGTGATAAAAAATTATAATATAAGTATTGCAAATACGCTTATAATTTGGTATTATAAGTTCAAAGTTAGTAGAACCAAACGAGTACAACAGAATATTTTTTGCCGGATGCGAAAGGAGTGGATTCCATTGAACACAGGCGAAAGGCCGCAATCGTAGCACTGACAGATACGGGTTCTGTCAGATAGAGTACCAGGACGACCAAGAAAAAAGGAGAAGCTGACATGAAGAGGATATTATGCTGCATGTTTGCGGCCATGATGGTTTTTTCCGCGCTGTCGCCCGCGCTGGCGGATAGTTCCATGCTGGATGCCGAATTGTCTGGCCGCATTGGCGCAAAGGTGAGCAGCTATCGCGATATGGCGGACGCACCCAAGAGCGACGTTATCGTTTTCAGCGTAAACGGTGACGAGCGCGTGACGATACGCCCGTATGCCGCGCCGGTAAAAGTAAAGGTCAACATAGAATATTCGGCGCGCGGTTACGACGGGTTTGAACAGGAAATTGAAATAAGCAGCCTCTTTTCAAGCGCATCCTTTGAAGAGTATGAAATCAGCAAGTATGGCTATATGCGGCAGATAAGCGCGATGCCCGAATTTGAAATGGGCACGGAAGCGGGCGACGGGTCGTTTTACCTTGAGCCGGGCAAAAGCTATATCGCGAGCGTGCAGCTGTGCATGAGCCAGATTGAGGATACAAACGGCGTTCCAGCGGCACCGATAACGATACAGGGCATATATGTTTGCATCAGCGAGGATATGCAAACCGGGCTGCCCATATCGGAATATGATGACAACTTTCTTGACAGCGACCTCGGCGGATATTTTCGCCGGGTGATCGAAAATTACTAAAATCTCCTTTTTTGTCGTGTTAATGTGTTAATGTTAGTTTAGTGTTACGATTATTTTGACGTTCTTCTTAGGCATAGCCCCGAATAATGGGGCTATGCTTTTTTAACTCCTTCCGTCTTTTGCTTCGCAAAATCCACCTCCCTCAAGGAGGGAGGCTTATCGTGGAAGTTTGTAAAGCACGCCCAAAAGGCTCCCTCTTAGAGGGAGCTGGAAATTCGCTGTAAGCGAATTTTCTGAGGGAGTGAAACAAACAAATAGAAGATAAGCTTCTTTATAACCTTTTTGCAGGGGGGCCAGGGAAGATTTCGATTTCTCCCCTTAGGCCCCCCTGCACCCCCCGTAACCCCATTGAAACGATCGCTCCGCGAGGGGTACGGCACTGTACGCCGAGTTTGCACCGCACCCAAAAGGCTCCCCGGCCGGGGAGCTGGCAATACGCCGTGAGGCGGATTGACTGAGGGGTTGACGTAAACAACAGAAGCCTCGTTGCAACCCCTCCGTCTGCTCGTTACACTCGCAGCCACTTTCCCCATTTTATGGGGACAGCTTTTGGTTATTTATTTACTCCTTATACGTTTTCTTCACTATCTCAAGCAGCAGCTCGCACATTTTTTCAAGGCTTTGGATGCTTATGAACTCCTTGCAGCCGTGGAAGTTATAGCCGCCGGTGCAAAGGTTGGGGCAGGGCAGGCCCATGTAGGAAAGGCGCGCGCCGTCCGTGCCGCCGCGTATGGGCACTATTTCGGGAACTATGCCAAGCGCTTCCATCGCCGCCTTCGCCGTGTCTATCAGGTGCATGTGCGGCAGTATCTTTTCCTTCATGTTATAATAGCTGTCCTTCAGCGTAAGCTCCAGCGTCCCTCCGCCGTAGCGCGCATTTATGAAGTCCGCCGCGCGGCGCATGAGCTCCTTGCGCGCTTCAAACCTTGCCATGTCGTGGTCGCGGATTATATAGCCTGCCTTCGTCTGCTCCACGCCGCCCTCTATGCTGCCAAGGTGGAAGAAGCCTTCGTAGCCTTCCGTGTGCTCCGGCCGCTCAAACGCGGGCAGAAGCGCGTTGAACTCCTCGAAAACGTGTATGGAATTGACCATTTTGTCCTTCGCGCCGCCGGGGTGTATGTTCTGGCCGTGAACTACCACCTTTGCGCTTGCGGCGTTGAAGTTTTCGTATTCTATTTCGCCTATCGGGCCGCCGTCAACGGTATATGCAAAGTCCGCGCCAAAGCCCTTCACGTCGAAAAGCGTGGCCCCGTTGCCAACTTCCTCGTCCGGCGTGAAGCCTATGGCTATCCTGCCGTGGCGTATGGACTTATCCTTTATGAGCGTTTCGGCCATTGTCATTATCTCCGCAACGCCCGCCTTATCGTCCGCGCCAAGCACGGTTGTGCCGTCCGTAACTATCAGATCCTGCCCCTTCAGCTCCTTCATGTACGGGAAAACATCCGTGTCTATGCTGACCGAATCGTTCAGCTTTATGCTGCCGCCATCGTAGCTTTCAACTATGCGGGGGTTCACGCCCTGTTCTCCCGCCCATTCCACCGTGTCCATATGCGCAATGAAGCCGAGCGTGGGCAGGCTTGCATCCGTTGCGGGTATGAAGCCGTATACGTAGCAATGCCCGTCCAGCCTGACGTCCTCCAGCCCCATCTCCCGCATTTCCGCCTCTATCATGCGGGCAAGGTTGAATTGCTTTTGCGTGCTGGGGATGCTCTCCACGCCGTCTGCCGAGCGCGTATCCACCTTGACATAGCGCAGGAAACGTTCGGTTACATTTGATAGTTTCTTATCCATGGTTATACCTCCAAGCTAAAAATTAGTTAGACTAAAACAATTATTTATGCCTGTTGCACATTTTAACATAATCAGTTATAATGTGAAAGTACTAATTGGGGCTAAAAAATAAAGAGATTAGCCTAAAAATTTTGTTGAATGAGTAAATTATCCGAACTTTTTGCGATATGCACCGAAGGGGGACGCTATGGACCACATTGCCGGAGTACGATGCACCGTTTGCGGGCGGGTTATGCCGTATCGGGAGCAGATGACCTGCCCCCATTGCGGCGAAAAGGGCATACTGGACATTTTGTTCGACTATGATTATATAAAAAAGAGCTTTACCAAAAAGAGCCTTGCCGATAATCACGATAATTCAATGTTCCGCTATGCGCCGCTTATGCCGGTGCAGCCGCGGGACTTTTCTCGTTTTCTGCGCGTTGGCTGGACCCCGCTCTATCCTTCCAATAAGCTGGGTGCGGAGCTTGGCATAAAGGCGCTCTATATCAAGGACGACGGGCTTAACCCCACAGCCTCGCTCAAGGACAGGGCAAGCGCGGTTGCCGTGGCTAAGGCGCTGGAGCTTGGATACGATACCATAGCCTGCTCCTCCACCGGCAACGCCGCAAGCTCCCTTGCGGGCAACGCGGCGCGCATGGGCGTTAAGGCCGTTATATTCGTGCCGGAGCGCGCGCCGGAGGGCAAGGTGGCTCAGCTTATGATATTCGGCGCGAAGGTAATAAGCGTGCAGGGCAATTACCGCGAAACGTTCGAGCTTTCCCGCGCGGCGATAGATAAATACGGCTATTATAATAGAAACGCCGGCATAAACCCCACCCTTACCGAAGGCAAAAAGACCGTTGCGCTTGAAATTGCGGAGCAGCTCAACTGGAACGTTACCGATTGGGTGGCCGTTTCCGTGGGCGATGGCTGCACCATAGGCGGCGTATATAACGGCTTCCATGATTTGTATGAGCTTGGCTTCATAGAACGTATCCCCAAAATACTTGGCGTGCAGTCCACGGGCTGCTGCCCGTTCGTTGATGCGGCGCGGGAGAACCGCGACCTTATCCCGGCGGAGGAAAACACGCTTGCCGATTCAATCGCCGTAGGCGTGCCGAGGAACCCGAAAAAGGCGCTGCGCGCGGTAAGCGCGTCTAACGGCGCATGGATTGCCGTGAGCGATGAGGATATTCTTGCCACGATGGGCATACTGGGCCGCAGCGAAGGCGTTTTCGGCGAACCTGCGGGCGTAACGGCAAGCGCGGGCGTTATGAAGGCGGTGCAGCAGGGCATAATAAAGCCCAACGAGACCGTGACCACCATAAGCACCGGCAGCGGACTGAAGGACGTGAAGAACGCGCTGCGTGCGGCGGGCCGGCCGCATAAGTGTGCACCGAGCATAGAAGCGCTGGAGGCTTCCGGCATAATATAAGCTTTGCCCCGCCCGCCGGACAGGGCAAAAGTCAGGCGCGGCGGTAAGCATAAAATTATCCCCAAATAAACACAACAGGAGGAGAAACAAACATGAAAAAGCTGATCGCGGTCGCTCTCGTACTGGTGCTTGCCCTGAGCCTGGTAGCGTGCAGCAGCGAGACCAACAACACCCAAGGCAACAAGAACGTGAAAATAGGCGTTATCCTCGTACACGACGAGAATACCGGCTATGACGAAGCCCACATCAACGGCATCAAGAAGGCCCTTGAAAACTGCGGCATCCCCAACGACACCGACCATGTTGTATGGAAATACAACGTACCCGAGGACGAGAAGTGCCACGATGCGGCTACCGAGCTTGTTGAAGCCGGCTGCACCTACATCTTCTCCGACAGCTACGGCCACCAGCCCTATATGCAGCAGGCCGCTACCGAAAATCCGGACGTAGTGTTCGCCTCCATGACCGGCGACACCGCCGCCCTGAGCGGACTGAAGAACTTCAAAAACGCTTTCTGCAACACCTATGAATCCCGCTATGTTTCCGGCGTTGTTGCCGGCATGAAGCTGCAGGAGCTCGTTAACGACGGTAAGGTTGCCGCCGAAAACATGGACGAAAACGGCAACATAAAGCTTGGCTACGTCGGCGCATACCCCTATGCCGAGGTTGTTTCCGGCTACACCGCTTTCTTCCTCGGCGTGCAGAGCATAGTTCCCAACGTTGTTATGGACGTTCTCTACACCAGCTCCTGGTTTGATCCGGTAGCCGAAGGCGAAGCCGCCAACACCCTTATGTCCCGCGGCTGCATCATAATCAGCCAGCATGCGGACTCCACCGGCGCTCCCTCTGCCTGCCAGGCCGCTCAGGAAGCCGGCACCACCGTGTACTGCGTGGGCTACAATATAGACATGCTGCCCTCCGCCCCCACCGCCGCGCTGACCAGCGCCCAGAACGACTGGAGCATCTATTACACCTATGCGTTCAACTGCGCGCTTAAGGGCGAAGAGATCGCTACTGATTGGGCCAAGGGCTATGCCGAAGGCGCCAACATGATATCCAAGCTGGGCGAAAGCTGCGCCGCCGGCACCGCCGAGAAGGTTGCCGAGGTTGAAAAGGGCATAAAGGAAGGCACGCTGAACGTGTTCGACTGCTCCAAGTTCACCGTTGGCGGCGAAACCGTGACCGGCTTCCTGGCCATCGATACCAACGGCGATTTCCAGGGCGACGAAGGCGAAGCCATTACCGACGGCGTGTTCCATGAATCCACGCTGCGCAGCGCGCCCTACTTCAGCCTGAGAATAGACGGCATAAACGAGCTGAACAACAACTGATTCAAAAAAATCCTATAGGGAAGGCGGCTTTTGCCGCTTTCCCTACTTTTCTTTTGGCGAGATCTATTTTATAATAGTATATCTGAGCATATCGGATACGCATTGGGCTTTATCTCCCCCATAAACTTATACGCACGAGGTACACTGAATTGGAAGCTAACTTAGCAGTACGCATGGTAAACATTACAAAAACGTTTTCGCATGTGGTAGCCAACAACAACATTACGCTGGAAATACGCCGGGGCGAGATACTTTCCCTCCTTGGTGAAAACGGCAGCGGAAAAACAACCCTTATGAATATGCTCTCCGGCATATATTTCCCCGACAGCGGGCAGATATATGTTAACGGGGAGGAGGTAAGCATCGCCTCCCCAAAGGATGCGTTGGATCTGCATATAGGCATGATACATCAGCATTTCAAGCTGGTGGATGTGTTTACCGCGGCGGAAAACATTATCCTTGGCCTTAACGAAAAAGCCGTGCTCGATTTGAACGGCGTGCGCAGGGCGGTCAAGGAAATATGCGATCGCTACGGTTTTGTTATAGATCCGGATAAAAAAGTATATGATATGTCCGTTTCCGAAAAGCAGACGCTTGAAATAGTTAAGGTGCTTTACCGCGGGGCAGACATTTTGATATTGGATGAACCCACCGCCGTGCTTACCCCGCAGGAAACGGAGAAGCTTTTCGCCGTTATGCGCAACATGAAGGCGGACGGGAAGAGCATTGTTATAATAACCCATAAGCTGCACGAGGTTATGGAAATAAGCGACCGCGTGGCGGTGCTTAGAAAGGGCGAATACATAGGCGAGGTCCCCACAAGCCAAACCAACCCGCAGCAGCTTACGGACATGATGGTGGGCAAGGCCACCACGCTGAATATAGACAGGCCCGAGCCCAAGGGCCTTACCGAGCGCCTTATAGTGAAAAACCTTACCGTAAAGGATGCGGACGGCGTGAAGAAGCTTTCAAACGTGAGCTTCACGGCCTACGGCGGGGAAATACTGGGCATAGCGGGCATATCCGGCAGCGGGCAGAGGGAACTGCTTGAGGCTATAGCCGGCCTGCAGGATCCGGAGGAAGGCTCGAGCATAATGTTCATTCCGCCGGATAAGGAAGCATCCGAATTGGTCGGGCGCGATCCGGAGGATATATACAAAAGCGGCGTAGGCCTTGCATTTGTGCCGGAGGACAGGTTCGGCATGGGCCTTGTCGGCAGCATGGATTTGGTGGATAACATAATGCTGAGAAGCTATAAATCCGGCAAGTCTCCCATTGCGGACAGAAAGCACCCGCGCGAGCGCGCCAATAAGATAGTTGAAGAGCTTGAGGTCGTAACGCCTAACCTCGGCACTCCGCTAAGGCGGCTGAGCGGCGGCAACGTGCAGAAAATATTGGTGGGCCGCGAAATAGCGGCGGAGCCTTCGCTGCTTATGACGGCATACGCCGTGCGCGGATTGGACATAAACACTTCGTATACCATATATCACCTGCTCAACGAGCAGAAGGCGAAGGGCGCAGCGGTAATATACGTTGGCGAGGATTTGGACGTTCTGCTTGAGCTGTGCGACAGGATAGTGGTGCTGTGCGCGGGTCAGGTGAGCGGAATAGTGAACGGCCGCGGCGCGAAGAAGGAAGAAGTCGGACTGCTGATGACAAGACTTAGCGGAAAGGAGAACGCAAATGAGTAAAGCAAAAAAGCACGAGCCGCTCGTTCATATAACCAAGCGCGGCACGCTGCCCCTTTGGCATAACCTTGCCATCCGCGCAATAGGCCTTGCGGCGGCGCTGGTGGTATGCGCAATCGTACTTTATGCGCTCACCGGCCTTAACCCCCTCAAAATTTACGGCGCAATGTTCAAGGGCGCTTTCGGCTCCGCCAGGCGCGTATGGACGACCATACGCGAAATCATGATGCTGCTGTGCATAGGCGTGGGCCTTGCGCCCGCGTTCAAAATGCGCTTTTGGAACATAGGCGGCGAAGGCCAGGTTTTGGTCGGCGGCGTTGCGGCCGCGGCCTGCATGATTTACCTTGCGCCGAATATGCCGCTTGCGCCTGTGCTATTGATAATGTTTGTGCTAAGCGCGCTTGCGGGCGCAATATGGGGGCTTATACCCGCCGTGTTCAAGGCACGCTGGAACACCAATGAAACGCTGTTCACGCTTATGATGAACTATATCGCGCTTCAGATAACGTCCTTCTGTGTTTCAAAGTGGGAAAATCCCTACGGCTCCAATACCGTGGGCATAATCAACCCGACTACAAACGCCGGCTGGTTCCCCAGCATTTTCGGCCAGCAGTATATGCTCAACGTCATAATAGTCGTGCTCATTGCCGTTGCCATGTATCTTTATCTTAAATACAGCAAGCAGGGCTTTGAAATAGCCGTTGTGGGCGAAAGCATGAACACCGCGCGCTACGCCGCAATAAACGTTAAGCGCGTTATAATCCGCACCGTTATGATATCCGGCGCGATATGCGGCATTGCGGGCTTCATCGCCGTTGCCGGCGCAGGACACACCATTTCAACAAGCACAGCCGGCGGGCGCGGCTTCACGGCCATAATAGTCGCATGGCTTTCCAAATTCAATTCGTTCATAATGCTTGGCGTATCGTCGCTGCTGGTATTCCTTCAGCGCGGCGCAAGCGAGATTGCTTCCCAGTTCGACCTTAACGATTTCGTGTCCGAAATGATAAAGGGTATGATACTTTTCTTCATACTGGGCAGCGAATTCTTCATCAATTTCAAGGTGCATTTCCGCACCGCGCGAAAGGAGACGGAAAATAAATGAGCCAGATCGTTTCCCTTTTTCAGGCGGCCGTATACTTCGGCACGGTAATACTTTTCGGCGCAGTGGGCGAAATATTGGCCGAAAAGAGCGGCAATCTTAACCTTGGCGTGCCGGGCATAATGTACATGGGCGGCATTGCGGGGCTTATAGCTGCGTTTTTGTATGAAAACGGCACGGCGAATCCCGTTCCGGCCGTTGCAATATTGGTAACGCTTGCGGCGGCATTCGTAATGTCCATGATAGGCGGGCTTATATATTCCGTTTTAACAATAACCCTGCGCGCCAACCAGAACGTTACCGGCCTTACGCTGACCATATTCGGCAGCGGCTTCGCCAACCTTTTCGGCGGCAATCTTAACAAAATGGCCGGCGGCGCGGGCCAGATCTCCGTTGCCTTCACCAGCGGCGTTTACCGCACCAAGATTCCCTTTTTGTCCGACAGCACGGGTGTTTTCGGCGAAATGTTCTTCTTCTATGGCTTCCTTGCCTACGTTGCCATAATAGTTGCCCTTGCGGTGAAGTGGTTCCTTAACCGCACGAGCGTGGGCCTCAACCTGAGGGCCGTTGGCGAAAACCCCGCAACGGCGGACGCTGCGGGCATAAACGTTACCAAATATAAATATGTTGCCACCTGCGTCGGCGCGGGCATATCCGGCCTTGGCGGGCTTTATTACACAATGGATTATATCAAGGGCACCTGGGCGACGGACGGCAGCATAGAAAAGCTTGGCTGGCTTGCGGTGGCGCTTGTTATATTCGCCACGTGGAAGCCCAACCGCGCAATCTGGGGCGCGTACCTTTTCGGGCTTTTGAGCTGGGTATATTATTACCTGCCCGGGCTTACCCGTTCCAGCCAGGAAATATTCAAAATGCTGCCCTATGTGGTCACGCTGCTGGTGCTTATAGTAGTGTCGCTCAGGCGCAGCAAGGAAAGCCAGCCGCCCGCATCGCTGGGCTTGGCATATTTCAGGGAGGACAGATAGCGTAGCATGGCGCAGTTATCGCCCTTTGCGGGCTTTACGGCGGACGGATACCGCTTTTTGATGGAGCTGGAGTTCAATAACGAAAAGGCCTTTGTGGACGCGAACAGGCAGCGCTATTACGACGGCGTGCGCGATCCTATGCGCGCGCTTGCCATGGAGCTGAGCCAAACGGCGCTTGACATAGACCCGCTGTTCAATACCAATATTACGGGCGTTGTGTCCAGGCTGAACCGGGATACGCGCTTCAGCGCGAATAAGCTGCCCTACCGCAACCATGCGTGGCTTTGCTTTAAGCACAGGGGCGAATCGGTAGGCGAATGCTTCGGCATATATTTTGAAATTCAGCCCGCGGGCTACGGCTACGGCGTGGGCATATATTCCCCGAATACGGAGCTTATGGCGGCGTTTCGCGCGCGCGTACAGGCCAAGCCCACGGCGTTCCTGAAGTATGCAAGGGCCGTTGAGAATGCGGGCATGCACCTTGAAGGCGAAATGTTCAGGCGGGACAGATTTAAGGACGCGGACGAGAGGCTGAAGCCCTATCTCAACCGCAAAAGCCTTGGCTGGAGCTTCTTCTGCCCCAATGTTAAGCGCACGCTTGAGCCGGAGCTGAAGGACGACCTTATTGCGGCGTTCAGTACCATAAAGCCGCTGTACAGGCTGCTGTGCGGCCTTGAATAAACAATAATATCACGGGCGGGGCATCTCCCGCCTTTTTTATGGGAGGATGAATATGCAGCTTGCAAAATTGCAGAACGGCAGCGATATTCGCGGCGTTGCGATACAAACCGAAGGCGGCAGGAGCGTTGACCTTACGCCTGATGCGGCGTATGCAATAGGCCGTGCCTTTGCGCGCGTGCTGAAGGCAAAGCTTAATAAAGCCGATATCCGCGTGTGCATGGGGCGGGATTCCCGCCTTTCCGGCGAGATGCTCTGCGCGGCGCTGGGCGCGGGGCTGAACGCGGAAGGGGTAAGCGTTTGTGACGCGGGCCTTGCCACAACGCCCGCCATGTTTATGGCGACCGTTACCGAAGGCTTTATGTTCGACGGCTCCGTTATGGCCACGGCAAGCCATTTGCCCTATGAGCGCAACGGCTTCAAGTTTTTCACGGCCAAGGGCGGCTTTGAAAAGGCGGACATAAAGGAGATACTCACCATTGCCGAAACGCTTTATGCCGACGGCGCGGATACGGCCTTCACTGCGGAAAAGATAGACTTCATGGGCGTATACGCGGCGCAGCTTGTGGGCGCGATACGCCGCGGCACAAACAAGGAGCGGCCGCTTGAAGGCATGCGCATAATAATAGACGCGGGCAACGGCGCGGGCGGCTTCTTTGAAAAGGATGTGCTCATACCCCTCGGCGCGAACACGGCGGGCAGCCTTTTTACCGAGCCGGACGGGCATTTCCCCAACCATGCGCCAAATCCGGAGGACGAGCGTGCAATGGCATACATCATAAATGGTGTCAAGCAAACCCATGCCGATTTGGGCATTATATTCGATACGGATGTTGACCGCGCGGGCGCGGTGCTCGGCGACGGGCGGGAGCTGAACCGCAACAGGCTTATTGCCATGATAGCGGCGATAGAGCTGAACGAGCACCCGGGCACCACGATAGTGACCGACTCCATCACCTCCGCCGGCCTTGCCGAATTCATTGCGGCGCACGGCGGCATACACCGCCGCTTTATGCGCGGCTACCGCAACGTTATAAACGAGGCCATACGCCTGAACAACGCGGGTCAGGACGCGCAGGTTGCAATGGAGACGAGCGGTCACGGCGCGCTGAAGGAGAATTATTTTCTTGATGACGGGGCGTACCTTATGGTAAAGCTGCTCATAGAGCTTTCCCGCGCAAGGGACAGGGGCGAAAGCCTGAGCGCAATGATAGCCGACCTTCGCGAGCCTAAGGAAGCGCGCGAATACCGCATGGCGCTGAGCGCAGAGGATTTCGGGCCGTATGGAGAAAGCGTTATCGCCGCGCTTACTCAATGGGCCAAGGCGCAGGACGGCGTGAGCCTTGCGGGCGACAATTTTGAGGGCGTGCGCGTGAACTTCTCCCCTGCCCGCGGCAACGGCTGGTGCCTGCTTAGAATGTCCCTGCACGAACCGCTGATGCCGCTGAACATAGAAAGCGACGAAATAGGCGGCGTGGATAAAATAGCAAACGAACTCTACCCAGTGCTGAAGGGGTTCGATAAACTGGATACGGAGAAGCTGAGAGGGTAGGCGGGTATAAATCACAATATAACTCCCTCAGTGAGGGCGCCTTTTGGCGCGCTTTACAAACTCCCGTATAAAACAAACAACGGGGACGGCTTCCCGTCCCCACAGCTTAACAATCTCTCTCGCTCACCCGCCGTCAGGCGGATTTCACATTGCGAAAGCAATATTTCACTGCGCATCCGCGCAATTTCACCCTGCGTCAGCAGGATTTCATCGCGCATAAGCGCGCTTCCCCCTACCTCCTCCTGTTATTCCCGCGGCAGCGGTTGCGGCACGAGGGCTGCTGCTCGATGGGCGGTATCGGCTTAGGCGCGGCTGCGTGCTGCTCATTGCGCACATATGGGCGGGGCACGAACGGCTCCGCATTTGTGTCCGGCGGGGTGAAAAGGCGGTTTGCCCGCTCAAGCAGGGCGCGGCCTACGTCGCTTTTCGGCTCCGTTTCGCCTTCCTCGGCGCTGTTTTGCACGGGTGCAGGCCGATATTGCTCCTGCGGCGCTGTGGGCTCGGCGGGGCTGATAGGCGGCGATAACTGCGGCTCCTCCCGTTCGGCTGTGCAGGGGCAGCTCTGCCGCCTCTGTTCGCCCTGCCGCCGTGCTTCCTCCATGCGTACGGCCGTGAATGCGCGCTCCCGCGCGGCTGCGCTTATGCCGTAAAACGCCGCGCCCGCTATTGTTCCATCCATCAATATTATCGCGCCCGCAACGTCGTTCGCCGCAACGAAATAGCCCGCGCCGTCGGCCTCTGCCCTCGTTACCCGCCCGCGCCTGAGCATTGCGTAAAGCGTTACGCTTCCCGCCTTGCGGCATTGGAGCATCGGCTCAAGCCGCGTGCCGCCCTGTACGCAGCTCAGCTTCAGCGTGCCGCGGCAGGCGGATGAATTGATGCTCCTTACGGGCAATATGCGCGTTTCTGCCATACGATACTCTCCTTATCGCGTCCAAACGGGCGCGTTTTATAATAATAAGTATATTTAACGCCGCAGGATTTATGATATAATCATAATCGCATAAAACCGCACAAGGAGGCTTTACAATAAATGGAAGCAAAGGCTGAACCGCGCAACGAAAAGGGCCAAACGCTGGCCGAGTTCCTTGCCGCATATGATGAAAACAAGTACCGCCGCCCGTCCGTAACGGTGGACATGGTGGTATTCACGCTCAATGAGCGGGGTGAGCTTTGCGTTATGCTTATACGCCGCCGCAATCATCCCTTCATAGGCCGCTGGGCGCTGCCGGGCGGATTCGTTGAAATGGACGAGGAGCTTTCCGCCGCCGCAGCGCGCGAATTGCAGGAGGAAACCGGCGTTACCGGCATACCGCTGAGGGGCTTCGGCACGTTCGGCGCGGTTGACCGCGACCCGCGCACCCGCGTGATAACCTCCGCATTCTATGCCGTTGCGCCCATGGGCAGCATTGCGCCCCAGGCCGGTGACGACGCCGCGGACGCAAGGCTTTTTGCCATAAATACTGAACTTGAAGCATACAGCGCAAGCGCCGAGCGTTACCGCATAACGCTCACAAACGGGGAGGAAACGCTGCATCCCCGCGCGCTGATACGCTATGACGAACTGGGCTCCACGGAAGCTATGGCAGTACCCATAGGGCAGGGCGAGCTGGGCGGCGACCATGATTTGATACTTTTCAGCGCAATGCGCGCATTGAACGACCTTCCCCGCGAAAGGGCGGCGCTGGTGCTGAGCAGGAATAATCCCGATATGTTTGTTGACGCCGTGCGCGCGCTGGACGTTGCGCTTGGCGCAATACCCGAAAGCAAATGAAAAGGAACGCGGTATATACGGCGCTGCTTACAATAGCATCGCTCCTTATAATAACGGCCGTGCTTTTCACCAGTCTGCAATTCTGCATGAATCAGCGGGACTGGTACTATAAAACCTATGTAAAATACAATACGGACAAGCAAACCATGATGAGCAACGAGGATATGACAGAGGCCATATTCCGGCTTGTAGATTACATGGAGGGCCGCGTGGACAGCATTCAGCTAAGCGTTACCGAGGCCGGACGGGTGGTTGAAATGTATAACCGGCAGGAGATAGACCATATGGTGGACGTGCGCGCGCTGTATCAGGCATGGCGCGCCGTGCGCACATACGGCGGCATACTTGCCGCAATAACAATCGCCGTATGCATGGCTACGCTGCAAAAGGGTGAACGCATAGGTATGCTCTGCCGCGGCTTTTTGATAGCGGCGGCTGTATTCGGCGCGGTGCTTATATTGCTCGGCATATGGGTTGCGGTTGATTTCAACAGCTTCTGGACGGAGTTCCACCATCTGTTTTTCACCAACGACCTTTGGCTTATGGATTACGCCACATGCCGCATGATACGCATATGCCCGCTTCCGCTTTTTAACGAAATTGTTGTGCGCTTTGCGCTCATGTTCCTTGTTCCGTTCGCGCTTATGCTTGCGCTGGCGGTATGGGGCAGAAAGAGGAGTAAACAGAAATGAATTATTATGAAAACGCATTGCGCGGCGCACAGGTCTACCGAAAAAAGGATAAGCCAATAATGCTTGCAATAGAAAGCTCCTGCGACGAAACGGCGGCAAGCATAGTGCGCGGCGGACGCGAGGTACTGAGCATGAGCGTGTTCACGCAGATTCCTATACACCGCAAATACGGCGGTGTTGTGCCGGAGCTTGCCTCCCGCTCCCATGTGGAAAAGGTGGGCAGCGTTGTTGCGGACGCGCTGGAGCAGGCGAATTTAAGCATAGCGGACGTGGATGCCGTATCCGCCACATACGGCCCCGGGCTTGTGGGTGCGCTGCTGGTGGGCCTAAGCTACGCAAAGGGGCTTGCATACGCCGCGAACAAGCCGTTTATAGGCGCAGACCATATCGCGGGCCACATTGCGGCGAATTATTTAAGCTATCCCGATTTGGAGCCGCCCTTCGTATGCCTTGTTGCAAGCGGCGGACACAGCCACATAATTTTGGTTGAGGGCTACAACAGCTTTAAGCTATTGGGCTGCACGCGGGACGACGCCGCGGGCGAAGCGTTCGACAAGGTGGCCCGTGCGCTGGGGCTGAATTATCCCGGCGGGCCGGAGCTTGAAAAGCTTGCGCGCGAAGGCAACGCCAATGCCTATTCCTTCCGCGGCGGCTTCAACGAAAGCGACAATCTTGATTTCAGCTTTTCCGGCATAAAGACGGCGGTAGTCAATCTAATGCATAATGCGGAACAGAAGGGCGAAACGCTCAACCGCGCGGACATTGCCGCAAGCTTCCAGCGCAGCGTTGTGGATACGCTGTGCCAAAAGGCAATACACGCCGCAAAGCTTAACGGTGTCAACACGCTTGCCCTTGCGGGCGGCGTCAGCGCGAACACGGCCCTCCGCACCGTGCTTGAAAAGGCGGCGCACCGCGCGAACCTGCGCTTCTGCCGGCCGGACATGCGCTTCTGCACGGACAACGCGGCAATGATAGCCTGCGCCGCGCACTACGCGCTGCTCGAATCCGCCCCAAGCGAGTTGGGCCTGAATGCCGAGCCAAGCAAGGAGCTGGCGGAGTAAGTTGAGAGAGAATAAAAAAGTAAGGGGACGGGAGGCCGTCCCTTAATTATTGCCGAAAGTTTATAAGATGCGGAGTAGGGGCCGTCATTGGCGGCCCGCTGAGATTGTACAAGGGGTTGTAAAGCGCACCAAAAGGCTCCCCTCTACGGGGAGCTGGCACGGCGTAAGCCGTGACTGAGGGGTTGAGATAAACAAAAGAGAAAGGAGTTTCCTTATAACCTTTTTTGCAGGGGGGCCAGGGAAGATTTCGATTTCTCCCCTTAGGCCCCCCTGCACCCCCCGTAACCCCATTGAAACGATCGCTCCGCGAAGGGGTACGGCACTGTACGCCGAGTTTGTACTGCACCAAAAGGCGCCCCTCTACGGGGAGCTGGCAATACGCCGTAAGGCGGATTGACTGAGGGGTTGACGGTAAACAGCGGCAGCCGGGGGGGGCAAAAAGAAAGAGACTGCCGAAGCAGTCTCTTTTAGCATCACAATAAGTGAATAACTTATTTGACTTCGATGGTGGCGCCGACTTCCTTGAACATGGCGACGATCTTCTCGCACTCTTCCTTGGGCAGGCCTTCCTTGATGGGCTTGGGAGCGTTGTCTACCAGGTCCTTGGCTTCCTTCAGGCCCAGACCGGTCAGCTCGCGGACGGTCTTGATGACCTTGATCTTCTCGGAACCGACGTCCTTCAGTATGCAGTCGAACTCGGTCTTTTCTTCAACTTCGGCGGCGGGACCGGCGGCGGGGCCGGCAACGGCGACGGCGGCGGTGGCGGATACGCCAAATTCCTCTTCAAGAGCCTTTACCAGGTCGGCCAGCTCAAGAACGGTCATAGCTTTGATATCAGCAATAAGCTGCTCTTTATTCATTATCTTGTTCCTCCTGTGTTATTCTTTGTTCTAACTTGGGATAAATTATTCCGCTGCTTCAGCGGGTGCTGCATCGGAGCCGCCCTTCTGCTCCTGAATCTGGCCAAGAACGATAGCCAGCTTGGAAATGGGGCTCATCATGCTGCCAAGCAGCCTTGCGATAAGCTGCTCTCTGCTGGGCAGATCTGCCAGGGTGTTCATGCCGGCTGCGTCGGTGACTACGCCGTTTATGATACCGCCCTTTATCTCGCACTTCTTCAGCTTCTTGACGGTGTCCTTCAGTATACGCGCGGGCGCTACTGCATCGTCATAACCGAACGCGAAAGCAGAGGGTCCCTTCAGATAGTTGTGGAAGCTTTCGTCCACTCCGTTTGCCTGGGCTGCGCGGTTGACGATGTGGTTCTTCAGAACGACATATTCAACGCCGGCCTTGCGCATTTCGCTGCGCAGGTTGGTTACCTCCTCAACGGTCAGTCCGCGATAGTCGAACACTACAACAGACTGCGCCTTTTCGAGCTTTTCGCGGATCTCTTCGACCTGTTTCGCTTTAACCTCGATATTTGCGGGGTTTGCCATTGGTTTCACCTCCTTACAAAATGAAAATCCTTTGCCTAAGACAAAGGATGAGAGCTTGCTTAATAAGCTTGCATTCACCTCGGCAGGAAATTAAGTCCGCATGGGACGCCTGCTGTCTTCGGCCTGTATTTTGATTTCCACGGGGCAGTATACTATACCGCCCCGCGGTTGTCAACGGATTTTTTGAGATTTCTTCTATATTTTTATAGAAGGCTTCATTCCGGCTCCGGCAATTTATTTGCCGGAACGGATGAGTTCCGTTAGGAACTCTTAGAACTTCATGCTGTTGAACTTGACGCCGGGGCCCATGGTGGTGGAAAGCACCAGGCTCTTTATGTAGGTGCCCTTGGCGGCGGCAGGCTTGGCCTTGATAACGGCATCCATCAGGGTGTTCAGGTTCTCCTGCAGCTTGTCTACGCCGAAGGAAACCTTGCCCACGGGAACGTGAACGATGGAGGTCTTGTCTACGCGATATTCAACCTTACCGGCTTTGATATCGTTTATGGCCTTGGTCACGTCCATGGTAACGGTGCCGCTCTTGGGGTTAGGCATCAAGCCCTTGGGTCCCAGTATACGAGCTATACGGCCGATGGTGCCCATCATGTCCGGAGTAGCTACGCAAACATCGAATCCAAACCAGTTCTCGGTCTGGATCTTCTTTACCAGATCATCGTCGCCCACGAAATCGGCGCCGGCGGCCTCGGCTTCCTTAGCCTTGTCGCCCTTGGCGAAAACCAACACGCGGACGGTCTTGCCGGTACCGTGAGGCAGAACCACGGCGCCGCGGACCTGCTGGTCGGCGTGGCGGGGGTCTACGCCCAGGCGGATAGAGGCTTCGACGGTCTCGTCAAACTTGGCCTTGGCGGTGGAGAGCACCGTCTCAATGCCTTCGCGGGGATCGTAAAGCTTCTGCTTTTCGATCAGCTTTATGCTGTCTTGATACTTCTTGCCATGCTTCATATTCTATATTCCTTCCTGTGGTAATAACGGCTTATGCCTCCCACATCTCCTTTAGGCTTGTTCAGTCCTCAACCGTGATACCCATGCTGCGGGCGGTGCCGGCTACCATGCTCATGGCGGCTTCCACGCTGGCGGCGTTAAGGTCGGGCATCTTGATGGTGGCGATCTCCCTTACCTGGTCCTTGGTCAGCTTGGCAACCTTCTGGGTGTTGGGGCGGCCGGAAGCGGACTGCAGGCCGCAAGCCTTCTTGATAAGAACGGCCGCGGGGGGAGTCTTGGTCACAAAGGTGTAGGAACGATCCTGGTACACCGTGATGACGACAGGGATAATCATGCCGGCGTCCTTGGCGGTGCGCTCGTTGAACTCCTTACAGAAGCCCATTATGTTCAGCTGATGCTGACCGAGGGCGGGGCCTACGGGCGGTGCGGGCGTTGCTTTGCCGGCGGGGATCTGAAGCTTCACAAAGCCTGTGATCTTCTTTGCCATTTGAATTTCCTCCTAAAAATAATGTGGTGCGAGCGGCCTCTCCCGCTTTTTCGGGCGGCCTCCCACTTTATGACAGCCTCCCCTTATAAGAAGGCGCATAAATCATGCCTTAGGCGCAGAGTTGCCCCTGCGCTTTTATTTTGCCCTTTATCAGAGCTTCTGCACCTGGATATAATCCAGTTCCACCGGTGTGTCGCGGTTGAATATGGATACGGTCAGCTTTACCTTCTGCCGTTCCGGATCCAGCGCTTCCACCGTGCCTATGAAGTTTTCCAGCGGACCGCTTACCACGCGCACACTCTCGCCAACGGAAAGGTCCAGCTCGATGGGGATATACTCCACGCCAAGCTTTGTAACTTCTTCATCGGTAAGGGGCACGGGCTTTGATCCCGGGCCTACGAAGCCCGTAACGCCGCGGGTGTTGCGCACAACGTACCAGGTTTTGTCGTTCATGATCATCTTGATCATAACGTAGCCGGGCAGCATCTTGCGGGTTACCACCTTGCGCTTGCCGTCCTTCATTTCAACTACCTCTTCGGTGGGGTAGCTTATCTCTAAAATCATGTCCTGAAGGCCGCGGTTTTCAACCGTTTTCTCCAGGTCCTCCTTGACCTTGTTCTCGTAGCCCGAATAGGTATGGGCAACGTACCACTTGGCTTCTTCGGCCATGATACTTGCTCCCTAAATTACATCAGGCCCGGCAGCGCGTCCGCAAGGGCGGAAGCATCGCTGCTTTTGCCTGCCAGGCTACCAAGAAGCGTGAAGCCCTGACCGAACAGAAAATCAAGCACGCCTATAACAACGGCGAAAAGCACTATGAACGCAAGCACGGTTGCGGTGTACTTGGCAAGGTCTTTGCCGGTAGGCCACGTAAGCTTTTTCAGTTCGCCCACAACGTCCTTAAAATAACGGCCGATACGCGCGAACAGGTTGGGCTTCTTCTCCTTTTTGGCGGTTTTTACATCGTTTGCCATTTTTATGTTCCTGTCCTTTCGGGCTTACTTAGCTTCCCTGTGAATGGTGTGCTTGCGGCAGAAACGGCAGTACTTGGAGAACTCGATCCTGTCGGGGTCGTTCTTCTTGTTCTTAAAAGTGTTGTAGTTACGCTGCTTGCACTCGGTGCAGGCCAAGGTGATCTTTACGCGCATAGTGGTTATTAGCTCCTCTCAATTTATGCCCTGTCCCAACGCGGGATAAGGCCAATAAAATCCGTTTGTTCGGCCGATACCGAACCTAAATAAACCCCCCAGTCGGGGGTTGCTTAGTTAATGTACCACACCTTTAGGCGCTTGTCAACTCAAAAAACGCTTTTAATGCGCAATTTATTCAGATATTCTCGGCTCTTGCGCCCATGCCGCGCCCCGCGGCACAATATGTTGTGCAGGGGAAGTTACCGCTGCCAAGCGTGAAGGTGCTGCTTACTGTACGGCGAAAATTCAGTACAGCTTGTCGCCTATGTTTTCTATATTATCGGGATACGATATCACCGCGCCCGTGTCCGCGCTCCAGCCCTTGCGCCCGTCCCCCATGTCCTCGAACAGGCAGATTATTACTTCATCCGCGGTTTTGCTCATGCGCATATAGCCCACGAACTCAAGGCTTTCGCCGCTCCTGTACGTCAGCGCGCCGTAGCCCTTATCCTCCGCGCTGAAAACAACGTTCAGCAGCTCCCCCGCCGTTACCGGCAGGCAGTCTATTTCAACCTTCCCCGCGAACGAATCCCCGCCGAAAAGGCTGCTTTTATATGTGCCGCTTATGGTGAGCGCGGTCTGCCTGCGTTCGGCGGGGCTGCCGTTTTGCACAAGCGTTGCGTCAACGCGGCGCTCTATGCCGCGCTCCTTCGGCAAGGCAAGGTACACAAACGCCAAAATCAGCGCCGCGGCCAATATGATGAATAGTGCTTTGAGATTTGTTCTTTTGCGTTCGTTCATATTTTCCCCATACCCACCCTTTCCGCCGCGCGGTCGGCGGATGCTATTCTTCATCCTGCTGATTCTTTTCCTTTGTATATCGGCAAACGTTGCGTATTCCGCCGATTAAAAACAGCATACCGCCAACAATAAAAATCAGGTTCTGGTTAACTGTGGCCGAAATGAAGGCAAGTATGGAGGCTATGAAGGAAAGTATGGCACAGAATAACCAAGATGGTCCCGAACTTTTTTTCATGGCATGTGTCTCCTTTCGATTTCTTCGTATTTAATGTTTCCGCTTCAATGCAGCCGCGCCGGGCATTGCGCCCATGCCGCGCCCCGCGGCACAATATGTTGTGTGATGCGTATTTGCACCGCAGGAAGAAGGGAAATGGCAGCGTGTCGGGGGCGCGGCGCGAGGGAGTCTTTCGTATTTAACGTTTCCGCTTCAATGCAGCCGCGCCGAGCATTGCGCCGCATATGAGCAGAGCCGCCGCAAGCGGAATTATTGCGCCGCCTCCGGCCTGCGGCATGGCAGCGGGCGATTCGCCGCCCAATTGGGATAGCCTTTCGGCAGCCGTAACGCACAGGGGAAGCCCACTGAGCGCGGCGTCGGCTTGAACAAAGGCTGCGGCGGCTGCATGGTCGGCGGGGATTATGCCTACATCCACGGCATTATTCATATCGTTTATTCCAACGTAGGAAAGCCCGTAGCCCTTCTCCTTCAGCAGTGCGGACGCGGTATCGTGCGCCGCAAGAAGCTCATTATAGGAATACTTCGCCGTTTTGAATTTTACGTCGTCGCGGTAGGCCGCGCTTATGTGCGCAAGCATTTTGTCCTGCGCCGCGCCAAGCTTTGCGGCGGTGTCCGCATGGCGCTCCGTAAGCAGTACGCACAGCTTATCGCCGTCCGAGGTATCAACGTATGCGCCTGCGTATTCGTCGGGATATTTGCCGTTGAACCCCGCAAGCAGCTCGTTATATGCGGCGTTGGCATCGCGCACGCCTTCCGCAAGGGCGGGTACGGCAAGGGTTATGCACAGCGCAAGCATCAGCGCCGCAATTACAATTTTTTTCATATTCGATCCTCCTGTTCCTTTATTCCGTCCTTTAACTCATCTCCCGTCCTCATTCTATGATTATTTTAGCATGAAAAGGCGGGGCTTTCAATAGAAAAGTCCCGCCTTTAAGCCATTTCTCCCCATACCCACCCTTTCCGCCGCGCGGTCGGCGCCCGGTGATGCCGGGTGCATTTGTGCGGGGTGTATTGTGCGCTGTTACGGGCGTTTGTGTAAAGGGTAAGCGTTGCGCCCCGACCCGCTATGTATCAGCGCCGGCTCATTCTCAGCCGGCAGAGATAGCGCCCGCCCCGCGCGGCGGAAAAACCGATTATTGTAAATTATTTGCGCCTATATAAGCGTTGTGGTCCAGTTAAGCTTCTGTATCGCCGCGTCAAGCTGCCTGAGCTCCTTCGACTTCGCATCCACCGTTTTCTGCATCGCCGTAACGTCCACGGTGGAAAGAATCTTTATCTCCGTTTTGGAATAGCGGTCTATACGTTGGCTGGCCTGCCGCAAAAAGTCCCGCATTATGCTAAGCTCCAGCGAAAGCGCATCGCGCCGCGCAAGCAGCGCGGTAAGCGTTTTGCCCTCCCATACGGTCGCGGCGTTGGTCAGGTTTATGCGGCGGATAAGCTCCTCATACGCGCTGCATTCGGCATTGAGCAGCCCTATCAGCCTGAGCGGATCCTCGGCGGGCGTTTCACCCTCCTGCACCTTGGCATTGTCGTTCAGGCGGGAATGCAGCTGCGCTATCCGCGTTTTTATATCCGCGCGCATCTGCAGCGCCTCCGCAAGGGACATTTCTTCGTTTACGGTATTTATATCCATATAGCTCCCCCATATAAGTTGATATTTGTATTATATCACATAAATTAGGCTTTTGCCGCAACTTTATGGGGCTTGACAGAAATGTGCGCTGATGCTATCATATCCGCAACAAAGGAATATATGCCTTATCAAGAGTGGTTGAGGGACGGGCCCTATGAAACCCGGCAACCTGCGTGCGCGCAAGGTGCCAATTCCCGCGGCATTAGCCGGAAGATGAGCGATGGAATCTTCGTCTCGTTTTTCGCGGGGCGTTTTGTTTTGCCATGAAAAGCAAAACGGGCGCATCCCGCGAACAGCCATGCTTGATGGTGAATATGAAACGGAGGTTCATTTTTTATGAAAAAGCTTTTTACGTCTGAATCGGTGACCGAGGGACATCCCGATAAGGTCTGCGATATTCTAAGCGACAGCGTGCTCGATGCGCACCTTGCCGTTGACCCGTATTCCCGCGTGGCATGCGAATGCGCGGCAACGACCGGCCTGGTGCTGGTGATGGGCGAAATAACGTCTAAGGCGCAGGTGGACATAGCGTCCCTTGTGCGCTCCACCGTGAACGAAATAGGCTATACGGATAATTCCACCGGCTTTTCTGGCGACAGCTGCGCGGTGCTGGTATCGCTGGATAAGCAGTCGGGCGATATTGCCATGGGCGTGGACAGGTCGCTTGAAGCAAAGGAAAGCGGCGCGGAGGATATGGCCACCGGCGCGGGGGATCAGGGCATGATGTTTGGCTACGCTACCGATGAAACGGAAGAATATATGCCCATGCCCATATATCTGGCCCATGCGCTTACCCGCAGGCTGGCGGCGTACCGCAAGGGCGGCGCGGACTTCATAAAGCCGGACGGCAAGGCGCAGGTGAGCGTTGTTTACGAAAACGGCACGCCCGTGAGCGTGGATACGGTGCTTGTTTCCACCCAGCACAGCGCGGACGCAACGCAGGCCATGCTGAAGGACGCCATTTATAACGAGGTGATAAAGCCCGTTATACCCAAGGCTCTGCTTGCGGACAACGCGCGCATTCTGGTCAACCCCACGGGGCGCTTCGTAATAGGCGGGCCGCACGGGGACAGCGGCCTGACCGGACGCAAGATAATAGTTGATACATACGGCGGCTTTGCGCGCCACGGCGGCGGAGCCTTCAGCGGCAAGGACCCCACAAAGGTTGACCGCAGCGCAGCCTATGCCGCGCGCTACATTGCCAAGAACATAGTTGCCGCGGGCCTTGCCAAGCGCTGCGAATTGCAGCTGGCTTACGCGATAGGAGTGGCGGAGCCTGTATCCGTATTTATAGACACGTTCGGCACGGGCACAGTGGACGAGGATAAGCTGCTTGCCGCCGTGCGCCGCAGCTTTGACCTTAGGCCGGAGGCCATAATCCGCGCGCTTGACCTCCGCCGGCCCATATACCGCCGCACCGCGTCCTACGGCCACTTTGGCGATCCTGCCATGCCGTGGGAGCAGCTTGACCTTGCCGAAAAGCTGAAGGCCGCGCTGTAAGCCGCCCATTGCCGGACATACATGAATATTTTTGCATGTTCGGCAAAAAAACTGTTGACACAAATATGTACCATTGTGTATAATAACCCTTGCCGTGAGATTTATGTGCTCGGTTCGTCTAGTGGCCTAGGACACCGCCCTCTCACGGCGGGAACAGGGGTTCGACTCCCCTACCGGGTACCAAAAAAGCTCCCAATTCGGGAGCTTTTTTCTTGTTGCGTTAGTAACGTGTTAGTAGTAGAAACTGAATTTGCGGTTATAAGGAGGATTGCCTTCCTTATAACGAATACAAAAAAGATACAGCCCGGTTTCGGCTGCATCTTTTTGTGTAAACGTTTTAGTCTTGCCCTATCACCACGTCTGCGCCCATTTTTTCGAGCAGGGTAAGGTTCTGTTGAGATGTTCCCTTGTAATCCTCTATGCCGAAGGCTTCGGCATAGGTGGCGCGGTTTTTAAGCGAGGGATCGATGCCGTGCATCACGCATGCGTCAACTATTGAATCCCCGCTGTATCCCGCAAGCAGCGTGGTCAAATCATCCTTCGCGGGGTCCAGCGTTTGCCGGTTTTCAAGATAGGCCGCCGCCATTTCCTCTTCACCGGCTTTGTCGGTAGCCTGCGTTGAATAGAATTCAAGCGTAACGTCCTTGGGCAGTATGCCGCCCTCGGTTTTGGTAATCATCTCCAGCCGCTGCAGCGCGTTTTCGCCTTCTTCCGCAATAAGCTGCCATGTGAGCTCAAGCACCGTATTGCCGCTGCCGTCGGTTATATGCACGCCTTCCGCATCGGCCGTGAACGTGCCGCTGAGCGTCTGCTTTTCTGTGCTGCCGTCCTGCTTTGCGTAGGCGGTTATGGTAAGGCCGCTGCCGTCTATGCGCAGGCTGTACAGCTCGCTTTCGGCGCAAGCCATCCAAACATGACCGTTTTGCAGTTCGCTCACAAGCGCGCCTATATCCTCAACAGTAACAACCTGCTTGGCGGTTTCGGCAGGCTGGTTCTCGTCTTGCGTACCCACGGTTACTTTAACGCTGCATCCTGTCAGCAGCAGCGCCGCCAGCAGGGCGGCAATGATCTTAACGGTTTTCATTAGTTTGCATTCTCCTGTTCATAATAAAATTTGCTTATTGAGCCGACATATCTTGCGACATAAACGCTGTACAGCGCGTTGTCGGATTTGCTGAAAAGTAAGCTTATTTGGCGTTCATCGCCGTATGGCACAACGGTAATAGTGTTATCGTCCTCGGTATACTCAAGCTCCGCGGCATTCAGCGCAGCTATAACATCCGAATACGCTTCGTCCATCTGAGCCAAAACATTGCCGTTATAAAGCAGCTTCAGCCCGTCCGCACGGATACTGCCGGACATACCGGTGTTGTTGAACGATGCAATCACAATTCCGTACTGCGGCAGTATTGCGTTGCGGGTGTAATTCACCGCTTCAACGACAGCCGTTGTGCGCACGTCAAGGCGAAGATATATTTCGGCATATGAATTGGCGGGGATATAGTCCGGCTGGCGCTCTATCGTCCACCCGGCATCAACCATATCCTGTACGGTCATTGAAAGCTTTGCGGTGATTTCGTCCGATTCCACGGCAAAGTCCGGCATGGTGTATGCGCTGATGAATTTCGCGTCGTCGTATTCCGCGGGGGCGGCGGAGGACACGTTAGAAGTATCTTCCCAGCAGTCCTTGGTCATATCCAGCCATATATATATTCCGGAAACGGGGTTATTATCATAATTATAGAACCTGATGTCCGCATACGGCGTTTCAAGCTCCAGGTAGCTGCCGTCCTTTTTGGCGGAGGGGTAGGCTGTTTTGACGTCTTCCGCTGAGGATGCGCCAAGGGTTATGCCATTTGCCGTTTTGAACTCGTTGCCGTTTGCGTCAAGATAGTTGTCGTTGAGTATATGCTCAACTGCGGAAACCGCCGTTATGGTGCAGGCGGAAGCGGGCTGCTCGTTAAGCGTGGTGTTGGAAAGCCTCAGCTCTATCTTGCCGTATTCGTTCATGAGCATAACGCTTGATTTGCTGCCGCCGGCTTCTATTGTGGCTGTATCGTACTGAGCATCCTCAAACACCCAGCCTTTGTCAAGCAGCGTTTGCACGGGCGCGGGCAGCTCCAGCGTTGTGCCGTTGAGCGTGAACGTGCGCAGGGAGGCGGTTTCCTCCAAGCTTGCGGACATCATACCGGTGGACACATTTGTGTTCGCACTGCCGAGCGCCGCTATTGCCACGGCGGCGATTATTACTACCGCCGCAACGGCCGCGATTATTATAATGCCCTTTTTGTTGGCAGGCTTCTTTGAAACGGGCTTGCCTTCGGGCTTCTTTTTAGCCGCGGGCTTTTCCGCGCTTTCGGCGGGTTCGGGCTTGGCGGTTTTCAGCTTTGTTTTTGCGGCGGACGCGCTCGGCTGCGCCGTGGGCTTGGGCGCTTTATGCTCCTTTGCGGCGTTGGGCGTATATATGGTTGTTGTGTCCGCAAGCACGGTTTGGTCGTCCGCAATTACGCCGCGTTCCTGCGCGGGTGCGATCTCGCGCGTGTCCGGCGCAAGCTCCGCATTGTCTGGATCTTCCATCGCCGTTTTCAGATCGGCAAGGAATGATGCCACGTCCTGATAGCGGTCCGCCTGCCGCACGGCAAGGCCCTTTATTATAACGTTGCTTATGGCTATGGGGCAGGCCGCATCGGCAGCGGCGGGGGAAGGCAGCCTGTCGCGATACATGCGCTCCATGGCATCGTCCGGTGTTGCGCCAACTATGCACTTATAAAGCGTTGCTGCAAGCGCGTATACGTCCGTCCACGGGCCCTGGCGGCCCTTGCTGCGGTATTGCTCCTCCGGCGCGTAGCCCGGCTTTAATATTACAGAAAGGCTCTTTATATCCGTTTGCGAAATTTCCCTTGCCGCGCCGAAGTCCAGCAGCTTTGTGCTGCCGTCCTCCATTACCATTATGTTGTCCGGGCTTATGTCGCGGTGTATTATCCCCTCCGCATGAACGTGCTGCAAGGACGTCATAACGGGCATAAGCAGCTTAACGGCCTCCTCCGGCGCAAGGCGGCCCTTTTGCTCAAGATAGGTTTTCAGGTCAACGCCGTTCAGAAAGTCCATTATTATATATGCCGTGCCGTTTTCTTCGCAGAAATCGCGCACGCCCACTATGCCGGCTTCCCCGTAAAACTGCGCCAATACACGGGCCTCGTTCAAAAACTTTTCACGATTCTTTTCAAATGTGTCCCTGTGGGTGCCAAGCGTTGCAAATACGTTGGGCGATGCGTCGTGGTTGCGATTGACGTAGCCGGACATATAGAATTCCTTTATGGCTACCTTCAAATTCAGCACCGTGTCTATGCCTATATAGGTTATGCCGAAGCCGCCTTCGCCAAGTACGCGGCCTATTTTGTAGCGCTGCTTCACAAGCGTGCCCGGCACAAGATGGTGCGGCATTACGGTATAGCCGTTCATGTCAAAGCCGCACTTTGCGCATACGCCGTTTTCAAATTCCGTATCCCGCAAACAACCCGGGCAGAATTGTACATTATGCATAAGTTATATCCCCCTGTAAGTTATTGCTGCTACCGTTTATCCCTGTCCACAAATTCCAATGCCGCAACGGTTATTATGGCGTATACCGCCGTATGCAGCGCCAGCATGCCCCAGTTGCGCCAAAGCTTGCCGGGATCGTGCACATAGTCCTCCACAATGCCTGTGGAATAGTTTTCGTCCACCATCGCGTCCACCTGCTCATCCGTAATGGGCAGGGACTTTTGCTTAACAATGCCCTTGAGCGTGTAGCTTAGCTGAATTTTCTGAGTATTTTCAAGGTTGTTGTAATCTGCGGAAATGGCCGTTGCGTTAAGTCCCCATTTGCTTATTGTAAGGTTGCCGAAAAAGCTCATAGGCCCGCGCAGGGGGAACAGCATGCCGGAAAGTATCATCTGAATTATAAGTATAAAGGGCATAACGGTCATCGCCGTTGTGGGCGATTTTACTATCGCCGATATTGCAAGGCCCAATACGTCCGCCGCATAGATGCAGAGGAAATACGTTATGAAGTATTCAAGCCATACCCCGCCGAAAAGCGGAGCGCAGCCAGGATAGGTCAAAAACGCGCTGCTGATGCCGAGCAATATAGCCGCCTGCAGCAGGCATATGCCCGCCTGAAATATAAGATGGGAAGCGATATAGCTTGATATATGCAGCCCGGCGCGGTGTTCGCGCTTTATTATGGCGCGCTCCTTGCATATGTTCTGTATCGAATTGAATATGCCGACCCAAATGCAGGCCGATATCAGCGCAAACCCGCCGGAGAACGTATCCATCGTGTATACGAACATGCCGCTGCCAAGCACTATTGATACAAGTGCGGAAATGACCGCGCCGAATATAAGCACCTTCCAGCCGCGCTCGTTTATGAACAAGCGCCAATGCTTGCCAAGATATATGCCTATCTGCGTTATGCGGGACACCTGAGTATTGCTCATATGGACTCTCCTATATACTTTTCATATTTTTCAATATAGAAATCGGATAAACCGTCGCCGTTTTCATCGGGGCGGTTTATGCGCTTAACAATGCCCTCCATCGAATCGGTATCGAAGAACTTCTTCGCCGCGTCAATGGAGCCATAGAAGGCCAGATGCCCGCTGTTCGTCTTTGCGCTTTTGGCAAGCACTATCACCTTATCGAACAGATGGGCAACGCGGTCCGGCGCATGGGTTATGACCATTACTATTTTGCCTTCGTCCGCTATAACGCGCAGGTTTTCCATAAGTCCCGCCGCCATTATGCCGTCAAGGCCGGAATCGGGCTCGTCCAGGAAGAAAAGGCTTGGGTCCGCAATGAACTCCACCGCTATGTTCAGCCGCTTCTTCTGCCCGCCGCTCAGCTTTTTAACGAGCGAATCGCGCTCCCGCTGAAGGCCCAGCATTTCAAGCACCTGATCTATGCGCGCCTGGCGGGCATCGTTTGCGGTATCGGCAGGCATTTTCATCTGCGCCGCGTTGTCAAGGGTATGATACACGGTGTCATCATCGCGCAGAAGATCCTGCTGCGGCACGAAGCCTATTTCATACTTCATCTGCGCGTATTCCTTATATATATCGCGCCCGTCATGAACTATTTTGCCGCGGGCCTTTTCGTAGCCCATCACGGCGTTGAAGAAGGTCGTTTTGCCCGCGCCCGAGCCGCCAAGCACAAGCACCATGTCCCCGGGGTCAATGCTGAGATCTATATTTTCAAGCAGTATGCGTTTTTTGAAAAGGTTGCGCACGCTGCGCTCCTCAATATGTATGGCAAGTTGGTTTTTCTGCACGGCGGGTGCGTTATAAAGCAGCCTGTCGCCAAGGAATATGAACAGCGTGTTGACTATGCGCACAACATCCATTGCATGAAGCGGTCGCGGCTGGGCGATGCGTTCGCCGTTAACGAACACGCCGTTTGTGCTGCCGTGGTCAACTATTGACCATCCGCGCACGCCGTGAATGAACGTTGCATGCTTTTTTGATACCGCAGGATCGGCTATCTTTATGCCCTCCTGGGCAACGGTGGTGCGGCCTATGTTTATGTTGCCGGTATCCTCGCGCAGCTCGACCGATTGCCACTCGGCATCCTGCCAGGATGTTGAAAATATCATTACGACGGCCTCGTGATGCGGGCGGTCCAAATTTTTGCGGTCTATGCGCAGTATGTCCCCGTCGTTGAGTATACAGCTGCTGCTTTCGCCGTCTTTTCCGTAGAGAATTCCGTTTATATGCGTGCCGTTCAGGCTGCCCGTATCGCTGTAGCAATAGCCCGTGTCAAGCTTAGTTATCCTTCCGTGGCGCTTTGATACTATGCCGCTGTTCAGCGGCAGGTCTACGTCTATGCCCGTGCCCGCGCGGCCGAGCGTGATGCCCTGACCTATATCCACCGTGCGCATCGTGCGCCCGGCGTCGCATACAAACAGGCGCGCCGGTTTGGCTTCACCGGCGGCGTAAAGCATGGTTGCGCTCATTGCGTTATATCCCCTTCCCCATCGTCTATCCATATTGTTATTGCCGTGCGGTTGTCGCGCTCGCTGTGCTGATCGTTACGGCTTATAAGTTCCAGCATGTTCTCCATCCATATTTGGGCATTGTCGGATTCTTCAAGGCAAATCTGTATCTGCTCTTCCGTAATGTATTCCCAAAAGCCGTCCGTGCAGAGCAATATCTGCATGTTCCCGCGCAGCGCCACGGGCTGCTCCGTTTCCGTCTGCGGCTTTTCCCACGGCGTGCCCAGCACGCGCAGCAGCCTGCTGCGGTCCTCGTGAAAACGAATGTCCCGCTCCTCCACCTGCCCTATGGCGGAAAGCATCTGGGTAACGCTGTGGTCAAGCGTGCGCCGCTTTAATACACCGTTTTCGGCGTAATATGTGCGCGAATCCCCAACGTGCCCCCAATACATGCTTTGCTTATCCAGCATAACAACGTTCAGCGTGGTTTTCATCTGCGTTTCGTTATGCTCCGCCTTTTGCCGCGCCAATACCGCCTGCTGCGCCCGAAGGAAGGCCTGCTCCGCGGCGGCGCTGGAAAAAACGGCCTGCGCCTGCGCATATTCTGCCACGGCGTTGCATGCAAGCTCCGCCGCGACTTCGCCGCGGTCAAGCCCGCCAAGCCCATCCGCCAGCGCGAAGCAAAGCCCAGCCGGGCATTTGCTCACAGCGTAGCGGTCCTCGTTGCAGGGCCGGTCGCCTATTTCCGTATGCACAAAGTAGTTTATTTTCACAAAGGAATCTCCCTTATAATATCCTTGAATAAATATTCATTGACCGAATCACATATTTGCAGCGTGCGCTTCTCCTTAACCAAACGCAGCTTATTCAACAATAATTATAATACGAACAGAGTCAAATTTTGTCAAGGAACAGAAGAGACGGATGCGCTGTTATATAACAAAAAAACCTCCGCACCATATCGGTTCGGAGGGTTTTTGGTGGAGCGACTTGAGTTAAATCCGAACCGAATGCCGCTTCTATTTCCGCAAGGGTGATCGGTTCCGTTCCATCCTGAAAGTTATAGGTGAATACAATTTTGTCATCAAACACGTAGATGGAGTTGATGAACGTATCGATGATTTGCTTCTGGTACTGCGGGTCGTCTGCGCTGCCATACTTGAAGCGGTTTATCCAGCTGACTATCTGCTCCTTTGTGTAGCGCGGCCTTGCCATCTGCGCCTGCAATATGGACAGCTTCAACTCTTCCCGCTGCATTTCCAGCTCCTCCAGCCGCTCCTTTGTGGAGCGCGTCAGGATGCCCTGCTGGATGGCGTTGAGAAGATTGCTGATGGCGTGTCCACTTCACGGATCTGCTGCTCATACAGCGGCACGTTCACATTGTCCCTGTCCTGCAAGTCCATCAGCATGGATACGATGGCTTCTATCGCTTTGTCGTCCATGACCATTTTCATGGTTTCACTGACCACCAAATCTTCGATCCATTCCTTCCTGACGGGCTTCTTGTGGCACTCCGTGCGCTTCTTTTTGACGGAAACGCACTTGTAGTAGTGATGTACCTTCCCCGTGCGGCTTGTGCCGCTCTCGCCGCAGAGATACGCGCCGCAGTAGCCGCAGAACAGCTTGGTGGTCAGCAGATAATCGTCCTCGGCCTTGTGACGTGCCGGGGCCTTTTTGTTCTTCGCCAGCTTCTCCTGCACCCGGTCAAAGAGCTCTTTCGGAACGATGGCGGGTATGCCGTCAGGGATTACCATATCACGGTAACTGAACTCGCCCATATAGCGGCGGTTGTTCAGCATGTGCTGTATGGAATTGAAGGTCAGCTCGCCTCCTCGCTGGTTGGTAACACCTTTTGCGTTGAGCGCATCCCGCACTTCCTTCATAGTCGCGCCGCCGTCATACCGCTTGAAAGCCTCCAAAACAAATGGCGCGGTCAGCGGGTCGATCTGGAAGTGCTGTTCCGCGTCGATCACATAGCCAATGGGCATCATGCCGCCGTTGAACTTGCACTTAAGGGCGTTATCCGTCATGCCGCGAACAACTTTCTCGGAGAGGTCAGCGGAGTAATATTCGGCGTAGCCCTCCAGCATGGATTCAAGGATGATGCCCTCCGGCCCGTCGGAGATATTCTCCTTGACGGATACGACCTTCACGCCGTTCTTTTTCAAAATCCGTTTATAGTGTGCGCTGTCATAGCGGTCACGGGAGAAACGGTCGAGCTTCCATACAAGGACAATCTCAAACAGCTCTTTTGCGCTGTCCTTGATCATGCGCTGGAACTCCGGTCGATCTGCCGTTTTTGCAGATAATGCCCGGTCAATATACGTTCCAACGATGGTCATATTGTTGCGTTCAGCATATTCCCGGCACTCGCGGAGCTGACCTTCAATGGATTCTTCGCGCTGGCTGTCTGAAGAATAGCGGGCGTAGATGACAGCGTTCATTCTTCATCACCCTCGTTGCCTTCGCCGCTTTCTAACGCAAGCTCTGTCAGTTCACGCAGCTTGTTTTGCAGGATAGCTTTATCAGGCAGATGCAATGTGTAATCTGCGACCATTGTCGGAGACATGGACCTGCTGAGCGCATATTCGACTACGGTATCATCCTTGCCGGTACAGAGGACTAAGCCAACGCTCGGATTTTCATTTGGCTTCTTTACATCACGGTCAAGTGCTTCCAAATAAAAATTGAGCTGTCCCAGGTGCTCAGGACGGAAAGTATCAATTTTCAATTCGATTGCAACAAGGCAGGACAATGCACGGTTATAGAACAGCAGATCAATGAAGAAATCCGTGTTGCCAACCTGAACGCGGTATTCTTCGCCAACAAAAGTGAAATCATGTCCAAACTCTAAAATGAAATCTTTCAGATGCGAGACAATCTGACGCCGCAAATCCTTTTCCTTGTACGGTTCCTCAAGGTCAAGAAATTCAAACACATAGGAATCGCGCAAAGCCGCAAGTCCGCCGTTCCCAGCAAGCAAATCCTTATGTTTTTTCGTGAGAGATCATCGTCCGCTCATACAGCATACTGCCGATCTGACGATCCAATTCGCGTTTCGTGTAACGATTTGCAATGCACAGGCGAAGGTAAAACTCACGCGCTTCATCGGTCTTGCAGCCAGTCATAATCAGCAGATTGCTTGTCCAAGGAATTTCTCTCACCAGTGGTGAGAGTTTTTCGTTGTCACAATAAGTCTCATAAAACTGCTTCATACGCCAGATGTTCTGCGCAGAAAATCCCCTTGTCCCCGGATAATGCGCTTGCAGAAATTCGGAAAAATCTGCAACCACGCTTTTTCCCCAGCCGCCATCTTTCACTCTACCGCTGACATAAGAGCCGATTTCCCAGTACATCTGAATAAGCTCTGCATTGACTGCTTTCATGGCGCGGCTGCGGGCGTTGTCGATGATATGGATAACCTCGTCAAAATGTTCTAAACTATGCGCTACTTCCCTGATCACTCTTTAGCCTCCCTCATCATTTGCTTCAACGTTTCCTTCAGCCGTGCGTTTGCTGATGACTTAGGGTCGAAACACATCTCTATGAACTGTTCCAATTCCGGCTCGTCCACGCTTTTGCGAACCGGTGCAGCGCCGTGCGGGTCATCGGTTCGGCCGAATATGTAATCCATGGAGACATCGAAGAAATCCGCGTATTTCAGCAAAACCGCAGCCGAAGGTTCAGTCTCGCCGGTTTCGTAGCGGCAAAGGCTGGACTGGGCAATGCCCAATGCTTTTGAAAGCCGCTGCTGCGAAAAAAAAGCCTGTTCCCGCAATGCGCGGATGCGTGCCGCAATCTGACTCAATATTATATTCCTCCGCTTTTTCTCTTCTTATAGGATAATCCAATATTGATAACATGTCAATGCTATAACTGCATAATAATGCTGAAACAGCAACAAAAAAGCTCCGTCGGAGCGCAGCCGGTTTTGCAAAAACCGTTCGGGGTCTCAGGGTTCTCCCTGACAGGCTTTTTCGCAAGTGTATAAACACTTGCATTGCTTGCCAATTGTGTTTTAACAAACTCACCCCCGCTTACCGGGGTTAAAACCTTGGCGGGCGGGGGTGTTATCGGGAGCTTAGATTAGGTTGTGCGACTTACCAGTAGCGGGGGTAATAGCCGCTGTTGCGCTGCTGCTCGGCGTACTTCCACCAGGGCAGCGTCTGGCTGGGATCGGTAAGCTTATCCCACAGTTCATCGGCAGCGCCGGCATTATGCAGCTGCACGGTAACGGTGTACAGCTTCACGGTGCCGTCGGTGAGGGTCACGGTGTATATAACGGGCTTAGTGAAGTCCACAGCCTCGCTTGAGGCAGGGGTCATCTCCGCTATGTTCACGCCCGTTATCACCGGCCTGAGCGCAGTAACGTCGGTCTTGTACGGCATGGTAACGACAATGTTTCCGCCGACATCTATCGTGCCTGGAATGCCGTCTATAACAAATCCGGTTATGCCGCCGCCCGTGGGCTGGGACGCAGTGCTCTCCCACTGGCAGGATATCGTTACATCGCAGGCAGGCATGGTGAACTTGCCGTTTTCTATGGTAACGGTCTTGCCATTCTCAATAGCTTCGGTATAGGTCAGCGATCCGACCTTCATCTGCATTCCGTCCGCCGCGCTTATGCTCATGGTCACCTCGTCGCCCTCATTTGCCCTTGTCCTGCTGGGCGTAAGCGTGCCGCCGACGTGTTCGGCTACGCTTATGGTATATTCACCATCGTCCTCGCCGGAGCTGAACGCGGGAATCTCTATCTTCATGGGCTTGCTCGCTACGCCGCTTGCGTTCTTCACAACGATGTAGATATCGCGCGCGCCCTTGGCAAGGTTGGTCAGCATCAGCGTGTTTTCACCTGCGGATATGCTCATGCCCCTGCCTTCGGTATCTATTGCGGGCTCGGCAGCGCCAGACTCAACCACCACATAGTAGCAGCTTCCGCCTTCGCTTGAGGTGAACTTGATATTCGCTTCCTTGTCGCTTATGCGCTCGGCAGAGCCGTTTGAAAGCTCAGGCGCGCCGGGTTCGCTATAAGCAAGCGTAATGGTGTAATTCCTGCTCTGCTCACCGTTATGCGCTATGAATATAACGCCCTGGTTCAGCGGCATGTAGCACGCAATGTCGCCATTCGACCAGTCGCCCGTGAATGCATTGACCTGCTCCACGGTCGTGCCTTCGTTTGCGGTTATGCGCATATACAGTCCGGATGTGCCCTGCGGTATTCCGTCCGCGGTGGCCTTGTCTATAACGCCGCTCAGGTCCACTGTCCATGCGTCGCCCGCAAGCGCACCGGACGCTATCACCGCGCCGCCCTTGCCGGAAAGGATGTCCACGGCCAGCATCTCCGCGCCGCGTACATCGGTCTGTTCAAACTCTGCCGTTATGGTAACGTCCGCAGCGGGCATGGTGAACTTGGCGCTGTTGGCGTCGCTGTCGTCCACGGTAACATCCACGGCATTGTTGTATTCGTCCGTCACTATCCAGCGCTTCAGCCTGTAATTCTCCTCCGGCTTGGCGGTCAATTTTACTACGCTGTCCGCAAGGGGATATACGCTGCTGCACTCTATCGTGCCGCCGGACGCGGGCTGCACAACGTTCAGGTTGTAACGCTGTATGTCGCCATTGTTAGTATCAAAGTAGGCATTTATCGTTAATTGATATATATTCTTTCCTTTGTACTTCCAACTGGTAACGGTGTATTCTCCATTATAGTCGTCATAATTCTGCACCATAGTTCCGGACGAAACAAGCCATATCTTTTCAAGGATATACTTATTCGCATCCTTAAGCTTAACTTCAAAGCCTATGGTATCCCCCTTAACAACGGTTATCTTGCTGTTCGGGTCCTGAAGCACACCGTTTTTCCATATGCTTATATCGGCCATGTAGGGCGCAGTAACGCTGCTTGATACATACGAGTTTTCGCCTTTCTTTACATAATACATCCAGGTTACTTCAATCGCCCTCTGGTTAAGCACAGCCTTAACGCTCACCGAGCCGTTCGGCACAACGAACGTGACAGATTCGTTGTAGCTTGCCGCGCTGGTTATAAGCGATTCGCCGCTGCTGTCGCGGGTTATTTCCCAATGGTCAAACTCGTAATAATCATCCAAGTCGCCAAGGGACACGGTAACGCTTTCGCCTTCAAACGCGCCGGTAACTCCCTTAGCGCCGTTCACGAGCACGTTCGCCTTGCCCGCAGGGTCAACCACCAGGTTGAGCGCCTGCGCAACGGGATTGGTATCCTCTTCAAACACGGCGGTGAGCGCAGCGGAATCGATGCCTACCCTAAGATTAAGGCTGCTGCTCAGCTTCTGTTCTTCGCTGAGATAGCTACTGCCCTGCGCTTCTTCCCATTTTACGAAGCGGTATCCGCTCTTCGCAGCGGCATTGATGCGCAGGTAAGCGCCTTCCCTGTAATATCCGTCCCCGCCGGTGGATTCGGGAGACATGGTCACGGAACCGTAAGTGGTGTTGTTGGGCTGCGCGGTGATCTGGCTGTAGCCTATGCGGCGAATGTTTATATCTATGGTAATATCGCTTTCAGGCATTACATAAGCCGCCCACACGCGGTATTCATCGCTCTTGTCGTTATACCCGCCATACTGCTTATCTATCAGTTCCTTAGTGATGCCAATCTCTTCGGCAGCGGGCTCAACGGTAATGCTGTCGTAGACATACTTCACTCTGCCGTTAATAACATTTCCACCAAGCCTGAAGTTTTCATCGAACCAGAATATCACACCGTCCCCGGGAATAACATAAGAGCGGCTGGCTGCTTTGGCAATTTCAGAATAATTGTCTATCGCATCATCTATGGTCGGGTACTTGCTTATGTCATAACCATAGAGGCCCTGCAGCGCATATATGTTTGTTCCGGTTACTCCTTTCCAATCATCGCTGATGGTGATATCTTTGCCGTCGCACATTATGCGATAGTTCACCTTATAGCCCATGACAACGTTTATTTCGAAGTCGCGTTCAAGAAGCTGAACATCTATCCTCGGCTGTCTGCGTGCTTCCGATTCGTTGTTCATCACATAATTACTGAAGAACCAGCTTACAAAGTGGGCGTCCGCATTGTCCGGCTTCCATTCAAGCGTGGCTATGCCCTTGCCGTTGGGGAAGGTTATCACGTCGCCTTCGCGGTATTCCTTGCCTTCGTAAACCACTGCATAGCCATGGCCCTTAACGGTGCCGTGCACGGGCTGATAATCAATGAAGATGCCCTTGACGGTCATGTCCTTCGTGCTGCTTCTGAGCGGCCTGATAGTCATTGTGTATTCGTCCACTTCAACCATCTCGTAGTCCTTACCGTTATACAGGCGCTTGCCCGTTGCGGTGGACGTGACCGTCCAGCCCTGGAACTCGTAACCGTCCTTCTTTTCGGCCTTTATGGTAACGGCGGGCAGGTACCAGCGCACGTCGGTCAGGTCGTCCTCGCTGGAAATGGTGCCCTTCTCGCTTTCGCTGTTATCCAGCGTTATGGTCGCGCCCTTGGCGTCCAGTCCGAACAGCGGCGTAAGGCGCAATCCATATGCACCGCTGCCTTCAAGCGTAAAGTCCAGCTTGGCCTCGCTTATATCGCTTTCGCTGAGGGAAGTATTGCGCGCAAGGAGCCTTGCCTGTTCCTCTTCGGTGAACTTCTCGCCGACCCATGAATCCGGATCGATGATGGAATTATTCATCTCCACCTGCCACCTTACGAACACATAGCCGTCATTCGGTATAGCTTCCACGCTCAGCTTATCCGTGCCGTAAGCAATGCCGTTGGCTTCGCCGCCTTCTACCAATTCACCGTTCTTCTTAATTTCGGCGTGGCCGTTTTCGGCATCGGTCACCACCACAAGGCGGCCGTCGCCCGCGAACTGCGGCTGTATCACGCAGTATTCCTTGGAAGGTTTGAACTTGAGCGGGTTGGCATAAACCTCGTCCGCGGTCAGCTCCACCGTGTCCATCTTCCAATTCTTGAACACGTATTCTATATTGGCGAATTTCTCCTCCGGCACGGCGGTTATGGTAACGTAGCCTTCCGCATCGGGCTCGAAGGGGATAACGTCGCCGCTGTAATACTTGTTGCCATTATAGAGCACGTATCCGCCGAGTCTGTCGCCTGACGGCTGGCAGAAGCCGACGATGTACACTTCCGCGCGGTAATCAAGGTTCAGCTTTATTGTGCCCTTCTTCACGTTGCCGTTCCTGTCGGTAAAGGTGAAGGGTATTCTGGATTCGCGCTGATAGCCGCTAAGGCTGTAATACACCTTACCGCCGTTCTCATGGCGAACGACCTCTTCCTTGCCGTTGCCCGCATCGGTACGCTTCATAACAAGGTCTGTCGGGGCAAGCACATCACTGCTGCCGTTGCTGAGGGTTATCAGCATATCCTGACCAAGTATGTCGCTTGTGCCGAAGCCGGAGAACGTTACGACTATCTCGTTATATGTATTATTGTCCCAATTTTCTATCGCGCCGGTGTACACCGTGCCGTCCTTGCCGGTTATGGTAAACGCGGGCAGGCGCTCGCCGGGCATCACGAACACGCCTTCGGTGGAGTTGGCAAAGTATGCGGTAACGGTAACATCCTTATCAACGCCCTTTGCCAGCAGCAGCTTGTTTTCGCCTTCTTCATACAGGGTATAAAGGCTCTTGTCAAGGTATTCACCGCTTGCGGTATCCGTCACTGTCCAGCCGACCAGCGTGCAGTTGGCGGCGGGGGTGGCGCTCAGCTCTATTATGCTTGTGCCGTTGGGCTTAAAGTTATCCAGCCCGTCGGTCGTTGCGGCGGCGGAACCCTTGGCGGTGTTCTCGCTCTTCACGGTCACCTTTATGCCGGGGGTGGTATCCGCCTCAAACTTCGCCTTTATGGTGAAGAACTTCTCCGGCACGGTGAAGGTGAGAGTCTCGCTCTTGGCCTGCTCTTCACTCAGTTCAACGCCTTCTATCTCCCAACCCGCGAAAGCATAGCCTTCGTTGGCGGCGGCGGTGATGGTGGCGGAATCTGTACCAAGGTACACCTTTTCGCCGTTATTATACTTAGTGCCGTCGAACTCTACCGCGCCGTTCTCGGCTTCTATCTTGGCAAGTCCATTGTACTCAAACTCGACTATGCCGTTCTTCAGCACGCTGCCGCTTTCGTCAACTATGCTGAAATGATACGTTGTCCAGCCCCAATCTTCATCGACAAACTGCAAGCGCATCATGCCTACTACAGATGTTCCTTTAGCGTTGTCCACCGTGCCGGGGAACACATACGACGCGCCCGGTGCAAGTATGTCAGGAATGTTGGCATACATCATGCCCATGAACTTCTTCAGCACGACCAGTTCGGCATTACCGTTGCCGGTAGGCTTATCGGTAAGCTTTATTGTAACGGTAAGCGGCTCGTTGGGGTTATTGTTCCAGCCCGTTACTTCCGTAACGCCTACCTTCTGGTCCTGAGGCCCGAGGTAGGTTATTATCAGCTTCTGCCCATGCTTTACGGGCATAATGGCATACTTCCTGCCGCTGGTCTGCAAGCCTACGACTTTGCCGCGGAATACAGCCATTACGGATATGTCCTTCGTGCCGAGCACGGTCAGCGTGGCCTTGCCGGGTACTTCGGGATCGTTATCTATTGTATAGTCTGTGCCTTCCTTGCCGCTTATGTGCCAAAGCAGGAAGTCCTCGTAGCCATCGGGGTTGCGCGCGGCGACCAGCTCCACCTTATCGCCCTTCTTCAGGCCGGTAAGGTTGCTTTCGCTCGTCAGCGTGCCGTATGTTGCCTCGTTTACGCTCAGCGTTACGTTGACCTTGTTTTCAACCTCAAACCTCGCCTTTATGGTGAAAAACTTTTCAGGCACGTTGAAGGTGATGGTTTCGCTCTTGGCCTGCTCTTCACTCAGTTCAACGCCTTCTATCTCCCAACCTGCGAAGGCATAGCCTTCGTTGGCAGCGGCGGTGATGGTGGCTTCGCCCGCAGGGAAGTCTATTATGCTGCCCGCGGCGTAGGTCGCATCGTTATAGGACACGGCGCCGTTTTCGGCCTCTATCAGCGCGCGGCGTGCGGGGGCGAAGCGTATAACGCCCTTCTTCACGTTGCCGTTGGCATCGGTCGCGGTAAACGGCAATTCGTACAGCGTTGCGGCTTCTTCCTCGGTAATTTCCTTCATATATACCACGTTGGGTCCGGCCATAGTATATGTACCTTCGCCAAAGTCAAACTTGACGCCGGGTGCCACCTGAAGCACGGAGCCATTGCTGTATGTGGTACCTATGCCCATGCTGCCTTCCACAGCGGCTGTGTTAAACGTGACCACGATTTCTTCATCCGTGTTGTTATTCCAGCCAATGATGGAATTGCTTGTTATCGGCGGATTCTGCCTGAATGCGAAGTCAGGCAGTCCCATTATGCCCTTTATAACATTCCAGTTGTATACTACAAAGTTCGGGTCGCTTGCCTTGACAAAGTGGCCTATTACCTTAAGCACCTTTTCGCCATTATAAAGCTTAATGGTGTTGGTTTCGCCTGCGGTATTATTCAGCGAAGTTTTAAGCCCGTAAACATTGCCGCGGTCGTTATCACTACTAAAGCTGCTGCCGTCTGCATATACAACCTCCCAGCCCATGAACATGCATCCTTCGGCGGGCTTGGCGGTTATATCAAGTAAGCCGCCCAAGCTTATTTGGGTTGAACCATCGGGCGTTACCGTGCCGCACTCAGGGTTATCGCTCACTATTATTATTTCTTTTGCTTCGTTAAACACAGGCACCAACTTCAGATTAATATGGAAGTTAGCTTTGCTATTGTTTGAGAAGCCTATGTTCAGCGGATTGCTCGCCGCGCTTTCGCCATCTGCAAGGACATAATTCATGTACTGCTTGCCCATAAGGCCGACGGCTTTCTTGTCGGTGTCTGCATTCAATATAGTCCATCCACCAAAGGCATAGCCCTCTTCCGGCGTGGCCTTAACGGTTGCAACTATGTTGCCGGTGCTGTCGTCCGGCCCATACACGCGGTTGTCCGCGTCCGGCGTTACGCCTACGAACTCCGCCGTGCCGTGCTCGCCCTGCGCAAGCTCCACGTAGAGCTGCTTGGTAAACTTGGCCGTGAAGCGGAGACTGTAATCTTTCATCCTCACGCCCAAATCCGCATCGTCAAGGCTGCCAAAGGGGCTGTAATGCTTAGCTAATTCGGCAGGCGCGTAGGTGCCGTCCTCCTGCTTGTATTCCACAGTCCAGCCGTTGAACTCGTATCCGTCATTTGCGGTCGCGGTCACAAAGGCCATGTCGTTCGTATAGAAGTAACCGTCAGTGTCGCCGCTCGCTTCCACCTTGCCGCCCGCGGCAGGGTCCGCCACCAGCTCAATGGTGAGTCCCTTGGAGAACTGCGGAGTTATGCGCAGATCGTACTTCGTAACCTGTGCGGACATCGTAGTCAGCTGGCGTCCGTCGCCGTTTACGGGAGTCCAGTAATCGAACCTTACATACGAGCCGCTTCCCGTCGGGTCGGTTACCCATTCGTTTTTGTCGGTGTTAAAGTATTCTATGCCCCATTTAGTGAACTTGTAGCCGGTTTCGGTGCTTTCAAGCTCCCACGTTACAGCGGCGGAATCCTTGGTAAGACCGGATACGGCATCCTTGCCTATGGCGATTACGGGTTCGGCGAAGCTCGCCTTACCGCCTTCCGCCTGCTGCAGGGTTATGCTGTAAGTCCGCTCAAATTCGGGATATACCTTAATGTTATATTCCTTGGTAACTATGGTAATGGTGCCGTCGGTATAACTTGCGCCCTCGCCAAGGGTATAATGGCGGCCTTCTTCGGCGGGCATGAACTTGCCTTCCGCCTTTTCGTAATCAACATGCCACCTGGCGAACTTGCTCTTTTCGCCGGGCACGTTGGTTAAGCTTACGCTTTCGCCCGCGGCAACGGTTTTGCTTTCAGCGGTTTCGTCGTCCGCAAACCTGGACACGCCTTCGGAAACTATGCCTTCGCCCGTGCTTACGGTAACAAGCTTGGCGAACTTGGCCTTGATAATGAAGAACTTGCTGTCCGCTTCAATGGTCAGTGGGTTATTGGAATATTCCTTGCCGCCTATTTCCCAGCCCGCGAAAGCATAGCCTTCGTCCGCCTTGGCCTGAAGGGTTATTTCGCCCGCGGCAACGTCTATGGTTTGGCCGTTGGTATATTCGGTATCGTTATATATAACGCTGCCGTGTTCGGCTTCTATGCCGGCCTTGCCGTCGCGCTCGAAGCGTATCACGCCGCGCTTTACAAAGCCGTTCTTATCGGTAATGGTAAAGGGTATTTCGTAATCGTCCGCATTAAGCTGGGTATAGTAATACCTGCTCCAGCTGAGCCATGAGCCTTTGTCTCCGGTCTCCCTGCCGCCGAAGGAAAGCGATGTTCCGTCGGGCGCATAGGAATCGCTGTTCAGCTTATAATACGCGGCAACGTACTGGGGCAGCGTGCCTACGTTATTGAACGTTACGACCACCTGTTCGTCCGTATCGTTAGACCAGCCGGTCACGGTGCCTTCCGTCGCCAGATCGACAAACGGGGTGAGCGTAAGCAGGTTATCCCTTATGTCAAAGCGGGGAGTTTTGCCCGCGACCACAAATTCGGGCGCGGCAAACACGGCCTGAATATCAAACGTGCTTTCCGGCACGGCAAAAGTTATGTCGTTGCCGTTGGCGGGATATTCGGCGCCGTTTATTATCCATTTGAGCAGCTTGTAGCCTTCTTCCGGCACGGCGGTCATGGTGGCCTCGCCATCGCTATCGGTGATAAAGTCTATTACGCTGCCGTTTTCATACTGCTTGCCAAGGTACTGCACAGCGCCGTGTTCGGCGGTGAGCCTGCCCCTGTTTTTAAGGTTCAGCCTTATAACGCCGGGCTTGGTATTGCCGTTGTTATCAAGCACGTTGAAATGTATTTCGTATACATCGGCAAAATCATTAATCGTGTATCGGCCAAACCCATATTCCAGCTTATTCTCATCCTTATAGGTATACTTCGGAGCATCATCCGTAAAATTTATTGCCAGCCCGGGCGCAGTTTTGCCAGTGTTACCGCTTTTGCCTATAGGCATGAATATAGAACATTCATTGGCGCTTTTAAGTACATCAGCCGCCGGAATATCATTAAACTCCACAACCACTTCGTTTGTGGTGTTGTCCCATCCGGTTATAGTGGGGTAATAGATAGTCTGAGTCTGGAATATTACATGCATTCTAATATTCCAGTAACTATCCTGCAACGCATAGTTTGGCGAAGTTTTGTCGTTAAACACGGCGGTTATTGTAGCGTCGTGCTTTATGCCCTTCTTATTGGTGTCAATAAGGTCGCGCACGGTGTTTCCGACAACGGTCTCGTCAGTACTCCAAGGATTCTTATCATATGGCCATGTCGTGGTTTTGGCCATGTTAAGGTCATGATAATGGTATACGTCAAGATCGTCAACTATGCCGCTTTCGCCGTTGGTATAGCGTATTGTCCAGCCCACGAACTGGTACTTTTCGCTGTCCTTCAGCCGGTAGCCTATTTCCACGTTGCCCGCGGTATAGCTGCCGACGTAGCCCTTTTCGGTTTTTTCGGTGAGCTGCTTGCCCGTGTTCGGGCCCAGCACAACCTCTCCCATTTCAGGGTCGCTCGATTCAATGGCCAGCTTGAGCGGTTTGCCAAAGTTAGGCGTTAACTCAAGGTAGGCTTTAGCGCTGCCTACTGAGCCCGGTGCGATCTCCAGCGGATTGGAACCAAACGTGTTTCCGCTTTTAAGAACGTAATGTGCATTAGGTGTGGTTTTAGGCACCCATGTTTTGCCGTTGTTCATAGTAAACCTGGCTGTCCAGTTAATGAACTCGTAGCCTTCCTTGGGCGTGGCCTTAATCGTTATGAACCCCGTTTTCGCCGTAAGGCCGGTAATCTTATTGCCGTCCTGCGTGGCGTCGTCCGGTATGGATACTATCTCCACGGTGCCGTTTTCCACGCCATCGGTATTTATTACGATGGTCTTGTTTCCCGCCGCCAGCACCTGCGCAGGCACAAGGCCCGCGCACATTATAAGTGCCAGCAGAAGGGACAACAGTTTTTTAGCTTTCATATGTTTTCCTCCGTGTATTTCAACTCTTCCGCATTGAATACATTATCAATCAAGTACATCGGTCCATTCGGCGCGGGAGCTGTTCCATGCCCTGCCCGTGCCGGTGCTGCCCCAGCCCGTGCCAAGATTGCCCCAACCGGAACTGCCACCCCGCTGGTTATATCCCTTAGAGGAATCCCAATATGAACCGTATCCGCCCGGCAGGCCGTGCGGGTCGTGGCTCACCTGGTGATCCTTAACGGAGTTGTTGCCTTCTTCAGCCATCTTGTCCCAAAGCTGATCCGCAACGCTGCGCTGATATACAACGCTTACCGTGTATTGCTTGGTCGTTTTACCGTTCACCACCGTGTATACAACTGGAACGGACAGGTTCACCATCTGGTAAGAGCCGGGCGTTACGCTCGCCCCAGCGCTGACGGTGACTATAGGCGCGACTGCCGTAACGTTTGTGCCGTAAGGCAGGGTTATGACGATTGTGCCCGCGCCGTGGTTTATAACGCCTTCCGCGCTCAGCACGTTGAAGCCGGTTATCATGGCATCCGAACTTACGGGCGTGCTGCCGCCGGCGGTTATCAGGCTGCCGTTTTTATTGAGCACCTTCACCTTATATGTGCGGCCTGCAAGCGCGTCTGTACCGGTGAGGGTATATTCAACAACGTTGGAGAAGTCCACCGCCGCGCCGGACGAGGGGGAGCATTTGCTGCCCGCCGTGAACGTGGCTTCCGCAGTAAGCAGGGTGGTAGTGAGCGCGCTGTCGTCCACGCCGGAAACGGTTATGGTGTTGTTGTCGTTATCTATAACGCCGCTGTACCATGTTCCGTCCGCCTGTACGCGGAATGTAAGCATTTCCGCCTGCGCGGCTATCATTACCTTTACGCGCACCTTATTGGTGGTCTTTTTGTCGCCGGACACAACGGTAAACTCCGCAAAATCTGAAAGATCCATTGTCTTTTTGCCGTCCAGCACCGGTGTTACCTCCGCGCCGTAGGACGCTTCGCCCTTTATGCGCAGCTTGGTCAGATCCACCGTGTTGTTTATTATCAGCACTATATCCGTGCCGTCCGCGGTGTTCGTTACCTTTCGTTCAACAATGTTGAGAGCGCGCCTGTTCGCGTCCTCAAGCGTTATGCCGTCCGCAGGTATATCCGCGCCCGTGGCGTCCACGTTGCCGTAGGTAACGGTGACATAATATGTCTTGGTGGTCTTTCCGTTGGATGCTTGCACCACAAACGGCTGCTCAGTACCCGCCACCAGCTTTACCGGCAGTTCGGGAACGATAAGCTTTGCACCCGCGGACAAAACCATTTCGGGCGTGATGCTGTCGAGCGGCATGCCATTCGGCACGGTAACGGCGATCGTGCTGCGCTCGCCTTCAGTTATTTCGCCATTCTGCCCATCTATTGCAAAGGAGAGGATGTTTGCCTCGGCAGAGAGGGTCTTTGCGAAGTTATAACGGTTGTAATACATATGGTATGCCTTGCCCGCGCCGCCGCGTTCAAGGAACCCGAGATACCATTCGAGCGCGTAGCAACCCTGTTCGGTAGCCATACTGTTGGGCTGCGTTTCGGATACAACGTGTTTGAAGCCGCCGGCCCAGGCGAACTTATCCACCCACTGGGTAACTATGTTGGTCTTTCCGTCGCCAAAGCGCGGGTCGGTATACGGGTCAACGCCGCATGCGCACAGCGCGCATATTACCTGGGACGTGGATTCGCTGTTGGCAAAGCCGCTGTATGTGAAAGTAAAGTCTGGATTCATGGCCTTGGCAATGCTCTCTATGCCTTCCTGTATAAGGCTCTTTACCTTATCGCCATACACGGGGTCGTCAACATAAGGCGCTATGGCATACATGTTCATTGCGCCCATGTCCACCTCTGTACCGGTTATAAGCTTGCCGCTGCCTGTTATCCTGCTGAGTATACTGTTCCTTGAATACCTTGAACCTTCAGGCACGGTGTAATTGCCCATGTCCAGCGCTATAAGCGCAAACGCATCGCCCATCATGCCGTATGTCTGCACGCGTTCAAGGTCGTCAAACAGGTTGTCTATCTGTTCTCCACTGCTGTTCACAAACGGTTCGCCGTTATTGTACTTAGCCAGATTAGAGCAATCGTAGCCGTTCGCGGTCAGGGCGATTATGTTGCGCTCGACTACCGTATCCATGGTGGAAGCGGTCACTTTCCAGTTCTTCGCCCATTCCGCCAGGTCTATATACTGCGTGGTGCTGCCCTGCTCGGGGTTGGCATAAATGCCAAGGTCCATCTGCTCCCAGCTGCTAAGGCTCGCCTTGGACTTATAGGAGGATATTATGCCGTTGAGCAGGTTCTGGAGCTTTTCCCTGTCAGGATTATCCTGCGGGGCGGAAACAGTAACTGTAACGCTGTATTTCTTTTCCGTACCGTCCTGCGCCTTTACGGTGTATGTAACGGGGCGGGAGAAATCCTGCGCCGCGCCAATTTCGGGCATTATGGTCGCAAATTCGGATATTGTAATATTCGGAGCGAACGTTGTATTCGAGCCCGCAGGCAGGGTCATGGTTATGGTGCCTTTGTCGTGATCTATCCTGCCGGCAACCGCGCCATACTTAAAGGATACCAGCTTACATTCGCCAGAACCCTTCTCCTTTTTGACCACAACGCTGTAATCTTTATATGTTTTGCCGTCCTGCGCCGTTACGCGGTAAACTATGGGCTTCGCTTCGGATTTTTCAAAATCTTCCTCTGCGGTCGCCTTTATGGTCGCGTCGTAGGATATGGTATATTCGGCCTTCAACGTGCTCCAATCCGTGTCAAACGGTATTGTTACGGTCACATTTGTGCCGCTTATTTCAACCTTTTCGTTTTCTATGCCTACGGAGTAGGCTTTAAGCTCGCATTCTGCGGAATTGCCGCGGGTTATGTTAAGCGCATAATCCTTCGTGTATTCGCCGCCGGCTATGTTAAGCACGATGCGCAGCGTCTTTACCGCGCTAAGGTCTGTTTTGCCTTCCGCATCCGCCGCCACTACTGCGCCGTTTTCATCAAGGAATTCATATCCGCTGCCGGAGCATTCCACAACGGGAGTCTGTTCCCAATCCCATGCTGTATCAAGGTTGAGCGATATAGAGCCTGCCGCTTCGTCTATAGTGGCGACCCTGTCGTTTACGGCAAAGTACCTGACGCTTACCGTGGGCTCGCCCGTGGTCAGCTTCAGGCGGTACATATTCTTTATGCTGCTGAATTCAACGCCTGTGGCCTGATCCCATGCAGTGCATTCAATGAACAGCGTTTGGCCGTTGGCCCATTTGCCATCCACTATTGCTTTCGCTCTGCCTATGAACTCTATTTCCAGCGTGCTTTCTGCGCTGCTAAGATCCGTCCCCGCTGGCAGGCTCAGCGTAAATTCGTTAGTGCCGGTCTTTACGGCTTCCGCGCCAAGCACGCGCAGCGATGCTATTTCGGGCTGCTTAATACGTTCACTGCAATAGTCCAGCCATTCTTGGGCCATGGTGGTAAGTACGTATTTGCACTGCTCGGGGCTAAGATCGGTATGCCTGTTCTTGGCTTCAAACATCTCTTCCATTTTTGTTTTGAAGTCAATCCCGGCATGCCGCCAATACATATACAGGCCGGAAGTGGCTATATCGTTATTCATTTTATAGATGGCTTCCTGCATATCAGGATAGTATCCGCCTGCTTCCGCCGTATTGGTGCTCTTCAGCTCGCTCAGGAGGGCCTGTGTGCGCACGTCCAGCTCAAGCATAAGGTCTATTACTTCGGAGTAATCGAACTTTTCATCCTTATAGCTGTGCTGTTCGGGAATTGCGACTATGTATATGGGGCATTCCCTGCCGTTTTGCGCACGCAGCATCACGCGCTGCGGGTAATAATAATTCGCGCGCGGCAGCTTTATCGTTTCATACACGCCCTCCGCCGCGCCTGCCTCTTTGCGATCAGCAGCAAGATGCGTCACGCTAAGCGTAAGATTATATTTTTCTATCGGTGCGCTTGGGTCAAGCCCGGGTATCTGCACCTTTTTTATAAGGCTGTTGTTGTCATCACCGGCGCTTTTCAGCATCATGTTGCCGACGCCGGGATATTCATCGCTGGTTATTGAACTGGTTTGAATATAGCTGCTCGTCGTCATCCAGCCGCTTTCGTTCGTAAGCGCGGGCCATTTGCTGATGTTTTCCGCCGCGCTCGCCATATGCGCGGGCAGCAGCTCAAACGCAAACACCAGCGCCAATATAAGCGCCAACAGCTTTGCATTAGTTCTTGTGCGTTTCATTTTCTCCTCCTGTTATTGTGATAAAAACGTATACCTCAACGTTGATCTACTTTTTTTCGTCAGTCGGACGCACGGTGAAGTTCTCCTCTTCACTGTCATGCACCACACTGAACGTCAGTTCCTTGCCGTCATCAATGTTAAGCATAAGCTGCATGGGCGACTCCATTGCTATCGCCTCGCTCTCCACCTTAAGCATATTGCCGTTGAACGTTATCGTTACCGGCACGGCGGATGGCTCCGCACCCTGCGGAAGCATGCTTTCGATTTCGTATCGGTATTCTTTCACTTCGCCGTTTTGGTCGGCCGTTTCCACGCGCCATGTGCGCCAGTATCCTTCGCTGCACATTATGGCCATGGTGCCCGGCTGCGAAATATCTCCGGTCATCTCTATGCGGCGCTCGATAAGCTGTTCCTCGGGCTGCGCAGCACTTTGCAGGGTTTGTTCGTCCTCCAGTATCTGCACAATGCCTTCTTCTCCCCTCCCGCATCCGGTAAGCATAAGCATGAATGCCAATATAATAGGTAAAAGCTTTCTCATATGCATCACTCCGTCCGTATGGCTGCGTTCGGGCTTATGCGCATCGCGCGGCGGGCAGGGAGTATGGCCGCTATCAGCGCAACCACGCCGGAAAACGCAACGCCCGCCACGGCAAGCCACGCCGGGATTATGCTGCGCACCTGCATATTTTCAAACATTATGGGAAGCACTTTTTGCGCTATGTAGCTCAGCCCAAGGCCGAATATGCCGCCCAATATGCCCAGTATCAGCGCCTCTATCAAAAACATGCCAGAGATGCTGCCAAGCGAGGTGCCTATGACCTTCAGTATGCCTATCTCCTTCGTGCGCTCGGTTATGGACATCATCATCGTATTTGCTACGCATATCGCGCTCACGAGCATCGCCACCGCACCTATTGCGCCCAGCATGCCCTGTATCTGGCGAGACTGAGTGCGGACCGTTTCAAGCATATCGTTGAGCGAATATACCGACAAGCCGCTGTTCCGTATCAGCTTTGCTATCCTCTGCACGTCCTCAACGTTTTTCACCTTTATCCATACCAGCTCATATGTCGGACCGTTTTTCTTTTCCTCCGCAAGCCGCTTTTCATCCTTCCTTGCGCCAAGATAGTCCGCGTTTGCGTCTATCAATTCGTTCAACCGGTCAAAATCCATGAAGGCGGAAGTTGAATAGGTGTTGTTGAGCGTTGAGCATACTCCGGTAACGTTTAGCGTATAGAAGTTGCCCATGGGGAGGGCGCGGCCGTCGCCGTCCGCCCTCTGCTCGCCCGAAAGGTTTGAATAGTCAAACGTCAGCTTTATGTTAGCCGCCAACGGGTCTATCAGCGCGTTGCCGTCCGCATCGACCGCTGCCGTCCAATCGTTCTTAGCGTCCGAGAATGTCGCCGCCACATCATCCGTGAACATCACGTCCGGATGCAGCCTCGTCCCCTCCCCGGGGGCTTCGCCGCGTTCAGGCTCAAGCTGAAAGCTTGCCGCCGTGCTCACGTCTATTCCGTATATGCGCACCATGTTCACAAAGTTGCCGCACTTTATATATGCGCTCTTCTGCACAACCGGCGTCACGGCCTCGACCCCTTCTATATTCTTAAAGGCGTTCACGGCCTTTTCGTTAAGCAATGCCGTTTTATCCAGCAGCGTTTGATCGGCGGGCGTCACGTCTATCTTTGTAAGGCTGCCCAATTGCTCTATGCTTTCACGGTACGAAGCTTCATACCCAAGCCCTACCGATATCAGCACTATTATGCACATTACGCCTATCGTCATAGATAGCGCCGTAAGTACCGTCCTCGATTTTCGCCGCCACAGATTTATGCAGCCATAGCGGAATAAATCAAAGAACGTCATGCCTTTTTACCGCCGTTCATGTCGCTTATATCATCGTTGTAAGCATCCTTAAACTTCTTATTCTTGTTCTTGGATGATACTATCGCTATTATCACTATCGCTACAACCGCCAGCGCTATCAGCAGCCATGCCCACCAAGGCAGTCCGCCGCCCCTTACGTTGGTGGAGTCAACGTCCGCATCGCTGCCTATTATCACCGCGTCGCTTGAAGCGGGCTTAGCTTCCTCCACGTTCAGCGTCAGGGGAATTTCCTGCGTATACTGCTGCCCGTTCGCATCCTCATACTGCACAAGCAGCTTGCCCGTGAACTCGCCGAGTTTGGTGCAGTTCACCTGAAAATCCGCGCTCAGCGTACCGCCGGGCAGCAGATCGCCACCGTAGTAGCTTTCCGCCATGGATATGCCTTCAAGGGCGAGTATCCTTACGTTGAGCGCCTTGCCGCGGCCCATGTTCACCATGTTCAAATTTATTGACGTGGGGGAATCCTGAGTTGGCGTGCCGTATACTATGGGCGCGTCTATCGCTATATCCATGGGCTGGCTTATGGGTATCATTATTGTCTGCGCCGCTTTGCCGGCTATGGAATCGCTGTTTTCATATGTAAGGTTCACGCCTACGGTGGATGCGCCTACATCCGCATCCCTCTTTACGGAAACGTTAAATTCAACTTCAGCTGTTTCGCCCGGACTTATCGCCCTCACATACGCCGCATCGCTGCTGCCAACGGTAAGCGTAAGCCCGTTTGAATTGGCAAGCGATAGCGTTGCAACGTTTTTGAGCGATGTATCCTTCTTTGCGTTGTTTATAAGTGTCAGCCGTATCGTTGCGTCGTCGCCCGCCATAAGGCCGGATACCTCGGCGCCGTTCACAAACAGCTTATAGCCCGATACCATTACGGACATGGCGGTCTCTGCCTTCTCTATGGGCGCGACGTAGCCGTTGGTTATGTATACATATGTTGAAAACGCGCACTGCTGCGGTTCGCCGTTTTCATAATAGGTCGCAAGGAACTTAACGGGCTTATTGCCGTTGGTGGCATAATACGAAACGGTGAAGTTATATTCAACGTATGCCATCCCGCCGGATTCCCAGCGTTCAAAGTACCTGCCGTAGTTCACATTTTCCGCTATAAACGGGAATTCATCGAGTGAATTGGATATAACAGGGGATATTGTAACGTTTTTAAGCACGCCGCCCTTATTCACTATGGGTACGCGCAGCGTAACGTTCTGCTTGGGCTTCAATATGGGGGATTCGAACACGCCGGATTGATTGGCGGCCGCTATTTGCAGCGGACCGAAATTGGTCGTTATGCCCGATTCGCTGCCGTTGCCCATAAGCGTTACATACACGCAAAGGTTGAATGTTACGTCCTCTGTTATGGAGGTACCGTTCACATCGTCATACCTCCACACCGTCGCGCTTACTTCGAAGTTCACGGGATATACGCCTTTTTTGGCAAACTCGCTTATGCGGAAATCATAATATATCTCCGCAGTGGAGTTATATGACATATCGTCAAGGTGCCTTGTATAGCTTGCGTTTATAAGGTCGAACGGCCAGCTTGATACGGACGCATCTTTGGGTATTTTGGGCGATACGGTTATGTTCCTGAGCATATACCTTTCGCTCGGCAGATATTCCCTGTTTACTGCCACCGGCAGAACTATCGTTACAACGTCGCCCGGTTCACCCTTGGGGCTTTGCGCGCCAACGTCCATAAGCACCAGCGCGTTAGCGTTGCTGGGTATCACCACTATGTCCGTATTCGGCTTTTCGTCGGATGCGGGTATGGTAGGCACAGGAGTGCTTTCAGGCTCCTTAGTCTCCTCGGGTGCGGGCGTGCCTTCCGGCGCAGGGGTACTTTCCGCGCCCGGCGCAGGGGTTTCGCTGCCGTTTTCCGCCAATGCCGGCAGCGCGAATGCCAACGCCAGCGCCGCAACGAGCATAAGTGCCGTGATCTTCTTCAACTTTTTGCTCACTTGTTTTATTCCTCCGCTAATGTATTGCTTATCCTTCCGTCGCTGAAGGTTATTGTTCGGTCTGTATATTTTCTCATTCCCGGGTCGTGCGATACGAGTATGAACGTGGTGCCTCTTTCACGGAAAAGCCCTGTCAAAAGCTCCATCGTTTCCTCGCTCGTACCCGTGTCCAGATTGCCCGTAGGCTCGTCCGCCAGCACTATGGGCGGACGGGTTATAACGGCTCTTGCTATGCCCACCCTTTGCTGCTGACCGCCTGAAAGCTCACCCGGCTTATGGTGTATATGCTCCTTTAGTCCAACGCGCACGAGCATGGCCTCCGCAATCTCGTTCCTAAGCTTGAGCGGTGCGCCGCGTATGGCAAGCGGCAATGCAACGTTTTCAAGCGCCGTATACTGCGGCATGAGATTATAGCTTTGGAATACAAAGCCTATATCATCCCTTCTAAAACGTATCCTTGCCTTCTCGTTCATGCGTTCGATCCGCCTGCCTGCTATCTGCACCGTGCCGGCCGTAGGCAGTTCAAGTCCGGCAAGCATATTGAGCATTGTAGATTTACCGCTGCCGCTGCGCCCGGCTATGCATACGGACTCCCCTTTGTTCACGGTCATGTCCACTCCGTCAAGCGCTTTTACGGTGCTTTCGCCGATAAAATAATACTTTTTCAGACCATGCGTTGATATGATTACATTATTCATGCGAATCCTTCCAGTCCTGTGCCCCTTCCCACCAGCCGCCGTCAAGGTCAAGCCCAAGGTCGCAGGTATAGTTCCATTCTATCTTGTCGCCCGGTTTAAGGTAGTACGCGCCGCAGCCGTAGTTAGGATACCAGCCGTTAACGCAGTACATCCATCCGCTCCAGCGCCCGCCGTCGAACTCATAAAGGTTGTTTATGCCTTCCACATATGCTCCGCTACCGCTGCCGCCGGAGTATTCCATATGCAATCGGAACTTATCGCGCGCCATCTTCAACACGTCCAGCACCGTATTCCCATCCTCTATTTCAAATTCGGTCGTATCCAATATGCAGCCGGACGCCGGAACTATTCCCGCCCACTTTGCTTCGCGGTGCATGCCGTTTTTAACGGCCGTGTCACAGCGGATCTGAATAGTTACGGTGTTCTTCTTCGGCTCCGCCGTGGGTACGGGAGTGGGAGCGGGCGTTGCGCTCGGTTCGGGCGCGTTCGTGCCGTTTGCGCCCGGCTTTTGCGTTTCTATCGGCGGTATGAACGGCGTCGCTTCCGTGTTGGACGCATCCGTTGGCTTGGCGTTCTTTTCGGGCCGCTCCGTCGGCGCGTCGCCCTGCTCGTATAGCTCCCTCACACTGTCTGGCGTGGATGTGGGCTGAGCTGCCGCCTTAGTCGAGCCTTTGTTCGTCGTGCCGAAGCTGAAAGCGTCCGTTAAGAATGCGTACCACGGTCTTTCGGTGGCTTCGGGTTCGGCTTGAGAGGTGTTGCCGTTTTCTATGTAGTCAAGGTCAAGCCTTTCGCCGTTATTAAGCTCGGTTACTGTCGTTTTATTGCTGCCGCTGCACGACGTGAAGCAGAGTATAGCCGCGATGACAAGGGCTATAAGCGGCGTTATCCTTTTAAGCTTCATTCTCATTCCGCTCCTTTGTTTTCATTTCTTCCTGTTTCTTATACTCCTTCCTGCGGCGGCGGGTGGCTTCCCGCTTTTCGCGCATGGTTTTGCGCTGCGTGGGCGGTTTCAGTCCCGCCTTTTCAAGCACCCTCGGCCATGGGCCAAAACGACTTTTTATTAGCTGATAGCCTGTTATGTCAGCTTTTTCGGGCAGTCTGCCCAGCTCCTGCGCTTGCCGCCTAAGGTAGGCGAGCAGTTCTTCGTCGCTTGCCTTGCTGTGTTCCTTCGCAAACTTCTGCTCCAGTTCAAGACGAGTCTTTTCATGAGGATCCGTTCCGATTTGTGCCTGTGCCATTATGTTTTTCCCTCCTAAGCATAAAAAATTGCGGCAATTCCGGGGTTCTTCCCCTAAAATTGCCGCAACCGCATTTTTGCAAAGCACTGTTCATGCGCCGTTTTACCGCACGGGCGCACCAACTACAAACCTCGTAGGTCTTCTGACTCACGCTTATGGATTTTATCCTGCGTCTCCATCGCCTTCTCAGTTTCCCAATGACCGGCCTATGCCATGATGGAGCCTCGGCGCTTACAGCGGCGGTGCCGTTCGGGATTTCCACCCGATTCCCTTGTTCATCTCCGGTTTTCGTCCGGAGCCACGACGTTCCTCTATTTTTTTATTTACCACAGAATACTGTTTCTGTGGTATATCATCGGTGAAGCGCATTGTATCGCTTATTTTATTGATGAAATACATAGAAAAAACATGCAGAGAATACAACAAAAAATGCCATAACGGGCATATTGGCGTAGAGATATTCGCCTTAGCTGTAATTGTGACAAAAAAACGAATTATTTTCTTGATTTAGACCTATTCCGGATGCTATAATTACAAGGTACAAGGAATGTTTTACTTGTATTACCACGGAAACAGTATTCCGTGGTATTCTTATGTTATCAACTTCATCTTATCAAGCATACGTTCATATTGTCTGCTGCTCGCGGCAACGTAAATGCGCGTGGTCTCGATAGAACTATGGCCAAGAACATCGGCAAGATGCGGAAGGTTCTTTTCAACCGAGTAAAACGCGCGGGCAAAAAGGTGCCTCAGATTATGCGGAAACACCTTGCTCTGTTCCACATGCGCCGCATCGCATATTCTTTTCATATCGTGGAAAATATTTGCCCTGTCAAGCGGCCTGCCGCTTTTCGTGCGGAATATAACGCCGGAGTCTATATGCTGCCGCGCTGCGTATTCGGCAAGCTTTTTGCAAAGCTTATTCGGTATCAGCACCGTGCGACTTTTGCCCTTCAGGCGTATTTCGGTATGATGCTTTTCAATGGCATCGGTGGTTATGTAGCTCAACTCGCTTATCCTTATCCCCGTTGCGCAGATGGTCTGCATGACAAGGCTCAGCCTATCGTTCCCGCTTGCATCAGCTGCATTTACCAGACGTTTATATTCCGCCGCGCTCAATTCCCTGTTTTCCGCTATGAAGGCTTTGCGCTGCACCTTTAACAGATGCACTTTATATTCATCCGCGCCGATGAAAGCAAGGTAGCCGTTTATCGCCGCAAGCTTTGTATTCACCGTGCGGCTGCTGAAATTCTCCGCAAGCGTTTCGCGGTATTCAAGCAATGCGCGTTTGTTGAGCGGATTGCCGTTCAGATACTCCGCCAGCCGTTCAGCTTCATTTATATATTTAGTTACGGTTGCCTTTGCCTTTTCCGCCGCAAACAGATATTGTTTGTAATCGTTTATGCTTTTGCGTGTGACGCTCCGCTGCATGTGGGCCCCTTCCTCATCCCCGCAGCGCGATATTTCGTGCGGATGGTTTGCAGCCTTCCATGCATACGGCAGTAAATTTATATATGAAAAACACACCGCTCCCATGCAGGGGTCCGCGGGCGCTTCTCTGTGCCAGTTCGCGTGGCGAAGCCTGTTCCGTGCAGGTCTTCTGACTCAGGCCGTATATGTCTGCCGCGCCTTCCCAAATCGCTTCAGTGGCATTTTGCGGCCGACTCGTCCTTTACAGCGGCGCGTCCGTGCGGGGTTTTCACCCGGCTTCCCTCTTAGCCGCCCACCTTCGGGCGGAACATGGAACCTGTTTATTCTTTTCTTTGACATTATCACCCCATCCCCCGTTTGTCAATCTTTACCATGCGTTTTGGGCGTTGGTATTTTTTACCAATAGAAAAGTTGACGGGCTTGAACTGCACCTCGTTTTTATGTTCGTTCTATTGCGCAAATTATGGGGCGTATGGTCCGGGATGGGAGGGTGGAACGGTAAAGAAGATGCTTGGTATGGGAGAGGCAATAATAGGGTGAGTTTGGGGCGGGAGATCTGGGGAGAAGGAACCGCGGAAAAAAGAGAGCATAAATAAAAACATGAATAATGTGCGATAAGTTGCACAAACAAAAATCGACATGGTTTGCTTTATTTTGCCAGGATGAACTTGTAATCAACCTTAGCAAAGCACAACAAACCATGTCTACAATCTCGTCAACACCCTACCCAACAACATCTTCCATATAAACAACAAATCCGAACCCATTCCCTATCGGGATTAAGTTCGGATTTCTCAAGTATGGTGGAGCTTACCGGATTCGAACCGGTGATCTCTACACTGCCAGTGTAGCGCGATAGCCAACTTCGCTAAAGCCCCATATTTGCTGCGCTTTCCGTTGCGCAAGATGTATTATAGCGTATGCGGGCGGGTTTGTAAAGAGTTTTTTTGCGGATATGCAATTTTATTGCGGAAAACGGAAAAGGGGACGGCGCGAGGCCATCCCCTTTGCAGATAAACTTAGTTGAGCTTTGTGCCGCATTCCACGCAGAATTTTGCGCCGTCGGCCAGCTTTGCGCCGCAGTTGGGGCAGAAAGCGGACTTGGCGGCCGCTTCGGCGGGCTTTTTGCTGCCGCAGTTGGGGCAGAAGGCCATGTTCGCGCCGTTGGTCGCGCCGCAGGAGCACGTCCAGCCGCCCTCGGCGGGCTGGGGAGCGGGCTTCTTGCTGCCACAGCCGGGGCAGAAGGCCATATTGTCGCCGTTGGTGGCGCCGCAGGAGCATTTCCAGCCGCCCTGCTGAGTCTGCTGCTGTTGGGCCTGCTGCTGCTGAGCCTGCTGATACTGCATCTGCTGCTGGTTGGAGGCGGAGAACGCGCCCGCCATGTTGCCCGCGGCATTCATGCCAAGGCCAACGCCCATGAACGCCGCGCCCGCGCCCGCGGTGTTGCTGCCGGCGGCTTCCACGCCGCGCGCTATTGCGCCCTGAACGTAGCCCTCGCGCACGCTGGGATCGGAGAGCATTGCGCCCTGATTGCGCATATTGATGAGCTTCTGGCTTTCCTCGTCATAGGACAGGGAGCCGATACCTACGGACTGCACCTGCATGCCGCGGTTCTGGTTCCATTCCTCGTCCAGCACGTTGGCCATATACTTGGAAAGCTCGCGCGCCTTGCTGGTTACGAAGCTTATGCGCGTGCCGTCGGCGCTCATCTGGTTGATGGCGGCCTGAAGGGCCTCGAGGAACTCGTTAAGGTACTGCTCGTTTATGTCGTTTATGTCCACGCTCTCCGCGTTGCGGGGAATGGCCTCGGCATAGAATTTGAGCGGCTCCGTGACCTTTATGGAATAGGTGCCGTGCGCGCGCAGGAACAGCTCCGAATTATAGAAGCAGTCGAAATAGTTGATGGGGGTGCGCGTGCCGAACTTAATGCCCTTTATCTCCTGAAGATTGATGAAGAATACCTTTTGGCTGGAGGAAGGCGTTCCGCCGTACTTGATGCGGCTGAAGGTCTCCTTCAGAGAATCGCCGAACTGGCCGCCGAAAAGGCTCGGCATGGAAGAATTATCAACCTTAAAGTAGCCGGGCTCCGCAGTATAGTCCACTACCTTGCCGCCGTCAACCAGCATCATGAACTGGTTATCGTAAACATGGATTATGGAGCCGTTGGACACGGTATCCGCTGTGCCCTTGGTGTTCTGGTTGCGGCTGTCGCCCTTGCGCACCTTTACGCCGCGGGTGAAAACGGTGTTGTCTCCCATGGGAGCGGACTCGATAACCTCAAGCCAGCTATCCGCCAAACCGCCGCCGATCGCGCCGGTAACGGCCTTGATTATGCCCATAATTTTGTCCTCCTGATATTATTTTCTGTTTGCTTTATTATCCCCGCTGCACACCCCTTTGTCAAGCAAATGGCAGGTAATGCCGCGCAAATTTGTCAATTCGCGTCCTCAAGCGGCGTGCCGTAGGGCTTCCACGCGGGGTCGGGCGTTTGTCCGGATGCGAGCGGCGCGCCGGTGCCTATGGAAACCTCGGGCGGGTTGCCCTTATATTTATCGGTATAGAGCAGCTTGCTTTCGGCCAGCTTGCCGTCCACATACTTGTCCTGATACGCCTCGGCAACGTAATACTTATGCCCCTGCACGCGCTCAAGCTGATAGCCCGTGGGTATGGAAGCGTCGTTTGTGTATATTGCCTCGTCCTGGCGGGAACGTTCCTCTATTATCTCGTTCCTTGATTGATATGTTACGCCCTCGGGGAGCGGTTTGCCGTAAACGTAAACGGTTATGGTATGGCGGCTGGAGCTGCCCTCCACCTTTTCCACCCGCGCGAATATATACGCGGGCATATCCGTATTGTTCTTCCAAACGAAGTCTATGCCGCGGGTATCCACCGTTGCGTCAAGCCCTACGGGAACGTAGTCCGAAGGTATTGTATGCGCGCGGCGGTCAACAATTTCCATGTTGGCGCAAAGTAGCGCGTTGTAAAGCGTTGTAGATACCTGGCATATGCCGCCGCCGGCCTGAATGGTGTATTCCTTGCCGCCGCTTATGCCGTTTGCGCCCTTCCAGCCGAGCTCGTATGTGCGCGGGCCGACAACCGTATTGAAGCTCCATTCCTCGCCGGGCTGAACTGTGTTGCCGTTTATTATGTCCGCCGCCTTCTGTATATTGAACTTGCGGTTCTGCTTCACCTCGTCGTCCCTGCGGGCGGAAAATTTGGTGGTATAGCTGGCGATGAATGACGTTGCGGCTTTAAGGTCGTCTATATTGCCGCCGGGCAGCACGGCGTTTACCGTGGCCTCAACGGTGCATACAAACTCGCCCTGCCCAAGGGCCTTTTCTATCGCATCGGCCGTTGCTTCCTCATTAAGGGTAATGCCTTCTTCGCCGGCATGGTAAATAAAGCGCTCCTCCTGCGTCCAGTCCGTTACAGGCTCCGCGTATGCGGCGGTAGCTTCCGTGTTTATGCTTTGGCTCATGGCAGCAAGGGCGGATATTATCTTTCCCCTGTCCCATGTATACTTTGCATCGAACTCGCCCTCTCCCGCGCCGGTTATAACAACGGTGTTGTCGTCCTCCCCGCGGCCGAAGTTAAGCCCGTCCGCCAAGGCTTCCGCAATGTCGTACCCCATGCCCATCGCGTCGGAATCGAGCGTCCAGCTGTTTTCACCGCTGCTTATGGTGACGGCAACGGTTTTCAGCTTCTTTTCGGCTGCGTTCTTAACAAGGCCTGTCGCCTCCTCCGGCGTCATGCCGCTCACGTCCACGCCTATCAGCTTAACGCCCGCCTTGAACCGCTTGCCGGTCTGCATCAGCTTATCCATGTCCGCAACGGCGTCCGCGCCGCCGCTGTTTGCTATGGACACTATTATTATTACGCATATAAGCGCCGCTGCTGCCAGGGCGATCCATTTGAGCGCGCCGCTGCCGGACTTTTTCCTTTTGCGCTTCTTATGCTGCACTTGATTCGCCGCGTGCCGGGTATTCGCCTTGGCTGCGGTGCTGTGCGTTGCTGCGCCGTGCTGTGCGCTGCCCCTTGCGGAGGAACGGCTTGCCGTGCTGCGGGTCGCGGTGCTGCGGGTCGCGGTGCTGCGG
>ERZ772893.43-NODE-43-length-181593-cov-6.458345_pt1 | contig 181593 bp, 180 predicted proteins | sample MGYA00511482_ERZ772893 | MGnify/ENA primary metagenome ERZ772893 (study PRJEB29015, sample SAMEA2737687) | human gut metagenome | biome: human gut; feature: human-associated habitat; material: faeces | place: China | collected 2012 ... | reverse complement strand
TCGGCGCGTTGGCCGGAGGCGGTAAGGGCGCCGCGATCGGTACGCTGGTCGGCGCGGGAGTCGGCGCGGGAGTCGGCGCGTTGATCGGTAAGCGGATGGACAAGCAGAAAGCCGAGCTCGAAAAAATCGAGGGCGCGAAGGTCGAAACCGTGACCGACGAAAACAACGTGCCCGCCATCAAGGTGACATTCGACGACAAGATCCTGTTTGCCACCGGAAAGAGCGAACTGGGCGACGCTTCGCGTTCGGCGCTGAAGAAATTCGCTTCTTCGCTGGCCCAATCTCCCGAGACGGACGTGGCGATCTACGGTCATACGGACAATACGGGCAGCCGCGAGATCAATCAGAAATTGTCCGAGGAACGTGCGCAGGCCGTATCTAACTATTTGATAGGTCAGAAGATCGATCCGAATCGGATTACTACGCGCGGGCTGGCTTACGATGCGCCGATCGCCGACAACTCGACCGAGGAAGGGCGTGCGCAGAACCGCCGCGTGGAGATCCTGATTACGGCCAACGATAACATGATCCAGCAGGCTCAGCAGGAAGCTGCGAAGTAGTTCTGCCGGAAACGTTCGATTTAAAATCCACTCCGAAACGGGTGGATTTTTTTGCGACGGTTTCTCTCCGGTTTTCTTTTCCGTTGCATTTTTCCGGACCTGACTATGAAAAACCGGACGAATCGGCCGTAACTTTTTATCTTTGTACGAAAAACGGGAATTTATGGTCAGTTATCTTCAGGTGGAGGGACTCGTCAAATCGTTCGGCGACCGGGTGCTTTTCGAAAATTTGTCGCTGGGAGTCGGCGAAGGGCAGCGTATCGGACTGATTGCGAAGAACGGGACGGGCAAAACGACTCTGCTCAACATCATTGCCGGGCGCGAGGATTACGAGGCGGGGCGGATCACGTTCCGCCGGGATCTGAAAGTAGCTTATCTGGAACAAAATCCCGCGTTTCCCGAAGGAACGACCGTGCTGGACGCCTGTTTCCTGGCCGATTCGCCCGCGTTGCGCGCCGTTGCCGCCTACGAACAGGCGGTGGCGTCGGCAGACGAAGACGTTTTGCACCGGGCGATGGCCGAAATGGACGCGCAGGATGCCTGGAACTACGAATCGCGGGTCAAGCAGATCCTCACGCAGTTGAAAATTAAGGATTTTGATCAGCCGACCGGACAGTTGTCCGGCGGTCAGGTCAAGCGGGTCGCTCTGGCCAATGCGCTGATCGCCGAACCCGACCTGCTGATCCTCGACGAACCGACGAACCACCTCGACCTTGAGATGACCGAATGGCTCGAAGAATATCTGGCTCATACCCGGCTGAGCCTGCTGATGGTGACCCACGACCGTTATTTCCTCGACCGGGTCTGCTCGGACATCGTTGAGATCGACGACCGGCAGGCGTACGTGTATCACGGCAATTACAGCCTTTATCTCGAAAAGCGACAGCAGCGGCTCGATGCGGCCGATGCGCAGCGCGAGCGCGATAACAATCTGTACCGTACCGAGTTGGAGTGGATCCGCCGGCAGCCGCAAGCGCGCGGGACGAAAGCGCGTTCGCGGGTCGAGTCGTTCGGCGAACTCGAGGAACGGCTGCGCAAGCGCCGCGAGAGCGGAGACGTGCGGCTGGACGTCAAAGCGGCTTACATCGGGAAGAAGATCTTCGAGGTGCGGGGGCTTTCCAAACGTTTCGGCGACAAGGTGATTCTCGACGGATTCGACTACCGTTTCGCCCGTTACGAAAAAATGGGTATCGTCGGCGACAACGGCACCGGAAAATCGACCTTTATCAAGATGCTGATGGGGCTGGTGCAGCCGGATGCCGGGACGATCGATATCGGCGAGACGGTCCGTTTCGGCTACTATTCGCAGGACGGGCTGTCGTTCGACGAGGGCGCGAAGGTGATCGACGTGGTGACCGAAATCGCTGAACATATCGAGCTGGGCGAAGGGCGCCGGTTGAGCGCGTCGCAATTTTTGCAGTATTTCCTGTTCACGCCGCAGACGCAGTACGATTATGTCGAAAAACTCAGCGGCGGCGAACGGCGACGGCTGTACCTCTGCACGGTGCTGATGCGCAATCCGAATTTTCTGGTACTCGACGAGCCGACCAACGACCTGGATATTATGACGTTGCAAGTGCTCGAAGAGTTCTTGCAGGGTTACGGCGGTTGTTTGATCGTAATTTCGCACGACCGTTATTTCATGGACAAAGTAGCCGATCACCTGCTGGTTTTCCAGGGCGGCGGGCAGATCAAGGATTTTCCGGGGAATTACAGCGATTACCTCGAGTGGAAACGGCTGAAAGAGTCCGGAGAACGGGCGGTCGGATCGCGGGAGAACAAGAAGATACAGGAAAAGCAAATGCCGAAACAGTCGTCCGCGCCGTCCGGCAAACGCAAGCGGACGTATCAGGAAAACCGAGAGATGGAACGGCTCGAACAGGAGATTCCGCAGTTGGAGCAGGAAAAGGCCGAGCTGGAGCGACTGCTCGGCAGCGGTAGCCTATCTGTCGGGGAGCTTACCGCCAAATCGGTGCGGATCGGCGAGGTGATCGCCCTGATCGACGAAAAAAGTATGCGGTGGCTCGAATTGAGCGAGATCGCGGGGTAGAGAAGGCGTAAACGGATGGCCGCTTTGTTTCTGGAAATCGCACCGTAAGCCGCGGTCGTGCGGATTATCTGGAAAAATCGTAGCGGCCGATCGCTTTCTTATAGGCCGAAATGGCGACCTTTTCGTTGAAATGGGCCGTTACGGCATTCGTATAAGCTTGTAACCACGAAAGTTGCGCGGATATGACGTCGAGGATGGTCAGTACCCCCTCGTTGTAGCTGAACGTGTTCAGCGACAGGTTCTCGCGTGCGACGTCGAGGTTTGAGCGGGCGGTCGCGATCTGCAAATTCGCTTCGGTGATGTTTGTCCATGCGTTCGAGATCGCTACCGAAAGGTTGTCCGCGACGGCGGCCTGCGCATACTGCGACGAGCGGAGCGTCGCTTCGGCCGCATGGACCGTGTGACGCCGTTCGTTCCAGTGGAAAATCGGGATGTTCAGCCGCAGGAATGCCAGCCCGTCGATCCGGGTCTGTCCGTGATAGTTCGGCGACGGGGTGTTCCAAATGCCCTGCACGCCGGCCGAGAGCTGCGGGTTGAACCGCGAAGCCGCCAGTCTGACGTTGTACCGCTGTAGGTCGATTTGTTTGCCGGCGATCAGGTAGGACGGGTGCGACGGGACGGCCTCTTCCGGGGCTATCTCCTGCAACGGCGGAACGGATTGCGTGATCGAGTCGGCCGCATGGCGGGGCGCGTCGGGTTTTTCTCCCATCAGGATGTTGAAATTGTGCAGCGAAATACGGTAGGCGTTTTCGGTCTGTATACGGCTGAATTCAGCTTCCTGCAATCGGGTCTGAATCATCAGCAGGTCGTTGCGGGCTACGTAGCCGTCGTCGAAACGCGTCTGCACTACGTTGAACATTTCGCGGACGATCGCTTCGTAGCGGGTCGTGATGTCCAGCAGCGCTTTGTTCGAAGCCAAATTCCAGTAGTTGTATTCGGCCAGGTAGGCGACGTCCAGCTCCGATTGCTGTTCCTGCAACCGGAACAGGTCTTGATTCGCCTGAGCCTGTCGGTAACTATCGCGGACGCTTCCTCCGACGTAAATTTGCTGTACCAGAGCCGGCTGCAACGAAAACGAATAGGGTTTCAACAGCCGGTCGCTCTGAAAACGTTTTCGGAAGTTGATCGAAAAGTCGCCGTCGGCGCTGAGTTGAGGCAGGAAACCGGTGTAGCTGCCCCGGACGGCGGCCTCTGCGGCGCGGGTTTGCTCGGCGGCCTGTTTCAGCGTGTAGCTGTATTGCAGGACGCGGAGTCGGTAGTCGTCGAGCGAGAGTGTGTCCTGGGCGGCGGCGGAGCCGGATACGGCTACGGTCAGTAATAGGTATATGAATTTCGTACGCATTGCGGGGTTTGTTTTAAGGGTTTGCAGGCGCCGGTTTACGGATTCCGAAGAACAGGCAGTAAGCGACGGGCAGTACCAGAATGGTCAGCAGTGAAGCGACCAGCAGTCCGCCCATGATCGTGGCGGCCATGCCGCCGAACATCGAGTCGAACAGCAGCGGCAGCATACCGAGGATCGTGGTGCCGGAGGCCATCATGACCGGGACGATTCTCGATCGGGTCGCCGACAGAACGGCGTCGTAGGGACTTTTGCCGACTGCCGTTTCGGCGCCGATCTGGTCGACCAGTACGATGGCGTTCTTGATGTTCATGCCGACGAGTCCCAACAGGCCGAGCATCGCGAAAAAGTCGAACTGTTTGCCGGTAGCCAACAGGCCGACGACGACGCCGATGAAAATCATCGGCACCATCAGCACGATGACGACCGGTTTTTTGTAGGTACGGAACAGCAGCAGCAGCGTGATGAATATCAGTATGAACGTGAGCGGCATGTTGGCGGCCAGCGCGGCGTTCGACTCCTGTTGTCCCTGTTCTTCGCCGAAAATCTTCAGGTCGTAGCCTTCGGGCAGCGCGATCCGCGACCGCACTTGTTCGAACACCTTGCCGAAAGCCGCTTTCGTATTGGCTCCGCGTACCGGGTCGCACTGGGCCATCATCACCCGTTCGCGGTTGTAGCGCTTGATCGTGCCGTAACGGAATCCGAAATCAAAACGGTCGACGACCTGCTCGAGCGGATAGACATTGCCTTTTGGCGAGTAGATCGGCACCGATCGCAGGTTATTCAGGTTGAAATCGGCCCGGTCGTCGTCGACCAGCAGAATCGGCATGAACTGATCCTTATGACGGTACTCGCCGAGTTGGTAGCCCGAGGTGGCGATGGTCATCTGCTGGGCTGCCGCGAGTCGCGTGATGCCGAGCCGGGGCCCTTTTTCCTGCGAATAAACGGGTTCCCAGACCGGGATCGGGTTGCCCCAACTGCTGCGGATGTCGGTGACTTCCGGGATCTCGCGCATCAACCTTTCGGTCTGTTCGGTCAGCGCGGCGAGCGTGTCGATGTCGGGACCGATGAATCCGATTTCGATGGCCGCTTCGACCGCAGGCGACAGTTTGAACAGCGACGAGCGTACCAGCAGGTCGGGGAAATTGGCGCGGGCATAGGCGTTGAAACGCTCCTCCACCGCCGCCGTCGAGTCTTTCGCGGTCAATTCCACCAGCAGGTTGCCGAAATTGGGTTTCGGGCCGAACGAAGTGCTGGCCAGGTAGTACCGCGGAGGAGAACTGCCCATCGTCGCCGAGACGTTCTTAACGGACGGCTGCCGTAACAACCACTCTTCGAGCCGCATTATGTTCCGTTCCATATCCCGGATATTGTAGCCGTCGGGCAGGAAACAGTCGGCCCGAAAATAGGGCTTGTCGAGGTTCGGGAAAAAATTTTGCGGCATGGCTCCCATGACCAGCAGCGACCCGGCGAACAGCGCGACCATGATCCCCGCGACCCACCAGCGCCGGCGGATCAGCCGTTCGAGCAACCGGTCGAACAGGCGGTAGAATTTCCGATCGTAGGGGTCTCGCGGAGCCGCCTGCGTTTGTTCTTTCAGAATGTAGCTGCCGAATAGCGGGGTTTGGCTCAGCGCGAGCACCCAGCTCAGCAACAGCGAAATGGCTACGACGACGAACAGCGGTTTGACGATCTCGGCGACCGCCGACGGGGCCAGGTACAGCGGCAGGAACGAGCAGATCGCAATGAACGTGGCTCCGAGCAGGCCCCATTGCGGTCCGGTGGCTCCGTCGATCAGCGCCTGCCGTCGTCGCGCGCCGCGCAGGATCGCGTTTTGCGCGTTGTCGGTTACGACGATCGCGTTATCGACCAGCATTCCCATCGCGATGATGAATCCGGCCAGCGAAGTACGGTTCAGGCCGACGCCGAGAAACTGCATGATCAGCAGCGTGCCGCCGATGGCGAAGATCAGCGAACTGCCGATCAATATGCCGGCGCGCAGACCCATGATCAGCATGATCAGTACGATTACGATCGAAACCGATTCGATCAGGTTGACGATGAAGGTATTGTTGGCTTCCCGAGCGATCTGGTTTTCCGGATAGAGCGTCTGTAGCGTGATGCCGATCGGTATCTGCGGATTCAGCTCGGCCAGTTTCCGTTCGATCAGCGCGCCGGTTTTGACGACGTCTTTTTCCGGGTCGGTCGAAACGCCGATCCCGATGGCCCGCCGGCCGTTGACGCGCATCAGTGTGCCTGGCGGTTCGGCGTAGCCCGCTTCGATCCGGGCGATGTCGCCCAGGCGTACCTGAAGACCCTGGGTCGAGGTCAGAATCTGGTTGCGGATGTCGTCGAGGTTTTTATAAGTTCCCGTTTCGATGATCTTGATCTGCATCTGGCCGGCCATTTTTTCGCCGCTGCCGACCAGCGTGTTCTGCCCGCTGAGGATGCGGATTACTTCGTCGGGCGTGATGAACAGGTTGCCGAGGGCCGACATGCTGAGGTAGACGTTCACCACCCCGTTCTGTTCGCCGAACAGCGTGACTTTCTGCACGCCGGGCACCGTCACCAGTTCGGTCTTGATTCGCTGCGCCCAGTCGCGCATCTCTTCGTAGGTAAATCCTTCGTCGGCCGAGAGTCCGTAATAGATGCCGAAGACATCGCCGAAATCGTCGCTGACCGAGATGTTCGACGCCCCGTCGGGCAGCGCGGGCTGCACGTTCATGATTTTGCGGCGCAGTTCGTCCCACATCTGCGGCATCTCGCCGGCCGGCGTCGAGGGTTGCAGTTCGATCATGATTTTCGACATGCCGTACCACGACTCGGACGTGATCTTGTAGACGCGGCGCATCGACTGGATTTCGCGTTCGATCGGTTCGGTGATCAATTGTTCGACTTCTTCGGGCGTCGCTCCGGGATAGCGGGTGACGATCGCCGCGCTTTTAATGACGAATGGCGAGTCCTCCTTTTTGCCCAGTTGCGTGAAAGCGACAATGCCGCCGACGAGCAGTATGGCCAGGAAAAAAAAGATAACCTTGCGGTTGTCGAGCGAGTAGCGGGGTAGATTCATGGTCCGGTTATTTGATGATTTTTACCGTTTCGTTCGGATTGATCCGGTAGATGCCCGCCGTGACGACCGTGTCGCCGGGCAGCAATCCGCTCTCGACGGCGATCATGTCGCTGCCGATCGGCTCGCCGAGTTCGACCCGGTTCAGCCGGGTGCGGCGTTCACGGTCTATCGTCCAGACGTAGTTGCTGTCGTTGCGTTCGAATACGGCGGTCAGCGGTACGGCCGTCAGGCCGGGGCGGTCGGGATTGTTCACCCGCAGGTTGATCATGCACGACATGCCGGGAGCGATGTCGTATTTTTTCAGGTTCTCTCCCTCGAGCGTCAACGTGACGGAGATGCCGGTCGCCTGCGTCGAGGTCTGCACGTATTCTTTCAGCCGCGCGCCGAACGTGACGCCCGGGTAATTGTCGAATTTTACCGAGAACCGGATGCCGGGGATCTTCAATGTCTGCAATCCGCTCTCCGGCATCGTGAACATGACGCTCTCGGTGATCGGGTTTACCAGCCGCACGACCGGTTCGCCGGCCATCACCTGCTGGTAGTTGTCTACGTACTTCTTTTCGACGGCCCCTGCGAACGGCGCGCGCAGTCGGGTATCCGCGAGGGTCGTTTGAGAATTCTCGTAAGCGGATTTCGCACGGACGTAGGCGGCGTCGGCCATTTCGTAGTCCTGGCGGGAGATCGCCTGCTTCTCGAGCAGCCGTTTGTTTCGCTCCATTTGCGACCGGGCGGTCAGGTAGGTGGCTTTGTCGGCCTCCATTTGCAGCGAATACTCGCGCGGGTTGATCTCGGCGATTACATCCCCTTTTTTGACGCTCTGGCCGGTGATGACGTTCATCTTCAGGATTTGTCCCGAGATCCGGAAAGCCAGGTTCGAAATATCGTCGGCTACGGACATGCCGGCGAAGTCCTTGTCGACCGAGCCGAGCGGTTGGGTGGCGTATACTTTTACCGGGCGGATCTCTTGTTGCGCGGGTTGTGTCCCGGAATGGCCGCAGCTTTGCAGCGACACCAGGATGCCGGCGGTGAAAATGAGTTTGGCATTCATAAGCGATAGTCTGATATGGCTGACCTTCAGCTAAAATCATGCCATGCCGTCCGGCGGCGGACGGTTATGAAAAGAATGTCCGCGGTTTTCGGGCCGCGGACATTCCGGATCGACTTTCGAAAAAAATTATTCTTTGACGCGTCGTGACGTATAGGCGACGTAAATGAACGCCAAGGCGGCTGCAAGGAGGCCCAGCGGCCAGATGCGGTTGTTGCGGTCGCGCCGTTCGGTGACCGTTTCGAGCGGCGTCCGGCCGTCGTAATCCCGTTCGAAATTCGGGATGTCGCGGCAGTTCCATTTGCCGAGGATCGTCCCCTCTTTCAGCAGTACGAGTCCCGCCCGGGCGCGGATCAGCATTTTCAGCGTCGTGCCGTCCATGTTGTAAACCGGGATACGACTGTCGCCGAAAGTTATTTTCCCGTCTTCGGGTAACGCCGAGGCGGTGACGCATACGACCGGGTAGTTGTATTTCACGGCATAGCGCACGGTTTGTTCGATTTGCCGGCTGCATATCGAAGACAACGGCCGGTCGATCGGGTTCAGCGCGATCAGGAAAACTTCGCGGGTCGAAGCCAGCAGCGTCGGCGCATAATTCTCGTCGGCGTTGAAAACGGAAAAGTCCTGGATTTCGCTTCGCCGCTTGCGGTTGTTTTCTACGATCCGAGTGTCGACGTATTCCCAGCGCAGCGTGTCGTACCAGGTCGTATCGGCAAGGTCGAATTCGCGTTGCTGTCCGGTCGTGCGGTCTTTATAGATCAGCGTTGTCTGCGTATCGTTGCCGTAACCTTCCAACTGCGACGGAATGTTCACGCCGATGCGGAACGGCAAAAAGTCGATCGGAGGCAGGTGGCGCAGGCTGTACAGTCCGATCCCGGACGACAGTAGCCCGAAGAAAAAGATCATGCTCCATTCGACTGTCGAGGCATAACGGTTGTGCTGTCTGAAAGGCTGTTTCCAAGCCGTGCGCCACAGGACGACGGTAAACAGCAGCAGGATTACGTTTTTGAAAAAGGTCTGCCAGTTGGTCAGTTTGACGAAGTCGCCGAAACAGCCGCAGTCGGCCACCGGGTTCCACAGGGCGAGCACGAAAGTCAGCAGCGTGAAGAATCCGAGCAGGATCGTCAACAGTGTCGTGACGCTCTTTTCCCGGATACGGAACAGCAGGCAGAATCCCAGTAGCATTTCCGAGGCGGACAGCAGGATCGAAAAGGCGTATTCGGCTCCGGACAGCCAACCCATTCCGAAGGCGTTGAAATATTCTCCGAACTTGATGGCCGTGCCCCAAGGATCGACGGCTTTGACAAACCCCGAAAAAATAAATACTCCTGCAACGATCCATCGCAGCAGTCCGGTCAGGAAAGTATGTTTTTTCATGGCGTTTGTGATTGGTTAGTTGACAAATGTATGTTTTTTAACGGTGATATGCAATTTTATACCCTTTTTCCTAATTTTGCGGAAAGGGCAGGAATTGCCGGCCGGACTAAACGGAAGCGTATGGAAAACAGGGTGGATCGGATATTGAAAAGGGTCGTTCGCTTCTGCCGACGCGCAGTGGATCGTCGACGTGGTCGGTTCGCACCACAATGTGCAAAAAACCATTGAATTGGGCTTCGAAACGTTGTTCGAAGCCGATCTGATCGTCGACCTGTTCGAAGGATATTATCCGGCAGAAGAAGCGGGCGCCTGTTACCGCAATGGGGTGCGGACCGCTTCCGGAAAATCGTGGTTCGCACGCCTGTTTCCCGGGTGCGCCGGGGTCGGATAGCTTGCCCTTCTGCGTCCCGGTCTATTTCGTTGTGTGCCTGCGGCGGGAACTCAGCGCGCGGGTCAACTCGCCGCCCCACATCACCAGCGAAGTGGCTCCGATGATAGTCAGCCAGTCGCAGCCGGAGAGCGGGACCGTGCGGAAGACGTTTCCGCCCCAGGTTACGATGATGAATTGACCGGCCAAGATTAGCAGCAGCACGCCGAAAAACGGGGCGCAGCCCCCGACCGCTTTCCAGATCGGGGTGGTTGTGCCGAATCCCTTCGCGTTGAACATGTTCCAGAATTGCAGCATGACGAATACCGTGAAGAATGCGGAGAGCTCGTAGATCGTGATTGCCGATCCGAAGTAGTACAGTATGCCGAGCAGTACGGCGACGAAAAGCAGTCCGACGCCGACGATCGAGCGCATCATCGAGCGCGAAATGATGAAGTCGCTGTTTTTGCGCGGTTTTTCGCGCATCACGCTGCGGCTCGGCGGCAGCGAAGCGAGCGCCAGTGCCGCGAAAGTGTCCATGATCAGGTTGACCCACAGCATTTGCGTGACGGTCAGCGGCAATTCGCTGCCGAAAATCGAGCCGAACAGTACGATGATGATCGCCACGAAGTTGATCGTCAGTTGGAACAGTACGAACCGCTGGATGTTGCGGTACAGCGAGCGGCCCCACATCACGGCCGTGGCGATGCTGCTGAACGAGTCGTCGAGCAGCGTGATGTCGCTGGCTTCTTTGGCTACGGAGGTTCCGGTACCCATCGACAGTCCGACCTGCGCGAAATTCAGCGCCGGCGCGTCGTTCGTGCCATCGCCGGTGACGGCCACCACTTCCCCTTTTTGTTGCAGCAGTCTTACGAGCCGCTGTTTGTCCAGCGGTCGCGCGCGCGACATGATCTTCAACGACTGTACCCGTTCGAGCAGTTCCTCGTCGCTCAGCGCGGCGAATTCGGAGCCGGTGATGTGGTTGCGGTCGGTGTCTTCCGCCGTCCACAGGCCGATCTGTCGACCGATCTCTTTGGCCGTCGCCGGGGTGTCGCCGGTAACGATTTTCACGTGGATGCCTGCGGACAAGCACTCTGCCACAGCGGCCGGCACGTCGTCGCGTACCGGGTCGGAGATGGCGGCGATCCCGATGAAATGCAGCAGGCAGCGTTCGAGCGCTTCGTCGCAGGTATCCACGCCGTCGCATACGGCGTAAGCGAATCCGAGCGTCCGCATCGCCATGTTCTGGTAGGCGGACAGTTGCTTTTCCACTTCGGCTTTCGCCCCGAAACCGGCGCACTTGGCCAGGATGATTTCGGGAGCGCCTTTTATGTAGAGAATGCGTTTGCCGGAAGCCGAGTCGACCAGTGTCGCCATGAATTTGCGTTCGGTGGTGAAGGTCATTTGATCGACCGTCTCCGCGGCGTTGCGCAGCGCGGCGTAGTCGGCGCCCCGGTCTTTGAGCCACAGCAGCAATGCCCCTTCGGTCGGGTTGCCGATCACTTTGCCGTTTGCGTCCAGGAAGGCGGTCGAGTTCGCGGCGATTCCTTCGCGGATCAGCGGGTCGATCCCGTCCTCGGAGAATTTGGTTTCGTAAACGCGCATTTCATTGCGGGTCAGCGTGCCGGTCTTGTCGGTGCAGATCACTGTGATCGCTCCCATCGTTTCGCTGGCGTGCATTTTCCGGACGAGGTTATTCGTACGGAGCATCCGCCGCATGTTGACCGCGAGCGACAGCGTGACGCTCATCGGCAATCCTTCCGGCACGGCCACGACGATCAGCGTGACGGCTACCATGAAGTATTGCAACACTTCGGTTGCGACGGTCAGCCAGTCGGCCGTCAACAAGTCGCCCGTCAGCATACCTTTGACGATCAGCGCTGCGAACGTGACGATCGCCAGCGAGATGCCGACGCGTCCGATCAGCTTCGACAGGCGTTGCAGTTGCAGGTTCAGCGGGGTCTCTTCATTGCTCTCGACGGTGGCTTGTTCGGCGACTTTGCCGAATTCGGTGGCGTCCCCTACGGCGGTCACTTGCATGACGCCATGGCCTTCGACCACGGTCGTTCCGCGCATGACGTGGTCGGACGGATAAGTCGATTCTTTGTCGAAATGGGCCGGGTCGGTCGTTTTGCCGATCTGCGGTTCCCCGGTCAGCGTCGATTCGTTGATCTTCAGCGACACGGCTTCCTGCAGAATTCCGTCGGCAGGCACCTCTTCGCCGCTTTCGAGCAGGACGATGTCGCCGACCACGACCTCTTTTTTCGGGATCTCGGCGACGGCTCCGTCGCGGACGGCTTTCACCGGCGTGTCGTCGTTGGTGCTGTTCAGCACGTCGAATTTCTTCATCGCGTCGTATTCGAACCAGAATGCGACGCCGGTAGCCAGGAAGATCGCGCAGAAAATGCCGATCGCTTCGGCGAATTCATTATGTATGAAACCGATCCCGAGCGACAGCACGGCCGCCACCAGCAGGATGCGGATGACCGGATCGTTGAATTTTTCGATGAACAGGCGCCACAGCGATTTGCGTTTCGGCGGGGTGAGCAGGTTGGCGCCGTATTGTTCGCGGCTTCGGATTACTTCGTCCTGCGTGAGTCCTTTCAGGGAATTCGACATGGTGTATTGCTGATTAGGGTTATGTTAACAGTTCGTGTTTGGATGCGTCCAGCTTGATCGCGACGAAGAGCAGGATCGTGAAGGCGATTAGCGACGAGCCGCCATAGCTGAAAAACGGCAACGGAATGCCGATTACCGGCATGATACCAATCGTCATGCCGATATTGACCGCTACGTGGAACAGAAAGATCGACGCCACGCAGTAGCAATAGATCCGGCCGAAGGGTTCCATCTGACGCTCGCCCATCCGGATGATCCGCAGGATCAGGACGGTGAACAGGACGACGATGACGGCGCTGCCCAGGAATCCCCACTCTTCGCCGACCGTGCAGAAGATGAAGTCGGTACTTTGTTCGGGGACGAAATTGAATTTCGTTTGCGTCCCTTCGAGAAAGCCTTTGCCGCTGAAACCGCCCGATCCGATCGCGATTTTCGACTGGTTTACGTTGTAGCCCCAGCCTTTCAGGTCGGATTCCAGGCCCAGCAGATCGAGGATTCGCTTTTGTTGGTGTATCTGTAGGTGCTGGAAAGCGTAATCGATCGTGTAGGTGAATCCGAGCGATCCGAAGAAGAGCAAGATGAACGTCAGTATATTGTGTATTTTGTACCGGTAAGCGTAGGCGACCACGGCTCCGACCGACAGCACGGCGGCGATCAAAATGGCCGTGTGCCAGCTCATGCCGATCCGCAGGACGGCGTTGAACAGCAGGTAGAGCAGGATCGAGCCGAGCGCCAGTCCGGCCAGGTAGGTGACTTTGCTTTTCCAGTTGCCGTTCGACACTCCTTCGCCGATCGCGCAGACGAGGATCAGCACGATCAGCAGCGTGACCGGTTCGAGCAGGAACGAAAAGACGAACAGCGAGATAATCATGATCAGCGCCACGTAGACCCAGCCGTTGAACCCTTCGCGGTAAAACATGAACAGGAACGAGCCGTATACGAGGGCCGAACCGGTGTCGTTCTGCAGGATTACGATCAGCACCGGCAGTCCGACGATCATGCCCGCGCGCAGTAGATCGCCCGGCTTGCGGATGTCGAACGTGTAGGAACTCATGTAACGGGCCAGCGCCAGCGCGGTGGTGAATTTCGCGAACTCGGTCGGCTGGATCGCCACCGGGCCCAGCATGATCCACGCTTTCGCGCCGTTGACCTCCTTGCCGAACAGCAGCACGCCGACCAGTACCAGGATCATGATCCAATACAGCGGGTAGGCCAGCACGTGGTAATACTTGTCGTCGATCAGCAGGATCGACACCGCGATGAATGCCGACGCCCCGATCCAGACTAGTTGCATCCCGTAACGCTGGCCGACGTCGAAGATGCTGGCATGCGCGTCGTCGTAGACGGCGGCGTAAATATTCAGCCAGCCCATCAGCACCAGCAGAACGTATGCCAGCACCGCCACCCAGTCCACGCCGCCCACGGCGAGTCTATTTTCGCTGTTGTCTCTCATAATACGGGTAGGCGATCTGTTTGTTTTTGACGTATTCCACCAGCGGCGCGCGCTGGATCGTATCGGTGAGGTAAAGCTCGGTCAGCAGGCTGGCGATCGGGGCCGCGACGGTGGCGCCGAATCCCCCGTTTTCGATGTAGACCGAGACGGCTATCTTCGGGTTGTTTCGCGGGGCGAAGCAAAAGAATGTGCTGTTGTCGGCCCCGTGCGGATTCTGAGCCGTACCGGTCTTGCCGCAGATATCCAGGCCCGGCACCATCGCGATCCGGCCCGTTCCGCCGCCGTTGACCGCTTGGTACATCCCTTCGACGATCGGTTCGAACCAGCGGGCGTCCACCCGGGTGGTGTGGTTGACGTAGAACCGCGCGTCGATCGAATCGCGGTCGTGTATCCGCTTGACCACGTGCGGAGTGCGGTAATGGCCCCGGTTGGCGACCGTAGCCACCATGTTGGCCATCTGCAACGGGGTGCAGCCCAGCTCGCCCTGCCCGATCGACAGCGAGATCACGGTCAGTCCGTTCCATCGGCCCCGGTAGGCCTTGTCGTAAAATTCGGAGGAGGGGACGTTCCCGTTCAGTTCGCCGGTAAAGTCCGTTCCGAGTTTGCGGCCGTACCCGAAACTGCGAACATAGTCCGCCCACACGCCGAAACCTTCCTCGATGTTTTTGTATTTTTTGTTTTCGATGATATTTCGGAAAACGTAGCAGAAGTAGGCGTTGCAGGAGTTCGCGATGGCTGCCTCCAGGTCGAGCGGCGATCCGTGCGCGTGGCATTTGACGCCGCGCCCGTACGGGTATCCTCCGTGACAGGGATAGGTTTGCGACGGCGACAGCACGCCCTCCTGCATTCCAATGAGTCCCTGGATCACTTTGAACGTCGAACCGGGGGGGTAGAACGACATGACCGCGCGGTTGTAAAGCGGCCGCCGCGGGTCGTTGAGCAGTTTCATGTAGTTGTTGCCGCGATCGCGGCCCACCAGTTCGTCCGGGTCGTAGGTCGGACTGTTGGCCATCACGAGGATTTCGCCCGTTTCCGGCTCGATCGCGACGACGCTGCCCACTTTGCCTTCCATCAGTTCTTCGGCCAGCGCTTGCAGCCGCGCGTCGATCGTACAGGTGATCGCCACGCCCGGAGACGGCAGCGTGTCGTAAATACCGTTCGCATAGGAGCCTTTCGGGATACCGTGCACGTCCACCATTTCGATTTTCACTCCTTTCTCTCCGCGCAGCACTTCTTCGTAGGCCTGTTCGATGCCGCTGCGCCCGATGTAGTCGCCGCTGCGGTAGTACGGGTCGCGTTCCAGGATCCGGTCGTCCACTTCGCCGACGTATCCCAGCAGGTTGCCCGCCATTTTAGTCGGGTACGACCGGACGGTGCGGTAAACGGTGAAGAATCCGGGGAATTGGTGCTCTTCGAGGCGCAGTTTGGTCTCTTTGGGCAACTGTTTGACGATGACCGACGCCCTACGGCGCGAGAAATTGGACGCTTTGATCAGCTCCTTGCGGATCTGTTCGACCGGTACGCCCAGGATGCGGCTCATCAGCGCGGTGTCGAACGGCCGCACTTCGCGCGGGGTCGCCATCAGGTCGTAAGCCTCTTTGCTCTGTACCAGGAAGCGTCCGTTTCGGTCGTAAACTTCGCCCCGGGGCGGGTACTGCACCATGTAGCGCAGGACGTTGTTGTCTGCATTCGTCTTGTAGCTGCCGTCGAGCACCTGGATATAGAACAACCGCAGCAGGACGATCGCCGCGATGACGATGACGACTCCCTGTAAGGTTTTGATTCGGCGGGGGGTATCCACGGCGTTACGGTTTTTGACGGTTGACCGAGAACAGGCGTTGGCAGAAATACACCAGCAGCAGCGTAACCGCCGAACTCAGGAGGATCCGCAGCAGCGTAAGGTAGAAGAAGTGCAGCGACAGCGTTTCGAAAATAAAGAATACCGTGCTGTGCAGCAGCACCATGAAGGAGGCGTATTTGATGAATTTTTTGATCCCGAGCCGGTTGACGTTCGGAATTCCGCCGTCCTTCACCTCGTCTTTGCCGACCAGCAGGTTCAGCAGCGTCGGGCGGCAGAATGCGACGAACAGCGTGGCGATCGTGTTGATTCCGGCCGTTCCCATGAAAACGTCCATCGTGACGCCCATCAACAGTCCGAGCGTCAGCAACAGCAGCGGCGCGATCTCCATCGGCAGCAGGATGATAAAGGCGACATAGGCCAGCGGATGAATGTAGACGCTGACCCCGATCCGGCTGAACAGGAAAACCTGCAACAGGGCCATTACCACGAATAGGATCGTATATTCCAGCGTTCTGTACATCGTTTCTTCGTCGTTTGCAGTGTGTTTGGCCGCTCTATTGCACAGCGGCCGAAGTCATCGAAACGTCGTTTTCCAGCGTTTCGCGCTCTTCGGCGTCCAGGTATTTGATCACCACTACGTTGTTCAGTGCGGCGATGTCGGTATGCAGTTTTACCCGGACGTCGTAATAGGTCGCGTTGTTCAGTTCGAAGTCCGCCACCGTGCCGATCATGAGCCCCGGCGGAAACCGTGACGAGTGCGAGGTCGTCACGATCGTGTCGCCGACATGGATCTGCGCGTATTTTGCGATTTCGGTCAGCATGACGTATTCGTAACTCGCGCCGTCCCACGAAACCGATCCGAAATAGTCGGTTCCTTTGATCTTTCCGCTCGTTTTGAAGCCGCGGTTCAGCACCGACATACACACGGCGAAATGATCCGAACAGTTCATTACGTAACCCGCGATGCCCCCGTCGGCCACGACCGCCATATCGGGCTGCAAGCCGTCTTCGACGCCGCGGTTCAGCGTGATGTAGTTCTCCTGCCGGATGATCGAGTTGTTGATGACCCGAGCCGGGAAGTAAGCGAACTGCCGTCGGCCGGCGACAGAATCTTCGGTGAAAAGCAGCGAGTCCGGCGGTACGGCCGGGTCGCTGCCGTCGCGCCGCAAACCGTCGAGTTCGTTTTCCAGCAGCGCTACCCGGGCAGTCAGCGCTGCATTCTCCTTTTTCAGGTGCAGGTAGCTGTTCAGTCCCGATATCTGCGAATAGATACCGCCTACAACATAGTTGGAGGCGGTAATCAGCTTCGCTTTCGTGTAGCTGGTGCTGTTTGCGTAATAGTGTATCGCAAACGCTTCGAGAATGATGAAGATCAATACGAAATGGATCTTCTTGATGAACAGGAAAAACTTGATCATTCTCTTGCGGCGGTTCGTGTTAAAGGGTTATCGCATCAAGAACGAAAAACGTCCGATGTTTTTCAGCGCAATGCCCGTGCCCCGCGCTACGGCGCGCAGCGGGTCTTCGGCGATGTGGAACGGGATATTGGTTTTCTCGGACAGCCTCCGGTCGAGCCCTTTGAGCAACGCTCCGCCGCCGGCGAGGTAAATCCCGTTTCGGGCGATGTCGGCGTACAATTCGGGCGGAACCATTTCGAGTACCTTCATAATTGCCGCGTCGATTTTGACGAGCGATTTTTCGAGCGCGTAGGCCATTTCGCTGTACGAGACGCTCAGTACCGACGGCAACGACGTCAGGATGTTCGGCCCCGTCACTTCGAAGTCTTCAGGCTCTTCCTCCAATTCCGACAGCGCAGCCCCGACCGCGATCTTGATGTCCTCGGCCGTCCGCTCGCCGATGCGCATGTTGTGCTGCTGACGGATATAGGTCTGTATGTCTTCTGTAAAGACGTCTCCGGCAACGTTGATACTCTCGCTGCAGACGATTCCTCCGAGCGAGATGCAAGCGATTTCGGTCGTACCGCCTCCGATGTCGACTACCATGTTGCCTTCAGGGGCTTCGACGTCGAGTCCGGCGCCGAGCGCGGCGGCCATCGGTTCGTAGATCATATACACTTCGCGGCCGCCGGCGTGTTCGGCCGAATCGCGCACGGCCCGGATCTCCACGTTGGTCGAGCCGGACGGGATGCAGATCACCATTTTCAGCGACGGACTGAACAGTCGTCCGTTGCTCTTGACCATTTTGATCAGACCGCGCAGCATGATCTCCGCGGCGTTGAAATCGGCGATCACGCCGTCTTTCAACGGGCGTACCGTCTTGATATTCTGATGGGTTTTGCCGTGCATCTGGCGCGCTTTTTTGCCGATCGCCATCGCCTTGCCGGTATGCTGGTCGAGCGCCACGATCGACGGCTCGTCCACGACGATTTTCCCGTTGCTGATTATGATCGTGTTGGCCGTGCCGAGGTCGATGGCCAACTCCTGTGTCAATGAAAATAAGCCCATAATCGTTAGGTCTTTATAGTGAGAGGGTTTGTTAGTGCTTGAAATGTCTGAGACCGGTGAACAACATTGCCATGCCGTTCGCGTTGCAGTAGTCGATGCTCTCCTGGTCGCGTACCGAGCCGCCCGGCTGAATCACGGCGTCGATGCCCTCCTTGTGGGCGATTTCGACGCAGTCGCCGAACGGGAAGAACGCATCCGACGCCATCACGGCCCCCGTCAGGTCGAACCCGAAACTTTTGGCTTTCGCGATGGCCTGTTTCAGCGCATCCACGCGCGAGGTTTGGCCGATGCCGCTGGCGATCAGCATACCGGCCTTGGCCAGTACGATCGCGTTGCTCTTGGAATGTTTTACGATCTTGTTCGCGAAGATCAAGTCTTTGAGCTGTTCGGGCGCGGCCTGCTTCTCGGTCGCGTAGCGCGGTTCGCCGTCTACACCTCCGACTTTCAGGTCGCGATCCTGCACCGCTACGCCGTTCAGCAGCGAACGGAACTGTTTTGGACAGCGCGTCGTATCTTTCAGCCGCAGAATGATGCGGTTTTTCTTGCATTCCAGGACGGCGAGCGCCTCGTCGGTGTACGAGGGCGCCAGGATCACTTCGAAGAAAAGCTTGTTGATCTCTTCGGCGGTCGTCGCATCCACTTCGCGGTTACAGATCAGCACGCCGCCGAAAGCCGAAACCGGGTCGCCGGCCAGCGCGTCTTTCCACGCTTCGGACAGCGTCGGGCGCGTCGCCACGCCGCAGGCGTTGTTGTGTTTCATGATTACGAAGGTCGGTTCGTCGAACTCTTCGATCAGGTTGATCGCCGCGTCGATGTCGAGCATGTTGTTGTACGAGATGTCCTTGCCGTGCAGTTTGTCGAACAGTCGTTCGAGGTCGCCGTAGAAAACGGCCGACTGGTGGGGATTCTCCCCGTAGCGCAGCGGCGTTCCGCCGTTGAAACTCAGCTTGAACGAGCCGATCTGTTCTTGGCGGTTGAAATAGTTGAAGATGGCCGAATCGTAGTGCGAGCTGACGTCGAACGCATAGGCTGCGAAACGACGGCGCTGTTCGAGCGTCGTAGCGCATTGTTGGGCGGTAATGATTTCGTAGAATTCGGCGTATTGGTCGACCGACGGTACGATCACCACGTCCTTGAAGTTTTTCGCTGCGGCGCGGATCAGCGAGATGCCCCCGATGTCGATTTTTTCGATCACGGCCTGCTCTTCGGCCCCCGAAGCGACGGTTTGTTCGAAGGGATAGAGGTCGACGATCACCGCGTCGATTTCCGGGATCTCGTATTGAGCGGTCTGTTCGGCGTCCTGCGGATTGTCGCGGCGGGAGAGGATCCCTCCGAAAACTTTCGGATGGAGCGTTTTCACGCGTCCGCCGAGGATCGACGGATACCCCGTCAGGCTCTCGACCGACACGGCTTTCAGACCGAGTCCCTCGATGAACGAAAGGGTTCCGCCGGTCGAATAGATCGTTACGCCGTCCTCCGCTAATTTTCTGACAATCTGTTCCAGGCCGTCTTTGTAGTAGACCGAAATAAGTGCTCCTTTTATCTTTTTCACCGTCTTGTATGATTTAGTATTTATCAATCGTACAAAGATACAAAAAAAGAGTTTACAGCTTGAGTTTATACTTCAAAAAATGGATTGTGTCTCTTTTTTTTGCTTCCGGCCGTTTTGCCGGTGCGGCGGACGGTCCGTAAAATGAAGTTTTTGGTCGCCGGGCGGTGGCGTTGCGGTTCCGGGTGCGATTTATGCGGCTGTTTCCGGATAAAACGGCTCCGGAATAGCGAAAATTTTAAATAATTTGTAAATTTGTGGTTTGAAAGCGAATAAAATCATGGCGTACAACATCGATCGGAACGCGCGGTGTGCGGTGGTCGGTCACGGCAGTTGGGCTACGGCTCTGGTCAAGATACTTCTCGAAAACGAACGGAACGTCGGCTGGTACATCCGCAACCGGGATGTCCTGGAGCATGTGCGTAAGCACGGGACCAACCCGCGCTACCTGCGGGACGTCCGTTTCGATCCGGGGAGCCTGCACCTGTCGGACAGTCTCGACGAGGTGGCGCGCGATGCGGAGATCGTCGTGCTGGCAGCTCCGTCCGTTTACCTGAAAACGACGCTCGAACCCCTGACCGAACCGCTCGGCGATAAATTCATCGTCTCTGCGATCAAAGGCATCGTTCCCGACGATCTGATCACGGTGGCCGAGTACGTCAACCGCCGGTACGACGTTCCGTTCGATCAGATCGGGATCGTGTCCGGCCCGTGCCATGCCGAAGAGGTGGCGCTCGAACGGCTCTCCTACCTGACGGTCGTTTGCAAGACGCTCGAAAACTCGCGCATCCTGGGCGATAAAATTCGGACCGATTATATAAACGTCGGTCATTCGACCGACATATACGGCATAGAATATGCTTCCGTGCTGAAAAATATTTATGCGATTGCGGTCGGGATCGCGGTCGGCCTCGGTTACGGGGATAATTTTCTGGCCGTGCTGATTTCGAACGGGGCGATGGAGATGTCGCGTTTCATGTCGCAGACTTATCCCAGCAACCGGAATACGTTCGCATCGGCTTATCTGGGCGACCTGTTGGTTACTTCCTATTCGCAGTTCAGTCGCAACCGTCGGTTCGGACTGATGATCGGTAAGGGCTATTCGGTGCATTCGGCGCAGATGGAGATGAGCATGGTGGCCGAAGGGTATTACGCAGCCGAATGCATTATGAAAATCAACCGGCAGCGCGGCGTAGATATGCCGATCGCGCGGATGGTGTACGACGTTCTCTATGACGGCGCTTCGCCGTCGGTCTCGGTCGGCCGGTTGACCGGACGGCTGCTGTAAAGGCATGTAAAATCCATCAAAACATAATTATCATGAGTATTATTAAAGTTTCTATCGACAAAATCTACGGGATTCTCGAACCCGTGGATCTCGAATTGATAAAAGAACGGGTCGAAGTGTCGAACCGCATGTTGTCCGACGGCAGCGGCGACGGGAACGATTTTCTGGGGTGGGTGGACCTGCCCGAGCAGATTACCCCCGCCCAACTGGACGCCGTTAACGATTGCGCGAAATCGCTGGCTTCGCTGGCCGAAGTGATCGTGGTGATCGGGATCGGGGGCTCTTACCTCGGGGCGAAAGCCGTGCTGGAGGCCATGAGCGATCCGTTCCAACTGTTGCACAAGAAACAGGATAAGCCGATCGTGCTGTTCGCCGGGCAGAATCTCAGCGAGGACTATCTGTATGAGCTGCTGGCCGCTACGAAGCCGTACAAGCTGGCTGCCATCGTGATCTCTAAGTCCGGGACGACAACCGAGCCGGCCGTTGCTTTCCGGATCGTCAAAGAGGAGATCGAGACCCGTTATGGCAAGGCGGAAGCCGCCAAACGGATCGTTGCCGTGACCGATGCCAAACGCGGCGCACTGCGGACGCTGGCCACGCAGGAGGGCTACGCTACGTTCGTGATTCCGGACGACATCGGCGGACGCTATTCGGTGCTGACGCCGGTCGGCTTGCTGCCGCTGGCCGTTGCCGGAATCAACATCGGCGAATTGGTGCGCGGCGCGCAGGATATGGCGAAAATGACGGCTGCCGACGTTCCGTTCGACGAAAATCCGGCCGTTCAGTATGCGGCCGCGCGGAACGCTTTGTACAAAAAGGGGTATAAGATCGAGATACTGGCCAGCTACGATCCGAGGCTCCAGTACGTGTCCGAATGGTGGAAGCAGCTTTACGGGGAGAGCGAAGGGAAAGAAGGCAAAGGTATCTTCCCGGCCAGCGTGACGCTGACCGCCGACCTGCACTCGATGGGACAGTATATCCAACAGGGCGAACGCACGCTGATAGAGACGGTTATCAGCGTTGAAAAGCCGCGGCACAGTCTGAAGATCGATTCCGATCCGGATAACCTGGACGGATTGAACTACCTGGCCGGCAAACGGATCGGCGAAGTGAATCTGATGGCCGAGATGGGGACGATGCTGGCCCACGTGGACGGCGGCGTGCCGAACATCCGGATCGAAATTCCCGAGTTGAACGAGTACTACCTCGGCGCCCTGCTCTACTTCTTCGAAAAATCATGCGGTATCAGCGGTTATACGTTGGGCGTCAATCCGTTCGATCAGCCGGGCGTGGAGGCGTACAAGAAGAATATGTTCGCGCTGCTCGGCAAGCCGGGTTACGAGGACGAGGGCAAATTGCTGCGTGCCCGGTTGTAAGTCCGCTGCGGATTCGGCGAACGGGAATTTTAAATTTTTTTACGAAACTCGTCGGATTGCGCCGGAAAATGATTAAATTTGAAACCCGGATCGGACGGAATCGACCGGGAAAGCGTCCGGATGCGATTGCGCCGGACGGACGGTCGGCGCAACGACGTTGCGAGGCGGCCGCCGTAAACGGAGAATTTCCGAATTTGTTAACCTAAAAATAAGTTGTCATGGTAAATTACAAAGATTTGGGTCTTGTGAACACGAGAGAGATGTTTAAAAAGGCCATCGAGGGCAAATACGCCATCGCTGCATTCAACTTCAATAACATGGAGCAGATGCAGGCCATTATTCAGGCTACCGTCGAAACGAAATCGCCGGTGATCCTGCAGGTGTCGAGCGGTGCCCGTAAGTATGCCAATCAGACCCTGCTTCGTTATATGGCTCAGGGTGCGGTGGAATATGCCAAGGAACTGGGTTGCGCTCATCCGCAGATCGTGCTGCACCTCGACCACGGCGATTCGTTCGAACTCTGCAAGTCGTGCATCGACATGGGTTTCTCGTCGGTGATGATCGACGGTTCGCACCTGCCCTACGAAGAGAATATCGCGCTGACCAAGAAAGTGGTCGACTACGCGCACCAGTTTGACGTGACCGTCGAAGGCGAGCTCGGCGTACTGGCCGGTATCGAGGACGACGTGAAGGCCGAACACCACACCTACACCGAACCCGACCAGGTAGTCGATTTCGTATCGCGTACCGGCGTCGATTCGCTGGCTATCTCGATCGGAACGTCGCACGGCGCCAATAAATTTACGCCGGAGCAGTGCACCCGCGACGCCAACGGCGTTCTGGTTCCGCCCCCGTTGCGTTTCGATATTCTTCAGGAGATCGAAAAGCGCATTCCTGGCTTCCCGATCGTGTTGCACGGATCTTCGTCGGTTCCGCAGGATCTGGTCGCCGTTATCAACAAATACGGCGGCGCGCTGAAAGATGCGATCGGTATTCCCGAAGAACAGCTCCGCAAGGCTGCCGAAAGCGCCGTTTGCAAGATCAACATCGACTCCGACGGCCGTCTGGCGATGACCGCTGCCGTTCGTGAAGTGCTGGCTACCAAGCCGGCCGAGTTTGACCCGCGCAAATACCTGGGCCCGGCCCGCGAAAGCCTGAAAAAATTGTACGAACACAAACTGATTAATGTACTGGGATCGGCCGGCAAAGTTCAATGCTAACCGTCCGTCCGTTTCGACCCCGAGACGCCGTCCATTGCGGACGGCGTCTCTTTTTTTGTCGCCGCGCCTTGTACATTGCCGTTTTTTGGTTACCTTCGCGTCACGGGAAAGTGGTTTGTCACCGAGAAAGCACTCTGCCAACAGCCTGACCCGCACCCGTTTGAAGGCGGTGCGGATATTGTTCAACGAATTTTGAAGCTGTATGGATGATGATGCGGAACCGAATAGTTGCGGTATCTTACCTCAATACCATACCTTTTATATATGGTATCGAGCATGCGGGAATTGACCTGTATGCCGATCTTTTGCTCTCCCCGCCCCGGGGATGCGCTTCCCTGTTGCGCGACGGCGGCGCGGAAATCGCGCTGATTCCCGTAGCGGCCGTCCCGTCGATTCCCGATATCCGCATCGTTACGCCGTTCTGCATCGGTGCGAGCCGTTCGGTTCGCACGGTGGTGTTGGCGGCTGATTCTCCGCTGGATCGGCTCGATACGATTTATCTCGACAGCCATTCGCTGACTTCGGTGAGACTGGCGCGCATCCTCGCGTCGAAGTTGTGGGGGATCCGTCCCGAATGGAAAGAACTGAAAGATTTCTCGGCACTGAACGCTCCGCAGCCGCGGACGGGGTATCTGATCATCGGCGACAAGGTGTTCGACCATGAGGAAAAGTTCCGGTACCGTTACGATCTGGCCGACGCATGGCGTGAAATGACGGGGCTTCCTTTCGCTTTCGCGGCGTGGGTGGCGCGTTCCGGCGTGGACGACCGGACCGTCGAACGGCTCGCCGAGGCGCTCGATTACGGCGTCCGGCACATTCCCGAAGCGATCGCCTGTTACGGTTACGGCGACAGAAGTTATGCTTACGATTACCTGACGCGGAATATCGATTTTGTTTTTGACGAGCAGAAGCGCCGTGCGACGGCGCTTTACTGGCAGGAGGGCAGGAAGATCGACCCTCCGATCAATCCCGGCTGAACTTCCGGTTGACGCGCCCCCGGAGGGGACGGAAGCGACCCGACTATTCACCCTCTAAAGCTCAAGAACAATGATTACTATTTACCTGAAACAATATAACAAGATCGTTCGCAACGCGGACGTCAGGCTTTTCGACGATCTCGGTTACGACGATATTTTGTGGATCGATCTGCTTTCTCCGACGATCAAGGAGCAGAAAGCCGTGGAGAACTTTTTGGAGATCAACCTACAGACGCGTCAGCAGGTCGAGGAGATCGAGAGTTCGTCCAAATATTCGGAAACCGAGAATGCGATCATCTGCAATTCGAACTTTTTCATTCCGAATCCCGAGGCGTTCAGTATCGAGCCCGTTTCGTTCATCATTACCGAAGGCGTGTTGGTGTCGGTGCGCACCAGCGAATTCAGGACGTTTACCGAAAGCGCGAAACGGCTGCAGATGAACTACCGGGCCTACTCGACCGGCTACCACCTGCTGATCTCGATCCTCGAGGTGCGGATCGATTTCGATGCCGACTTGGTCGAAGCCCTGGCCAAAAACATCGCCACGCTGAGCAAAAACATGAACCTCAGCGAACATATCGACAAGGAAACCCTCAAGCAGATCAGCCACATGCAGGAGAATACGATGTTGATCCGCGAAAACATCTTCGACCGGCAGCGTATCCTGTCGGGCATCCTGCGCAGCGAACGTTTCCCGAACGACATCTATCCGAAGCTGCAACTGATGATCAAGGACGTCAATTCGCTGATCAATCATGCCGATTTCAGTTCCGAACGGCTCGACTACATGCAGGATACCGCGCTCGGTCTGATTAATATCGAACAGAGTAACGTGACCAAGATCTTTACCGTCGCCGCGCTGTTTTTCATGCCTCCGACGATGATTGCCAGCATCTACGGAATGAATTTCGAGAGCATCCAGGAGTTGCGCTGGCAGTACGGCTATGAGTTCGCGCTGGGGCTGATGGTGCTCGTGTCGGCGCTTACGTACCTGTTTTTCCGGTGGAAGAAATGGCTTTAGGAGTGTCCGAAATATGAACTTTACAGTCTTCATGCCTATGAGAACAAACCGGATGAAATACGTCGGGATCGTTTTGGCGCTGTTGCTCGGGACGTTTTCCGGGCGCGCGGCCGATTCTACGGGGCGGAAGTTGGTCTATACCTTCCCGATCCGCGAAGACATCATGCCGTCGGTCGAACGGCTGACCGGGAAATGCCTCGCGCAGGCGGACGAGATGGGAGCCGACCTGGTGGTTATCCAAATGAATACGTACGGCGGAGTCGTCGCGGCGGCCGATTCGATCCGCACGATGCTGCTCAATTCCCGGATTCCGGTATGGGTGTGGATCGACAACCAGGCCGCTTCGGCCGGCGCGTTGATCGCGCTGGCGGCCGATCGCATTTACATTCGTCCGGGCGGCAATATCGGCGCCGCGTCGGTGGTCGATCGGCAGGGACGGCCGATGCCGGACAAGTACCAGAGTTTCATGCGCGCGACAATGCGGTCGACGGCCGAAGCCCACGGCAAAGTAGTGGAGCGGATCGACGGAACGGATACCGTCTGGCGCTGGCGGCGCGATCCGGCGATCGCCGAAGCGATGGTCGGGACGACCGCCGGGGACAGTACGACGGTCGGCGTCCTGACGCTGACGGCCGACGAGGCCCTCGCCCGGCATTACAGCGAAGGCAAGGCCGTTTCGGTCGCCGAGGTGCTGTCGAATGCCGGAGTCGTCGATTATACGCTTCATGAATACAATCCGACGACGCTCGACCGCGTGCTCGGCTGGTTGATGAACCCGTTCGCGCAGGGGATTTTCATCATGCTGATCGTCGGCGGGATCTACTTCGAGTTGCAGACCCCCGGAGTGGGTTTCCCGCTGGTTGCCGCCGTGCTCGGAGCCGTGCTTTATTTTTCGCCGCTTTACCTCGAGGGGATGGTGCAGAATTGGGAACCGATCCTTTTTGTCGTCGGGCTGCTGCTGATCGCCGTCGAGATTTTCGTGCTGCCGGGGTTCGGCATTGCGGGGATTGTCGGGATCGTGGCGGTTGTGACGGGGCTTGCGTTCGCCGCGATTGACAACGATGTTTTGCGGCACGTCTTTTCCGGAGAACTGTCCGCCGGGCGGATCGTCCGGCCGTTTCTGGTCGTTATCGTCGGTTCCGTCGCGGCATTCGTCGCCGCGCTTTATTTCGGCCGCCGCTTTTTGACGGGCGATTCGCGGTTGCGCAGCCGGATCGTGCTGACGACCGACCTGACTCCCGAACAGGGTTATGTCGGCCACCGGTTGCCGCAGGACGGCCTGGTCGGCCGCACCGGGACGGTCACTGCCGTTCTGCGTCCGTCCGGAAAGATCGTGCTCGACGGGATTTATTACGATGCGGTCGCCGAAAACGGACTTTTTATCGGACGGGGCGAAAAAGTGCGGGTCGTACGCGTCGGGAACGGGCAACTCTATTGCAAACAGGACTTTTCAGATCCTTCGGAATCTTGAAACGATCTCCCCGCGGTCGCCGAAAACGGATTTTCTGTAAAAAATGCGATCTTTCTTTGATTATTAGTTGGTTGCTTCGTAAAAAAACGTTAGATTTGCAGTCGCTTTGAGAAGACTCTCTTTTGAGGAAGGAGGGTAGCCAAGGCGGAATACAAACCTTTTAAATTCAAAACAATGGGTTATTTAAATGCAGACAAAAAGCAGGAGCTTTTTGCAACCTACGGAAAGTCTAATACCGACACCGGTTCTCCCGAGAGCCAGGTAGCGTTATTTTCTTACCGTATCAACCACCTCACCGAGCACCTCAAAAAAAACAAGAAAGACTTCGGTACGCAGCGCTCGCTGCTGCGTCTGGTCGGAAAACGCCGTCAGCTTCTTGATTATTTGAAGAAGGTTGATATTGAAAGATATAGAGCCGTAGTGAAAGCTCTGGAACTCAGGAAGTAATTTTCCGGGTTACCGACGGAATAGGCTGCCCTCTTGTAGGGCAGCTTTATTCTCATTAAAACGGTTCTTTTTCGGAGAGTGCGGATTGCCCGTTGAATTTAGTTTTTCACAGACACTTAGAAGGATAAAAACATGTATAATGCAACACAAAAGGTGATTTCATTGAGCGGAGGTCGCGAGATAATCATCGAAACCGGAAAATTAGCAAAACAAGCCGACGGTTCGGTTGTTGTCAAACAGGGCAACACCATGTTGCTCGCTACGGTGACGGCAGCCAAAGAGGCTAAGGACGACTGCGATTTTATGCCGCTGTCGGTTGAATACAAGGAAAAATACGCATCCTGCGGTCGTTTCCCCGGCGGGTTCCTGAAACGGGAAGGCCGTGCGTCGGATTACGAAATTCTCGTATCGCGTTTGATCGACCGCGCGCTGCGGCCGCTGTTCCCTTCTGATTTCCATGCGGAAGTATTCGTTACCGTCAACTTGATTTCCGCCGATAAAGATATCATGCCCGATGCGCTGGCTGGGCTGGCCGCGTCGGCTGCGCTGGCCGTTTCGGACGTTCCGTTCGGCGGCCCGATTTCCGAGGTGCGCGTGTCGCGGATCAACGGGGAGTTCGTGATCAATCCGACGTTCTCGCAGAACGCCGACGCCGATCTGGACATCATGGTGGGCGCTACGATCGACAACATCCTGATGGTCGAAGGCGAGATGAAAGAGGTGTCCGAAGCGGTCATGCTCGACGCCATCAAATTCGCTCATGAAGAGATCAAAAAGCACTGTGCCGCGCAGATCGAACTTTCAAAAGAGTTGGGTAAGGACGTGAAACGCACCTACTGCCACGAAAGCAACGACGAGGAATTGCGCCAACAGGTGATCGCCGCCACATACGACAAAGCTTACGAGATCGCGAAGTCGATGACTGCGAAACACGAGCGTTCGGAGAAATTCGATGCGCTGGAAGCCGAATTCGAAGCGCAGTTCAGCGAAGAATTCCTGGCGGAAAAAGGCGCATTGATCAAGCGTTATTTCCACGATGACGTGCTGAAAAAAGCGATGCGCAACATGATTCTCGACGAGGGGATACGTCTGGACGGCCGTAAGACCACCGAGATCCGTCCGATCTGGTGCGAGGTGGATTACCTGCCCGCGGCGCACGGTTCGGCTGTTTTCACGCGCGGCGAAACCCAGTCGCTGACGACTGTAACGCTCGGGACGAAACTCGATGAGAAGCAGATCGACGACGTGCTCGTGAAAGGTACCGAACAGTTCGTGCTGCATTATAACTTCCCGCCGTTCTCGACCGGCGAAGCGCGTCCCGCACGCGGCCTGTCGCGTCGCGAGATCGGCCATGGCAACCTGGCATGGCGCGCGCTGAAGCCGATGGTTCCGGTGGGCGAAGAGAATCCGTACGCCGTTCGCGTCGTATCCGATATTCTGGAATCCAACGGTTCGTCCTCGATGGCTACCGTGTGTGCCGGAACGCTGGCGCTGATGGATGCCGGCGTGAAGATCAAGAAACCGGTTTCCGGGATCGCCATGGGGTTGATTACCGACGCCAAAACCGGAAAATACGCCGTGCTGTCCGATATCTTGGGCGATGAAGATCACCTCGGCGACATGGACTTCAAGGTGACCGGTACCAAAGACGGTATTACCGCTACTCAGATGGATATCAAGGTGGACGGTCTTTCGTACGAAGTGCTGGCCAATGCGCTCGAACAGGCCAAACAGGGCCGTATGCACATTCTTGGCAAGATACTTGAAACGATATCCGAACCGCGCGCCGAACTCAAACCGTTCGTTCCGCGGATCGAGCAGATCGTGATCCCGCAGGAATTTATCGGTGCGGTGATCGGCCCGGGAGGCAAAGTGATTCAGGAGATTCAGAAGTCGACCGGCACGACGATTACGATCACCGAAAAGGACGAAAAGGGATACGTGGACATTTTCGGCGAAAACAAGGAGGCTCTCGAAGCGGCTATGGCCCGTATCAAAGGGATCGTGGCGATTCCGGAAGTCGGCGAAATTTACCGGGGAAAGATTCGTTCGATCGTCGCTTTCGGCGCATTTGTGGAGATCATGCCGGGCAAAGACGGTCTGCTGCACATCTCCGAAATCGCCAACAAACGTTTCGAAACGATGGAAGAAACCGGCCTGAAGGAGGGCGATATGATCGAAGTCAAACTGATCGGTGTTGATCCTAAAAACGGCAAGCTGAAACTTTCGAAAAAAGCTCTTTTAAAGTCTGATAAACAATAGTTTGATGACTGATACCCTACCCAGGGGAGGTATCGGGTTCAAAAATAAGTCGATTTTTTAATTGTTATTTAAAATATATTCTTATTTTTGCGGGTATCAACTATGGCGTTGAGGATTAATAGATTAAAACCAGAGATAAACAATTAATTAATTTTTAAAGCACTGATTATGAAAAGTTTAGTAAAAAGTTTCATGCTCGCTTCTTTAGCAATACTGCTGGCCAGCTGTAATTGCTACAACAAGATGTTGAAAAAAGTGGACAGAGTGAGTGTGTCTGCAACGCCTGCCGTGCTGACCCTGAAGGGGAGCAACGTCGTTACGGACGTACGTGTTGATTTCCCTGCTAAGTACTTCAACAAGAAAGCCGTACTGAAGGTTACTCCGGTTCTGGTATTCGAAGGCGGAGAGTTGGTAGGTACTCCCAAATTCATTCAGGGAGAAAAAGTAAAGGATAACTACACCGTTATTCCTTACAAGACCGGCGGTTCCTATACGCAGGCCGTGTCGTTCCCGTACGACGAACGCGCTAAACTTTCGACCCTCGAACTGCGTATCGAGTCGAAGTGCTCAAAAGGCTGCAAAAAACGCAAGGAATTTACTCCGTTTGCAGCCATCCCGGTTGCCGAAGGCGTAAGCACCATCCAGGCTCTGGCTGACAATGCCGCTTACCTGTCGATCATGCCCGACAACTTCAAGAGAGTGACCACCATTTCTCAGAATGCCGAAATCATGTACCTGATCAACAAATCGAACGTTCGTCCGGGCGAGTTGACCAAGGATCAGGTGAAGATGTTCGAAGCTTTCGTAAAAGAGTACTCGGACAAGGATCGCGCTACGCTGGGTAACGTATATGCAAAAGGTTACGCTTCTCCCGACGGCCCGGTTAAGTTCAACGACGAACTGTCGAAGGCTCGTAGCGAAAGCGGTCAGAAAGCCATCAGCAAAACGCTCGAAAGCGTAAACCCGAAATACGATATCGCCGCTTACGGTGAAGACTGGGAAGGTTTCAAAGAACTGGTTTCTGCTTCGGACATCAAAGACAAAGACCTGATTCTGCAGGTTCTGGCCATGTACGACAATCCGGTGAAACGCGACGAAGAGATCAAGAACATGACTTCCGTATTCGATGTGCTGGCTAAGGAAATCCTGCCGCAGTTGCGTCGTACGAAGCTGATCGCCGATGTGGATATCGAAGGCCGCACCGATGCCGAGATCAAAGAAGCTGCCGCTTCGAACATCGACGTACTGAGCGAAGAAGAGATGCTGTATGCCGCTACGTTGACCGACGATGCCGCTGCCCAGCTGAAAGCTTACCAGGCTGCCGCTACCAAATACAACAGCGTTCGCGGTTACAACAACGCAGGTGTGGTTTATGCGCGTGCCGGTAAAGTTTCTCAGGCTAAAGCCCTGTTCGAAAAGGCTGCAGGTATGAGCAAAGATGCCGCTATCACCAACAACCTGGGCGTCGTAGCCCTGATGAGCGGTGACGCTGCTGCGGCTCAGAAATATTTCGCTGCTCTGAATACGGCCGATTCGAAAGCCAACATGGGTCTGGTTAACCTGGCAGAAGGAAACTATGCCGAGGCTGCCAAAGCGCTGAGCGGTTACAACCTCGCAGTCGCTGAAGTTCTCAACGGCAACCTGTCGAAAGCAAAATCGCTGCTGTCGAACGAAAAATCGGCTGAAGCCGACTACCTGAAAGCAGTTATCGCTATGCGCGAAGGTAACTCTTCTTCCGCTGTTGCCAACCTGAAGAGCGCTATCGCCAAAGATCCCGCTATGAAGGCTCAGGCTACCAAGGACGTCGAGTTCTCGAAACTGTTCGGAACGACCGAGTTCCTCGCTTTGTAAGAGAAACCTACGGATAAAAAACGAAGGCCTCCCCGCTGTCGGGGAGGCCTTCGTTTTTTATCCGTGAATGTCTATGTGAGTATCCGGGAATAAAAGGGACGAAGAAGTTCCGAGAGGGGCGTGCCGATGGATCTGGCGGGGGATGCGGATGGTTTTGCGTATGGTCTCGGTTAAGCGTCGTTTTGGGGCTTGTCGGGGGTATTCCGACGATCCGGTTTCCGTTCCGGCGAGAGCAAACGGGCGGTTTGCGACGACGGTGCGGAGAAGCGTCGTGTGTTTCCGGACGGATCTGTATATGGGCAATGTTTCGGAAAGACGTTTCGAAGAGAAGGCTGCGATTCGCAATCGCAGCCTTCTCTTTTACTCGAAAGAACATTTGCCGGGAGAATGTTCGTCCGGCAGATTTAGATCTCGGCTTCGGCTGAAATCAGTCCCGGGGAATCGAAGGTCGCTTTCACGGCGGCGGAATCCGGTTTTAAGTAGACGACCATGCGGCCGCCCGAGCAGCGTCCTCGTTCTGCGGACGCGTATTTGAGGCCCTGCGGGTCGTATTGATTGCCGTTATCGAATCCGAGCAGGCGTTCGGACGGGATGTTTCCAGGGGTAATCTCCGCCTCGGAATCGGGGATACGGATTCCTTCCTTGTCGACGACGCAGAGTTCTACTCGGATAACGTCGTCGTAGCGGAAAATGCGCGATACTTCGACCGCATATGGCTTCCCGGCCGTGAGGAGCCGGTGTTCGGCAACCTTTTTCCCTTGCCTGTAACCGGTTGCCGAAATCGTGCCGGCTTTGAAGGGGACATTCCACAAAGCGTAATAGTCGTTCCGTCCGACCGGCTTCCGGCCCAGGCTGCGCCGGCCGATTCGGAGCTCGACTTCGTCGCAGTTCGAGTAGGCGTAAACTTCCAGGGTGTCCTGATCCCGCCCCTGCCAGTTCCAGTGGTCGGCTACGTTGCGCGGACTCCAATCGAAATCGCGGTCGGGACCCTGGCGGACGCCGATATGGACGACGGGTTCGTCCGACCAGTAGCTTTTGCGCAGGTAGTATTCCGGTTTCGGGAAGCCGGCGATATCGAGCATTCCTTCGTCCCAGCCGCGGTAATCCGGCCACACGATTTCGCCGAGGTAGTCGTAGCCCACCCAGACGAATTCGCCGATCGCGCTGGCGTTGTCGCGTATCGATACGTGGTTGCGGGTTTTATGATAAGTCTCCGTGCCGAGCAGGATGCGGTTCGGGTAACGGGCGTGTTCGGCGGCGTACAGGCTGTCCGGATGGATGCGGTCGATGTAGTTGTAACCCGCGATGTCGAACTGATCCATAAAGCCGTAAATATTGGCTCCGACGAAGAAGTCGCAGGCGGCGGTTACCGGCCGCGCGGGGTCTTCCTCACGGGTGATGGCTTTCAGCTTTTGTGCGATTTCGATTCCCTGGATGCGCTGGTTCGGAATTTCGTTGCCGAGCACGTACAGCGCGACGCACGGGTGGTTCCGGTCGCGGCGGATCATTCGGCGCAGGTCGGTTTCGCCCCACTGATCGAAATAGAGGTGGTAGGTATAGGGCATTTTTCCGTACGAACTTTCCGAATAGCCCCATTCCTGCCCGCGGTTCCATTCGTCGAAAATTTCGTTCGACACGTAAAAACCGAGCGAGTCGCACAGATCGTAGAATTCGGGCGCGAACGGGTAATGGCTGAGCCGAACAGCATTACAGCCCATCGCTTTCAGCGTTTCGAGTCTTTCCTGCCATACCCCGAGCGGTACGGCGCTGCCGAAACAGCCTACGTTCTGGTGCAGGCATACCCCCTGTAGTTTGACCTGCCGGCCGTTGACTTCCATACCCCGTTCGGGCGAAAAACGAATCGTACGCACTCCGACCGGATAGCTTACCCGGTCGGCCTCGCGGCCGTCGTAGGAGATCGTACCGACCAGTTTATAAAGGTAAGGGGTCTGGTCCGACCACAGATGCGGGCGGTCGATTTCGATTTGTTGCCTTAGATCGGCTTCGCTGTAATCCCCGATCCGATGTTTGGTCGAGACCCGTTTTATTTCCTGGCCGTCTGCGTCGTAAAGGATCGAAGTGAGCGTGCATTCCTTCTGCACCCGGTTGTTGGCGTCGGTTTTCGGCGCGGCGTCGGCGTTGCCGTCGCGCAGCCAGACGTACAGCGACTTATTGTCGGTCCAGGTAAACCGCGTCTCGGGGTAGTTGTGGTTGATGACGTGGTAGTTGATTTCGATTCGGGCCCGTTCCGCCGAAACTTCCGGAGTCGTGATGAAAATGCCTCCGTCGGTAAAGTGCATCTGCGACGTGACGATCAGGTGAACGTTCCGGTAGATGCCCGATCCGGTGTACCAGCGCGACCCGGGTTGCAACGAATTGTCGACGCGGACGGCGAGCACGTTCAGCGTATCGCGGCGGACGAAAGGAGTGATGTCGTATTCGAACGAATTGTATCCGTTCGGGTATTCGCCGACCATGCGGCCGTTGACCCATACCTGGGATTTCATGTAGACGCCGTCGAAACGGACGAAAACGCGGTTTCCTTCGGAACCGGCGGGGGCTTCGAAGGAATGCCTGTACCAGCCGGTTCCGCACGGCATGAAGCCGCCTTGCGGCCCGCTCGGATTCCGTTTGTCGTAAGCGCCTGCGATGCTCCAGTCGTGCGGCAGGTCGAGCTGTTGCCAACCGCTGTCGTCGAAGGCCGGTTCGCCGTACGTCCGGTCGTCGTCCAGCGTAAAACGCCAGTTGCGGTTGATATCGATGATTTCACGGGCTTCTGCGGGAAACGCCGCAGGCAGCGCGGCGGCCAGCAGCAGGATCGATCGGTAAATTCGTTTCATCGTGTCGGTTTTGGGTTGTTTAAAATCGATGCAAGTTAACGATTCGAAGATAAATTACCAAAGCCGATGCTTCACCGGGATTTGCAAAAGGAGGATCGCGCCGAAATTTTATGGCTGGACGGATCGCGCCCGTCGGGTCTGACACGGCACAAAATGAATCGTACGAAACCGACGGTTCACCGAATGATTCTGGAGAACCGTCGTTACAAAGGGTTGCAGCATAATCGTTGTGTCGGCGATCAGCCGGCCCACAACCCGAACAGCAGGTAAGCCATTACCAGCGTGACCACGATATTGAATCCCTGGGCGACGAAGAAGGTGGCGATGTTGCTTTTGTTTTCTTTTTTGAAGATGAACCGGAAATCGGTCTCAAGCCCGATGCACACGAAAGCCAGCGAGAACATGACCTCGCGCAGTCCTTTGGCCAATCCCCCGAGCGCTTTGGCTTCCTGCAGCGGCATACAGAAACTGAAGACCAGCGAAGCGATTACGAAACCCACGACAAACTTGGGAAACCGATCCCAGATCACTTTCGCGGTGGGGCGTTCGGTGCGATTGGTTCCGCGCAGCGACCAGTAGATCGAGATGGCGAATGCGGCGATTCCCAGCAGTACGTTTTGGGACGATTTGATGATGACGCTGTACGTCTCGGCCGTTTCTCCCAGGAATTTGCCGGCGGCGACTACGGCTCCCGTCGTGTCGATGGTACCCCCGAGCCATGCTCCCGCCACTTCCGGCGTAAGTCCCATCCATTTTGCCAGAAGCGGCATCAGGTACATCATCGGGATGGCCACGACCAGGACGATGGAAACCACGAAAGACAGCTTTTTGCTGTCGCCTTTGATGGCTCCGCAGGTCGCTATCGCCGCCGATACGCCGCAGATCGATACGGCGCTCGCCAGCATAATGCCCATTTCGCTGTCCAGCTTTAGCTTTCTGGCGAGCCAGAAAGTGAAATACCAGACGGTAAAGACGACGACGACGGCCTGGAGCATACCTAAAGCTCCGGCTTTCAGAATTTCTCCGAACAGAACGGAAGTGCCGAGCAGGATCAGGCCGATTTTAATGTAGTATTCGCTTCTGACGGCCGGGGAAAGCCATTTGGGTAATCCGACGGTATTGCGGATCAGTAGTCCCAGAATCACCGAGAAAAAGACGGATTCGAGTCCCGCCGTTTTGATGGGCGGAAGCATCGAAACGTATTGACAAAGGGCCGAGAGGACGAATATGGCGGCGAAAGAGGGGATGAAACCCCGCAGCCGGTCGCCCATCAGTTTGATACCGAGCGCGGAAAACAGGGCTGCGATTAAGAACATGCCGGCGACCGATAGCCAGGAACCGGCGGTAGACAATGTTTTGGGAAATGCGGGAATCCAGCCGGGCACTGTTATTACGGCGACCACCAGCAACAGGCCCATGATCGTTGCCATCCAGTCTTCGTTGCGAAAACTACCCCAGAAATTTCGTTTCATAAAGTTCGGTTTGCGATTCCGGGCAAAGATACGCCGATGCGCCGGTAAGTTCAATAGGTGCAAATACTTATTCCGTATTGCGCGGTTTTGCGCACGGGCGGGTGTGTGTGACGCCGGATTCCGGCCGAAACGTTCCGACCGGTCGCTGACGGAGCGTGTGCCGCAATCTTTGGAAAGCTGATACTGTGATGGATTTTCGCCTGTCTTTTCGTCGTGTTTTTATAAAAAACGTCCGACTTGAAAACAAGTCGAACGTTTGAAACCCGGTTGTGTTGCCCCACCAGTTATTAACTTATAACATTCATTTTCAGTGATTTAATCTATTTGCCCGTAATTCAATCGTATACGAATTTTCGCAGGGCGTATCCGAAGTCTCGGAAAGCCTGCCAGTGACGGATTTGTTATACCCGTTGTTATACCTTTCGAACGGTTAAACAACTAAAAAAGATTGAGTTATGAGTAGTGTAAAAGTCATTCTGAGAATCGACAAAATCAACGCAAAAGGGCTGGCCCCTCTGTATCTGAGAAGCACCAATAACCGTAAATCTACACTCAAGGCATTAGGTATTTACATCCATCCTGACGATTGGGATGCAGTCGCCGAAAAAGTCCGGAAATCGAAACGGGTACCCAATTCGACCCGGATCAATCACCTGATTGCGGTGCAGAAACTCGAAGTTCAAAATTACCTGCTCGACGTGGCGGGCGGTGCGAAGCCGTATAATCCCCAAGCCGTCAAACGGGCCGTTTCCCGGTTCAACCATACCAGTTTCACCCGGTATGCGGAAGATTATTTAAAGTCCATCAATACCGCAGAAAGGTATACGACCTACAAAACCTACCGGACGTTACTGCGCAACCTGAACGAATATGCCGAGCGGGAACTCTATTTCGGAGATATAGACGTAACGTTTCTGAAAGACTATTACTGCTATATGACCGTAACTAAAGGAAATACGAACAATACCGCCCTGAGCAATCTGAAACTAATCCGCAAACTGTTTTACGATGCGATCCGGGAGGAGATCGTGCAACCGGATCAGAATCCGTTTCCGAAATTCAAGTTCAAATGGGATACGCCGGATGTCGAATACCTGACCGAAGAAGAGTTAGAACGGATCGAAACCTTGTCTTATCCCGAAGGTTCTTTGATCGGGCACGTCCGGGATTTGTATGTCTTCGTTTGTTATGCCGCCGGAATCCGTATCGGCGATGCGTTGCGTTTGAGATGGGGCAATGTCGAGGGGAAACGGTTATCGCTTACGACGGAGAAAACCAAATCGGGCCTGAATATTCTGTTACCGTCCAAAGCGCAAGCCATTTTACAACGTTATAAAATGCCGGATAACAAACCGTCGGATTATGTTTTTCCGTTCATCCGCACCGCCGATACCGGCATCGAGTTACGGAAAGAGATCGAACGACGCACGGCCTACATCAACCGCCTGCTCAAAAAAATCGCCGCGCAGGCCGGAATCGATAAAAATATCCATTTTCACACGAGCCGCCACACATTCGCAGTGCGGTCAGTCCGCCGTAAGATGGGGCTTTACCAACTATCCAAAATTTTAACGCACAATTCCTTGAAGACCACGCAGATTTATCTTAATATTGCAAATGAGGACTTGGATAGAGCCATGTCCGAAGCATTTGATTGAATTTAAAAGTGCTGTATTATGCCACAACATAAACGAATTGATGAGAATAAAATATTTTCTATGGAACGAGAAAAGAAATTCCCTAACTCTTTGATATTGGAGCATTGCACGATCAAATTTGACGAGCGAATTATTTCATATCCAAATGATAAAGATCGCAATGGTTTTGATTTGCATCGAGACGATTTAGAGGAAGTTTTCCCCACAGAAATGAAGCTGGATGAGGGCACGGAAAACTTAATGTACATTAATCTTGTATTGGGTACATTATGGTTAATTGAATATCCTTATAGAAAAGTTTTCATCATATATCAGGCTTCCAAGCAATCCGATCCTGTTGCATGGTTAGATAACGTGGGCCGAGTAATGACAACCCATCAGACTGATATCATACATTTCACTAATGAAAGCACTTTCTATCATACATCGCTTGCATTACTCAATGACGCACGAATTGCATATATGGCACACCGTAAAAACGATAAAATGTCTGTTTCGTGGAATGGTAGCCCTACACAATTCGTTGAATTGATCTTAGCATTATATAATATGGAACACACGATAGAATATGACACAGGGGCTAAGACTAAAAACATTTTAAAATATGATGATTCCGCCATCAAAGATGAAAAAGCATTGATATCCGCTATGGCTCATAAGTTTAACTTTGCCATAGAAGATATTTACAATTATATCGAAAGTATTAAAGCTCGCAAGGATATTAAAGGGCGAGAAGATAAAAAAGCACGTTTCTTACTCAAGTTAATAGATTCGCTAATCTCTTATTGTAAAGATAGCGATGCACGGTAAAAACTGAATCACGAAGAAAAAATTACCACAACCTCGCGAATAACAGATGTTTAAGCAAGTATTTTATTCGTAACGAATAAGTTTCCGATTTTTTCGCTATATTCTTGTGCCATGTTTAATCTTAATTTAAATAAACATGGAAGCAATCATTATTGCAAAACAGGAGTACGACCAAATTCTGGTGAAACTCGATGAAATCCGGGAAGGACTTCACAAACAGGTAAACCCGTCTCCGATACAGGAACGGTATTTAACGAACGCCGAAGTCTGCGATTTGCTAAAAGTAAGCAGGCGGACGCTGCAACGCTACCGCGACGAGGGCCGCATAGCGTTTTCACAGGTCGGGGCCACCATTCGGTATAAGGCCGCCGATGTCGAGCGATTCCTGCACGACAACTATAATCCCGCATTTCAAGAGAAAAATAGCCGGTTGTAGTTATGTTTGACCGTTGTCATGCTATTGTAGAAGGGTTTTCGTTCGATGCTCTTCCGGCCGGGTTTGAGCGGCATCTATTCGAATACGGAGTCGGCCACCGGTGGAATCCTAAGCTAAAACTGAAGATAGGTGTTCTGACCCTGACTTTCCCGACACCGACTATAATGCACATCCGCGGGTCGATACAAAAATCTGCGACAGGCAATAATTACGGCGATTTTACATATAGCGAAGCTATTTGGCACTTGCAGTGCCTTTCTGAATTTATCGGAGTTCCGTTGGATAGGTTTCGAATCACCAGTCTTGAATTGGGAATCAATCTCGCAGTCCGGTATGATCCCCGATGCTATTGGGATATGTTTAACCGCTACGGTAAGAATCGCTACATTCTGTTAGCTCCTTTGAAAAACACTTATCAGCCTCACGGTCGTAAATGTTATTACTGCGACTATGACATCAAAGTATATGATAAAACTTTTGAAAGTAGCCATAGCAGTCACGAACCGCGGGAGGTAGCTAAAGCCGTTCCCAAAAACTTAGTGCGCTTCGAAGTGCGTTTTAAAAGTAAGGCGTTAAAACGGCTTGGGTGGGGAACGGTAACGGGCGCGACCTTATTAGATGAAGGATTCAAAGCAAAATTACTAACTCAAATGGAAAATATGTTCGAATCCACCGTTTTCAATAAATTGCCCGGAGACTGTTCCAAATTAACTATGGAGCAAATGCAAAAAGTCACTTTTGCCCTCTCTGAAGACTACGACCGATATTTGGCTACGGTTAAAGAAGCATATCCTTCGCGCTATGCCAAAGAGTTGGCCAACAGGCGCATGACGTTGAAAAATTACCTGCCTTTGATAAACAACAAATACGAGCGAGAGCTACGACGTAAATTCCATGCAAAACTTCCGAAGCTTTCCACTTGATAATAAAAACGATAGCCGCATAAAAATACTTATTTCCATACTTCAATAAAGGAGGATCTATAAGATGAAAGAACATAATACGACAGAACAATGGAGAGATATACACGGATATGAAGACTTATATCAGGTATCGAATATGGGAAAGATCAGAAGTCTTCGCAGCGGCATACGGCTTATCAATCCGAATAACAGGCTTCATGTATGCCTGTCCGATCAATGGGGTAAACCCTCATATCGTAAAGTATGCCGGATCGTAGCCGAAACTTTCCTGCCGAGAAAGAGGAAATGCAATTACGTTTATCATATCAACCAAATCCCATACGATAACCGCGCGGAAAATTTGCGCTGGGCCACGTTGAGGGAGTGCCTCCGTACAGACCGGGAACGTTACCGCAGAAGTGTCCGCCTTTTGAAGAATAAATCCATTTTGTCCGAGTGGTTGGTTGCCGTTCCCGTCCGCCAGGGTATCCGTACACGTGTGCAAAGCCAGTATGCAAAACTGTTTCGCAACATGAAAATCGCGGCCTTGGAGATGGATATTCCCGAAAGCAGTATCTTTTTATGCTGTATCGGCAAGAAACGAACTGCCGGAGGATACAGGTGGCATACTTTAGGAAAGATTCCGAGCGAGGTTTGGTGTTATTTACCCGATGATATTCGGGATACGCTCCTTGAGATTCGATTTTCCCGTTGGAAGAAATAAACCGGATTCGCCGACAAAAACAGCCGCCGGGCCTTATGAATCCCGGCACCGCGTAATATCCGGATATATTTTACCATTCTTTCGGTACCGAGAAAATACCTGAAAACAGCTTACAAAACCATTCCGTCGGGGAACCTCTATTTTTACAGGCGGATCGTCGTATTTGTAAAAATACTTTAGACATGCAACCCGAAGAAAAAGGGGATTTTTCGGACGGTTGTATAAACATGCGTGTAAACGCTCAGTTATGTAAGGGTGATTCGAGCGTAATGCAGGAAAGCGAAAGGATGGCGGCAGGAAAAAGCTTCCGGGAAAAATTTGCTGATGCAAATTTAACGATTTACGGGTAAAAGCGCAAATCCGATAACGTTTGGCGCGTTTCTGCAATAAGGCATTACCTGCCGAGGGAGGGTACCCTTAAATGGGATCGGGTGTTAGGGTGTGTGCGGGTAGTCGCTACCTATCAGCCCCCGGCCTGGAAAATCCGGACATACAAGTGCTGTTATGGCGGTCATAATATATCGGATCGAAAAGTTTTTATATCTTTAAGGCGTAATCGAAACCGTTACCGAATGAAATAAACCCCAAAGAGTTTTACATACATATTTAAAGCGTTAGCTTTTATTCTTGCTTCTTAAAATCGCCAAGTTTTAAAAGCACAACAAGAGTAAAGCGTAAACGCTCACGTTCCACGACGTGGGCTTTACTTTATTTGTTGTGCAAGGTGTTTGGCGATACCTAAGAAGCAAATAACAGTTTAGTCCACGTTTTTTATGAATAAAGCTCAAACATTTCACCGAACAATAGCACGATTAACGTTTCTCTATGCCGAGCAGGAGAAGCGAAAAGAACTTGCGCGTCAGGAACTCACCGGGCGTTTTTTTCGATTTATTCAAAATTTTCGGTCTTTATACGATACGACAATAAACGGCCTCTACGCAAAATACGTGGAGCCGTTCAAACAACGACACCGGGATCTGTTCGACCTCTCACTGCTGGAAGCAATCGAAAAAGCGCATTGGGAAACGTATCATTCCAAATTGCTGGCTTATATCTGGGGATGGGATAGACATGCATTCGTCGCATTTCTTAATTCCATTGCAGGAATAGATCCGGCACTCATAGCGCAGGTTAAGGAGAGTGTTTCGTACCGTATAAAGACCGAACAGAAAACCTCCGCCGGAAAATTCATCGACCTGCTTATTACGGACGATCGGAACTGGGTGATCGCTATCGAGAATAAAATCGACGCGAAAGTCTCTACGCATGAAACCGGGGAGTTGCAAATCACCCATTACCGAAAATGGGTTACAAAAGAGTTCCCCGGATTCAATCGTTGTTTCATCCTGTTAAGCCACAAGAATAATACGAAATATCTCATAAACGAAAAAGAATGGAAACACTGCAATTATTCCGTCCTGTTTAAATCGCTTTTGTCAATCGTTCATCCTGACCGGATTACGCGGGAATACCAATCCGCCGTTTTGAGCCTGTTATGTGATAAAGACGCTTCCGTGGATGATGTATCCATGTCTTTATACGGTATTAATCAATTTAGAATTTTTGAAGATGAATAAACTTACCCGCCTTCATTCCGAATGCCTGGCCAATATGCCTATGATGCTCGATGTAATGACGAACACGGTCGAGGCGCTTTCCGAGTTATTGAATCCGCAGTACGACCGTATTGAAGAATACCTGACGGAGTTTTTCGACAAACATAAGAAACTGCGCTGCCAATTAAACGAGAGTTGGGAACGCGGAACGATTTACGCTTTCACCGATCACGTGACGCGATATAAAAAACGGTATTTGCTGGAGTTGATACCCGCGCTGGAACTGTATTACTGTATTCCGTTCAGCAAAACGACCAAAAACAGCGTATCTTTTTCCGTAGAGTTCGGCTATACCGCCGATGAAACCCAGAATGTGGTCTATTTCGGATTTGGCGAAATGAACTCCGCACAATACCTGACCGACGCCTGGATCGAAAAGATCAAAACCGAATCCGCGGGCGATTGGGAGATTTATACGAATGACGGTTACGTTGAATTTCAGATTAAACCCGACGATCAACTGACGGACGAAAAGATCGCCCGTTGCGGGGAAGATTTCAAAAACCGCATCCTGAAACCTCTATTGGAACAATTACAATAAACCTTATTTTATTTAAAATTAAAAACTTATGAAAAAACTATTTCTAGCTATGCTTATCGGTGCAGTTGCATTGGTAAGTTGCAGTAAGGACGACAGCGGGAACGACAACGGCGATCCGCTGGTAACGAACGTAACACTTCCTGCCGCGGGTACATCGTTCGCTTCGGGCGAAACCGTTACGATCACGGGCAACGGATTCACCGCGTCCGATGCGATTCTGTTCCGCATACCGACCAAAGCGACCGCCCCGACGACGGACATCCGTGCTACGATTGTCGAGGTGACGGCAACCAAGCTGACCTTTAAAGTTCCTGACGGTTTGCCCGCCGGAGAAAATTCGGTGATCCTCAAACGAGGCGACTCCGAAATGGTGCTGGGTAAAATCTCCATCGACGCCGAAGAACCGACTCCGGGGCCGGAGCCTCAAACCGCAGTCCTTTACGGCGTCGGCGTTAAAGGCAATCGCTCGGTCGTTTACCGAATCGACAAAGAGAACGGATCGCTGACCGAAATTGCGGCGCTTCAGGACGGGGAATACCTCAGCGGCGCGGTGACGATCCCCGGCAGCGGCATTATCTTCGGCATCGCCCGCGAGAAAGCGTGGGGAGCCGGGGCGGTTTGCCGTTTCGATCCCGAAACGAAAACATACGAGGTGTTGACGGAAACGATTCCCGATATTGAAATGCTCGGTGTTACAGAGGATAAACTTTACGCGCTTTGCGTCGGCACATCTGCCGTTGCCGCCGACACCGAAATCTCGCTGTCGGAAATCGACCCGCAGACCGGAGCGATCAACAAGGTGTCATTCGGAAAATTCTTACCAGCCAACACACAAAGCATCGGTTGGAGCGATTATGGAACACTGGTTTACGATCCGCAAAGCAATCGTCTGTTGGCGACTCCCTACATTTACGACGGAACGGATGAAGATTTTCATCTATTGGCGTTTGATATGGCAACGCAGAAAGCGGTACTCGGCGAGCGGTTAGCTACGGATAACGTCAATTACCTGTTCCGAAAAGGTAACGACATTTGCGCCGTGTACGAGCGTGTCGTGAATTACGGAACGGCAAACGAAAGCGCCGTAACCGATCTTTATACCGTCGATCCGGTCGGTCTCAAATTAGGGAACAAGCTCGGCGGCGATATTGCCGACAGTTGGTTCGGCTGGAATTACGACGCGACTGCCGATCTTATGTATGGCCTTACCGAAAAAGATTGGGAAACCCAAACATATTCGGTCGGTATTTACGACTGGAAGGCCGGAAGTTTCAAAAAACTGTCCGAGAACGTACAAGTCCAAAGCATTGTTTTAGTGGAATAGTCTGAATCGGACACCAATACGAACGGAGGCTTTTCGGTCTCCGTTTTTGTTTGAAATACCAATGTTCTGTAATTACAATTATCAAACGTTAATCAATTGCTGAATCTAAATTTATTCTCTATATTTACAAACAAAAATAACATTAAAGTTTATGAGCGAAGATATAAAATGGTATGAAAATGATGTCGATGAAGATAATAGCTATTCTTTTAAAGAATATGAAGTTAGTTCGACACCCAATGATTTCAATACAAAAACTATTATAGATTTTATTGAATCAGGACTATTTAAAATACCTGGATTTCAAAGGAATTATATATGGGATATAAAAAGGGCATCTAAATTAATAGAGTCTCTTATCATCGGATTACCAATACCGCAAGTATTTTTATATGAAGAAGGGAAGAATAATTATTTAGTAATTGATGGGCAACAGCGATTACTTACTATATATTTCTTTTATAAGAAACGTTTTCCTAAAAGTGAAAAACGATCTGAAATCCGACAGATTTTTAATGAAAATAATCGTATTCCTGATGAATATTTACATAATGATGACTATTTTTCAGATTTTAAATTAAAGCTTAATGATGCGACTATTCGAGATAATAAATTGGATGGTTTAAACTATTTAACGTTGGGCGAGTTTAAAACTAATTTTGAACTTCGGACGATTAGGAATATAATGATCAAACAAAATGTTCCGACAGATGACGATTCTGCAATGTTCGAAATTTTTAATCGGTTAAATTCTGGAGGGGTTATACTTAAACCTCAAGAAATACGCACAAGTTTATTTCATTCAAATTTTTACGATCAATTATATCGGTTAAATTTAAACTCGGCATGGCGAACTCTTATTAATAAACCAGAGCCTGATTTACACATGAAAGACATTGAAATAATGTTGAGAGGGTTTGCAATGTTATTAAATGGAAGTAATTATTCTCCTTCAATGACTAAATTTTTAAATCAGTTCTCAAAAAAATCTAAATCGTATACATCCGAAACGTTATCATATCTCGTGGAAATATTTGCACGATTCTGTCAATATATGGCTGATATGGATGAATCCGTTTTTCTTGGGAAAAATAGTAAATTTAGTATTACTGTATTTGAATCTATTTTTGTTGCAGTATGTAAAGATGCCGTAGAACATCATTCGTTAGATATTCGGCACGTTACGCCTGAAGCAATTACTTTGCTGAAAGATAATGTTGACTTTATGGCCGCGGCCCAGCAGAATACTGCCAGTAAAAAAAATGTCGAATCTCGTCTTACTCTTGCTTGTGAAATTCTAAGATAATGACAAAGTCTATAGTAGATGAACAATATATTCAAGGGCAAGGCTTATTACGATATTTACTTAAACAGCAGGAGTTAACCCTTTGGGCCAAAGCGGGAGAATATTTAAAAAAAGATATACTATTATCTGCGGCGAGTTATTTTGAAACTGAAATCTCAGAAATTATAATAAAAACCGCTGAAATTCATTCCTCAAAAAATCAATTAATAGTTTCAATTATTAAACAAAAGGCTGTCAGCCGCCAATACCATACATATTTCAATTGGGATTCAGCTAAAAATGCAAACTCATTCTTCAGTTTATTTGGAGACGATTTTAAAGTTATGATGCAACGAGAAATTGCAACGAATAAAAGTTTGGAAGAATCGATCCGGGCTTTTTTGCAATTAGGGCAAGAGAGGAATAAGTTAGTTCACCAGAATTATGCGGCTATAACAATAGATAAAACAGTCAAAGAAATTTATAGATTATACCGTAAATCATTATTATTCATAAATATTATACAAGAAAACTACATGCACATTAAAAAAATTATCGTAGTGAACAATATTTGTAGCAATAATTCATCTCCCACGCCGTAGACTCGATAAAATCGACTTGTTTCCGGTATCCCGAAACAAGGTCTGCTTTTGTGCGGTGCAGGAAATCGTCGATATTCGCGCGTTTCGTTCGCATGGTGCTGCAACTCCCGAAGTGAACTGCGCAATCGGCTAATTCGCCCTCCAAAACGTCCGCAATCTCCGATAACGTCACGAAGTCGCGCCCGATCTGTATGCCGTTCGGTCGGCCATGAAACGCGATATACAGAATCCGGTAGTTTTTGTACCGCTTGAAGGTGAATTGCCGGAGGTATTCGAAGAACTCGTCTTTCGTGTTGCACTTGCGGTAGACGTATCTAATCCCGGCGGAGTAGTAGAGAATATCGAGGATCGGACGGATATTTTGCTTGCTTCGCGGGTTGGTATTCCAATTACCCTCCAGGCAGTATATGTATCGTGGTTTCCTCAAATCCGTATATCTTTGAATACGCTGTAATACCTCGGCAGATCTTCCTGCCGGATCACTTCGTCGTTATACACTTCGAGCATCTGAATACTCCGGTGGCGGCTGTATTTCGATACGGTCAATAACTCGCCCTTGTAGGACTTTATCAGTTTCGTGACAAAATAGTGACGGAAGCCGTGTGCGCTTCCGTCGATCTGTAAGGTATGGAACGTTCGTTTGATAATCTCCCGGACGGATTTCGTCGTAAGCCGTCCGCCCCGGCAATGGTTGCTGTCGCTCCGGAACAATGGGCCCTCGCGGAAACGATATAACCGCAGGTATTCCCGTAAGACTTTCACCGTCGAAGGATGCAAATACACGGGTTCTTTATCGTCCCGGCCTTTGCCGCGAATCAAAGCGACTTTATCCCGGAACGAAATATCTTCGACGTTCAATCTAACAACCTCGATTTGCCGGAGGCCCTGAAACAAAAAGAGAGCGATAATCGCTCTCAGTCTTAGATTAGCTTTTGTCGGTTCCAGTGCGGAACAGTATAACTGTAATTTGCCTATATCGTCATCGGTCAATCCGTCTTTCTTGTGTAACCGGGACTGTGTAAATCCTTTTACGCCGTCGGTGATCTTTTGCGGGATCAGTCGTACCCGGTACAACCCGTCTAAGAACACCTTTGCCGAAATCAGGTATTTGTTTTTGGTCGATACGCTGAACGTCTCGCAATCCTGCAAATAACGTTTGTATTCCAAATAACTGTTACAATTCAGTCCACGAGTGTCGGTAAACCGTAAAAAGTGCCGTATTCGCACTGCATATGCCCGGCGGGTGGTCTCCGACACGTCCAACGTGTCAAACACCTGCAGTACAATCAAATCCCGCCGATTCGACGGCAATAATTCTGCGTGATTCATAACTCCGTTGCTGAAAATCGTATCCCGAAGTTACGAAATTAATTCTATGTTTGCAAGTGTATTCGGTTGATATACAGGTTAATAGATTAAAAAAAATAAACAAAAATGCAATGTTTTACCTATGTTGTACCTGTTAAAAAAATAAACGCTCAACTCGTTAAAAGTTAAGCGTTTACGGTGTCTTCTTGTTGACCCACCAGGATTCGAACCTGGAACGACAGAACCAAAATCTGCTGTGTTACCATTACACCATGGGTCAAACTTATTTCAGAACCGGATTTGAGCGACAAATATAGTGCAAGAAATTTTTATCTGCAAATTTCGTCCATGATCCGGGCGGTAGCTCCTTTGTGCTGCAATACATACTCCTTGCAAATCGTTCCGCTGCGTCCCGTGGCGTCCGGATTGTCGTGCAGGCCTGCGAACCATCGTTCCAGTTCTTCCGCCGAGGCGATACTCGCCGCACCGCGCAGCGTCACCAGATCGCGTGCCTCCCTGAATTTCCCGTAACGGGGTCCGAAAGCCAGCGGCAGTCCAAAGGTGGCCGCTTCCAGCGTATTGTGTATCCCGGCGCCGAAACCTCCGCCGATGTATCCCCAGCGGCCGTAGCGGTAGACGGACGACAGGATCCCGATCGTATCGACGAACAAGACGCCCGCTGCGGCGAGATCGCTTTGCGGAGTCAACTGCGTGTAGCGCAGCGCCGGGCGGGAAATACGCTCGCAGAACTTTTCGATCCGTGCGGGATCGATTTCGTGCGGCGCGACGATGAATTTCACGTCCGGATACCGTTCGATCAATCCCACTAACAATTCTTCGTCGGGCGGCCATGTGCTGCCGGCGATAAATACCGGAGCGTCTGCCGCGAACCGTTCGATTTCGGGTAGCCGTTTCGCTTGCTGCGCGATTTCGTATACCCGGTCGAAGCGGGTGTCGCCCGCCACACTGACCTGCTCGATGCCGATGCTTTTCAGCAAATTTCGCGAAGAGTCGTTTTGGACGAAGATATGCCGGAAAGCTCTCAGCGCGCTGCGGAAAAGTCCGCCGTAAGGACGGAAGAAAATCTGTCCGTCGCGGAATATCGACGAGATCAAGTAGAGTTTCGTGCCCGCCCGTTTCATCGCCAGCAGGTAGTTGACCCAGAATTCGTATTTGACGAAAACGGCGATTTTAGGCCGCACGATCGCCATGAAACGGCGCACGTTGCGCGGGGTGTCGGGCGGCAGGTAAAAGATGTAGTCGGCTCCGGGGTAGTTTTTGCGGATCTCGTAGCCGGACGGAGAAAAGAAGGTGACCAGTATCTTGTAACCCGGACATGCTTTGCGGAACGCTTCGATCACCGGCCGTCCCTGTTCGAATTCGCCGAGCGAAGCGGCATGGAACCATGCGATGTCGGCTCCGGAGTCCACCGTCCGGGCCAGTTTGTCGAAAATGTCCTTCCGTCCCCGTACCCAGAGTCGCGCTTTGGGGTTGAACAGGGCGGCAAGCCGTATCGCGGCGTTTGTCAAATAGATGCCAGAGTTGTAGAGCAGCCGCATCGGTCGTTATTTGAGAATATCCCGCAGCCCTTTGCGGTTCAGTACGGCAATCGACGACGCTTCGGATCGGATCAGGTGTTTCTTTTCCAGTTCCATGAGTACGGTTTGCAGCGCGCTGCGCGTGGCGTCGAAATATTCGGCGATTTCGCGGATGTCGGGCACCGGTACCGAGCCGGATTCTTCGGAAGTGTGTTCCAGCAGGTAAGTGGCGACTTTCTCTTTCAGCGACCGGAACGACAGGAAAAAGATTTTTTTCGACCAGACGTTGGCGCGGTTCGAAATGATGTCGATAAAGTTCGACATAATCAGCACGTTGGCCTGCATCAATTCGAAAATATAGCCCCGGTGCAGCGTCATGATCGTTACGTCGCCGTCGGCGATCACGTCGATCGGCAGTTTGTTGTAACCGCCGAACAGGAAAGCGGGGGCGATCAACTGCGGAGCCTCGATCGGGTCTACCACGATCGTTTTGCCGCCCGAAACCATCTCTCCGTGCACCCGTCCTTTCAGGATGATCATCAGGCCCGAATAGGCGGTATCCCGGTGGGCGATGCAGTCTTTATCCTTGTATTCGGTCAGGGAGAATTCGCCCCTTTCACCGATCGTTTCCCTGATCTGTTCCGCCGTCAGACCTCTGAACAGCGGGCACTGAGCCAATATCGCATACATATCCTTCACAGATTTAAAAGGTTCTCTAATAATGCGTGAAGTTACTACTTTTTCTTCATTCCGCCAAGCGGTTTCGGCAGATCGGCGGTTACCAGCGCGGAACCATCGCGTTCGGAATGTAGCGCAGCCGGTGCGTGGAATCGGGCAGCAGGTCGACGGCGATTAGGTCGAACTGCGTATCCGCGTCGATCCGGTACAGGGCGACGTATTGCTGTGCGGCCCGGAACAGCGCGTTGAATTTTTTCCGGGTCATGGCCTCTTCGGGCGCGGTCAGTCCGTCCGCCTTCCGGGATTTCACTTCCACGATGTGCAACACGCCCTCTTTACGGGCGACGATGTCCAGCTCGTAGCGGCCGCTGCGCCAGTTGCGGTGCAGCAGGTCGAAACCTTCCGAAAGGAGAAAGCGGGCGGCGATCTCCTCGCCGCGTTGTCCGATACGTATCGACGACATGCCGCGAAGTTACATCAGAAAACTCAGGTCTTCGTCCGGATGCACCTCGAACGGCTGCGTCCCGCAACGGAAGATCCGCATCGGGCGGTTGCCGATCAACGACAGCCGGTCGCCTTCGACCCGCAACATGCACCCTTCGCGCAGTCCGGCGACGTAAGTTTCCGGATTCGCAGCGATGTATTCCAGAATGCGCTGTTCGCGGGTTTCGCCGGCATGACCGTCGAGATGGGCGTCCGTATAATGCGGATTGATCTGGAATTTGACCAGTCCGGCGGCGATGAACGACGCCGGTTCGACGATCGGCATGTCGTTCGTGGTGCAGATTGTCGGACAGGCCACGTTGCTGCCGGCGCTCCATCCGATATAGGGCATACCGTCGAAGGCCCGTTCGCGGATCGCCTGCACGAGACCCTGTTGCTGCATGGCCCGGATCAGCGCGAACGTGTTACCGCCGCCGACGACGACCGCTTCGGCCGCACGCACGGCGCGGGCCGGGTTGCTTTCGCGGTGTACGGAACGCACCTCGACGCCCAGTTCCGAAAATCGTGCCTGTACTTTGCTCAGGTAGTCGTCGTAAGAGAACGTAACGGCGGCGTAAGGGATGAACAGCACTTCCCGGACAGGGTCCAGGAACTCCCGGATTTGTCCGGCCGGATATTCGAGAAACCCTTCGCCGGCGTTGGTCGAATTACTGATAAGCAGTAGACGCATGATATACTGTGTTTTACGAGACGCCTTTACAATCGGGCGATCTCTTTTTCTATTTCTGCCGGAAAGTGCTCGTATTCCAGCGCGTGGACTTTGGCCGCTACCGTCTCCGGCGTATCGGTTTCGGTTACCGGCACGCGGTACTGAGCCAAGATGTCGCCGCTGTCGTAGCGCTCGTTGACGCGGTGGATCGTAATTCCTGTTTCCCGGTCTCCGGCCTCCACGACCGCGCGGTGCACCCGGTCTCCGTACATGCCCTTGCCGCCGTGGCGCGGCAGCAGGGCCGGATGGATGTTTACGATCCGGTTCGGGTAAGCGGTCAGCAGATTTTCGGGTACCAGCCACAAGAATCCGGCCAATACGACGTAATCGATCTGCCGTCGGCGCATCAGCCCGACGATCCGGTCGCTATTATAAAAGGTGTCCCGGTCGAATACGACCGATTCGATCTGCAGTTTCTCGGCGCGGCGGAGTACTTTGGCATCCGGTCTGTTGGTCAATATCAGTTCGACGCGGGCCGTATTTCCGGCGGCGAAGTAGCCGGCGATGTTTTCCGCGTTGGAACCCGACCCGGATGCGAAAATGGCTATTTTCTTCATTTTTAGGTTTTTATGCGATAGTTGACGTGTCGTATTCGTAAAAAAAAGAAAGAATTATCAAAAATAATCGAAAAAGTGTTACTTTTGCAAAAATTTGGCTTTGAAATATAAAGTTATTTTTGGAATAAACACAATTGTTAAACTTAAACTAATTTGATTATGTCAGACGTTTCATCAAAAGTGGTTGAGATCATCGTTGACAAGCTCGGCGTTGATGCTGCTGAAGTTGTTCCCGCCGCAAGCTTTACCAATGACCTGGGCGCGGATTCGCTGGACACCGTGGAATTGATCATGGAATTCGAAAAGGAATTCGAGATTTCGATTCCGGACGAAGATGCTGAAAAGATCACCACCGTAGGTGATGCTATTAACTACATTTCTGCCAAGAAATAATTAAAAGCCTTTGAGACAGGGCGTTTGTCAAACGAATTTGTTGTATTTTATGAAACAGAGAAGAGTTGTGATTACGGGGATAGGTACCATTAACCCCTTAGGTAACAGCATTGAGGAGTACTTCACTAATCTTGAAAAAGGTGTAAGCGGAGCAGGACCTATTACTCATTTTGACCCTTCTAACTTCAAGACAAAATTTGCCTGCGAACTCAAAGGTTACGAACCGAATAACTTCTTCGATCGCAAGGAGGTGCGTAAATACGACCTCTATTCGCAGTATGCGTTGATCGCCGCCGAACAGGCGGTGCAGGACTCGGGGATCGAGCCCGAAAAGCTCGACCTCGAACGCGTGGGAGTTATCTGGGGATCGGGTATAGGTGGATTGGAAACATTCTACCAAGAGGTAAAGAGCTATGTCGAGGGAGGTTTCATTCCGCGATATAGCCCTTTCTTCATACCTAAGATGATTGCGGATCTGGCTGCCGGTCACATTTCGATGAAATACGGTTTCCGGGGCCCGAACTATTGTACGGTTTCGGCCTGCGCTTCGTCGAACCATGCGATGATCGATTCGTTGAATTACATTCGCTGGGGCAAGGCGGACATGATTCTCACGGGAGGTTCCGAGGCCGCGATCAACCCTCCGGGAGTCGGAGGTTTCAATTCGATGCAGGCCCTCTCGACCCGCAACGACGACCCGCAGAAAGCTTCGCGGCCGTTCGATGCCGATCGCGACGGGTTCGTGATCGGAGAAGGCGCCGGAGCGTTGTTGCTCGAAGAGTACGAGCATGCCGTTGCCCGCGGGGCCAAAATCTATGCCGAGGTAGCCGGCGGCGGCATGAGCGCCGATGCTTACCACCTGACCGCTCCCGATCCGGAAGGGAAGGGCGCGAAAAAGTCCATGCTCGACGCCGTTGCGGATGCGGGGCTGAAAGTTGAGGACATCGATTACGTGAATGTGCACGGAACGTCCACTCCGGTAGGCGACATAGCCGAGATCAAAGGATTGTTCGCCGCGTTCGGAGACCACATTTACAACCTGAACATCAGCTCCACGAAGTCGATGACCGGGCACCTGCTGGGCGCCGCCGGTTCGATCGAAGCGCTGGCTTGCGTGATGGCCCTGACCAAAGGGATCGTGCCTCCGACGATCAACAACGAAAACCTCGATCCGAATATCGATCCGAAGCTCAACCTGACGCTCAACGTCGCCCAGAAACGCGATGTGAAGTGCGCGCTGAGCAACACGTTCGGTTTCGGCGGACACAACTCGACGGTCGTACTCAAAAAGATGTAATGTTTGGAACGATACAGTCTTATTTCAGGCTGCGTTACGGCAGGGATAAGGCGTATTATCGAATGCTGAAAACTATTTTCGGGCTTCGTCCGAATAATATAGAACTCTATAAGCTGGCCTTGATTCACAGGTCAGCTTCCTTGTTTCTGGACGACGGAGCCCCGATCAATAACGAACGGCTCGAATTCCTCGGCGACGCGGTGATCGAGTCGATCGTATCGGATTTCCTGTTCATCGAGTTTCCCGAGGCGGACGAGGGATTTCTGTCTCGGTTGCGTTCGCGAATCGTCCGGCGTTCGTCGCTGAACCGGCTGGCGATCGAGATCGGGCTCGACCGGTACGTGATCGCCCAGGGCGGCAACGGCTTTGCCCAGAAACACCTGTACGGGGATACGCTCGAAGCGATGATGGGAGCGGTTTACCTCGACAAGGGATACGATTTTTCGAACCGCCTTTTCATCAACGGGATTCTGCGGAAATACGTCGATCTGGACGATATGTCCGAGCAGGAGACCGATTTTAAGAGCCGTTTGATCGAATGGAGCCAGAAAAACCGGAAACGCTTGCAGTTCGATTCGGCGCCCAGCGCGTCGTATACGGCCAAATCGCCTCATTTTCGGACGACCGTTCTGGTAGACGGCCGACCGTCCGGCGACGGGGAGGGAGACAGTAAAAAGGAGTCCGAACAGCGGGCGTGTCAGGAGGCGATCCGCCGGCTGGAACGGCTGGGGGAATCGGTGCTTTCCGAGGCAGCCGGAGGTTCGGACGGCGAATGACGTTATAAACGGAATGATGCGGAATATTTCATCGGTTACGGACAAACAGGTGCGCGAAAAACTGGTTGCTCAAGGACCGTCTGCGCTGTCGGATGCCGAATTGCTGAGCATTCTGCTTCGGGACGGCGATGCCGGGGATTCGGCCGTCGGGCTGGCGGAGCGATTGCTGGCGCACTTCGGCGGAAGCCTTGCCCGGATGGAACGTTGCGATTTGCCGGCCCTGCGCATGGTGGGAGGGCTCGGTATCCGCAGAGCCGCCGCGGTTGCCGCCGCGCTGGAACTGGGGCGCAGGCTTCGGATCGAAGAGGGACAACAGATCGATTCGGTGCGTACCGATCAGGATATCGTCGCGATGTTCCAGCCGCAGCTCGGCGCGTTGCCTTACGAAGAGTTCTGGGCGGTTTATCTCAATGCTTCGAACCGGGTGATCGACCGGATGCGGGTCAGCCAGGGGGGCGTTTCTGCTACCGTCGTGGATCACCGGCTGATCGTCAAGCGGGCCGTCGAAAAACTGGCGAATGCGCTGGTGCTGGTGCACAACCATCCGTCGGGAAACGAACTGCCGAGCGACGAAGACAAAGCCCTGACCGGTCGGGTCGATCTGGCGGCTTCGCTGTTCGACATTACGCTGCTCGATCATGTCATCGTTACGGCGGGACCTTGTTACAGTTTCCGCAGTCACGGCTTTTTCGATAAACGGCCGAATCCGTAGGAGTCCGGTGCGCAACGCATGTTTTTATTTACGGAAGAGCGGTGCGCTTTTGATCGAAATTCATTTACTTTGCATTTCCAAACGGCAGAAAAATGGCACTTATTTTATGTATAGAAGCGGGGACGGACGTAGGTTCGGTGGCGCTGGCCAAAAACGGCGAATTGCTTTCGCTGCTTGAGAATCTCGAAGGAAGACAGCATGCGCAGAACCTGGCCGTTTACGTGCAGGAAGTATTGCAGGAACATGACCTGGATGCGGGAGATCTGGATGCGGTGGCGGTCGGCAAGGGGCCGGGTTCGTATACGGGGCTGCGGATCGCCGTCTCGCTGGCTAAGGGAATCTGTTACGGCGCCGGGATTCCGCTGATCGCCGTGAACAGCCTCGAGGCGCTGGTTCACGTTGCTCTGGAAGATTTCGATGCGGGGATTCTCGGCGTGGACGATATGCGGAACATGAAGTTGCTGCCGATGATCGACGCCCGCCGGATGGAGGTGTACTGCCAGTTGTTCGATGCGGTGGCGAAGCCGCTCTCGGAAGTGACGGCGCATATCGTCACGCCCGAAAGTTTTCTGGAACAACGTACCGAAAAGGGCGGATTGCTGGTGTTCGGGAATGGCGCGGCGAAGAGCCGGGAGCTGTTTACCGAGCCGGGCGTACATTTTGCGGAGGTCACTCCTTCGGCTCGCGGACTGGTCAAACCGGCTTTCAAGGCCTTTGCGGCGAAGAAATTCGAAGATACGGCCTACTTCGAACCATTTTATCTGAAAAATTTTGTCGTAAATTGTTCGTCGAAAAAAATATTTTGATTACATTTGCACCGTAAAAATAATCATTGACCCATGGTGTAATGGTAACACTGCAGATTCTGGTTCTGCCTTTCTTGGTTCGAATCCAGGTGGGTCAACAGAAAGGAAGCTCTTTTCAGGGCTTCCTTTTTTTGTACCTGGGTGGAATCAGGATTTTTCTCGTGTCCATAAAAGGCCGCAGGGATCGCTGTAAACGATCCCTGCGGTTCCCCGAAAAAGGTTAAGTTTGGGTTAAGTGAAGTTGGGTTTATTTCGTTTCGACCAGGAATACCGATTGCGAAGGCTCCACGCGGAGTCTTACCAGGCTGACCCGGTCTTTTCCTTTTTTGGCGTATTCCGGTTGTAAAGCGGTGACTTCGCCGGTATGCGGATTCCAGAGTTCGTAGCGTTTTTTGCCGCGCAGCGCGACGGCGGAATCGAACGCTTTCCCGTTGAGGTTCGCAAAATAATAAATGTCTTTTCCGGCGCGCTCTTTATGGATGTAGCGCATCGGTACGATGCCTTCGGGAAATTCCACGTCGAACGTTTCCGACGGACGGGCCAGCGCGTTGCGCAATGCATCGGCACCGGGCTTGGCGAGGAAAACGACGCGGCCTCCCGCCGGATTCGTATGGGGTTCGCCGCTGCTGCGCAGCTTTTCCGGCAGCAGTTTGTCCATCAGGGCTACGACCTGCGCGTCCGCATTCGGCTCGGTCGACTTGACCGGCAATTGCGTTGTGAAGATCACCTGGCCGCCGGCTTCGAAGAAGGTCAGTATTTTGGCTAGATTCGCGACGCTGATCGTCTTCGACGACGGAACGATCAGCGTGCGGAACGTGTTGTATTGTTTCGTGTTGGCCAGTGTCAGACCGTTCTTGTCGACTCGGCAGGCGTCCTGCAGCACTTCTGGGTGCAGAAACTGGAAATCGCGGCCGAGTTCGTTGGTCAGCCGCTGGCTGATCTGCACGTAATCCATGTCGGGGATCTTCACGCCTCCCGCGTAAGCTCCCAGCGGTCCGTCGAAGTAGTGCTCCCCCTGCATCGTTTCGATCGGATACAGCATCGCGACGTCGGTGACGAAGCGGTCGTCGTTGCGCAGCAGCATGTTCAGCCGCGCCAGGAAAGTGTTGAATTCGTACAGTCCCTGGTTGTACAGCCTATTTCGGTGGGACAGCTCGGGCTCGAACGTAACGTCCCGGTCATTGAACCATACCGCGTGCGGGATCAGCATGTTGATCCCCTTTGAGTATTGATCCATCGCTACGTTGTAGAGGGTGTCCCACGGGATGTTACCCATCGCTCCGTAGGTTTCCGACATGACCAGCGAATGATCCCAGTTGTAGGCCGCCGAGCTGACTATTTTGTAGAATTTCTCGGCCGGCCGGTCGCCTCCGATTTTGTCGATTCCCGGAACATCCTGGTATTTGAAGCATTTCATCAGGTCGGCGGAAGTTCCGACCGGGTTTTCGATCTCTTCGTTATCCTGATGTCCGGTCGCAACGATGCCGTGCGCTTTGCTCCACTCGCTGACCGCTTTCGGATAAGCCGCTGCGTAAAGCTCGGCCCGCAGACCGAACAGGGCGTTCCGCGCGGCCTGCGTTTCCGGGCCGATGTCGTACCAGAGCGCCGGATAGTACAGCGCCGGGCTGGAGCCGTATTTTTTTATGTAGGTCTCGTTGAATGTCGGCGTCCAGCAACGGGCCTGCGCGCGGTACAGCGTCGGTTCGTCGAAAAAGGTCGAAGTGATCGTCTTTCCGAAATATTCGGGCATCCGTTTGTAGTAAGCCTCGTGCGTCATCGAAATGTAGGCTTTGGCCGCCTCTTCGCTCAGATAATCCATGTTCGGATCGTCGTCCGCGACGCAGACGAACTGCATGATTTTCCAGTTCCCTTCGGGTACTTTCCAGACGATGGTTTCCTCGGTGATGTTGCCCGACAGGTCGATCCGTTCTTTCGTGTCGGCGTTCATGGCCACGGCGGCCATCAGTTGACCCGTTTTACTGACCGGGCTGACGTAGGTGGCCCCGCCCCGGGTTTCTTCTTCGATTTTGTCGAGCCGCTTCATCGTGAGGTTCGGGAAGCGGTTCCGAAACCGGGGAACTCCGTCCGCGTTGATCGCTCCGCCGCTGCCGCTCGGGAATCCGTATTCGTCGTACAGCGAGAGGGTCAGCCCCAGTTCGGCGGCCTTTTCGACGGCGTATTTATAACGTTCGAAATACTCTTCGGTCAGGTACTTGGGCGTCAGATTGGGGCCGAACGGCAAAATCGCCAATCCTCCGTAGCCGCATTTTTCCAGAAAGCCGGGCATTTGGGCGTCGATACCTTCTTTAGTGATGTCGGTATTGTTCCAGAACCACAGCGGATCGGGACGGAATTTCGTAGGGGGAGTTTTGAATTCGGACGGCTCCTGCGCCACGGCCGTAACGCAAAAAAACAGGCACAATAGGCTCAGACGAAAGGTTCTCATAAGATCGTATTTTTAGGATAATGCAAAATAAACGGATAAAAACGGGTCGGAGGTGCTATTTTTGACATTATAAGTCGATTTTTTGTTTTCGAAAAAGCAAACTTTCAATCGCGCGCGGTGTCAAAACTATCGTTTTTTAACGGGACTGGTAAAATGGTCGTGAAAAATAATGTTTGAAATTGTAAAAATAAACTCGGAAAAAATTTTTTATTTATGACTGAATTATTATCTTTGTTACGTATCTACACGCGTTTTACAGCCAGTTATCTATAAATTAAGGTGTAGAGGACTGGGGAATAGGAAGGGTGAAGTGCGTCTTCCCGTGAAGAAGAGGCGATGGAGAAAGCGGGGCGGAGACGAATATTTTCCTTGGCGATTTTGGAAACCCGTGGGATTACGTGTTGGCCGCAAGGGATATGCGGCATTTGGTGAACGGAACGGAATAACCTGAAAACTATTGACTTAACGATTAACGCGACTCTATGAATAAACCTCGACCTTGGCTGTATTGGGCGGTATTGTCGGTTTTGTGTCTGCTGGGCGTGTCCTGCTGTAAACAACAGCAAAAGGACCCGTTTCGGTACAAGGTCGCGATCATCGGCAATCCGTCGAATCCCGATATCCGGTACGACGAGTCCCAGATGCAGGCCCTCAAGAATTTGGGGTATAATACGTTGCAGTTGAACATCGCCTGGGGAGCCCGTCCGGCCGACGAACCGCTGAATCTGGAGGATATCCTTTATGTCGACGGAATCGGCAGCCGGGAAAAAGCCGATCAGCGTTTGCAGGCTATCAAAGAACGGGCTCGGATCGCCAAAAAATGGGGATTCCGGACGTTGTTCCATTTCGGCGCCCCGAGAGTCGATTCGCTGTATAAGATCCTGACGCCAGATCTGATTGACATCGCCACCGAAAAAAACAGCATTCAGAAAAAAGAGATCGTCGACAAATACGTTTCGTTGTTGAAAAGGCTGAAGCAAGAGGTTCCCGAGCTGGACGATATCGAAGTTTATACGTTCGATCAGGACGCATGGGTCGCCAACGAGTTCGGAAACGGCCCGACCGACCGGGATATCCCGTTGCACGAACGTATTCCCGCCTTTCTACAAGCTTTGACCGGAACCTGGGCCGAAGTGAGTCCGGACGGGATGGTCTGGTGGGAACCGTGGGAAATTTCCGCGGGACAGATCTATGCCTGCATTCCGTCGCTTCCGACCCGGAACTTCGGGATGTTTCTGCATTCCAACATAGCGGAAGTACAACTGAGCCGGCCGGTGGACGTCTGGTTTAAAAATACGGTGCAGCTTTGCGCCGAACGCGGCATTCCGGTAGTCGGTGAAATTTTTATGGCCAGCGCTAACGAGGAGTTGCAGCCGCTGACGCATATCGCCGCGCCGCGTCTGGTCGCCGAAGAGTTGGATGCCGTGGGAAATGTCCCGAATATCCAGGGCGTAAAAGAGTATTTCGGACTTATTCCCGACCGTTACGATCCGAATCAGTTGATGGCCGGGATCAAACTGCATAACCTGGCTGTGCCGAACGAACAGGCGTTGGCGGAGTTGGCCGAACCGTTCGGAACGGCTGCCGCGGATGTGCTTTCCGCTTGGGAAGCCAGCGCGACGGGACTTGCCGTGTTCCCGTGGGACGCTACATGGCGTTTCCGGTTGTTGACCGAGAATCCGGCCGGGATCGAAGTGTACCATCGCTGGGACATCGCCCATATCGAAGGGGCCGTAGCTCCTTCTCCGAGTTGGAAATCGACGCGCCGGAGTTTGTTTATGACCACCGAGAGCGAATCGCTCGACCCGTGGTTCTTCGAAGATATCGAACTGCGCTGTGCGACGAGTTCCGAAAAATTGCTGGCGGCGGCCGATCTTTACCGGAAAGCGCAACAGCAGGTGAACGACGAACCTTACGCCGCTTATTTGGCGGAAAATATAAAGGATATCGAAGAGCTCGAACAGATAATTACCGCTATCCGGTGCTACTGCCGCGAAGCGAATCTGGCTCACCTGATGCGCAAGCATGTCGTCGAAGGGAATCCTATTCCGCAGGCTTTGATCGATCGTTTCGAGGCGATTATGCAGGTGGATATCGCCAATCAGGCGAAAGGGTTCGCCGAAAACCGGTCGGGCAATACGCCGGCCGCGGAAATGCTCGAACTTTTCCGGAAAGACCCGGCCGGATGGGTTACGGCTAACTTACATTACCGATAACGAAAACGAAAACGAATACTAAAAATTACAAATTTAAATGTTCATTAATCAGTTTTAATTATGAAAAAGTTAACTTACATTGCACAGTTGTCGGCGGTTGCGCTGCTGCTGGTACAGATGAGTAGCTGTGATAGTATGCCCGATCCGAGTCCGATCTCGGATAAGTATGCCCGCCCGGAAGAGGTGGTCGAAACGGGGATACCTGTCGTTACCGATGGCGGGGCGGTAATCTACTCTCCTACGAACGACAATTTCCGTTATGCGGCTTCGATGATCGCAAATTCGGACGGTACGATGAGCGCATGGTATTCCACTCCGGGGGGACTGAACGGAAGCATGCCGGCGCGTACGAAACTGAATGGCAGCGGCGACGGCGGCGGCGCTAAAGGTTGGCATGGCGAAGGGGGCAACGGAGCGATTTACTATATGTTCGATCAATCGTTTTACGGTTGGGCGGTACACTGCCCGAACTGGGACAATCCGAATTCGTCGATGCGTTTCTCTCTTTACAACTGGGATACGAATTACCAGACGACCCTGGCCGGTACGCCGATCGCAACCTACGAATTCGTGCATTACGACCAGGCCGGCGAAGCCGGTTGGCTGGAACTCAACGCCGATAACGGAGGTTATACCGAAGCGACCGGAAATCTTAAATTCCCGATGGGAGCTTATCTGCTGTATATGGAGAGAACCGAAGGTACTCCGGGCGCCTGGGGCGGAGCCACGGCTAATGGCATGATCTGCTGGGTGAACGGAAACGAAACATCCGGTGTTCAGGGGCATGAAAACTCCGTTCAGTATACGGCTCCCGGCGATGTCGGATATTCGTCTCAGATTCGTTATTACAGCGCACCTACCGCTTCGATCAATGCCGTATGGTCTGAAGACGAAGTGATTGCGCTGGCTCCGACCAAAGATAAGGCGGATAACTACTATGCCAAAGATCCGTCGGTCGTGAAAGTCGGGAATTACTATTACATGGCCTATACCGGGTCGGCTACGCTGGACGAAAGCCTGGACAACAATGTATTTGTTGCCCGGAGTGCGACGATCAACGGAAAAGACTGGGAAAAATGGAACGGTTCGTCGTGGGGAGGAGATCCGGCTCCTGCGGTCGATGCCGAGCTTTCGGCAACCGAAACGTTCTTCGGAGCCGGAGAACCGAGCCTGGTCGTGAAGGGAGATCAGATCTATCTGTACTACACGTACAGCGACAATGAACAGAAAATTTACAACGTTCGGCTGATGACGGCTGCCGCCAGCGATCCGAACTGGCCGGCATCTATGACCGATCAGGGCGAAGTAATCGACCGCACGGCCTTCAAAGGGCTGAACATCGATGGTTGCAGCGTAAGATATATCGAAGATCAGGATTGTTTTCAAGCCGTACACGGCGTGAATATCGCGGATGTGAACAGTTATTCGGTCGTATGGGTTTCGAAAGACGGCGTCTCGGGATGGGAACAGAAAGGCGTGCTTTCGAACAATATCCGCGTACGCGCCAAATATGCCCGTTTCATCTGCAACGAGCAGAGCCATATTACGTCGACGACTCCCCGCCTGATGATTTATCAGAACGGCGGACAGTATTCCAAGACGGCATGGCCGACCAGGATGGTGCCTTATTCTTTCGTGGAATAAAACCTGACGGTATTATAGCGGGGAGCAATTAATGGAGTGCACCGGTTGCTCCCCGCTTTTCAAAGGAAATTTGAATTTTTAACAAATAACTGTTTTATTATAATACCTAAAAACTATGAGAAAATTGTTCTATTTGATAGCTTGTCTATCACTTACCGGTCTCTTGGGTGCATGCAACGATGACAAGGAGAATGGTGACGACGGCGAGCTTTCTTTCAAGTTTCCTCTGACTGAGTACGAATCAGCGAAAATCGGAGGGAAGAAAGTAATCGGTTTTTCGACCGTGGGAGATTGGACTGCTGAAGTGAAATACAAAGTGGCTCCTGCAACCGTGGACGACGAATGGCTGGAGATTTCTCCGAAAAGCGGGAATGCGGGCCATTGGTTCCTGACGCTCAACCTTAACGAGAATCCGGATTACGACGACCGCGAAGCCGAGGTAGTTATCACTTCGGGAGGAGAAACCAAAACGTTGAAAGTTACCCAGCTTTCTACGTCGGCGATGTTCTTGCCGCAAACCACTTATAATGTGGGCGAAAGCGGCGGACCGGTGGCTCTTACCGTACAGACGAACCGCCCGTTCAGCGTTGAGGCGGACGACGCTTGCAAGGATTGGATCATTGTGCCGGATTCCAAAGCGGTGATGAAAGATTCGGTCTTTACCGTAACGGTTCTGTCCAATCCTGCGTTGGATGCCCGTACGGGGTATGTGTATGTGACGGAAATCGTTGCCGATGAGAAGGAAGAGACCTTAACTCGCCGGATCGAAATCGTACAGAGAGGCGATTTCGGTTATTTCATCATGCGTGGATCGAGCTCGGATCTGACGGCTCCGAGTGTCGTGCAGACGGGCGAAAATGCATTCAATGCATTCTACCTGTTTAAGCAATACAGCGCTAACAGGGAAGAAATGCATGTGTGGAACGGAGATGCTCAAGGCCCTATTGATTTGTCTGCAAATGGAGAATTCGGGGTACGTTTCGTAGCTGCCGGACCATTTACCGACATGCAGGTGTCTTGTTGTACTTGGTCGCAACAGCATGGAGACGGAGTAATGACCGCTTCTTTGTATGTTTGGGATACGGATTATGCTACTACTGTTAAACGCAACCCCGTGAATCAGAAAAAAGATCTTTCATACGGGGATAATAGTTGGCCTAATTTGTTGAATGCGGATCAAGGTAATACTTATCCTGCAGGAGAATATCTGGTTGTAATGCAATCGACGAAGCAAAGTTCGGGAGTTTGGTCTGCTTCCGCAGGAGCTAAAGACGGTTTCCAGGGATTCTTGGCAGGCCAAGCCGTATCGTCCAATTGCCCGAAGGTACGCATCTATTATGTCAGCGACAGTAAGACAGGTGCGGCTTACCGTGAAACTAAGGATGGCGGTGTTACCTGGAGAGATCAGAGTTATGTGTTCTCTTTGAACGAAAGTTGGCTCAAAAAATGCTCTCCGACGGATTTGCGTGTGGTAAAATGTGACGGTTACTATTATGCGGCTTTTGCGGATGGTGGCAACGTTAAGTTAGCACGTACTGCGAATATTAAAGACTCTTGGGCTAAATGGGACGGCTCTGCTTGGGGAGATGGAGATTACGCTTCCGTGGTTGCGAGCGAGGTTCCTGTATCTGTGGTTGAGAATAACGGTCAGATTTATTTGTATACCATGAAGGGGAATAAGTTGGTCGTTCGTACGGCTGCCTCCGGAGACAACTGGCCCGCTGCGTTGAGCGCAAGCGCCGATGCCTGGACATTCGACAGCAATACGGATGTGGACGTGAAGTTCGTCAACGGGAAATTTACGGCAACCTATGTCAAGAGCAATCAAACCTGTGTATTGCTGTCGGACGACGGTACGACCTTTACCGATGGCGGAGTAGCTTATGCAAGAATGTTCGACGGTAGTAAATCTGCACGCTATGCATCGGGTGTTACCGGCGAGACGCAGTACATGTCTTATGTATGTACTCAGGGATGGTACTTTAAGATTATCAGCAATGATTAATCGAAAAGTCATTTAGGTTAGTAGTTTTTTGGCGAAGCCGGATCATTTGATCCGGCTTCGCTTTTTTATTACGGTATTTTACGGTCGGTTCCGGATTTTTCGAAAGGAGCGTCAGGGATGGATCGGAATCGTTTCATCCTGTCGGATTCGGATAATCGGGGTAAAACTCTGAAAATATTTGTTATTTTTGTATAATAAAATTTAATGAAATGAAAAAATATTTAATTGCTTTTTTGATCGTGTTCGTTTCCGTCGCCTGTTGGCAATGCGGCGACAAAGGAGAAGACGATCCTGCGCCGGATCCGAAAATCGAAATTACCGGTTCCCCGGAGGTGAATTTACCGGCGGCCGGAGGGAACGGGGTTATCTCTTTTACCACCAATGTGGCATGGAGCGCGAAAGTAAACGACACGAAAGCTTCCTCCTGGTGCAGTATATCGCCCGAGTCGGGGAAAGCAGGCGATGTGAAAATAACCGTTACGGCAAAAAAAGATTATGAATTGTACGACGACTTTTCAGCGGAAGTCGTCATTACGGCGGGAACCGCGAGCGAGACCGTTACGGTGACGCGCGGACAGAAAGATGCGCTGATTCTGACGCAGGATTTTTATACGGTTCCGTCTGCCGGCGAAACGATCGACGTGGAACTTCAACAGAACGTCGATTACGAAGTGCAGATCCCCGATACCGTTCAATGGATCACCCAGGTCGGATCGAAAGGCCTGTCGACCGACGTGCTGCATCTGAAAGTCGATCCTTTCGACAAGACCGACGCCATTCGGTACGCTTTCGTCCTCGTCAAAGACAAAAACAGCGATCTGAGCGCGAAAATTACCGTAAAGCAAGGAGCGAAATATGTTCCCACCATTTCCGACGGATGGGATATTTATAAGGCCGGCACTTACCGTTATGGGCCGTCGATCATGATTCATGACGACGGTTCGATCGATGCGTGGTTTGCCGCATCCGGCGGTCAGTACGGCGATTGGAATTACCTGTTCAATCAGAGCGGAACGCATGAGGCGCAAGGTATTACCGGCAATAATACGGTCGGACAGAAGTTTACCGCAAAAACTCCGTTCTGGAGTATCAGCGTAACCAGCCCGAATTGGAACGGGCAGCCCTGCGGTTTTACGTTCAATTTGTACAAGTGGGACGATGCGAGCATGAGTTACAGCCAGGTCGTTCAACAGACGCCGGTAGCGACTGCGACGTTCAAAGATTATAAAGACGGGGAAAAGATCGGGGTGACCAACGACGATAAGTTTCCGGCCGGGACTTATTTGTGGGAGCTGTCCAAAGGGCTGACCGAGCAATCGGGCGTTTGGCTGGCTACCGGAAGCGTTTCGGGCGTTACCAGTTACAAAAACGGGCAGGTCGTGAGCGGCCGGAACTGGCAGGCGCAGTACAGCGTGGACAAAACGAGCGGTTATAATTTCTGGGATCAGGCTTCTTACCAGCATTCGGACGACGGAGGCAAGACCTGGACGAAGGAAGAGATGGTACTGTTGCCGACCGAATTTTCGTCCGATCATTTTTCCGTATGCGATCCGGGAGTTGCACGGTGGGGCGGTTATTATTATATCGGATATACCTCCACCGAAAATGAAGCGATGGTCGAAAACCATGTTTACGTAGCCCGCTCCAAATTCCCGAACGGGCCGTGGGAGAAATGGAACGGTTCCGGCTGGACAACCGGAACGGACGTACAACCGGTAATCCGTTACGACGGCAATCCCGTGAATTTCGGAGCCGGAGAACCGTCGATAGTCGTTCTCGACAATACGGTTTATTTCTATTATTCGTGGGACGACCAGAGCGTTACCACGCGTGTAGCGACTGCGTCGGCCGACGATCCGAACTGGCCCGGTCACCTCGTGTTCCATGGAACGGCGATGGATAAAGGCGCTATCGGCGGGGCGGATCACAGCGATGTAAAATACCGGGAGGATATCGGGAAATTCCAGGCCGTGCATACGGCGGCCCGAATGTCTGCCAATAGTTACATCGTGCTGTGGCAGTCCGACGACGGGATCAAGTTTGAGAAGATCGCCGAAATCAGGGAAGGATTGCAGCCGGGCGCGCATAACTGCGGTTGGAGCGGAGACGAGCAGGGGCACATAAAACTCGGTGTTCAGCAATATATCAGTTATGCCTATACGCTCGATTTTAGTCCGGAGTCATGGGGTAAATGGAATACCCGCTGGGCGAAACTGAACTGGTAAGCCGTAGGAGAGAATCGTATCCGTTTGTCCGGAGACTTCGTTTGGGAGTCTCCGGACTTTTTATGTAAAAATGCATTTCGTTTTTTTGCAAAAATATTTTTTTAGTTATCTTTGCATCGAATAATGCTGTATTCGTCTAACGGTTAGGACGGTAGATTCTCAGTCTACAAATAAGGGTTCGATTCCCTTATACAGTACGAATTGCATTGATTATCAGTATTGTTCTTGTCGGCAGGTATCAAATGCAGTACCTTTTGATTCAAAAAGGGTATTTTTTAACGATTCCGTATCTTCCTTGTTAACCCCCAAATTTTCCATCCCACCCATGTGATTAATGCCAATAAAGCAAGCCGTCCGGCCCATATCGAAAATTTTTGCCCTTTCGTCAAATCTGCCGGGACGGGAATCTCTTTGTCCCGGTCACGATAAACGATACTATCCCGAATTATTATTTTCTCGGCATCTTTGACGGGAACGGCAACGGGATATATGTGCGGCTTGTTCCGTAGGTCATGGTACAATGTTCCATCTGTACCGATCCGTGCGTTCGATTCTGCAAAGTCCGTTTCCAAGTGTGATGAACTATCGCGGGTCTGTGTCTGCGCCGACTGTGCGGGGACAGGAACCCTTACCGTATCGATCCGTATCTTCTCCATATATTCGGTCTTGTACTCGACGCGAACGCTGTCTTTTGACTCTGAGCGAATCGGCATTGCCTGGCGGCAGCACGATACGGCAAGCACTCCCAATATAACTACCAGTTTTTTCACGGCTCGAACTTGATTTCGTTAATGCGGTATTTCCATCCGTTGATAAACCGCTTCTGAGACGGTTTCTTTCGAACGATATTGTCCACGAAATTTAACCGGGCCTGTTTGATCTGAGCGAACAGTTCGCGGGGATTGCGGGCGTTCAGCGCGGCAATGGTTTTAGGGCCTACGATACCGTCCACTGCAACGCCGAGTATCTGTTGCGGAATCTTGATGCCGTTGGCTCCCGATGCCCAGACCCAATCGACCAGGATGTTAGCCAGCGATTGATTGCGGATCTCGTCGGCTTTCCACCGATCCCAATAGTGCGGTTTCAATACACGGGAGACGACTTCGTCCCACGTAAGCATTTTAAGGTCGTCTACATCGATATCTCCGTCGCCATCCTTGTCATAACCTATCTGTCGCCATGTAGCGATTGTCACACCCATATTTGTCGCGCCTCCCTGATCGTAAGGGTCGTCCACGAAGCCGCCTTCCCATTTCCGGATAAAGGGAGCCAATTTGCTGATATTTGCCATAATTTTTATTGTTAAATTTATTGTCGATTTTTATCCTCGTCTATAGCCTTTGTTACATCTTCGTCAAATTCATGTACTTTATTAATTGTGTAGCGTTTTATTATCCGGAATATCTTGGCTTCGGAAATATCTCCGGCGTTTTCCAGAAAACTCCAAAATTCAACACCGCAGATAAAACCAGTGCAGAGATTCGGCAATAATTCCGATTTGGGAATGAATCCTATTACATGCCTTGACAGCACGAAAGCCAGCATGACCGTACCCAGGGAGAAGAATAGTTTCTCCACCGTGCGCCAGGCAGCATAAGAGCTGAAGTACCATTCTCTATGCTGTCTCTTGGATCGTCTGTAACTCGCCCAGCAGCCCGTCACGAAATCAATAGCTATGAAAACAAGAATACACAGCAATAAAGGCCCTATGGGGGTAAAATACCCTACGATACTAAGCATCAATCCACACACTCCCCGTCCAGCATCTAATTTCATCGTTTACGGTTTTAGGTTAATTGCTCCATGATCGCGTCGTATACGGCTGGAGTGCAAGCCTCGGCTACTTTTTGTAGAAGCTCAACCTCTCTATCGGAAAGCTGAATTGGCCCTTCGTTATCGTATATTTTATGTACCAATGCGTGATATTCTATGCCGGGGCATCCCGTATAAATTGCGTCGGCAATAGATACCCGGTAATCCCTGACCTCGGATTTCGTCCTGGCAAAATCCAAATAAACCCGCAGATTCGTTAAATCGATGTTCTTCATAATTTTAGATATTGTAGTTTGCGTAATTCCAAAATTTTGTAGAGTTGATAAATGTGAACTTACATTCGCCATTCCAACTGATCGTAACATCCTTCACGGGGCCCGATCCCATTCGGATATAATGGGTGGCATTATAAGCGTGAACTATTATGTTACCAGAGCCCGATTTTTTAATCCAAATTACTTTACCATCGTTGTTAGTCGAAGGCAGATAAATGTGATTTGTTCCCGACCCGTTGTATTCTATATAATCGTCCTCTCTTGTTAGATATGTGCTGCCTGCGGAAAAAAGATATTTGGTCGATGTTGCTATCCCTCGTATTTTAGCGCTGGCATTGAGGATAATGTCTCCATTCCATATTTCTATGGCAATATTATCAGTGCCGCCCCATGCGCCCACACTTATAGCCCGGGTAAGCCCGGACGATACTTTCGCATTGATAGTCAAATTGCCATAATTATTATTATACGAACTTTCATTCCCAAGCTGAATATAGGATTCCCCATAGGTAAACTTCATATTGCCGCTATTCTTTTTATTAAGAAGGTTTCCGTTGTCGATAACGAAATCACCTACTTTCCCGGAACTCGCCGTTATGGTGCCTGTAAATTCGCCTGCTGAAGCATGAACTGTCCCCGTGAATTCGCCTGAAGTTGCTACCACCTTTCCCGTGAACTCTCCGCCCGAAGCGTACACCTTCCCCCGAAATTCCCCGGAGCTCGCATATATAGCCCCTCTGACAGTAAGAGAAGAATTTGCAGGCTCGAATACCAGCCGGTCGCCTCCTAATGCAAAATACCCATCCGAATAAAACCGAAACTTAGCTTCGTTGGCCGCTTTTGCAGAAGTGGCGCCGCCGAACAGTATCGGGTATCGGGATAGATCGGAATACGGGTTAATACCCGATAATCCCGCAACGATATTCGATGCGGAATCGCGGACGCCGACAAACCCTGTAAGCAACAAACCGTCCGATATCTCCGTAGTCATATCCGAAAATGCCGATTTCAGAAATTCCAATTCCGCAACTCTTGCGGCTGCGGCATCGGCGGCATCCTGAGCGGCGTCGGAGTATGATTTCAATTCGTTCTGAACAGCTTGATTCGCATCTTCTATGGCTCTCGTGAAATCTTTGTATGCAGCATTGAATTCCGTATATTTTGCATTCACGTTCCTCACTTCGGCTTCTGATGCTTTGCCGTCCGCAATTGCTGCTGAAATGGCATTCAGAAGACTTACTTTAGCTGCGTCAAACACGCCTTTATTTGTGGTAAGATTCGTTTTCGCCGAACCTCCCAGATAGGGATTGTTATACAGCTTGCCATAGGTAGCATCCGCTGCGGAGCCCGCCTCGTTGACCGTATTGATATACTTTTCGATGGATGCCGCCTCCGCACGATTCACAATCCCGTCGGCAAAGGCTTCGTCGGTGAAATTTTTGAGGCCCGTGACGGTAGTATTCAGCGATGCCGCCGCATCTTTAGCGTCTTGGGCTGTTTTCTTCGCCGCTTCCAGATCCACGACCGGCGTTTCTACCGACTTCAGCAGGCCGATACTCGCCACGTCGCCGTAGGAATATCCCGTCGGACGCAGCATAATACCCTCGCAATAGGTTGCCCTGACCTTGTACCTGCCGCCGCCGCGGACGTATATGTATTCCACGGAACTCTGATACACCTGGCCGATGCTGCCTATGGGCGTAACGTCCGAGAACCGGAAAACGAAAGAACGAACATATCTTTTGATGGTCATCGCGCTCCACCTACTCCCATTCGTTTCCCAGGCGCAGCTACACGAGAAGCCCTGAGCATGGGTGGCCCAGGGAGGCGTCCCGCTATCGGAAAGGATAGCGGATATTTCAATGGCGGCTTTCGAATCCGACGTATTCCAGAGGTTGAACGTCACCGGATAATAAGTGTCCGGATCGAGTGCCGTAGCGTCGATCGTGACGATCTGGAACTGGCCGGACGAATAATACTGGATGTTATTAAGCAGTTTGGCCCTGGCGTTGTAGTAGTCCTTGAACTTCGAGCGGAACACCGACCCCGTGATCGTCGAAGTGGCCGTCATATCCGCCAGCAGCGGCGTAATGTATGCGCTCAGGGCGTTGTAGGCGTCGAGGTATGCCGTCGTATCCGTTAGGGTCGGTTTCGCCTGGGCTGTAAGGATCGGGGTCTCGCCCTGGATGATCTCCCACTCCCGCTTGGCCTCCTGTTTTTCGCCGGGGGTCAGCTTGTCGTCGCTGGCGATATCGGCGAGCATGGCGTTCGCCTTGTCCGCGGACTCTTGAGCCGCGGCTAAAGCTTCTTTCGTGTCCTCTATGGCCGGCGCCCAACTCGTGACTTTATTCCCTTTAGCCCACATAAGATTTTTCACGTAGCCGGATGCGAACGTCGCGTCCGAGCCTGTGATGTACAAATCATATTGAACGGATAGATCGGCATCTTGCGGGATTGTCAACAGAGCCGACCCCGGGCCCTTAGACATAGTATATTTAATATTGATGCTTTTTTCTCCCGATGTTGAATAGAGCCGGAACAATACGGTAGTTGTTCCACTAAAATCCAAGTCATCCCATGATAGCGCGTATTCCTGTCCGATAACAGGCTGCTCGGCAAGTGAAAACTTATAGCCCGTGTAACTTCCTACACGAAAATCGAGCTGTCCTCCAGTTTTCAGGGCCAGATTTCGCGTCGCAGGGAGGGAAGCGTCAACCATTTCTTGAGTTTGGGCCTTCTGGTCATTCAACGATGGCGACCACGTTAAGGCCGGGCGGTTGCCTTTGACGAGCATGACTTCGTGGTAGGTGACCGAATTTCCGTTGGTTTTTCCATGTTCCCCCGCGTACACCAAAAGCCAGCCGTCTTGCTCCATTACATTTTCCGGAATCTTATAGACAGCCGTCCTATTGGCAAGTGTTATATAACCTCCTGCCAACGTATTTTCATAATCCGAACCAGAAATATTCAGGGTGAATCCCGCTGGAGTGCCAGCCAATATCTCAATGGATTTGACGGATAATGCAAATTTATCTCCAGGTCGAACGTGAAGAGGTAAACGTTTATATGAGTACGCGGCATTTGAAGGTGCTGTAATTGTAATTTCCTCACTGCCGTCGATCAGATTTACCGAACCGATCTGTACGGCGTCAGCCGCATTTTTTGCCATTGCATCCGCGATGAGATTGGCGAATCGGCTCACTTCCGCATCATAGTTAGCGAAATAAGTATTGTAATTTGATCGTTGCGCATCGGTCAGGGTCGTATCGGAATCCATATTAACCGCAACTGTCCCGGATAGAAAGTTTTTCAAGGCATTATAGGCGGCGGACAAATCGGCAATCGATACGCCGTATGTCGTCGCATCGTCCTGGTAGGAAGCGTATTCTTTGTCGATCTGGGCGACCTTGTTGCGCAGTGTGGCTTTTTCTTCTTTGGATATTACGCTATCCGAAGACATCTGACGCAATCTAAGCTGGGCATCGTTCACACTCTGCCAGTCAGATTCGGAAGCGGTCGCTCCCTCGGCTTTGTTAGCGTTACTAACATAGATGACTCCCGATGTTTTAATCCATATATCATTTACGCTATACGGGACGGCGGGGGTACTGTCTCCATAAAACAGCTTAGCTTTCGTTCCGGCCAGTCCCAATGCTTCGCGGGCTTCTGATAGAGCCTGCGCCGCACCGCTATCGGCAACTCGTAGCCATTGGTATGTATTGTTTTGATATGAAAATTTATACCGCTCCGTAACATTTTCCCCGTCAATGACTACAAATCTGTCGTAATAATCCCCGATATGGCGATTCTTTTCCTCGGTGCTCGCCCATTCGTTTGCAGGGGCATTATTGAGCGTAGGCACTTCCGTCCCTTCGTAAGATGTAATCGATCCGTCGATCTGGCTTTGCAAATCCGGGATGATCGTATCGTTAAGCACGTTTACCGCCGTTTGCAATTCCTGCGACAATTGATACGCTCCCTGTGCGGTAGTGTTGATTGCTGTCTGGATGTATTTATTCGCTTCTTCTAATCGGGTGTTAAATGTGCCGTAAGCCGTGTTGAAGATGTCGTATTTAGAATCCACGTCAGATTTCTCCGTGGGAGTGGCTATGCCGTCCGCCGATGCCGATTGGATCGATGTCAATAGGTTTGCGACAGCCGTATCGAAAGCCGTTTTTGCGGCAGCAAGATTCGTCTTGGCCGTTCCAGACAGCAACGTGTTGTTATATACGGTGCTGTATGACGTATCGACGCTTTCTTTAGTTTCGTTGACCGTATTGATATACTTTTCGATAGAGGCTGCTTCCGCGCGATCCACAATCCCGTCGGCAAAGGCTTCGTCGGTGAAGTCTTTCATGCTGGCAACGGTGGTATTCAGCGCCGCTGCCGCATCTTTAGCGTCTTGGGCTGTATCTTTTGCCGTATCGATATCCTGTTTCACCTCCGGCCACTCCGAAAGATTCTTCAGTCCCGAACTGTTTTTACCGATTATTACGTCGGTATTCATCCTCATTCTCGGTTTGGTATCGCCGGGGGCCTGTTGGAAGGTGATGTAAGTCGCTTCGGGATCATCCAGGTTTCTATCCCCGCAGAACATATCCCCGTATACATACTGATACGCGCGGCCCGTCACGGGATTTACCCCGATCCCGATATAATTTTTATCCGTCAGGTCGAAGGAGTCTATTTTAGCCAATACCTGTATGGAGCCTCCGTCCCTTGCATCTATTACGATTGCCGATTGGCGGGCAACGTCGGTTCTGTTACCGAACTGCACGATATTGTCCCCTTCCGCGGGAATGCCGCTGCCGTCTTTATCTGTTTTGGAGATATCCACATAATCGTCTCCCACGCCGGTAACGAGTGCCCAAAAATATTTAATGATGCTTTTGTTATCGGCTGAGTAACGTTGGCATCTTGCCTGATCGCCTACGACGATACCGCTATATCTCGTACCGTTCTTGTTGTCATAATAACAGCGATAATAAGTGCTTTCCTCTTGTGCGGATGTACATTCGAAGCCTCCGTTCGAAAATACCGTTTCTCCGAGCCTGAAAGACATCTGATTTATGATAAGCTCGTTGAATACCGCTTCTTTGCGAATGATTAGCTTGTCCGCTTCCACGACACTGCTGCCCGTGCTATCCTGATATACGCCCGCACCGGCTCCGCTGATATTTCCCTTGCGGAAATTGGCCGTAGCGAACTTACCTTTCGCAATAACATCTGCGTCGGATTCGACGTTGCCTTGCGCCGTAACGCTTCCTTTCGCACCTACGTTTCCCCCGGCGGATATGTCTCCCCCTGATTCAATATTTCCTCCTACTTGCGCATCCCCGCCGGCGGTCATATCCTGGGCAGCATTTATGTTGCCCGCATTGAAATCAAGGGATTTCCTGCCACCTTTGGGGTGGAAGTCCTCCATACTCCGAAGCGCAGAAAAAACGTTGTAATCGGTGGGGGCCGTGTTGTCGTATCTACTGATAACATAGATGCCTACGCCGGATACAACACCGATTCTCTCCGCGTACTGGTTTTCCTTTATGTTGGTTTCGATGCTGCCCAAGCGGGAATAAACCGTATTATCGCCGACGGTATAGGTGGCGATATACTCATTGTACAGCTTCTTTTCAAATCCCTGAATCCGCGATTGACGACCATCAATACCAAAATTGCTGCCTACAAGAAGCACCTTTTGTCCGGCTTCGTAGTTTTTATCGTTTAGCTGGCAATACACGGGGTTGGTAGGACAATCATACACGTTGGTATCGCTGCTATTTTTTATCGCCCAAGATTTACCCACTTTTAAAAGATCCTGTTCGGCTTCAGCAATTCTTTCTTTGGGTAATTCTATTCCGGTTAATACCATTGTGTCGCCCACCTCCGGATGCAAGTCTTTGTTGGGAATAATCAAGACATTCCCATCCCCGGAGTTTTCTGTCTTGGCGATGACTTCAAATTTTTTGTTAAATCCGTCTTCAGGTTTCCATTTTTCAGGGTCTATGACGTTATTATCGTTGTCGATAAGGGCTATTTCAAATTCTTGGTCTTTAAGGCTTCCGCTTGTAAATACGCAACGCAGGGTTTCGCCTACGATGGTGTCGGATGGTAAAAACGGCGTATTAGCGCATGTCATTACGTAAGCGTCGAAAGTATCGCTGCTTTCCGATCCTTCTAACTTTCTCTTAATGGTTGTAATATCGGTGATCGTATCGGTGTTTTTAGGATACACATCCTCGAAATACACCACTTTCTCCACAACATCGCCAGAGGCTATATTCTCCCACGCATCAATGTACTGCATCCCATTCGGAAGATGCAGCCGTTTTTCTGAAACATGATTAGTTACCCCTCCCTGCTGAGTATTACCGTAGTCGTTAGGTAGGTTTCGAGTCGATCCGAAAACGAAAAACCGAGTTCCGTAATTCGAATCATCCCCTTTTTTGGCCGGGATGGAAGAAACGACTTCTCCGCGCTCGAATCGTTCAGGAGAACCTAATTCCAACTTCCCGAAATAGATCCAAACTTCCGCGCCGTTTTCAATTGTCCACCATTCGACTTCGAAAATTTTAGCGATATTTGCGAGCCCGTCCCAGCACGAATCGCCGGCGAATGATACAAGTTTGGTCATTTTTTCAAAATCGGCGGGTACGGCTCCCACTTTCCAATTCGTCCCGCCGAGGAACCGGTTCATATTGTCGGCGATCAGATTCCCAAAGGACGCGAGATCGGTCGTATCGCTAAATGTCGTTTCCGAAACTTCTCCGGCCAACCACTGAACACAACAACGTTTCATGTGATTTTGCTGCGCCCAGAAATTAAGCGTGTATTTATATCCACCCGTATTATTGTCAAATTCGGGTGTCACGTTCGACATGATTTCGAACTTGCGGCCCTTATAGATTATGTATGAACCGCGAGGAAAACTCGTTTGATTTTTTAATGAAAAGGGAAGTTGAATGTAATAATCGCCCATTAGGACGAATTTTATGATCGCGTTCTTACTGACGCGAACATCTATAATTTTTATTCCGGAAGGATTATATATAGTCATTTCGTCGTAAAACTTCGTAGCCTGCATCATCACAGACACACAACAAAGATCAATACGTTCGGCACATTATGCAAGAAACTTTAAATAACATTTGTGGGTAATAAAAATATTACCTATTTTTGCATTATAAATGAAAATAGATATGCCGACGATATTTATTATGTTTGGGTTTCGTTTTTTGTTTTACTCAAATGACCATGATCCGATACATATCCATGTAGTCAAGGATAACATTAGTGCAAAGTTCAATATATTTCCGGTAGCTTTAGTGGAGAATAATGGGCTGAAACCCGCCGAATTAAAGATGGTAGAAGCTATTATCGAGGAGAACCAGGAAGTAATAGCCGAACATTGGAATAAGTTCTTTAATAAAAGTAGGTAGTTATGATAAAGGTCGAAAAAATATGGATTACGAATAGCGCCGTATGGATTCGCACGGATGATGGAAGGGAAGCATCTGAGCGATTCGTCGAGTATCCGCGTTTGAAGTGTGCAACAAAGGAGCAGCGCGAAAACTATAAGGCTAATGCGTTCGGAATTTATTGGCCAGATATTGACGAAGATTTAAGTTATGAGGGATTTTTCAGAAAAAACAATAAAACCCCATTGTTTGAGCTGTTTATGTCGCATCCCGAATTAAATGCTTCTGCCGTAGCCCGCCGGATGGGAATAGCCCAAAGTCTTTTGGCGCAATACATAAGCGGAAATAAGTGTCCGTCGCCGGATCGAATGGAAATGATAAAAGAGGAAATACGTCGCATAGGCGCAGAACTTCAGCAAGTGTAGGTTGCATGATTACTATTCAGAATATCGATCCCCAAATAATTGCAAATAACCTTGAACCCGCCTATCCGACTCATCCATGCGAAAATTTGAAGCCGCATTATAGTTTCATATTTTGTATTGGATTTGACTTATTCTGCCGTCCTTCTTGTCGGATCTGGCTCACGAAATTTAATCGCTAATTTACAGGCGCGAAGGCGGTAATTCTCAAATTGCGTGGCATTCCTATAAATTAGGTGGTAATATTCTCCAAGATCGGGAATATACAATACTACCATTCCTTTGTGAAGCTCAGACTTGAATCTTTTAAGATTCGACAAGAAGGATGCTTTATCGGCCCCGGCAACCAGGAAGGTAAGCGTTAAATCCCGTTCGTCCGAAACAGGGTCTTCAACAATAACCTCTACGCCCGGTTTTAAAGGATCATCGTTTTCAACAAAATCTTTCAGCGGTTCAAACGTGAGAAATTCCTTGTAGCCTCCCGCAACCAATGTTACCCCCAATGATGAAAGGGTAATTCCATTTATCGTGATATCCGAAGTTGCCATATTACAAATTGTCGAGTTTTCTGTTCATGGACGTTAGCGTTTCGTTCATAGTCGGCAATACCCTTGTATAAGACCTGATGTCTGCGACATTGCCGTTAAGCTGAATCATAATATCCCTGATGTCGGTGGTTCTGTTTAGCTGTTCTGCGCTCAGACTTTTCACAAATTCGACCGCCGCAAGGATATTACCGGTTTTAGCCTGAACGTCCGATAATCTGCCATTCATTTCTTCTCCCTCGTCCTGGGACATAACCTGATATCCTCTTGTCGATGCGGTTTGGGCGGATACGTCATTATCAGGTGTGAATAGATCCAAATTATGTTTATTGCCTGCTTCCCGAAACGCCTCCAACATTCGCATAACATCGTCCTGCTTGCCTTCTACATTTGAAACCAACGAGTCAATGATATTTGTGTACTGCTCAAATTGCTTTTCAGGAGATAATCCGCTAGCGTTTTCCATTACCGTAAGCATTTGCTTTTGTGCTTCTTCAAAAAGCGGCGCAAGTTGTATTGAGTAGATCATATCTTTAGCAAGCTTGCTAAGCATTCCGGAAACACTGTCTTTAAATGATTCGGCTGCATTCGTACCGTTCGCAAACGCATCTACAAGCGCATCGGTCATTGTATTACCCAAATCACCAAAAATACCGGACAAGTAGTCTTTAGTCGCCTCGATAGCATCTTGATATAGTTCCCAATCATCAACAAGATCTTTTATTAACTCTTGGTTTTCCTCTGCCAGCTTGCCAAAAAGATCGGATTCGGTGAATTTTTGTAAGGCATCCATATTTAATTCACCATCATCAAATAATTCAGGCAATAAACTTCCTAACGATTCATATTTGGCTGACCGGAACCATGTCCCATGACGGGTTTTTACCGACATATTGGCAATAGATTCGGCGGCACTATCCCATTCCTTTATGCCCGTCAAAAAACTAAACTTACCTCCCCGCTTCTGAATCTTTGATAATGTTTTATTATATCTATCATAAGCCTCGGTAAAGACATTCATGTTTTCAGAAGCATTACGAAAAGCATCTTCACCGAATATTGTACCTTCCCACCCGTTAATCTCGCTTTCTCTTTTCAGGCGTATTATTTCGTCATTCAAATCAGCGAATTGACGTCGGGTTCGCTCTATGGCATCATCGCGTTTAAAAAGATTAAATAATCCTCCGATTACCGTGGTAGCCAAACTAATCCCCGATGTAATTCCCCCCATAACATTTTCGAAACTTGCCCCACTGGTTTCAATGTTGCCCATTGCGCTGGCAAATGATCCGACACTAGCAGCAATATCGCCCATTGTTGACAATACATTTGCAAGTCCCTCATCGTATTCACGAATACCATTTGCGGCGTTTCTTGTGGTTTCGGCTATTGCATTGAAAGCAGTTGCCATCCCCCCCCAGTCTCCCGTTTTAGCGGTCTCACTCGCTTTACTTAATTGCTCTTTCAGCTTCTTTATTTCGGCTTCGAGTCTGATAATCGTTTTTCTGAGTCCTTCCGCCTCCGATGTTGATGATGAGTCTAATTTATCGTATGCCTTTCGTGCTTCCTCTAGTTTTTTTTGAGCTTCACGCATCATTTCATCTAACTGCACAATAGACATATCAGCAAGCTGTTGCGCCCATTCCGACGCTTGCACCTCAAAATCCGCAAGTGCGGCATCTCTTTCCGCTTCAAGCATGGAGCGTTCGCCTTCGGTTACTGTTCCTGCTATTTTACGATCATATTCGTCTTTGGTAGCCTGTAACCGTTCCCGAAATGTCCCATATTTCGTCAAATACTCATTCCATGCCTTTTCGTTCTCTAAAAGAACTTTATTTTCTTCTGCTTGTTTTATCTTCCCCTCAAGTTCCCCTGCCTGATCTAATGTAATACTACCACCTTCCTTAGCGGTTTCGACCCACTTACGAAACTCTGCGTATTTATCTTTAATATCTTGGAATTTTCTTTCCTCATCAGACAAAGTATCATCCATGATCTGTTTCGATATTTTGTCGTACTCATTGGCATATTTCATTCTGGCTGCTATGCGCTCATTGTTAGCCTTCACTTCTACATTAGCCATCTGAGTTGCAAAATCTTGCTCCCTTTCGTTCGTTAGTTTTCCTCCGGAAGCCTCTTTTTCTTCTTCACGAGCTTTGGATATAGCCTGTTTTCGCTGTTCAGTCTGAAAATCTATCTCTGCAAGTTCCTTATTTAAGCCATCCTTCATAATATCGAGGCGCGACTGCTCAAGGGCGCGGTCGTTTGCGAAGATCAGCTCTGCAAGTTTTTTTTGAGCATCAGAAACGGATTTTACAGTTTTATCAGATGTATTGAATTGCTTTATTTTAGCATCGTATTCAACAATTTGAGCTTCAAGTTTTTTCCATTCTGCGGTACCTTTGAGCGATATATCCATCGCATCGATAGCTCCTTGGGCTTCTTTTTTTAGATTTTCCCAATAAGCTTTATTTTGGACGACGGCCGTGCCTCCTTCTTGTAATTTGGTAATTTGCCCTTGATTCGATGCGATTGTTTTTACGTTTGACTGTTTTTGCTCTTGGAGATAGGCTTCACTTTCGTTGTACGGGATGAATTGACCCTGTGCAGCCTTTCTTCTTGCCTCCTGAATCAGCCGGTCTATTTCCTTGTTTTGTTCGGTAAGTTCATCAATATTGCCCTGGAGCGTGGCTATTTTTACATCTGCCGGGGCTGCTGCCGCCATAGTTTCACGGAACGATTTTAATTGCTTTTCTAACTCATACAATTCGGCGTAATCGTCGCGTTTCCCGATCCATGTATTATGATATTGTTTTTCTCTATTTATTTCAGCAAGTTTATTATTGTATCTCTCTTCTAAATCACGTTCCTTCCTGGCGTCGTTAATTCGATTTAACTCTTTCGTTAAATCAACCAACGACATCAATTTTATTTGTTCCTCGTCATACTTTTTCAGTAATTCAGGATAGGTCTTTATTAAATCTTCGTAAGCCTTCTGTTTGGAATATGCGGTGCTCACATCATCATTCATTACCGAATGTAAACTCTCGGCCTTGCTTTTCTGCTCGTCGAGTTTTTGGTGGTATTCATCCATCGCGGCATTCACTCTTTTTTGTGCGGCCTCTTGAGCTGAATCCGCCGTGATGAGTTTGTACAGTCCGTAAGTCAAAGCCGCAATAGCCGTTGTGATTAAACCAACCGGGTTGCGAAGCATTGCGACTGTATTTGCCTTTATTGCAACGGTAAGGGCTTTCCACCCTTTCGTTACAAGCGTCATGCGAGCAGCTTCTACGGCTTGGGCAGCCGTTAGTTCTTTGCCAATTTTTAACGCTAATGCTTTTTGCAAAACAGCTTCACGCATAACGACCATATTGACACGCTGTGCTGCAACCGTAAGCATAATAGCCGCCTTATACGCCCCATAAGTAGCAACTAACGGGACAAGGATGTCGAGTACTTTTTGATAATTCTCAACGAGCGAAATAGTGCCTTGCAACACACCGGCAATAACTCCTTCCTGCGACTTTCCGATATCATTAAACATGGTATCAAGAGCATCGCCGAGGTTGGAAATAAGTCCTGTAATTGTTTTGGATTGTTCTTGCATGAGGTTGTAAAACTGTCCGCCTTCATTGGTCATTCCTTCAATAACCTTCTTTACATCCTCAAAACCGATCTTCCCGGCAGAAACCATTTCGTTAATTTCTTCGGTGGTTTTGCCATACATTTTAGCCATTTCCTGAAGGACGGGAATACCCGAGCTTGTGAATTGAAGCATATCACGAGCATACAAGCGTCCTTGTACCGCGGTCGTACCGTATAAATAGGTTAATCGCTCCAGTGGCAATCCTAAGCCGGCCGCTACATTACCTAATCGCGTCAACGTTCCGGTGATATCTTCGGCGGCGAACCCATACGCGAGTAATTGACGAGCGCCATCGGCCACTCCTTTCAGGTCAAAGGGTGTTTTTGCCGCCAAATCGACCATTTCGGCCATAAGCGCATCGGCCTTCTCTTTGTTTTGAAGTAATGTTGTAAAGGCAACTTCTAATTGCTGAAATTCACCGCGAGTAGTAGCTATTTGCCTAACCAACCCGGCAAGTGAAACGCCTACCCCGATCTTTCCAAGTGTAGCGGCAAAACGCTGCATCGCATAGTCCATGCGGTCTGCATCTGTTACAACGCTTGTCGTTGCGTTTCTCGCTATATTCCGAAGTTCTCTGAATTTACGAATCGCTTCTTCATTGTCGATGACTGCTGTCAGGTCTATCATAGTATTTCCGTTCTATTTTATTTGCCTCCGGCCATCCGAAGGAATAAATTCATTGATTGCGGGTCGTTTACATCTATCACATCAGGGATGGATGAATTATTATTTTGACCAGGATTATCCGTCTTGCTTTTATAATCCGTTTTAAGGGAATCCTTCATCATCAATTGGGCATTAGCCCAAGATATTTCCCATAAAATGTAGTCGAACGTCCATCCGTATCGGCTTGCGAGTGCGTCTATTTGTCCCCAGATACTTTGCCCTCCGTAGTGGCTATCCGCTTCGCTGCCGTATTCTGGGAAATCGTTACCCGCAGCGTTCTTACCAAGCGAATAGCGTCCGTAAAATCCTCATAATAGGACATGAAAACAATTGCGTAAAGAAGATTGACGCAAGCCTGTGATGTCATAGTAGGAGAATCGAGCAGCAGTTGTGTGCGGGCCTCAAACTGCTCGTCGATTTCTTTTCGGGTTCGAAGTGTTGCGATAGCGATGATCTCGGCGACTTCTCGCGCTCTTTCGGCGCACACCTTCCACATTTGTTTGACCGGGTCTTCGGCGTTATTGTCCAATAGAATATCAAGGTCAAGAAGACGACGAGTAATCATAGCTAATCGCCCAAGTTGGAGCGGGAATAGACAAAGCGTCACTTCGTTCCCATCCATATCCTCGATACCGAAGGACTCGTTATTACTTGTCAGAACGTTAATCGCTCGCTTATCCGTTACTGATTCTTTAATGTCTGTCATTTCGATAAAGATTTGATCCCGCCCCGGTCTCGCTCCGTGATGCAAGTCGTTAACTTTCCAGCGGGAAAAAGGATTAGATACCCGGAGTTGTCGTATATTCCGGGATCGGGATGGGCCACCATGCCACGCCGCCCTGTTCGGGGGCGAGCACTTCGGCTGATACGGCGATCTGCAAAGGATCGCTCACATTCAACCCACCCGTAAGGGATGCCGTGTATTTAAGGCGGGCAAAAGCTATTGAATATCCCGCCTTTGTGTCGAAAACAAACCCCTTTTCTCCTTCGTACAGTTCGCCCTTTGCAGGCTCATCCGTGCCAAAGTAGAACTCCAGGGTATCGTCGTCGAAATCGGCGATATTCCATGTGAGTTCTTGTGTCCCTGACGACGGGTCCCTTATCACAAAGAATGGGCTTGACTGTCCTTCTCGATAAAACTTATTACTCGTAGAAACCGAAAAGTTTGTACTAACACCACCATTGTATGGCTGAGTAATAAGTGTATAAGCTTTAATGAGGTTGGTGGCTCCTTCATCTTGCACGCCTTTCGGAAGCGGGGCTCCTGAATGAACTGATGCCAATCCTATTAATCCTACTGACTGACTCATAATTTTAGTATTTTTTAAATTGAACTTTAATGCTTGAAAAAGTGTAGGAGACATTCTCCTCACTGATGATAGATTCGTCGCTCACATCAAAGAACCAGCGTTTATCAAAGGGATAATTACCTATAGATTCAAAGGCAATCCGCGTTAGTTCATTCAGACGATTGCGATTCGGGAAGCGCTGTTCTTCACGGTTAATTGTGGGAGTGTCGTCAGGAACGTAAATATTTACGATTACCGTCGCCACTTGGGAATCGCCGATAACGTTCGTCAACGAAGTCATTACCACAAATTCACCGGAAGGATTATTAGGGTAATGATCGGCGTACATCGTTGGAATGGCTTTCCCTAATGGCGAGTCCCGAATGCGATCCCAAACGAGTTTGAATATTTCCGTAGAAGTCAGATTCATTACCTTTTTGATTTTAAGAATCGTGCGAACTCCGCTTTGAGCTTTTCAGCGGTGGCCTCCACCCAATCCCCGGAGCCTTGCAATACATCGAAACCTTTTGCTTCTACATACCTGGCGTACTCCATACCGGCAACCCATACGAGATAGGTTTTGTTGGCAGGAAGTTCGCGCGCGACTTGAAGAGCATAAGAACGGGCTTTCTGCTGGGCTTCGGCATAACCGTTACCATTGCTAAAATCATCCATTACGACATTACCGTACTGAACTATTACATAGCCAATAGAGTGGCGTAGGTTGGATGTTCGATCGGTATAGCTACCGTGTTCGATGGCGTATTTTACCACTCGTTCGCCGAGTGCTGAAAGCCACTCGACCGCTTTCCGGTCATACTCTTTCTTAGCTCGGACAAATTCGAGTTCCACCTCGCGCCAGTTCGTGCATTTCAGAGCCATAGCCTCGTGTCTTCGTAACGTTGTCCACTTTTGTAAAACCCCTGTACCGGATACGACTTTCCCTTACCGTCCTCAGTTCTGTGTGCATGATCGAAAATGTTGATTCCTCGACTGTCGAAAATGCACACCTGTGTTCCGAGTTTGATGGGCGGCGTATTTGCCGGCATCGTAACCTCGAATGAGTATAGGAAAGCCTGTCCGTTTTCGCCTCGTACTTCGCGGGCCTGTCCGTTTTGACGGGCATTGCAACGTCCGAGAACTCGCCATTCTCCTTTCCCTTCGATCCATCCAGGCGAACCGTCAGGATTAGGTACAGCGTCTTCCTCGTACCATATTTCGAGTGTGTAGGGATATCGGATCATCAGTACGGCAGAAATTCTATCGTTGGAGCATCATCGAACTTGTCAGCAATATCGGTCAGACCATTATTCGTAGCAAGCGTATAAATACGCTCACGCAACTTATTGACATCGTATCCGAGGCCATATCCTCCGTTGCTTTCGGACGAAAGAACTATGAGCTGCTCGAGGATGTCTATCGCGGCCTTTGTAACGGATATTTTGTCCGTTTGGCTTCGATATTTAACCTCGGCATCCAGTCCTGCATCCTCGCATGCAACAGTGATCAGGTTGTCATCTACGTTGTAAGGATAGAGCCTTGCCGATATTGCTTCGAAGTTCGTCATACCAGAAGTGTTATGCGTTCATCGTAGAGAGATCGAAAATGGCGATCTTGTTAGGTGCTGTGAAATTCGGAATCCACTCTGCTTCGTACTCCATAAAGCGCCCTTCATCGGTTCGCCAGTTAGATATCCACATACCACCTTCCAATCGTGTGTAGGCTTTGTTAGGCACGGGGTCGGATATTTCATAAGGCTCATGCCACATCATTTTCCCGATCTTATCTTGTGGGAGCAGGGTAATACGATCCTCTTTAAATGTCAAAACCGACCCCTTCCCATCCGGTGTTCCTACCATATCGTCTATGATACGAATGGGTGGCAAGCCTATGCCCGAGAACACTTGATTGGTCATCGTGTCGGTAATTAGGCCTCCGGCCATAGCCATTTGAGCGCCACTCAAAATCATTTTGTAGGTATTCTGGAATTCTTTTGCACCTACAATATTCTTAGTGAAAGTAGAGCGAGTCATTTCCATTACAGAGAATCGCCCCATAGTCGGACGCATTGCTTCGATCTGGGTTTTCAGATAGGTGATGAAATTATCCTTATCGGCGGGGGTCGGCGTTACTCTTTTTACCGGAAGCTCCATTTCAAGCAGAGCGATACCCAACGGATTATCCTCCATCGTTACCGAAGCCTTACCATCCGAACGGAGATCACCGACAACAAGGTCCATGCGCTTGTGTGGAGCAAGGCGAACATTTCGAACATCATCCACGATATAGTCGATAATCGCATTCATGGCGGACACCTGATCCGCGGGCTTCGCTGCATTGAATTTGTCGATAAGCGACTTAATCATATCCAGACGGTCTTTGTCCATTTGGTAACGGTTACCCAAATGAGCGACCTCTCCATAACCGCTACCCAGCGATTTACGTTCTCGCAAAGGTTTGTTGGAATTTCTGTCGATGATTGAGCCGGGTGTAACACCAGTAACTGTACCGAGATAGGTTTTGAATACTCGGGATTTGGTTTCTTCGAAATCGAGATAACGCTTCCAGAAGATTTCATCCTGTTGTGTCGCCATTGTGCGGTCAATAACCGCTTTGACGACATCGGCATTATTGAAAAGAATTTCAAGTGTCAGTTTCATTGTCGTCATGGTTTAGATGGTGAAAAGGAATCGAGACGTAAGGGTCTCTTTGTCTTTGTCGGAGATCGGGACGTATAACTTCGACTCCCGCACCTCATAGGCCTGTCCGATGGCCGTAACCGTTGCGCCGGGTTCCACCTTCGTTACGGCATAATTGAGGAAATTGGCGGTGGCTTTCGGGGCTGTGCCGTCTGCGGTCGCTGCCTCGAAAAGAACCGTACCTGCTTCTGCGGCGAGGGCCGCGCTCATCGTCAGTTCATCGTAGTCCGCGTTGGTAGTGCTGATACTTGAAATGGTTGCGCCGTTCGTCCCATCGCCGAGATGCATACCCTTGTAAGCAAGGGAACCTTTTGCGATTTTTATTTTCGTACCCGTAGTCGCCTTCTCGACCACTTTGACATTTTTTACCGCGGAAGCCTTGCGCGTCGTTAGGTTGACGTACAAAGGGGTCAGCGGCATTAGCAGTGTCCCTTCGGGAATATTCGCATCCTCGAAGTTGAAACCGCCCGAAAGACGATAAACTGTATCGAACCGACACAATTCCTTCAGCACGTCTCCCGGGGTTAAATCATACTTAAATCCTGCTGGCATTTTTTACTTGTTTTGAGATTTAACAATTTGCTCTGTGCCCGTGTTAATCAGTTTGGCGATGTCATTCCCGTTATCGGTCATGCCGCCACCCTGCGCGGGCGGCTCGGAAAACTCGAAACCTGCGTCGATCATGTCCTGCTTTACATCTTTGAAATACTCGTCGAGATTTGCATCCTGAGCGATGTTCAGTTTTGCGGCGAATTTTTCGGGGATTCCGAATTCTTTTGCTTTCGTTGCAATCATGGCGCTTCTCTGCGCTGCCAACTGAGCCTGTTGCAGTGCAGTGCGAGTTTCCTCCCTGAGTTTTTCCAAGAGTTCCTCTCTGAGCGCCTCGACATCGAAAGGCTGATTGATGGGTTCGGTTTTGGCCTGTTCGCCCCCGGTAACAGGTGCCGCCTTTTTCAATTCCTCTAACTGCAATTGCAGCGCGGATTTCTCCGTGCGTACTTTGTCGATGTCGGATTGGAATGCTTTCAGCAGCGGTTCGACCCCGCTAATAGCGGTTTCTATTTGTGCTTCGTCGGTGATGGTTTTTTCCAGATACAAGGCAACCCCATCAAAGGCCTTTTGCCCGAAGCCCAAGTTGGAATACTTGTTCTTCAAGTTTTCGAGAATCTTCTCTTTCATGTTCTTCCGTTCTATATGGTTTAGGATAAATCATCATATCCGCAACAAAAAAATGGGCCGCCGACTTTCGCCAGCAGGCCCAATTCCCACACGTAAATAAGTCATTCCGTCAGTGCCTGTGGCTTATATCATCATAAGCACTTCAAAGGTCTGCACGTTCGGCACATTATCCAATAGGTAGAGCGAAAAAGATAAAAAAATCATCCCATAAGCAAAATTTATGGCTATTCAATTATTATAATATTTATTAATTTGCGGGGGGGGGGGTTTTTCTCATTATATTTGTATTTCAATTTCTTAAACCTATTAAAATTTACGTTATGAAAAAGATGTTACTTTTATTTGCGGCAGGTTGTACACTGTTATTCACCGGATGTTCTAAAGATGATAAGGATGGTGGGGCTAACTTATCATTAAATGAGACTAACATATCTTTACATCACGAGCAAACAAAACAATTAAAAGCTTCTGATGCAGTTACATGGAGTTCAGAAAGTAATTTTGTTGCTACCGTGAATGCAAGCGGTCTTGTTGAAGGGAATCACGTTGGCAAAACCCATATCGTTGCCACAAAAAATTCGGATAATGTAAAATGCGTGGTAGAGGTAACGCCGATGTACAGCACTTTCACCGAACCCCTTTTCGATTTTGGAGCAAGTGTAGACCAAATAAAATCAAAAGAAAAGAGATCATTCCAATATGCAAAAGATAACGGTATTTTATTCAAAGGAGGCAAGAGTTCTGAAGTTGCTGTAATGTACTTATTTGAAAACAGTAAGATGGTTTGTTCGGCAATATCCATATCGTATTTATATGCAGAGGAAGCCATAAAATTTATAGCAGAGAGATATCAGCCTATTGTAAAAGAGGGATATGATTATTATTTTGTCAATAATGATCTGGATAAAAGTACTATGCTTATTGCAATAAGCTTGGATAGCTTGGATGATTCCATGCTTATCATGTACACAGAAGCATCTGCAAAAGGCAAGGCACTATCGGATGGGGGCGAAATGCAGTACGAAAATTACTTTAGAGAGATAATGAATAGTCAAATGTCGGATAATTAATAAATGAAAAAACTTTTACTTTTGACGATTATTTCAGTTGTCAATTCATTATCGGCCCAGAGAATAGCAGTCAACGAAATTGATAAATTTACAGGTGCCAAAATTGTTGAAACCAGCACTTTATTAACCAAAGCTCCAGATGTGACGTTTAAATTGCGGAGAGTTAACGATTCGCTGTCAATGCGCATCTTTATTGAAAAGATTAAAAGAGTTGAAATAAAGGATTCGTCTGCATCTATAATATTGCTTGTAAAAGACGGGGATAAGATCGGCTTACAGGGTAAGATCGAATACTTATCTTCCAAAGAACGCAATCATTCTATTCATTGGGGAGCAGGCATTTCAACAGGAGGGGCTATAAAGGTATCAAGTGTGACAATTGATGTTTATATACCTGATGATGTATTCGCAACATTATGCGACAATGACCTTACAGACATACGGATAACGGTCAACGGGGCAAACATTGACCGCTCATTAGTATCATATTCATATTCGAAGAAACTTCGAAAGATGTTTAATCTTATGAATAACGAAGTGTGACTAACGAAATTATTTATGCTTTCAGGTAATATCTGACAGTTTGAATCAATATATCAGATATTTTATATATGTCGTTCAACGATTCAATGGGGTGTTTTGTCCCATTCTTATTTTCATCGAATGTTTCTATATATTTTTTGCCCCCATTAAAATGAAGTCTACAAATAGGTTTCCGGTTATTATTGTCAAATAAAATAGCAAAATAACTTTGGGCATCACGATAAACTATTCGGTACAAGTCAACTGTATTGCAAAGAATTGCCCGAACAATATAAAAACCCTGCAACTCTTCCTCTGTTGTAACAATTTTTGATTCTTCAGTTGAAGATGTTTCAGATTCGGTAGGAACATCAACAGCAGGAACTTCGGGTGTAATAGCGGATTTAAGACGTTTGTTTACATAGTCATTCGTAAACAACTGGAATGCCCTTTTTACCATTGGAGTAAATTCGTCCATTACACTTTTAGTGACTATCCCATTATATACTTGCTTAATGATAAATTTAGCAAATTTTTCCGATGGTTCAACACTCTGTGCTGAGATATAAGCCTTTATTGCGTTAATGTATTTTAGCTCTGTTGCAGAATTAAGGATCCTATTTATATCATACTGATCGTGGCAAAACTCTTTGAGCTTATCAATATGGCTGTCTCGAAGATCAAGTAGATTTATCTCAAAGAAAGGCTTATCATCCATTTTGTTCGGAGTTTCAAGATCTGCAAAAAATTTGTACGTTATACCATTGGTTAGAACTCCGAATTTAGCTTGCGAAACATGATAATATCTGAATAATTGAGCTTTGTGTTTGTCGAGATCCGCAGACCAGTGCTTACACTCAATAAGCATGATAGGTTCATTATTTAAGCGAACAGTGTAATCAATTTTTTCGCCCTTTTTTGTGCCATAATCACAATCACATTCTGGCGTTACTTCTACGGGGTTGAATATATCATATCCCAAAGATTGAAGAAATGGGAGGACAAATGAGGTTTTTGTAGCTTCTTCCGTTTTGATGTCGTTTTTAAGTTTCCCGACTCGGTCTGCTAAAACAAGTAATGAATCTTTAAAATCCATGATTGCCAAATTTAGGTTAGTATGTCAAAATTAATAAATTTGATTTGTAAATACAAAAATTATTATTACATTTGTAATGTCTATCATACCAAAGGGCGCGTAATGCGGCCGAATTATTTTCGGCATTTTTTATGCCCTTACATATCTTACAGCAGTGATGCCCTGTGTTATTCTTGTAATGAGATAACAGCCCTTTGGTGATAGACAGCAGGTAGCAACACTGCTGTTTTTGTTGCAAAACTAAATGTCTATCACCATGTCTAACAACACAACCTACGCGGCCCGCTATGCTTCATGCGGCTGCGTTATCGAAAGACCGACGGGATCACTAACCGTCTACAAGGTTTCTAAAGAGGGCAACGAATCCCTTTTCAACATTCAGCAGGGCAACGATCAGATTGTAGTTACCCTTAGTCACGCAAAATTACTTCTTGAATCCCTATCCCGTCTTATTGAAGATCGCACCATCACCGGATCGCAACCGGTTTACAACTTCAGAGAATGCGTTAACGCTGGTAGAATCGTTAAAAGAGGGTAGACATGAAAACATCTGATTTGCGAGACATTATGCGTATAGCTTGGCAGCTTGTACGTAAAAATGGCTTCACAATGTCCGAAGCCCTGAAAACCGCTTGGCTTAATTTCAAGCTCAAAATGAAAATGAGACGTGGTATCGTCAAGTTCTACTACCAGAAAATATCCGGTGAGATTCGTGAGGCATACGGCACTTTGCGCGCCGATCTTATGCCTCGGACAAAAGGCGCGGATCGCAAGTCCAATCCTACTGTTCAGGTATATTATGATTCGGAACGCGAGGAATACCGCTGTTTCAAGATTGCCAACCTTGTAAAAATCGCGTAGCCATGAACACACAGATATTTCAGTATAACAATAATCCGGTGACTTTCCGGATGGATGGCGGCATTACCTATGTATCGGCCACTGAAATGGCAAAACCGTTCGGCAAGCGGCCAAATGATTATTTGTCGTTACCATCTACAAATGAATTAGTTAAGGCCATTACCAGAAAATCTGGTATTGCTGAAAATCAACTAATTAAAATAAATCGCGGTGGTCTTAATCCCGCCACCTGGCTCCACGAAGACGTAGCCCTTGATTTTGCACAATGGTTGAGTGTAGATTTTCGTCTTTGGTGTCTTGACAGGCTTAAAGAACTGCTGAAGTACGGCATCACAGCCACACAGCCGACCATAGAGACTATTATTGACGATCCGGATAATGCGATCAAGCTGCTTACGGCGTTGAAGCAAGAGCGGGCCGAGCGTCAACGCTTGGCCGAGCAGAACGAACTACATAGACAACAGCTTGAAATGGCGGCTCCTAAAGTTCAGTATTACGATACCGTCCTGATGAGTGAAAGCACGTACAACACTAATAATATTGCGAAGGAGTTCGGCATGTCCGCAAGGACTCTGAATAGCATATTGCAGTCGAAAGGCGTGCAATACCGACAGGGTGGTCAGTGGTTGTTGTATCACAAGTACCAGAACCGGGGATTCACTAAGACGCATACGTATGCTTTTACCCGCCTGGACGGATCTACCGGGACATCCATCCAGACAGTGTGGACTGAGACTGGGCGAAAGTTCATTCACGAACTATTAGGGGATTGACAAGATGGGGGATTATAACTTCACTGTCGCCGACGTGCTTAAAAGGCTGTCGGAAGATCAACAGTTCAGGGAGCAATTTCTATTGCTGATCGACGAATTGATAAGACTATTGAGGCTACCCGCAGATAATGCGAATTGAATAATGACAGGGAGGAATTTAGCCTCCCTGTTTTTGTAAAATATTCACATATTTTTTGTTCTCTTTTATCCAATACGGAAGTTTACCCCGTTTTACCGCATCAAGAATACGATCCTCATTTTCATTAAGCCAATCATTGTAACCTGATGGCGTATCTTTGACCTCGTTTTCGGGCTTTTCCCACCAATCTTTATTTGTCTCCTCGTTAGCAAGGATGGGTACGGCATAACAACGGCAGTTCGGATGCCATCCGATGAACTTAAATGTTTTCGGATACCTTCCTTCCATCCGGTCGCAAATCTCCAAAGGCGCACGTCCTTTTTTAAAGCGCGGATACCAGTATTTTGCCAACCATGTAGCATGTGATTTGGATGTTTTAATATCGATGCCTACGACAAAATAAAACTGCTGCCACCGGATGTAATCGGATTCCCTGTATGCCGTATTTATGACCGTGCGAGTCATTCTGATTGCGTTCTGGTACGACGACCGGTAAACTCCTTGCCCGGGATGATACGCCTTCGCATTTTTCGACAATACGAGATTCCCGAATTTATCGCGCACCCGGCGAAACAGTCGATCTGGTTCGTTCAAATATTGGCGAACGTCTTGACTCATACGTGCCGCGCTACGGCCTTCGCTCAAACCTACCGACAGAGTTAGTTCGATCTGCTCTTTGAATTGAGTTGTGTATTTCCAGACCCTATCCGACAAGGTGTGCCCGTAAAACTTTTGCCTTCTGAAAGCCTCTAAAGCCTGTTGGTTGTGCTGGAGATAAGCCTTTTTAGGGGAGTCTGTAAGAGATCGAACCCATTCGTCATTCTTGGTATTTGCGAATGCCCATTCGGAAGCAATACCCCCTGTGATGATTCCGTACAACTGCGATTTAAAGTTCGTCAGAATAGCATTCGCGTTTTCGCTCGACTGTTTTGACGACGAGAAAGAGAATAATTTCCCTTGTCCCGGGTTATAATCGTATTTTGCGCCTAATTGCAATAATTCGACCGCCGCAATACCATAGAGAGCGTCGATATTGCCAACATATTCAGCAATATGATCCTTGTGCTCCTTTTCCCACTTTTGATGGTCGAATTTATCGCGTGCCAAGTCTTAAAGTTTAAAATGATGGCTCTATAAGGTTGTTCATGGATTTCGCCTCCCGTTCTTCCTCTATCTGCCTTACTTCATCGTCAACATTGTCAACAAGTCCCACCAACGCAACCCCCGTTTTAAGTGATGCGACAGGCATTCCACAGGCATCGGTCGCATTCTTGATTTTCTCAGCCATGTCGTCAATAGTGAAAGGCTGTATTTCTGTTTCGATGTCAATAGTCTGTGAGGCTTGCATATATTCCGCATTGAGCGAGCCGATAGCGGATACAAGGAAGTTGTATCGCCGCTGGATATGCTCGCCGATAACCTCTGTGTGATTGTCAATTGCAAGGTTTGTACCCATAAAAAGAAACTGGAAAGCACGGCCGGACGGGACATCACCCAGCCCCTTTAAGGCCTCAAGGGAAAGTTGCGGCGTGTTAGTAAGCTGATAGGCCTTATTCCATAGACCGTCCAGTTCCAGGCGTACAGCGTCGCTTGCTTGATCCCAGTTCAAATAATACACTTTACCCCCATTGGTGATTTTTATGAGACGATTTTTGCCTGACTGTTGCGGAGTGCCATGTATTTCGCCTTCGAGTATTAAATATGGGAAAAAACAACGATCAATGCAGTCCGCAAAGTTCGACATAAGTCGTTCCAATCGTTCCCGAATGGGCTTAATGTTATGACAAAGCGGTTTTGAACGCCACGAATAAATTGTAGGATTTTTATCGAACCCATGTCTAAATTCACTAACCTTTACCCAATCTGCATCCATGCGCCATTTATACACTTTATCATCGGTTACGGTCATAAAAAACAGGGTTTCCGTGCCGTCAATATCTTTCACTGAGTATTCACGGCTCAATGCAAGATAGTCGCCGGTGTCATCGAAAAACGGGTATAATTTATCCCCCCTGAATGGAGACCATATGGTACACCGAAGCTTAAATTGTGGCGTAATTGTGCCTCCGAATGCCTTTTTTACCCGTGTAAGAATCTTGCGCCAGAAACCCGCATCTTTAACAACATACCAATACTCGGCAACCTCTGTTTCGGAAAGCCATGAGCGGACAATTCGTTTATTATTATACCGCATCTTATTTTTGCGGTTAACGCTGTCAATTATGGATAGCAATTCCTGTTCTTGGTCATTGTTAGGCTTGCAGTTTACTTTTGGATCATTACCCACTGTCCATGCGGTGTGTATATTGGTAATGTCTTGCTCCAATGGTAACATAATCCTATTCGTGGGATTAATGTCGTCTTTTTTGTAAGTGGGGGGAATCGTTTTACCTGTTTTAGGATCTTGTCGAGATTCTTCTACGATTACCTTGTTGTCGGGACGAATGTTTTCGTCCATGACTTCATGTTTGTCAGGGTCCCAATCATTATAAAGAGCCTGCACATCAGGCAAAGGCGTGCGGCGATACTTGAGATAATAGATTTTTTCAGCCTCCGAAGGGAGGGCGAGTATTTCCTCCAATGTTTTCATGTCGTTTCGTCGGTTTTGGTGTCCTGCATCTACGCAGGATTATCAGTAATTAAAAATATCCTTCGTAACTCTTCGGTTGTAGAATCTTTCCCAATATTTTCCCTAAAACATAATACCGGCAACCATCAATTGCATGGTCTGCTTGTCCGTCTGCCGGGCGATTTATTGGATGTCCGTCTTTGTCTTTATCCCAAACGTAATTTCTAAATTCATTCAAAAGGTTATATGACCGTTCCGTGACATATATTTCCATTTCAAGCATCTTTTCGATACCGGCAATGATAGAAGGGCCGCTTTTGTCTACCGGATAAATACTTATTCCAGCATTGGCGATCTCATCCACGAGCCTCGGATCTGCTGATTCCGACATGACTTGTAAATGCGGATATTTCTTTAACTCTGCAATAATATCTCGTGTCAGCATGTGCGTTTTATAACATAATTCGTCGAAATAAATTGCATTGCCGATAGTTCCACATTTCACCATTGCCGTAGGATCATTCGTATATCCGAAATCTTGTCCGATGGCAACGTTTTCACACCACTGAGGAAATACTTTAACCGTATTTATTTTTTTGAAGATTGCGCCCTCGGCAACATCTGCCCAGCGCCCAATAACAACATGGGCATACTTTTCTGGGTTCTCGCGTTTCATGTTCTCCACCTCGCGAATAAATTCTTCGGACAGATTTTCAAGATTATCAAGATAGGTCGTGTGGATATGTAGGACGTTAGGATGAGTGCTAATTTGCACATCCACTTCGTCGATATTGACAAGCCGATGTGTTTTCTCGATGTATTTTTTGTAAATGAAATGGTTAGAATCGGTCGGGTTCATAATAATGATAACCCGGTTCTGAATCCCTTTCTGTCGAATCGAGAGCACGAGTTTATCAAAGTCTGTCTCACTCATCCACTCTTCGGCCTCGTCACATACGAATGTCGTAAGCCCCTGAATGGATTTCAGCTTTGCTGTCTGGTTGCCAGATGACGTTTTGATACCTCGGAATAGAACTCGACTCCCAGATACTATGTTTTCAATATCTGTTTTTGTGATATTGAAAAATTCTCCCGTGCCATCGGCTTCTATCTTCTCTGTAAATTCAGGAATCACTGAAATCGCAGCCGACGCCATCGTGTAACGGCAATACAAGATAACATGCCCTTCTTCGAAAGATAGCCGCTCAATGAAGGTTCCGGCGTTAAATGATTTGCCACTACCTCGCCCTCCGGTTATCAAAATAATGAAATGCTCGGTATCTTCATATAATGGTAAATATATATCCTGCGGTTCAATCATTTCTTCTGCAATCTATCTTTTACCCAGTCTCGAATATTGATGGAGCCTTTCATATTAACATCGGCTTCCACCTCTTGTCTCTCTACATACCCACGCTTCTTACCTCGTGTTTTTAGGGTAAATATGATCGACGTTTCGGACGGCCTTTCAATCCATCCAGCAAAACGCTTTTCCCCATTTTCGTCCGTCTCTATGGCTGGAACGCCAGCCACCAGCTTGCGCAGGTTGCTTTCGGCCAAATCGACAAACCGTTCTCGGGAATCTTCGAGAGCTTGAGAAAAGTCCGGATCATCTTTGCACCATGTGTAGACGGTATTTCGCTCCACCCCAATATTCGCGGCGATGTCTGACAGGATACCACCGCAAGCATTAGCGACTTTCCTAAAAACTTCAAGATTGGGCTTTTTGTGTACAGGCATTTTTTACAGTGTCATTTATTGTAACTTATTCCACCCGTTCAACCATATCCAAAAACATCTCGCCGGGGATAATCTTATCGTCTGGCCCGAACCCGAACCGAAGCATGAACGATGACTTCGCCCGGTAGGATTTGAAATTGAGCATCACATATGATTCGATGTCTTCGGCTTTTTGCTCTGCCTGTTGCCGGATTTGTTCTTTCATCTCTTTTACGGCTGCTTTGCGTTCCTTAAATGGCCGTTGTATCTCCTCGAAATCATCCAACGTATCAGACAGCCCAGAATTCACCTCGTCTTGCATGACAGATATACCATAAATATTCATATCGGCTTCGGAAAGACCTGCCGCTTGGTAATCGATTTCCGGTACAAGTACTTTCATTTTCTCCATGTCGAACTCGCCCATTGCAGACGGGGAGTTCATGAAGATATTTTGTTCTCGCTCGGTCTTGTCGTCCAACTCTACGGCCTCTACTTTGATTTCGTAGTCTGTGTTGGGTGTCCCATCATATCCGTTGATTATGTCAAGCGTCTGTACACGCTTGTGTCCAGATACAAGAAAAGACGATAAGCGATTCCATACGATACCTCCCAAATAACCGACTACCTTGAAGTTCTTCTTGAGTTTTTTTACTACTTCAGGATCGTCCTTACGTGGATTGTAGGGTGCGAAATTGATTTGCGACCGATTAATTACAATCGTTTCGCTCTGCTTGTACTTTAGCTTGGATTGCTGTTTTTTCGGCGTCATATCGTAAAAGAATGTTGCGTGCTAACGGCCACACGCAGTATATTTTATCAAGGTCTTGCGGATAATGCCGGCGCAAATAATCGAAGACCTCTGGTGAAAATGTCAAACCTTGCGATTTGTTTTTGTTGTAGGATATAGGCTCAGGCAGTTTCTTGGCCTTGATATAGGCCATTACATCCGACTTCTTCCACTTGGAGAGAGGATATACCTTGTTTGTGTTGCTTATGGCTTCGTTCTCGTATCCGCGTAACATAAGACAGCGATTCATGCCGTCCGACTGTTTCATCCCGTAGAAAGAGTAAGAGATCCCCGTTTTCATCCGGACGGATTCATCAAGGTCTTTCAACGATAACAGCTTTACATTGGGATTAGGAATGCAGTATAGCCCACAACGTAGAACGCGCGTCAGCGTCCAATGAGGAACTTGCAGAATGGTAACGTTGGAATAACGAGTTTTGACCGCTCGTAGATAGTTGTCGATATGGTCAAGACCCTTGACGAAATACATAAATACGCAAACGATCTCTTTGAAGTGCGGAGCCATCAAGTCGAGCAAAACTTCACTGTCTTTGCCGCAAGAATAAAAAAGGATTGCTCTGTCCGTTTTCTGACGAACAGAAGCAATCACTTCGTTTGCATGGTCTATCGGGGCCATGATTAACCTGTCGCCATGCCAAAGGCGGCACGAATGTCGCGTGCACGACCGGCACGATTCGTCGCGCGGCCGCCTACTGTACGATAACGAACTCGGCTAACGCCGGTCGCCCTGTTGATTCGATTTCTTACTGAATTTCGAGTGCAGCAATGATTTTAAGGGTTTAACAATTCATTTTCTCGATTACCTTACCGAGGTGGTAGTCGATCTCGGTCATGGTGTATTCGTTGCCGTTGTGCTCGTACACAATGGGCTCTTTCGTCTCTTCATCACATACGTCGATCAACTCGGCGCTTTTAACTTCGACAAGCGCGCCGGGGCGGTTGGTTGCGTAACCTACCCAGAACTGAATCGCGTCGTAGTGGTTGATAACTGTATCAACCCCCTTTTCGCTGCCCCACGCCGATTCGGGCACATCTGTATCTTTCTTGTACACATTGCCCGTATTGTTGTCTCGATACGAAATATACTTCGTGTTAGTCGGACGTACTTCGCGGGTCTCGACCTTCTTTTTGCCCGACAAAATAGCGTCGAACCACTTTTGTTTGATGATAAGCGTTAAAATATTCATAATCTTTTAACTTTTGTAGCGGGGATAAGATTCGAACTTATAATCTGCTGGGACACTAACCCGCCATGTTACCATTACACTACCCCGCATGTGGGTTACTGCAAAGATTATAACGTTCGGTACATTATGCAAATGTTTTTGAAAAATTAATGACTTGCTGCTCTCTCAATAAATTCAGTCTCTTGAAGTGCAGTATACCTGCCACGCATGTGTATCATAAATAAATAATTACATGTTGATGATTGTGTATTCGTGACGAGTGCGCACCCCGTCCCGGTCGGTACGAATATCGCCATTTTCAAAAATGTCAATAACCGTTGCGGTCACTCGCTCGGTGCCCATAATATATTCAACGGTATCACCTTCTTTAATATTAGGTCGTGTCTGTGTGGTCATGTTATCTTTCATAATTGCAAACTTTTTGTTGTTATTTAACAATGCAAAGCAAACAATAATTATTCAAACATACAAATGTTTTGACAACTTTTTTTTATCTATTGCGGGTAATTTGTACACCTTTTGTTTAATTTGTATATTTGCCGAGTGAAATAATAGGTTTACAATTATGGATAATGAGTTCAGAATAGCTGAAATTCTCAAAGAGAGACGAATTACGCAAACGGATTTAGCCGACCGGATTGGAATTTCTCGTGTCGGATTATCAAAAGCAATCAACGGGAATACAACAATAGCGACCCTCCGGAAGATCGCTACTGCCCTTGACGTATCGGTTTCGGAACTTTTTGAAAAAAAAGGTGATTTCGTGGCATTTATTCGTCGTCAGGGGGAAACCCACACCTTCGACAATGAAAAGGCCCTAATCGACTATGCGGATGGGTTAAAAGAGAAATTATAATCAATAGGTGTCGTTATGTCGCTCGTATTGCAAATGCCATACAATCGATGGCAGAGAAAACGCGCATTTCCGAACCTATCACACAATTTTGGAGAAAAGGGTTGCGGGGGGGGGTATTTTACCCCCGCAATTACCTCTCTAAAACCTGAAGCAGTTCCTCTTTTATCTGTTCGAATTTAGGCTGGGATAATTCTGATTCCAGGTCTTTGAGCAGTTCTTTTATTTTCCGCTCGCGGTCGAGTTTATGATATGTGGGGCACCTATTATCAGTCGTCGAAATAGTCCCATACTTTTCCTTCTCCATAATCTTCGTCTTTAAACCAGAAGGTGATAGCGGTTTCAATAATCTTCTCCTTGAAATTATCCGGGAACCACGTCTTATACAATTTACAGAAGTCATGGTAACTGGCATTCATGGCTACATACACATCATAGATGTTATATGATGAAGGGATAGAGGATTTATGTCTGGATGCGATTTCCTGCACTTCTTCCAGACTCCATACTTCCCCAGTGTATTTCTTGCCGTCAGATCCGGTATGATACATTTCGGCCACCTGCCATTTGGCAAATTCTCCATTGAAGTGAGGCCCGCAAAATATTTCGTGCTGCCGTTTGAGAAAGTCGCAATATTTTTCATAATCCGTTTTTGATATTTCCTCAAACATCTCATCCATAAGCAATATGCTTTCCCACATCTTGGTTTCATTGCTGCGTCCTTCCGATTTGTAGGACTTCAGCATGTCTTGTAATCTTCCCATTATTTCGCAAGTATTAAGTCTTTAAATTCCATGATATCGGCCGAAGTTAGTTTAACGGCTCCTGTGTTGCCTACGAGCATGGACACAAGAAAGTTATCCGGAAGCTTCGCCACGATTTCCCCGCCGCCGATAGCTATATCCATTCCCATGATTTTCTTATGGGATACCGGCAATTCCTGAAACATCTTAATCCCTTCATCGAAGAAATCGCCTACGTCAAGATTCCCCTCCTTATCTGTAAAAAACAGCATGAAATTGTCGATCTTATCTTCATACTTTGAGATTAGATTATCCATACCCTGTTTTAGTCTCGGAGCAATAACCGACATTCTCGGATTGGATGCCGTCATGGACTCGATCTTGTCGTTGATCCATAATTTGGCCGAGGATATTACCTGTTCTTTTGCTGTCATTTCGTTTTAGGTTTAGCGTTCAACTTATTTTTAAGTTCGTCGATCTCTTTGGCCTGGGCCTCCACCTGAATTTTCAAAGCCTCGATGTCGGCCAGCATTTTTCTCGTTAAGTAATCCATCTTTATTTCTTTTTAGCTTTCATTTTGAGAAATTCCGCATAAGTCATGTCAGAATGATGTTCCGTATATTCCCTGAATAGCTCCATATTCTTACTGGCTTCTTCATGCGCGCTCTTCCTTAGCCGCCGAACCAATGTCAGGTGTTTTTCAAGGATGTTTTTTCCTTCGGGACTGCTCTCTACGATAGGGCGCATTATCTTCATAAATTCCCGGTTAAGGACCGATTGGACGGCATTGTTGCTCTGTTGGTATTCCTCGTTTTTATTTAATGCCGAAAGCTCGCTATCGGTCAATGAATCGACCTCCTTGTCGATCTCGTCCCATGTCGGAGACTTTGAAATGCGTGGGGCCTGTTGCACTAATTGCTGTTTGGCGGCCTCCAGTTGCGCTATCTGTTGGTTGTAGTCGATTTGATACTGATTTTGTAGTGGATTGCCCCCCAAAAGAGGATCGGAACCCAAAAAAATATTGTTATTCATCGCTATTTTTATTGAGAAAAAATGGTGACGGGATATACCCGTCACCTGAAAAAGTTACGCCGTAGGAGCAGACTGCGAGCAAGCGCACGGATTGTAAGACGGAAGACCGGTTACAGTCGGAGTGCTCGGAAGAACTACCTCCCCGGAAATCATCCGGCATGTACGCCGCCACAGATTGAAATCGGCATCCTTACGGGCGTCGTTGATCTCGCACTGGATGAGCTTGTCCTGATAGGGCCGAACGGCAGCGCCGATGGCTACCTGGGTTCTCAGTTCGTCGATCTGGGCTTTCAGAACGTCGAACTGATCGCGCTGGTTCTTGTACAAACCGAAATCGCCGTCAATCTGGGATTTGTAAAGACCGAACATTTCCCCATTGATGGTTTGACGATCCGCGAAACGTTCGTTCATCCCCGTAACCCTGGCTTGCCAAAAGGCATTCGTAAGATTAACGACATCCTGGCATTCTTTCTGTTCTACCTGATAGGCCGTAGGAGCGGTCGCGCAATTCGCACTGTTGCATCCGCCGAACAAATTACCACCTTTGTTGGCCCACAGAAGACCGGCCAATGAAGTTCCGATGATACCCAGCGTGAGGCCTGCGTTTCCCGTACCTTTACTGGCGTAGTCGTCGGACTCCTTTTCAACATACACTTTTTCTTTTTCTACCATTTCCATAGCATTGAATATTTTAATGATTTTATCCCATTTACGCAGAGACATACGATAGCTACGGAAACAAAAATAGAAAGGGGCGGCACAGCGCACCACCCCTTTGCAAAATAGTATAAAACGACTGATTTACTGTCGTGTAAGTGTAAAATTAATTCGATTCTTCACATGCGTTTTTCAGCATGCAAAGCAGCTCATTTATCAGCAGCAACAATTCCCGGCGGAATACTTCGTCTTCGCCCATACGTTTGATTACGTCCAGGGCCGTATATTCATATTCGGTCATCGTGAAACAGGTTGTAGATGAATTCGCGGCCCTTTTCCGTCCAGTATAGATGCTGTTTGGTGAACTGTTGGCCGGTCGTGCTGCTGATGTAAGTATGCGTTCTATAACCTTCGTATCCCTGGCCCCGGTATTTCGCATACAGTACGTAGGTGTCGCTTTGCCGGTATATAATACCGCGCTTCACCAGCATGTCGTTTAGCCGTCTTGCGCTAACGCCTAATTGATCGGCGATCACGTTTGTCGTAATCAAGCTGTCCGATTGCAATACTTTATTGTAATATTGCACCATCGGCGCGGCCTTTTCGATTTGCTCGTTTGCCAGTCTGTTTTCTTCGGCAAGGCGCTCCTTCTCGGCCCGCTCTTGCTTCAACTGCGTTGCGAGCTTTATGATCGTATCCGGATCGGATAACACTTCCTCTACTTTCCGGTCGGTTAGGTAGGCCCCGTGTTTGCGGACGGATGGCAGGACTTCGGTCGTCACCCACCGTTTGAACTGTTTTGCGGTAGGTAACTTAGACCCGAAAACAAGGGAGTAGACTCCGGATTCGTTGATAACCATTATTTTAGAACCTTTCATGTGAGGGGGTAACGATTCGTTCACCTCTTGTAAATCAGATAGTTGTATTAACGTTCTATCATCTGCATCTATATGATCTCTTAAAGCCTTTTGCGGATTTTCATACCCTAATATGTTAGCCACGTCTATGCCAGCAAAATAGGGTTGATTTTGCAATTCGACTACTCTTATTTGCCCGAATTGCTGATTATTGAAAATTTGCATGGTGTTCATGGCTACCCCCTTTTAACGATTCTACCAGCATTAACGCATTCTCTGAAGTTGTAGACCGGTTGCGGGCCGGTGACGGTACGGTCTTCAATAAGACGGGATAGGGATTCAAGAAGTAATTTTGCGTGACTAAGGGTAACTACAATCTGATCGTTGCCCTGCTGAATGTTGAAAAGGGATTCGTTGCCCTCTTTAGAAACCTTGTAGACGGTTAGTGATCCCGTCGGTCTTTCGATAACGCAGCCGCATGAAGCATAGCGGGCCGCGTAGGTTGTGTTGTTGGACATGGTGTTTAAGCATTTTGTTTTTAGGCACAATAAAACGGTCGTGCCTTTCCCGCTGCTTAAACACCTATTAGGGCGAATCGCTAAGGCATTACACCTTTCGCACGGGGGTACACGACCGAAGTCTTATTTAATATCAAAACAGGCAATAAAAAACCACCTGCTAAGGTGGGCGCACAGCCCTAATAAATGTTTAAGCATTACAAATATAGTCACAATTTTTAAATTGTCAAATAAACCCACACAAATTTGCATTGCTCAATAAAAGGCACTATATTTGTACAATAAAACGTACAAAAGTGCGTACAAATGAAAAAGATTATGGATGCAATTACTATTAGCCCTTCGGAGTTTCGGAACAATCAAAAAAAATACTTTGACATGGCCGAACATACCCGCGTATTTGTGAAGCGCGGGCGTAAACTTATTGAGTTAGTGGTTAGCGACGGTATCAGTCTTAATCCATCCCCTTCAGGCGATCCCTGGTTCGACGATCCGCGAAATATCGCCGAACTGTCCCGCCGTATCAAGGAATACGAAGCAGGCAAAGCCGGAGAAGGAATTATTTATGATCCAAGCAAGTCACTATGGGACAATATAAAATAATCGTAAAAGATAAGGCCCGCAAAGATCTGCAAAAGCATCATAAGAGCGGCAATAGAGCGATTACCAGGCGTATCGAACAAATATTTATCGAGCTTGAAGATCATCCCCAAACGGGAATAGGCAACCCTGAACAACTCAAACATGAATATAGCGGTTTTTGGTCTCGGCGGCTAAGTTCGGAACACAGGTTGATATATCGGATAAACGAGGAAACGGTTGAAGTGCTTGTCGTATCCGCCCTGGGGCACTATCAATAGTCAAACCTCTTTATTTTTGATCTTAACCATATCGCTGTACCTGTATAGCCGTTCCTTGCAGACGGGTATCCCGGAATGCGATATTTTCGCGTTGAAAGCCGAATCGGATTTGCCGGTGATTCGTTTCGCCTGCTCATAGTCAACTTTGACATCCCGAAATGCCATAATCACCCTTTTCGCCCTGTCGAGATCATCCTCGGTTATGTTTTTGAAGAATCCCGCATCGAGCATGTCGGCGATCTCCCGCAGTAAATCAGACGTTCCAGCCATAGAGTAATCTGTTTTCGCAAAGGTCAATAGGTCCGGGACATTATGCAAGTATCAGCTTTATTTTTTCATCCTGCGTTCTTTGATTCGAGCCCGCCGGTCTACCACCTTGCAATAGAACTCCACCCGCCGAAGTTCGTCTATCAGTTCTTTCCTTGTGAAGTTAATGTGAACCGTTGAGTCGTCGCGTCTGCCGCCTCGTCTTCTTTTTATTGAAGGTGTCGTCATGTTTTTCAATATAAAATTTATATCTTTGAGGATGTCTGGGCGGACGTTGGCAGGGACGAACTTTCGGGGGAGTCCTTGCTTTTTTATGCTATCTTGTGAGTCTGGCAGTATTCATAGTCTATCTTCCATTTATCCCATAGTTCGGGGCGTTTTTGCAGGTAGTCATATACCTCCGATTCATCGACCAAAATATCAGTTCCTTTCTTCGTGGTCTTGATAATCCGCTGCCGAATCAAAAACCAGATGCGGATTTCGGCAATTTCCAGCTTCTTTGCGAGCGATTTAATAGTTATCATGTTTGAGTTGCTTGTATTTGTTCATTACTTTGTCTGAATATTCTTCCCCACCGTTGGGGTTATGGAGTTTTAAGGCCCTTTCGAATGATTTCCCAGGATTGTGGTATTCCTGTATCGTTTCCCATATTTCGATGGATTTTAGGCGGTCGAAACGGTCGGAATCGGCGAATTTGTCAAACCCTATGATACGGTTGGCTTCCTTTACGGCGATGGGCCGTATTTGCAGTACTCCGCCATCGTCGTTTTTACCTACGGCCCGTTCGTTTCCTTTGCTTTCGACGTAGATCAGGGCTTCGATGAATAAATCCCAATCCGAACGGATAATCGGTATAGTCGTTTTAATTTCCGGCGGCGGATCGACTATAATGGAATCAAACCGTATTTCCGGAATCCTGTACGCTATGCGCTCTACCCGAATCAGGATGATAACGAGTAGGGCGGTGATTATGGATAAAAGTGCTTTCATATTAAACTGTTATTTTCTGAACTATGCGCAACTCCCCTTCATATCCGCGAGCACGGAGTTCCGCAATTAATTCGCGCGGGCTGAAGTCCCGAAGTGCGTTATTGCTACCAGGCATAATTTTGTCTCTTTTAGCTTTAAGACATGCCTTACAATAAGACTGAAGTCCGTCTTTTGTTGCCGCATTTTTATAAAATTGGCTAATAGGCAATTCGTTGCCGCATGATGGACATTTTTTTGTTTCCATAGTTTAATATTGTTAAACGGTTATTTATGTTCAACCAGTCGCCATTCGATATAAAAATTATCAACAGCATAAGGCTTGATGCGTTCATGTAATTGCCATCCGGTAATAAGATCCAACCTTCCGTCCGGTTCTTTTGCTAAAATCATATCGCATCCATTAGGTAAATATTCTTCTATGCTAATCCAGCGATTGGCCCATTCGACGCCTGCGAGGAACATGCGTATCATATCATCCGTGTACAATTCATCTTCCTCTGTTGAATCCATTACTAAACTTTGTGAGGCACGGGCACACCGTCGGGCCTTTTCTTCTATTGATTCCATTTTTTTTTTTATTTCAAATACTCTAAATTCCCGATTTCCTCCGAGTACCATAGCCCGATCCAGAAGCTATCACAGTGAGCTCGGTGTGCATTGATAACCCTGTTATTTACATGGATATCGTGAATGACATATACCCGATCCATCGGATTCATTTCATTCCTATGGCTTTCCAAAAGCATTTCAAGAGCATGATAATCCATGATATTTTTCTTAAATCCGCTTTGTGCCAAAGCAATAGTTAGACATTCGATAATTAAGATTGCTCCTGAAATTACCGTGGTAATGATAGCTCCATCCGAAGGATCAGACCATCTCCCGGTTACAATCCACCAGATAACTCCGGTGATAAACAAAATCCCTGTAATGATTAAAAGTCCCATGAGTTTATTCATTATGCCTCTCGTCGGTTAAACATCATCTTACTGGTTCTGGCTTCTCAAATCCCGTAATATCCCCACACTCAGGACAGGCTACATACCAAAGTTCAACATGCTCCAATGGGTCGAAATAGGCTTTCTGTACATCTTGCCGCTCGTATTCGAACTGGCATCCGCAAGCGCAGCATTTACGTAAAAATACGGCATTAGCGTATTGGTCTCCGTGTCTAATTATCTTCTTCATAGTCTCTAATTTCCCATTTTCTTTTCAGTCTTTGAAAGTTCTGGAGTTCCCGAATAGCTCCGTCGATGACTTTCCCGATCTCCGTGGGATTTGGCTGTTCTATATTTGCTCCGCGTCTTCATTTCTGGTAGTGAACGAGATAGTTAACAATGTCTTTGATTTTCATGTATTTTTCGCTTTTTGTTTTTGAATTTTTACAAATAGTTCCCAGTCTTTCCCGCACGGATGCCCTGTATATATCCACTCGTTCAGGCGGCGGCCAACGTACCTACGGCAACGCCTGCGTAGGCGACAACGTTTACCTTCACACCAAACAAAAATATATGTACACCTGCTCATTGTTTTTAATAATTTTGATTCAAGCCTATATTCATATTCGATGGGCCGCCAATGGGTCGGTTTATCTATGTACTCTAATTGCCATTCACATCCATTCCACACCGCTAATTCATACCCTTTTATGTTTGGTTTTGCGCCCGAAGGCTGGTTTATTTTACAGCTATTCTAAATCAACAATATCGTACTCTAATTCACAACAATCGTCTTCTCGAATATTGGCATTCAGCCATTCAAAAGCGTCTTCTTTTGTTTTTGTCTTCGGCAACCAGTCAACCTTATCGGAACTGTCGAACAAGCATATCAATGCATCATAGGTTCTACTGTTAACCTCTATATCATTTAACCCCACTTCATAGGTTACTTTTACACGTATGTTTTTGATTTTTTTCATTTTTCGTTTTTTTAATTCTTCATTCAGTCCCATTGCCAATGCCCGGCAGATGGGCGGTAGAGTCGTCATTATTTCACCAGTTTAAATTCTATTCTCCAAACAACGGGGTTTTTATTCCATGTACCCTGTCCACTTATTTTGTCGATGAGCGAAGCAAAGGCTTCGCGGGGATCGCTTTCTATTAATCCGACATATACAGGATTACGATACATGGGTTTTGGCATTTTACTCCATAATTTTTCATAAACCGACATCAATTCAATTCCCTCCCTCAAACAATCCTCTTTGGTTATATCCTGCAACAGTTCGGCACGGACATCGAGTATTCGTATTTGGTGTGGCATCAGATCGGCGCGGACAAACATTTTATTATTCCATCCAGCCGTTCCAGATACTACGGCATTTTTGAAGTTATCGAAACGACAATCTCCAAAGTCTCCGGCCATTAACTCTTTATGTATATCCTCATAACGTTGCGCCACGGCCACAATTTCATCCCTTCGGTAAGGTTCAAAAAGGCACTCCCATCCACCATCGTTGCATCCATATAATCCGTCACGCATTCCTATGACTGGCTGCCATACCCGTAACTTTGAATATTTCCCCGAAGCATCGACTACTCGTCTCGTTACGGTCTTTCGACCCTCGATTACCGCTTGTGTCAGGCCGTATCGGTCGTTAAACATGATCTTTTTCATCGCTTTACATTAATTCAATCGTGATATCGACGTTCTTTTTCAGCACATCGGCTATACCATTGCTAACCGCGAGGTAGTACCCGGCTTCATCCTTGCTGGGCATGAAATAGAAATACCGATTTTCTGCATGAAGAGGCAAACCCAACTTTTCCAGACCGTCGGAGGTGATGGAATTGTAGAATTTCTTGAATTTATCCGACACTTCCCGGCCTTTTTGGGTGGTTCTAAGCACTTTGTATGCTTTATGCTCACGGTTCGACGCTTCCGGATTTTCCGACATCAATTTGGGATCGGGAACAAAACCGTCTTTAAATGCGACCATGTGCGGACTCCATACACAGGCGGAGCCCCAGCCCCAGCAGTATCCGAATCCTTCCGGTCGCTCACCGACCAACTCCTCGATAATGTCGCATGCCTCTTTGTACGTGGCTTCGCGCACATCGTACATCCGCTTTAATTCGGCATGAAGCGCGGAACCTTCTCTAAATCTTAAAATCATAGCTTATAATGTTATGCCCGGAGGCGGTTAGAACTCAATATTCCTCTGATGCCGGATCATCCCGAAATACTTTATTGATTGCAGCTTCTGCCTTTTGGTATTGTTGATTCAATGCTCCGGCGATGGCTGCCAAGGGCGGCAACCCGGCTACACCTTTCATCAATTCCTGCAACGCATCCAGTAGTTCCGGCGCGGCGGCGATCAGACGGGCGTTGTCATCCATCTGGTCTTTCTCGTAATCGCACATCATACATACAGGTGCAGAATGTCCGTGTATCGGATCTATGATTGCGTTAACCATCAATTCTTCATAACCTCCCTTGTATTTGTATTTTTGCGTATACCACGGCCCTGGTGTGCCTTTAAATTTCGATTCCATTCTTTACTCCTTTAAATGCCCGGAGGCGGTTAAACTATTTTGAAAATTTGCTCGGCATGGTAATTTTCATTGCTCATCGAGCTTTTGAAGGAATGCTTTTAAGTTCTCACATTTATCTGTGTCGCAACAGGTTCCGCCGCATTCATTAAAGCAAAACGCTTCTTCTGCTCTTGCTTTCAATCTCTCTATCTCCTTCCTCTGGTCGTTGATTACCCTGCGGGCTAACTCTTCGCGTTGCTTGGATTCCTCCAACTCTTTGCGGTAGTGGGCTATTTCCTTTTCTGCATCTCGCTCGGCAAGCTCGACGGCTACATAAGCACTGTCAATACAAACATATTGATAGCCGTGTTCATTGGTAAAGGAAGCTGCTTGTAATACCTGTTCTGCTCGTCTGCTTTTCATAATCAAAACAAAAAGAATTTATCCCCAGGCAATAATTGTTTTACTTGTATAATCTCCATAATTCTTTAAAGTTTTTAACGTTTTTTAATGTTTTTACCGACCATACACCATGCAAGCCGCATCCCGCGCGTGTTCCGATACGGCTTTCCGCCATCCGGTAAGCCGTTTGAACGACTCGCTGTTCATTTTCGTTTTATTGTTTTTCGGAGCGACCATCAGGCAATCGATTTCATGCTCTCGACACCAGTCCTGCCAGATATGCGCGTCTCTTTTAACCGAGCCTGCTCCCTGTAATTTTTCCCGACCGGTATTGCCGAACCACTTGCGCAGACGGGCATCTTCGATATACAGCCTTATTTCACTTCCGGTAGTAAGTCCGAAATTCCGGTAAATAAGTACTCTCTCCATTGCCTGTGTGATCGTTAGTGTAACGATCTCCAGAAAATGTCTTTTTTCGGAGTCCCATGCGGCGAATCCTGTTTTAACGCCGGTGTCTATGCCAATATGAATCATAATACTTTGAAATATTTATCATTAACTGTATTTCCACCAGTAATCATCCCCTGCTTGTATAATTCCACGCAAGCACAATAGATGTCTACCGTTGGGATCTTCAACTTTTCGGACAGGTCTTTTATCAACAATGCGTGATACGGGAAGATATTACTCACTATCTTTTCCCGTTCAATCTCCCGGATCGCTTCATAAACACGCTCAGAAAGGGGTATCTTGTTTTGGCACATTATCATACAGCTTGTAATCAGTAATCCTTGTCAAAGAGTGATTATGTCTGAAAGCCACCTCTTCGGTAGGGCCATTACGCTGCTTCGCTATATTAATAATCCCGAACCCGCGCGTACTAACCTCGCCTTGCGAAGTCGGCCAATATTCAATATTGTGGATGGCTGGCCGGAAGAGAAATGCTACCACATCGGCATCCTGCTCAATAGCACCAGACTCCCGTAGATCGGAAAGCATCGGCATTTTATTGACCCCACTTCGATCATCGCATTTGCGAGACAATTGGGAAAGCAGTACGACCGGGACGTCGAGTTCTTTGGCGATAATTTTTGCCTGTCGGCTCGCTTGTGCGACCTCCTGCTCCCGGTTACGGTTACGCTGGTCGGTAGCCGTATCAGCTAACTGCAGGTAGTCGATAAAGATAATCCCGCATTTATCCCGCTTTTTCATCACTTTGGCGTGCGACCGGATATAGCGCATGGAAACTACCGGCTTGTCGTCTATGTAGATCGGAAGCTTGCCGAGCAAACCGGTCGCGCGTTCAACTTCCTTCCAGTCATCGGTATCCATCCGCCCCGAACGGTACACCTCCGGATCGACATTGCATTCCGAAAGCAACAGCCGGTCGGCAATAGAAGTACCGCTCATTTCGAGCGAATAGATGCAAGGCGCATAACCCGCTTGTGCAGCGGCACGCGCACTATGTAACATAAAAGCCGTTTTACCTACACTGGGCCGAGCTGCCAGCACGATCAACTCCCCGCCGTGCCATCCGGTAGTCAGTTCATCGAGTCTCGCAAGTCCGGTAGGCACCCCTGGCGTACAACCGCTTTGAGCCAATGTCTGACGGCGCTCTGCATCCCGAAGCGATGCCTTTAGCCACTCACCGATGTGCTGCGCTCCGCGTCCTCCGGTAATCGCCATCGAAATGCGATCCATTCCGGCGTTAAACTCGTCGATGATCTCGACTATATCCCCGTTACCCTGTATCTCGCCCAGCACTTTCGTGGCAACGGAAATCATCTGACGGGATAAATGTTTCTCATACACTATTCTCGCATGGGCCACGACGCCCGCTCCCGAACCAACCAGCGTCGTGTAGTCCGCAAGTACCGGTACGACGTTTTCCCCGGAAAGCTTCTTATCCCGTTTGCATCGCTGGGATACTGTGAATAAGTCGATCTGCTCGCCGCTGTCGTACATGGTGCGGATAATGTCGTACACTTTCGCATTGAAGGGGTTGAAGAAGCTATCCGGCGTAAGCACCGTCACGACTTCCGGCAGGTAGCCCGGCTCCAGAAGCAATGCGCCGATTACGGCTTGTTCCAGCTTTTCGGCCTGCGGTATGTTCATTTCGTCGGTCATAATAGTCTGATTGGTTTAACTGGACGAGGCTCCTGATGTAAAGCGGTGTCTGCTGCTACTTGATTGGATTTCAGAGATAAAGCGTTTCTGTAAGTACTCTTCCAGTTGATTGTACGAGATCTTTGATGTTTCTTGTGCTCCCAACCATCGGGTATTCCCCAAAAGTTACAGTACGCCTTTTCCATACTCATGCCTATGTCAACACCGGGGTAAAACCGCTGCTGCTCCGCTATGAATTCTTGGTCGGTTTTCAGTTGCTCCAGCGCTGACTTTGCTTCGGCTTGGTAAACCGTGAAATCGCCCCGCCATAAAGGAGCGCCCTGCCTGCCGTCCGCCGCCGCCCGGCCCGCCGTATCCGTAAAAGATTCAGAAGATATATCAGGGCTTCGCCCCGGCTCCGCTGCACCGGCACCCGCCGTCCCCCCGGATGGGGGGTAAGGGGGGTGTATATATTCTTTATCTTTCTTATTATTCGTACGGGTCGGTGTTCGGGCAGTGTACGGGGTAGTGTCTGACATAGTGTCTGAAATAGTGTTCGGTAGAGTGCCTTCCATCGGATTGTAATACTCGTAATTACAGAGACTTATAATACTTTCTCCGTGTTCGGTTCGGCGTTCGATTTCGTGTTTTTTAATATGCTTATTGATGTATCGCTGCGTCTTTTCGACACTCCAGCCCCAACGATCGGATAAGAATCGCAAACCCGCGTGTATTTCGCCTCGTTTAATAGTTATCAAGCGACCGTTAGGTAGTTCTTTCGTTGCTGGTTCCGCGTCAAATCGTGCCATCTGAATCAAATCGAGCCACGCTTCCGACAGACTAAAGGTGCGTTGCTGCGACCAATAAACATTCGTGAAGAACTTTCTATTTAATCGAATAAAACCGTCCATGTAGGATCACAAGTATTTCAATGCTTAATATTTTGCCTTCTTCATATCTGAGTATCTGAATCCGGATTGTTCTTTGAGTTTTGCGGTGCAATGCTTGCCCGCGCTATCAAGTTGACGAATCTTTTTCTTCCTTCAGTAGCCGTTCGAACTCACTGCAGGGATTGCCTTTGTTGTGCTCCATGATCTTATGTGTTTAATAACCGGTGCGTAATAATCTCATCTGTTCACGCTCATATGCGAGCAGCGAGCGGGTGTGGTCTACCTGATGCGTACAGGCCGCATTCAACCTGTCGAGCCAGTCTACCAAATACTTTTCTTCTGCAGCTATACTGTCTACGATAGCATTTTGCGCTTTGGCGGACAGATATCCTTCTTTAGCTATTTTTACTACGGTTTCCGCTATTTCCGAACTCTTTTTGCGATTGAGCAGGAGCTTCGCTTCTGCCAGCATTTGTCCGGTGCGGGCGACATATACCTGAAGGGTTCTGATGCGCTCGTTGATCTCCGATGGATCTGAAGGGCATTTTTGTTCTGCGTACCGTTGGTACTCTGCAGCCTCAGATAGAAGCCGTTGCAAGGTGTCCATAGTCAGAAAGTTTTAAACGGTCGGGGTATACCAGATTTTTAGGCTTCGGATTCGGATTCTCCAAGTCCCAAATAGCCCGTACATGACGGAACGATGCAAAATGTTTCGGGCAATTTGCCACCGGGATCAGTTGCCAACCTATACCCTGAATCTTTCCTTTTGATCCTTCCGTACGGGTTTTGGCATTTAGATGCAGGATACCCGTCTTTTGGATAGGCTGGTATCTACCCTTGTTGATTTCGTTAAACATGGTGGTGTAAGTGGCTGCCTGGATGTGATGTGTGCTGTGGATGTAGTTGGATGTTTTAAAGTCGATCAACCATAACTTACCGAGCAACCTACAAACCATATCCACCGTCCCGGCAATGCCGTATTTATCGCATACCAGGGTAAATTCCGAACTGATAATCTCCGGGCGAAACCTTTTGTAAAAATCGATAAACCGGTTAATCATTTGCCACTCCCGCAGCGTATATATGCTATCGTCCCAGAATACCTCTACGCCCTGCTGCAACTTATCGATAGCCTCATGTACCTTAGAGCCGCTATCTGCAGCGGACATCACGATCACATCCGCATCCTGACCGTTACGCTTCAGCCATTCGTTAAACTCTTTACCTTTAGGATAAAGATCCAATACCGTAGTTACGGAAGGATAAAAATTACCTTCCTTCGTTTCGTAAAAGCGTTCGTCGCAAAAAGTAATCTGCTTCGCTGACGGGTTATGGAATAAGCGTCCCATAGTCAAATTGTTTAAAATGGAAGATCGTCAGGATTCGGAATCGGCGTACCGTCGGAAAACGTAGCTATCGAACGTGGCGGCCGCTGATAAGGATTCATATCTGAAGATTGATTGCCGGACGATTTATGTTCGGCACGGACAGAAGCAACTTGTCGGGCGTGTTCCTGCTCCATCCATGCGGTGGGATCATCCTCTTCAGTTATAGGCTCCTCAGTTGGAAGTTCACCGAGACGCTTCCGGTTTGCCGCTTCGATCCGGGGCAGTATCTCATTATCTACATAGTTCAGGAAAAAATTGAGCACCGCCGAATCGTCATAGGTGATATTTCCCCGACCGTCAATCCGTTTCTCCAATTCAGGAAGTCCGTGCGGATTTTCTCGTGTGAAATACCAATCCACATTCTCTCCGCGCTGCTGGAGGTAAAGCGTTCCTCGCTTTTTATCTTCCACGACCTTCAGATAGGGCGAAAAAGTGATCTTTTGATTAAAATCCACATTCGGTAGCGACTTCATCAGCGAACGTCCATAACCGCTTTGCTCTCTGACTTGCATGATATAAGTATCGTTACCATCTACGATTGTCAGGTGCCAGTTGTACATTTTGTCGTTGAACTTATCCTGCTTATTAACCAGACCGGTAAGGTATCCCGTAATGGATCGGTAATACTTAACCCAACTGATCTTCCCACTCTCTTTGCCTACGACCTGAACCGCCCCCGGCGTGCCCTCTTTTACTCGCAGCGAAATTTTTCCTTCGCTGATTCCAATGTACGTTGCATTGCTTCCTTCATTTAGTCCCATAATTTTTAATCATTTTATCGGCATCTTACTCGCTTATGCCATTGCTTTTGCGTATAGGGCCGATTCTGCCCCGGCGACAGCTTTGAAACTTACCTGCGAGAAAAGGTATCTGTCAGCTTTGTTTGTGTTGGCCCTGTTTTGTTGTACATACTCAAGGGCGCACTCCCCGCATCATTGCTTGTCACTTATCCGAACGTCTTCGGTGACTGCCTATACTGTATGGTTTCAAAAAAAATATTTCGTTAAAACTCGAATATCCGAAGCCTTTTATCTTCTTTGTCAGCGGGGCGGGATTCGAACCCGCACGGCTGCTTTCCGAGGAGCGTCCTCCGGCAACTGTGTTGCCCCGACCACTATCAGCCCACCTGTTTATGTGCGTCTACCAATTTCGCCACCCGCTTTTTATTTGTTAGTCCTTCACATCCTCCATCAATTGAGTGTAAGGATTGTATGTCTGCTGTATCCAGAACTCGTATATGCCAGGGGACAATCTGATCGGCTTATGATCTTCCCATTTCCGATCTATCGGCGACCGATAAGACTCATCGTCCATAGATAACAATGATACATGCTGAAGTATCGATTCCTCGTTGACTTTATAAATGACCCTTTTGTCAACCTCGTAGCGTTCTACGTTACCGGTCAACACGTGCGCATGCTTCGTGCGGTCGCTGATTGCTAAAGGACGGTTTTTAACCATGATTGCGGATGCCGGGATCGCATCTATCGAAGCCCCGATCACATCGCCCTGATGAAATCTGATGTTTTCCATAATTTATGCTCTGAAATTGAATGAATAATCTTTAGCGTTAAATGGCGAAAGGGATGCAATGGCTTCTATCGCGTTCGTATGGTGCGGTTCTACACCTTGCAGATAATGAGTGCCCGTACTCGGACAGCACATCGAGACCCATGCGAAAGGCTGGTTATCGATTTCTTTAAACAAATCATCCGTTTTAAGAAGTTCGACAACCTCCCTATCTCCGTTAGCATGGACGATTTCCCGCCGATCAACTACTTTCGCTCCGAGTAGATCCAGCATACCTTGCTGTCCAATGGATTCATAAATAGCTCCTTTAATATCGGCATCCGTTTCCTTCATAAACCGCTCTTTCGTGATGGAACTTTTGTCATTGACAATCCATGCCGGAATAGAACGGCCGTTGATGAAATAATATTCCGATCCATCCCTGAACTGGACGGCAGCCTGTGTTGTGGAATGAAGTCTTCCGGCTAAATTAGTCTCTATATACACTGGAGGCTGAATTGCGAATACGTAGTTTTCATATTCATAAGCATTGAAAACATTAGATCTGATAAGCTTTTTATATTGCTTGAAATTGAAATTATCCAACAGATTTATCTTTTCGAAAAAGTCATAAAATGAGACCCATCCATAATTCGATAAATCAATATAAGATGAATATTCATTGACCGAATCCCTGACCGAATCCCTGACCGAATCCCCGATCGAATCCCCGATCGAAGCCTTGACCGAATCCCAGACCGGAGCCCCGACCGAATCCCAGACCGAAGCCTTGACCGAATCCCAGGCCGAATCCCCGACCGGAGCCCCGACCGAATCCCAGGCCGAAGCCCTGACCGAAGCCATGATCGAAGCCCCGACCGGAGCCCCGACCGAATCCCAGACCGAAGCCCTGACCGAAGCCCTGACCGAAGCCCCGACCGAAGCCCAGACCGAAGCCTTGACCGAATCCCTGACCGAATCCCCGACCGAAGCCCTGACCGAAGCCCTGACCGAATCCCAGACCGAATCCCCGACCGAATCCCCGACCGAAGCCCAGACCGAAGCCCTGACCGAATACCAGACCGAATCCCCGACCGAATCCCCGACCGAATCCCCGACCGAATCCCCGACCGAATCCCATGATTTTTTAATCAGGTTTTTATTCTTTAAAATCGCGATGGCTAATAAACAGCTCAGCCACCCATCACAATAAATAATCTTCGGAGTAGGCTTTTCCAGCAAATCGTTGTAAAGCCATTTGATCCCTTCTTCGAAAGCAGGCTTGTCTATACCTCGTTTATTCCTGACATTATCAAAGAATAGATTAATCCATTCATCACGCGTTTCAAGCATGATCCTTTTTTGATCCGATGTTAATTCTGTTAGCATAATATTTACGTGTTTGAATTTTCAAATAACCTGCGCGGGCCTCGCGGATGGCGCAGGGCGAATCATTAACCTTAACTTACAAAAACCTAATGAACCAAATTGTACTGCAATCTGTTTTTGTCGAAGTCATTATTTATTGTGCCTTCTGGAATAGAGGTTGTTAATTGTGCATACGTAATAAATAGCCTTGCTTCCCCGTCATGGTCGTAAGACATTGCATGAACCTGAAGATCGGAGTTGAACCGGTCGGTGTCATACTCTATCGTAGTTTCGAAATCACTGCTGAAATCGTATGACTTGTCTTCAACCAAGAAAGCCATACGGCGATAATCTTCGGCTGTTAGCTTTATCATGGCTATAATTCGTTTAGGTAGTTGATAATTTCCTGGCGGACGTCTTCGCTCATTTCACCCGAAACGGCCAGCTTCGAAAGTGCAATCCGGGGCGTATTCAGATCCGGATCGTTACTTTTGTCCGATACTTTGAAATCTTCGTTCATGGTCGTGTGTTTTTTGTGGTTAAAAAGAACTACAAGCAATGCCATCAGTCCGATGCCGATCAGGTTCACCCAGATGTCGCGCGACTCGTTCGCCGCAAGCAATATGGCTGTAATGAATAGTACCGCTTTCATCGTTTCTCCGCTTTAGATTTTTTGAATGCGAGAACCGAATCAAGTCTTATCTTCAGCGCTTTGTCCGTACTGTCGGGGTGCAATCTGAGCAATCCACTGGTTATGTATGATCGGATCGAGTTCGCATGGCGAGCGAGTATATCGCACGCAGTATTGACCGATACCGGCACGTCGGCCACCAATTCAAGATTAAAGTAGTGGCGCATCTTATTGTTCTCAGCGCTAAGCACCCGGTTAGATGCCTCTAATTCACTAATATAATCCATCACCTGACCAAAGGTTACTGTTTGTTCGGTGTTCTCCTGTGGCATGGCTTTCTCGCGTTAAAACGACATACATAAGTACACGAAGCAGCGGGGCGAGCTTTTCAAGATCGTCCAAAGAGAGTGATTGTAAACGGATTGCGATCTCCCGATTTGAGAGATTGAGAATGTCCTGTAATTCGGATACAGGTGCAGTAAGGGTACTATTATTCGCCTTAGTGCTTTTAACTTCGGTTCGCATTTGTCAGTTAAAAGTTTTAATATATGGCAACAAAAAAGGCGTTGCCCTGTCAAGTTTTGCGAACCGACACGACTACCGTAGTAGAAGTGGACAAAGGGCAACGCTTTATTATCAGCGTTATTATGTTTTTGTGATACGATATTCGTATCGGTTCGCAATAACAAATGTACGCAAAACTTTTGATTTCGCAAACATTTTTTAATATTTTTTGCAATGCTGTACATAATTTATTGAGTCTTAATATTGTAAAATCGGGAGCAACACAGTTGCTAATTCTTAATCCTTGTTTTATGCCTAAACTTGGAGTTTGTTGCTCCCGATTATATTTTGTAGCTTTGTAGTTGCTAATTTTTAATTCTGTTCAATATGCCAAAACTCACAGATGCCGAGCTTCAAAAGCTCCAACAAAACATCCGTGTCGGCAAATGTCCTAACTGTGGATTTGATGGTGATAAAACGTTATCTCCTATGGATGGTGCGATTCTTTCACTCAAAGAACAAGGATATTTCGACATGGAAGGTATGCACACAGTCAATATTGTTATGACAATTTGCCCTAATTGTGGCTTTGTGTCTTTTTTTAGTAAGGGAGTCGTACTCAAGTAGGTCATAGCCCCCCATAACCCAACCACAACCTTTTGTTCGGTGTTTTTTATTAGCTCCGAACAGATTTTTAATGTAGTTAATCAATCGTTTCATAGCTCGTTAAGTTTATTATTGTGAGTGAGGCGGGATTCGAACCCGCACGGCTGCTTTCCGAGGAGCGTCCTCCGGCAACTGTGTTGCCCCGACCACTATCAGCCATCCTGTTTAAGTGCGTCTGCCATTTCCGCCACTCACTCGCCGTTATTATTCTTTCTTGATTCTCAACTGATCTTTCGGAATGCCCCATTTTTCGGCAATCTCATCCATTGAAATTTCAACGGTTTTTTCTTCTTCAGGAAGAGGTTCGACATCGAGGCGATAGCCTACTCTGTGAAGCTCATTGCATGTATAGTTTGCGGATGCCCGACCGTCGAATTTTGCTACAACCAATTCTCCGCTTCTGAAGATAATTTCGCCATGCGAGCCCAAAGTAAGAGAGGTGACAACTGCATCACAACGTATCTTATCTCCCACCTGCCAGTCCTTGTAGGATTCGATTTCATCGGGGGTAGAAGGGGTAAGGATGAAGCCGGAAATACGGTGGAATGCGAGAGATTCCTTTGATCCTGATGAAACGTTCCAGCTATATTTATAACCGTACTTGTCTCTTGCTTTGTCCCCATCCATCTCATTTTGGCATAAATACACATGGCCATTTTCTACCCGGATTCTGCCTTTGGCGGGAATTCCGTCGATTTCACACCGAAAACGGCGGCCATCACATTTCAATAAATTTTCCATCGTATTTTAATTTAGTGTATTGTAATACAATTGTTTAGCGTTTGTCGTTATGAATTAAGAGCATACAGAAAAGGATACGGAGCACCGGAGCGAGATCGCGGATCTCACTCTCTGAAAGAGATTTGAAACGATGGATGATTTCCTCGTCAGAAAGATTAAAGATAGATTGAGCGACTTTCGCACGCTCTTGCGTTGAAGCGGACGCACCTGGTGCGCCTGCGCTAATTTCATTAGTTCTTGGCATGGAATGAAATTTTGCGTTATGTCTAATACGGAAAGGGCGAGCCTTCCTTGTAATTCCGCCAAGAACTCACTACCCGTAAGAGAAGTGCCACAAGAAAGACTCGCTTTATTGCAAGACTTTTGAAATATGTTTTTGCTTACTACGATGTAGTGAGCTCTTGGCAACAGCAAAGATGCAAAACCTTTTTGACTTTGCAAACTATTGTCGTATTTTTTTATGCTTGCTTTCATTTTTTTTTGCTTTATTATGCAGCCAACATTTGAGGCATAAATTCCGGTTCGTAATCTTTTTCTACCAGTTCGATAACCCGCCCGTTACGAGAAAAGCGCCGCTGTGTGTCGTGAATGAAAATCTCGTGAGGAAGAACCATCAGAAAGAATACCCCCGCGACAATCTGCTTTGCCGTCTCTGAAATATCAATCGAAAAGTTCACGCAAAACCACCATGACACCAGAGCATTGGTTGACCGGCGAATACCTGTTTTGTCGTAAATGTTCTGAAAGTGGTTCACGACAGTACGGTAAGAGGTATTGAGCTTATCGGCGATCTCTTTCCCGATATACCCCTTGACGCATAACTCGGCTACCTGGGCCTCTCTTTTGGTTAGTATCGAATCGGTTTTCATGGTATCAAACTTTATTCACCCCATACATTACGTGGTCGGATACCGTGTTTTGCGAATGCCTGTTCTATTTTTCTCGCAGCAATAATATCATGCTTCACCTTGCCGTTCCTGCGCTTCCCGAATCCCTGTTTTGTGGTAATATTCAAAGCAAGCATGATGTCCTTTTGGCATTCTGCTTTCTGGTAATCATTCAAAAGACGAAAGCCCTTATTAAAAGAAAGCGAGATTTCAGTTTGGTTTTGTGATTTCATTTGTATACTTTTACTATTTACATTTAGAAACAAGCTGAATAATTTTGCATCTCAGGTTATTTCTTAATGCAAATATCTGAAATTATTTCATATTTGCAAAATATTTTGTGATACATTTTCTCTTTTTCTGAAATAAAAATTATATATGACTGAATTAGAACGTCTTAACAAGGCATTAAAACAGGCTTTTTTAGATATAAACATCTTTAAAAAGGCCGATATGGCTAATTTCTTGGGTTATAAAAGCACGTACTTTTCAGGTCTAATAAATGGGAAGATCGAATCAAATGAAACTTTCTATGAAAAAATTTCAGATAAATTGGGAGTAAATATCACATGGGTAAAAACCGGCGAAGGCCCCATGTTGAAAACCGAACCTAAATCCCCAATTAGCGATAAAGAATCTATCAACCTAAAAAATGACGATGAAATGACAAACAACATGCTCGTAACCATGCTTTATGACGCTAACCAAAGAATCAAGCGACTGGAAGCCGAAATTGAAGAATTAAAGCAACAACAAGGGGATGCGACGGACTCCCCAAAAAAGAGAGGCGCGATATAGTCTAAAAAGCCGTATTGATAAATCGTGTACACATAGCGATCTTTCTATTTTTGATACGGCACTATCTAATGATTTGCGTAAAATGAAATCCAATACCGATGTTGATCCTGAAAATGGCTTTTAACGGCAATAATTGAAACGTTTTTAGTAATTATCTTTGCCTTTCATCCATATAAGGCAGTTATTTAACGGTTTTGTACCCCCGCTCGGTGCATTAATGTGCCCGACACACCTTGGGTGGTGATGCAGCGGGACAGGCAAAACCGTTTCTTTTTGCCTTTTGCATAACCGTTCTCCTATGCAATCAGACTTCACAGTCTCCGACGTACTGGAGCGCCTTAAAACGGACAAGGTCTTTTTTAGGGAATTTATGGAAGCAATAGTCGAACTGATCGACTTGCTCAAAGATCGAAAAACCGCACGACGGTAGAAAGAAAGCCTCGGATATCTCCGGGGCTTTTAATGGTTGTATAATAAACGATCTATATCAGGCGTTAAATTTGATAGTGAAAATTTGCACAAAGAGAAAAATTAATTTTATTTTGCAATCATAATAATGACGGTTTTATGGCTGACTTAAAAGCATTATTTCAATATTACCTTGATCATCAAACGGAATTCGTAGGTAAGTACAACGGGAAATATCTGGTCATAAAGGATAATTCCGTCGTAGGGGTTTATGATAATGAATCAGAAGCTTATTTTGAGTCAGAAGCTAAGTATGGATTAGGGAATTTTATCATTCAACTTTGCACACCGGGCGATGAAGCGTATGCGCAGCATTTCATGTCCCGCGTGGCTTTTGTGCGCTAATATGGATCCGACTGCTTTTACAGTACGAGAAGAGAAAATCAGATTAAATAAACTCATCACCAGATGTGGGATTTGTAAGGTGTATGATCCGGTGCGAGGCGGGGAACATCCCCCGGTTAAGACATTTCAAGCATTATGGGATACCGGCGCAACCAACTCTGTGATTACAAAAGTGGTCGTCGATAAGTTGGGTTTAAGCCCTATTGGTATGGGGCGTGTGTATACTCCCCAAGGAGAAGCCATAACTAATATGTATTTAGTCAACTTGTTGTTGCCTAATAATATCGGGATACCTTCGTTAAGAGTATCAGAAGGAATACTGAAAGGGTTTGATGTCCTTATAGGAATGGATATCATTAGCCTGGGGGATTTTGCGATCACACATAAAAATGACGGTACTGTCTTTTCATTCCAACTTCCTTCCACACACGAATATGACTTTGTAAAACAAATAAATAATTCTAAGCAATCCATAAAAGCAAAGAAAGGTAGGAGAAGGTATTAATTTTCCCATATATTTATTCTACATATGATAACCTTCATCCTAACCAATAAAGCCCGCGACAGATCACCGATTGCGCTTCTTGTTTCTTTTAAAGGAAAGAAATACAAGAAAAGTACCGGCGTTTCCTGTCTTGTCAGGATGTGGAATCAGAATAAAAAGCGCATAAAGGTCACTACGTCGAATCCCGAAGCCAACGAGGATAACGACACTTTGGATAAGTGGGAGATCGCAGCCAAAGAAACGCTGTCGGAGTTTAAAACTTGCAGAAAGGCCCCCGATCCGAAGGAATTTATATCCAAGATTCAGTACAGGTTTTACGGCGAACAAAACAATGATGACGATGAAGAAGACGCTAAAATTGGCTTCTTCGATGCGTTCGACGATTATTTGCTGACGCACAAAATGTCGGATGTTACTATTACTAATCATAAGGTAATTTACCGGGCCCTAAAACGGTATGAACTATACAGTAGGAATAAACTAACATTAGATGATGTAACGCCTAAAATACTTGCGGATTTCGAAGATTTCCTGGTTAAAGAACATACATTTTTCACGCACAACGAATCGGGCGGGGTGATCTGCATCCGGGCGTACAAACACATATACGAAGCCTGCCCCGAAACCAGAACTCCGAAGCAAAGAGGGAGGAATACCATTGCTTCGATACACAACAAATTACGTACATTCTTCCACTGGTGCAAAACGAAGCGCTACACAAATAATTACCCCTATGAGAATTTCGAAATGAAGAACGCGTCATATGGAACCCCCTTTTATTTGACTATCGAGGAACGGAATGCGCTATATCATTTTGATTTTTCATTTAGGCCCAGCCTTGCCCGACAGCGGGATATTTTCGTGTTTCAATGTTTGATCGGGTGTAGGATATCCGATCTGATGGCATTAACTAAATCCAATGTGATAAACGGAGCGATAGAGTACATCCCCCGCAAAACCATAGAAGACAGGGCGAAAGTGATCCGCGTGCCTCTTAATTCTATTGCCAGGGAGATACTTGATAAGTATGATGATAATGATGAGGATAAGCTATTTCCCTACATATCATCCCAGAAATACAATGATGCAATTAAAGAAATGCTGTCTATCGCCGGTATAAATAGATTAGTCACCATTTTGGATACGGTTACGCAGGAGCAGAAGCAAGTACCGATATGCGATGTAGCATCCTCTCACATGGCCCGGCGCACGTTTATCGGGAACCTTTACAAAAAAGTGAAAGACCCCAATCTGGTGGGATCTCTTTCCGGGCATAAGGAAGGAAGTCGCGCATTCAGCCGGTACCGCGAGATCGACGAGGAAATAAAAATAGATCTTGTAAAATCAATCGAATAGTTGACGTTGTCCGAAGAAAGAACTATCTTTGAATACGGGCATTGAGAATGCAGTACCAGGATGCAGTATCAAATTATTGTGACAAGATGGTGTTTTTCATCACAACTATGCAGCATTATTATCGTTAACGCGTTTATTTTGTGACCAAATAGCGATTTACGTAACAATATCTGCACTCCCTTATACAGTACGAAATTTCTTTCGCCATTCGTTGAAAATAGTCGTTAGGACAATTCCTTTTTATAGTATTTTAGTCTAAAATACTTATTTTTCGTTTATATTATTATATTTGTAAAGCTTGTAGTCGTATAGCTCTGGTTTTTTCGTACTAAGTCGAAGAAAGGTTTGGTACTGATTGTGACCCTGGTAGCTCTACCTGTACTCCGAGTTGGCCTTGCTAATTTGATTATCAGTGGATTAAATGTGATAAACGGAGAAGCGTCTAGTCGCTTCTGTCTTGTATTGTGATTATGAAGAAACTGATCGTAATTGTCTTTTGCTGCTTTTTTCTTTGTTGCCGGGATTCGTCAGACAAGGAAAACGGTACGGGGGAAAATTTGACAACGGTAACGATTGTACCGCAGGAACCTTTTCCGGTCGCCAAATTCATCGAGGATATCCGCGTTTTGCCGTTGGAGTCGGATGGAAAACATCTGATCGGGGCGGTGGATAACTTATTGTTTACGCGGGAGCGGATTGTCGTGTCGGATCAGAGGCTTTCGAAATGCGTTTATATATTCGATTATGACGGAAAAATCAAGGCGGTTATCGACAGGCAGGGCCGTGGGCCGGGAGAGTATATTTCACCGTCTTACACGACCTTGACTCCGGATTCGAGCCGGATAGCCATCTATGATAATTTTGGGAGTAAAGTATTGTTTTTCGATCTGGAAGGCAGATTCCTGGAACATAAAGAGGTAAGTTTCTGGTTTAGCGAGTTTGAGTATATAGACAAGGATCATGTCGTTTGTACTACTTACGGAGCGGATGATCCGGGGCTTAAAAAAGCGGATATGCAGGGGAATCTTATGATTTTTACCGACGGCGATTTCCGGATCGAGACGGGAGGCCTGCGAAATATGTATGGGGAGCGTCCGAATTTTCCGTTTCTTCCTGAATTGAAGAAGATAAACGGAGACGTTTTTTTAACGCCGGCTTTCAGCGATACGGTTTACAAAGTCGGTACCGGTTCGCTTGAACCGTATTATCACGTGGATATATCGGCCATAGGCGGAGTTACCCATATGGATGCGGGAATAAGTCGGGATGAGTATGAGGATCTGATAGATCATAATAATTTTTTTTCCGGAAGGTTTCTGGAGAACGACTCGTTCGCTTTGTTTATATTCACGCAGAACCGGGAGATCAAGGAGCGTATTTTCGACAAACGGACACAAAAAGTATATTCTTTGACGCGGGACAGCAAAGTCAATAATCCGTTTAGGATCAGTTGGTTAGATGTGGATCTGTTGCAGAGTAAAAGTATTTGCGATAACCGGTTTGTCGCTGTCGTACCGGCGTATTATCTGTTAATGGGATATTCGAATTGTGCGGATGACTATCCTCAGTTGGCAGGTTTGAAGGAAGAAAGTAATCCAGTATTGGTGTTTTACAAACTTAAGGATCCGGATAAGACGGACTAATGGTTTTGATTAAACTTTAAATGATTAAAGAATCTGAAGTGACTCCTGTCGTTATTTCGGAATATTCTGATATGCATTCATTTAAAGATGCAGTTGCCAATTTTGGCAGAGATCGTTTTCTTTTCTACAATGTTGAAAAATTTTCCGATGTCGACCGGAAGGGGGTTCCTTATTATTGCTTATTGATGCCGGATCGTACGGTACATGCTGTCTTCATTCCCGATAAGTTACATCCGCAAATCACGGACTTTTATTTCGAGAACGTTGTGAAACGTTTTTTTAGTAATACGGATAATGATTGAGAGGCCGCGTTAATCAAAATCATGGGGCTTATTGAATCTCCGAAAGTTATTCTTTGTTTTCGGTGATGAATCGGCACAACTGTTCGCGGGCCCGGTGTATCTGGGTTTTGACCGTTCCCATCGGGAGCGAGAGTTTTGCGGCGATCTCTTCGTAAGAGAATTCACGGAAGAAACGGAGTTCGATCAATTCGCGGTAGCGCGGCGACATTTTCGCCAGCAATCCTTCCAACTGAACCTGGCTCTGGTGCGTGATCAGGTGCTCCTCGGGGGTCGGGCCTCCGAGGGAGCCGGATACGCCGATCCCTTCGCCGACATAGTCGATCGACACCGTATCGTCGCGCCGGCGCCGCGTGTAGTCGATGAACGTATTCCGTGCGATCGTATAGACCCATTGGCCGAACGTGAAACGGCTGCTGTAACGCTGCAGATTCAGGTATACTTTGACGAACGTCTCCTGCAGTAGGTCGTTGGTGTCGTCCACGTTACCCCCGGTGCGCTGCATGTAGAGCTGGTAGATCGAGTCGCGGTAACGGTTGAACAGGTGTTCGAAAGCGGTCGAATCCCCGTCCTGCACCCGCCCGATCAGTTCCTGATCGGTGGCAATTATGTAATCTTCTATCGCCATATCGCTTTGTTAGGCCGTATCCGGCGGCTCAACGTCATCAAAAAGCCGCCCAGCGGGGCCCAGAAATCATACAGGATGTAAGTTCCCCCAAATTTTTTTTCGCCGAGCCGCCGTCCGATCCGGCGCATTTTCAGTTCGACGATCAGCAGCCTCAGCAGAGCGGGCAGCAATGGAACCGCGATCCATCGGACAGGCAGCAACGCCGCCGCTGCCGCCGTTGTCGCGAAAAACAGGAACCGACTGGAGAGTTCGTTGCGGACTGCCCTTCGGGCCTTTGCCGGATAGTAACGAAAAGCGTGCCCGAAATATTTGCTGACGCCGTACCACCAGCCGAGGCCTCCGTACTGGATCTGGCGTACGGTCGCATTCGGATTCATCACGACGCTGACGTTGTCCGTGCGGACGATTTTCTGGATAAACAGGTCGTCGACGCCGATATTCATATTCAAGTGGTTGAACCCCCTGCTGTCGAAATAGAGGCTTTTCGTGTAACCGATGTTGTGCTCGGTGCCACGGAAGGTTTTCCCCCGCGTCGCGGCGGACAGGTAGCGCACCGAGGTCATCAGGCGACTGCAACGCATCCACCGGTTGGCCATGCCCTTTTTGGGTTCGATGCCGCAGTAACCGATGACCACGTCCCCGCAAATAAATCCTTTGGCCATCAGCGACAGCCATTTCTCGGAAACGGGGTAACTGTCCTGCGTCGTGAATATCAGGTGCTCGTAACGCGCCGCTTTGATCCCGACCGTCAGGGCCAGCTTGATGCTGTGTTCGTGATGGCTCTGCTGCCGGATGCAGGTTACGTGCAGGTTCGGCACGACAAGGCTTTTTTCCCGCAGGATCTCCCCGATCTCGTCGTCGTAGCTGCAATCGACCAGGACGACTTCGAATTCGTCGTATTGCTGTCCCAGCAACAATGGCAAGGTATGCTCGATGAAGTAGAAGGAGTTGCCGCGTACCACGACCACGACCGAAACCGGCGGCGAGGGAATGTCCTGACGGATGCCCCGGTTGTTGCGGAACCGCGGCAGCCGGCCGTAGCGCCTCAGGTAGTAATGCAGTTGGATGAAGAAAAAAACGAGCGCGGCCCCTATCAGTCCCACGACCCAGTAAGGATGGACGATACCCTTTGCCGTCAGGTCGTTATACAGGAGATCCAAGTATTCCACGATGCGATCGGTTTAAACGTATTTCGTTGATTCTGTCCCGGTTGCCAGAACGTCGTTTGTCGGACGGTTTTCACTCGGCGGTCGTCGCCGGCCCGGAAAACGGTTTACAAATGTACGGGATTTTGGGGGAATACCCAAACGGTTTCCCGATCCGCGAAAAAATATTTACCTTTGCCCTTCATGAATTTTGAACTCGTACATACCGATCCGCACAGTGCGGCGCGCGCCGGGGTAATCACGACCGGTCACGGGACGATCGAAACGCCGATTTTTATGCCCGTAGGAACGGTCGGAAGCGTCAAGGGCGTTTTCCACCGCGACTTGCAGCAGGAGGTGGGCGCGCAGATCATTTTGGGGAATACCTATCACCTGTACCTGCGGCCGGGCACCGAAATCCTCGAACGGGCCGGCGGCCTGCACCGTTTCTGCGGGTGGGAGCGGCCGATACTGACCGATAGCGGCGGTTTTCAGGTCTTTTCGCTGGCCGAGTGCCGCAAAATCACCGAGGAAGGGTGCCGTTTCAGTTCGCACATCGACGGGTCGAAACACCTGTTTACGCCGGAGAGCGTGATGGACGTGCAGCGGAGTATCGGGGCCGATATCATGATGGCGTTCGATGAATGTCCTCCCGGGGACGCTCCGTACGATTATGCGGCCAAATCGCTGAATCTGACCTGCCGGTGGCTCGAACGTTGTTTCGAGCGGTATGCCGCGACGCGGCCGAAGTACGGTTACCGCCAGTCGCTTTTTCCGATCGTGCAGGGATGTACCTATCCGGATCTGCGGACGCGTTCCGCCGAATTCGTGCAGCAGTTCGACGCCGACGGGTATGCGATCGGGGGACTGGCCGTCGGCGAGCCTGCGCCGGTAATGTACGAAATGATCGAACTGGTGAACGGAATCCTGCCGATCGACCGGCCGCGTTACCTGATGGGAGTCGGAACGCCGGTAAACCTGCTCGAAGCGATCGAGCGCGGCGTGGATATGTTCGATTGCGTGATGCCGACGCGCAACGGACGCAACGGGATGCTGTTTACCAGCGAGGGGATCATCAATATCCGCAACCAGAAGTGGCGCGACGATTTTTCGCCGATCGATCCGGCGGGCAACTGCTTCGCCGATACGGCGTACACGAAGGCTTACCTGCGCCACCTGACCGTCGCCGGCGAAATGCTGGCCGCGCAGATCGCGAGCCTGCACAACCTCGCCTTCTACCTGTGGCTGGTGAACGAAGCGCGCCGGCGCATCCTCGACGGAACTTTTTCGGCGTGGAAACCCGGAATGGTCGTTAAACTGTCGCAGCGATTGTAAATTTAGGCGGGAACCGGCCCTGAAATACCGGATTTTCGTTAACTTTGACCGCAGTTTGAAACGCATAGCAACAGCGCACGAATCACGAATATGAAATTCCCCGGAATCAAAATCATAGACCGTTACATCATCCGCAAGTTCCTGGGGACCTATTTTTTCGCCATTGCGCTGATCATCGTCGTGGTCGTGATCTTCGACGCGGCCGAAAAGATCGACGACTTCATCGAACTGAAGGCCCCGCTGTCGAAAATCGTCCTTCAGTATTATCTGAATTTCATACCGTTCTTTATCAATCAGTTCAGTGGGCTGTTCACGTTTATCGCGGTTATTTTCTTCACGTCGAAATTGGCTTATCAGACCGAGATCATCGCGATCTTGTCGGCCGGGATCAGTTTCCGGCGGCTGATGTGGCCTTATATCCTCAGCGCCGGGGCGATCACGCTGCTGAGCCTGGTGCTGAACCTGGTGGTGATTCCCGCGGCGAACGGCGAGCGACTGAAGTTCGAATTGAACTACATCAAGAATATCAAGGGGGCGAAGTACGATCCGCATATTTACCGGCAGATCGAGCCGGGCACGTTCGCTTATATCCGAGACTATACCGAGCAGACCCGGACTGCGGCGTTCTTCGTGCTCGAAACTTACGAGAACGGGACGATCGTGTCTTCGCTCGAGGCTGCGAATGCGAAGTTCGATCCCGAAACGGGGCGTTGGAGCGCTCCGAAAAGCGTCTACCGGAAATTTGAGGACGACAAGGAGATTTTTAATAACACGCAGGCGCTCGATACGCTTATAAACCTGAATACAAGCGAACTGGGGCGTGTGGAAGAACTGGTCAAGACAATGGATATCGTAACGCTCGGCCATTTTATCCAGCAGCAAAGGGCCAAGGGGTCGGATATGATCGCCCGCTTCGAGGTGGAACGGCACAACCGGTTCGCCTTTCCGGCCTCGACATTTATCCTGACGATCATCGGCGTGTCGCTGTCGTCGCGCAAAGTGCGCGGAGGAACCGGGCTTCACATCGGCATCGGCATCGTGCTGGCGTTCTCGTTCATCTTGTTCAGCAAGTTCGGCGAAGAGTTTGCTAAGGGCGGATTGCTGCCGCCCGGAATCGCCGTCTGGATCCCGAACATCATCTATTCGTTCATCGCATTCTACCTTTACAAGAAGGCTCCGAAATAGCGGACTATCCCGAACGGGGGTATTGAGAAACGAAAGCCTCCGGCACGTATCTGTGCCGGAGGCTTTCGTTTCGGGACTTTTCGTCGATATTATTCGGCCGCCGGATCCGGCAGCCGGTCGATCTCGTCGAACGTGAACCGGCGGATTTCGCAGTCGCCGATGCCGCGCAGTAAAACGAAGCTGACCGAGTCGGCCTCTTTTTTCTTGTCGTGCTTCAACGCTTTGACGAGCCGTTTGAAGTCGATCTCCGTACGAATCGGCAGGCCCATCCGTTCGAATACCCGCCGCACGCGGTCGGCTTCGTCCTGCGTCGCGGTTCCCAAGTGGGCCGACAAGCGGGCGATCATGACCGTGCCGATCGCGACCGCTTCGCCGTGCAGGAATTCGTTGCCGCACTTTTCGATGGCGTGGGCAAACGTATGTCCGAGGTTCAGCTTGCGTCGTTCGCCGCTTTCGCGTTCGTCGCGTTCGACGACGTCGGCTTTGACGCGGATGGCCCGCGTGATGGCTTCGTTCAGCAGCGATTGGTCGTTGCGGAATGCGTCGATCGGATGGTTTTCGAACAGTTCGAACAGGCCCCGGTCGGCGATCAGGCCCGCTTTGATGATCTCGGCCAGCCCGGCCCGGAACTCGCGGTCGGGCAGCGTTTGCAGCATCGACAGGTCGCACAGTACGAAATCGGGCTGATTGAACGTGCCGACCATATTTTTGTATCCTTCGTAGTTGACTCCGTTTTTGCCCCCGACGCTGGCGTCCACCTGGGCCAGCAGCGTCGTAGCGACGAATCCGAACCGTAGTCCGCGCATGTAGGTCGACGCGACGAACCCGGTGATATCGGTAACGATGCCGCCGCCGATGCCGACGATGAACGTCGTCCGGTCGGCTCCCCGTTCGAGCAATTCGGCGTAGAGTTTGTTGACCGTCGTCATGGTCTTAATCGTTTCCCCCAGGCCGATCAGACAATAGTCGTACCGGTTGATGATCTCCTTGTAACGGCGGTGTACATTCCCGTCGGTGATGATAATAACCCGTTTGCCTTCGGGCAGGTAATTGTCGAGCGAGTTGATCACGTCGCCTACGACCACCTGCGAAGGCTTCCCTTCCCTGCGTTTAACCTCGATCACTTGTTTCATGTTCTGTGGATTTGTCCTGCGCCGCCCCGGCGTTTTCCGCCTGCGGCGTATCTCGGAATTATAATACAAAGATAAATTTTATTTCGTACCTTTGCTCCCGACAAAAATCCATTCTATGCAAAATTTACGCAATATTGCGATTATTGCCCACGTCGATCACGGCAAAACCACGCTCGTCGATAAAATGATCCTGCAGGGCAACCTTTTCCGTGACAATGAAAAAACCGGCGAACTGATCCTCGATAATAACGACCTCGAACGCGAGCGGGGGATTACGATCCTGTCGAAGAACGTGTCGGTGAATTATAAGGGAATAAAAATCAACATTATCGATACCCCGGGCCACTCGGATTTCGGCGGCGAGGTGGAGCGGGTGCTGAACATGGCCGACGGCGTGCTGCTGCTGGTGGACGCTTTCGAAGGGACGATGCCGCAGACGCGCTTCGTGTTGCAGAAGGCGCTGTCGCTCGGTAAAAAGCCGATCGTCGTGGTTAATAAGGTGGACAAGCCGAACTGCCGTCCCGAAGAGGTGTACGAGCAGGTGTTCGACCTGATGTTCACGCTGAACGCGACCGAAGATCAGCTCGATTTCGTGACGATCTACGGTAGTGCGAAACAGGGTTGGATGTCGCACGTATGGAAAGAACGCACCGGGGACATCACCCCGTTGCTCGATGCGATTATCGACAACATTCCGGCGCCGCAGCAAAAGGAGGGTACGCCGCAGTTACTGATCACGTCGCTGGAGTATTCGCCTTACGTCGGCCGGATCGCCGTCGGCAAGTTGACGCGCGGGACGCTGAAGTCGGGGATGCCGATCACGCTGGCCAAACGCGACGGTAAAACGATGGTCAAGACCCGAATCAAGGATCTGATGGTATTCGACGGATTGAGCAAAACCAAAGTCGAGCGGGTCGAATGCGGCGAGATTTGCGCGCTGGTCGGCATCGAAGGGTTCGAGATCGGCGATACGATCTGCGATTTCGAAAATCCGGAGCCGCTGGAACCGATCGCAATCGACGAACCGACGATGAGCATGTTGTTTACGATCAACGACTCGCCGTTCTTCGGCAAGGAGGGAAAATACGTGACGTCGCGCCACATCAAGGAGCGTCTCGACCGCGAACTCGAAAAGAACCTGGCGTTGCGCGTGGTGCCGGGCGCTTCGTCCGATAGTTTTATCGTGTACGGGCGCGGCGTGCTGCACCTGTCGGTGCTGATCGAAACGATGCGCCGCGAAGGATACGAATTGCAGGTCGGTCAGCCGAAAGTGATTATCAAGGAGATCGACGGGAAAAAGTGCGAACCGGTCGAAGAACTGACGATCGACATTCCGGAAGCGTATTCGGGCAAGGCGATCGAGCTGGTAACCAAACGCAAAGGGACGCTGCTCGACATGACTTCGATTTACGACCGCCAGCGGATCGTATTCGAAATTCCGTCGCGCGGAATCATCGGGCTGCGCAGCAACCTGCTGACCGCTACGGCCGGCGAAGCCGTCATGTCGCATCGGCTGAAAGGGTTCGAACCGTATAAAGGGGATATGGAGATGCGCCAAAACGGTTCGCTGATCGCGATGGAGACCGGTACGGCTTATGCCTATGCGATCAACAAGCTACAGGATCGCGGCACGTTTTTCGTATCGCCGCAGGACGAGATTTACGCAGGACAGGTAGTGGGCGAAAGCACGCGTCAGGAAGATATCGTAATCAACCTGACCAAGTCGAAAAAACTGACCAATATGCGCGCCAGCGGTTCGGACGACAAGGTGTCGATCGCGCCGCCGGTGATCTTCTCGTTGGAGGAAGCGCTCGAATACATCAAAGAAGACGAATATGTCGAAGTGACGCCGAAGTCGATCCGGCTGCGCAAGATTGTCCTGAACGAGACCGAACGCAAACGTCAGGCGAAATAAACGGTCGAAAACAAGATAACGAAAAGGCGGATCGTCGATCCGCCTTTTCGTATTTTCGGGAAAGGTTTATCCGAAATAGAGCAGCATGGTGCCAGCCAGTACGACGGCGAGAATCGCCGCTTTCACCTTGATCTGCCGTTCGTGGAACAGGATCGCTCCGACGACGAACGTGAATACGACGCCCGATCGGCGGATCGGCGAGAGTACCGACAGCAGCGCCTCGGGATCGCTCAACGCATAGAAGTACAAAAAATCCGATACGGTCAGCAGAAATCCGGTCAGAAAGATCGTCCACCGCCACTGCAACGGCGTGGTTTGTTTTCGTTTCGGATACCACATCAGCAGCACGATCACGATCATCATCAGCGACTGGTAGTAACAGGTGTAGGCCTGTATGGCCAGCCGGTCGTAACGGACGATCAGGAATTTGTCCCACAGCGCGCTCGCCGCGCCCAGCAACGTCGAGGCGATCAGGAAATAGACCCACAGCATTTTTCGGCGCGGCGGTTCGCGGTCGTCCCGGCCGTCGCGTTTGTCGAGGTTCGACAGAACGACCAGCGCCGTCAGCACGACGATCACGCCGGCCCACTGGCTGAAATTGAGCCGCTCGCCGAAGATCAGGATCGCCCCGAGTACGACGAAAACCGGGCGGCTCGCCTTGACCGACGACGAGATTGTCAGCGGCAGGTGCTTGGTCGCAAAGAAACCGAATATCCACGATCCGAGCACGATTGCCGCTTTCAGCAGAATCCCCCAGTGCGCGTCGGCGGATACGGGGGGAATGTAGAAGGCGGTGTCCAACAGCGTATCCGGAGAGAAAACGCTCACCAATTGCAACGGCAGGAACAGGGCGGCGCTCAGCAGAATGCTGAGCGCCAGCACCGGAATAACGGCGTTGTCTTTCAGCGCGCTTTTCTTCGCCACCTCGTCGAGACCGAGAAAAAGCGATGAAAAAAATGCCAGTGTCAGCCACATAACCGTTTCGTTTGAATTTTTATGCGGCAAAGATAGCTATTCCGTTCGAAAACGGGTGCGAAACGGAGATTCGGGATATAAAAGCTTTCGGCGCGAATTGCTTTTTTCCAGGTTTTTTTACCTTTGTATAAAGGTTTTCGGATCGAAGGAATCATAAAATATAGGAATTATGAAAAAAATCCAGTTCTTGTTTATCGCGGCGTTCGGCGCTTTTTTTGCCTGCACAAGCGGGCAGCATACCGGGACGGCTCCGACGCTGGTGCAGGTTTCGGCATTCGATACGGTGTTGGACGGCTCGGACGTGTCGCTCTACACGCTGCGAAACGACAGCGGCATGGTCGTCCAGGTCACCAATTACGGCGCGCGCGTGGTATCGTTGTGGGTGCCCGATGCGAAAGGGGATTTCCAGGACGTCGTCTGGGGATACGAGTCGATCCACGACTACCTGGACTCTCCCGACCGGTTTTGCGGCCCGGTGGTCGGCCGTTACGGCAACCGGATCGGTAAGGGACGGTTTACCCTGGATGGGAAATCGTACCAGTTGACGCTGAACGATGGGGAGAACCACCTGCACGGCGGCGCCGACGGTTTCTGGAACAAGGTATGGATCGCGCGGCCGTTCGAGAACGAACAGGGGGAACAGGCCGTCGAAATGAGCTACCGGTCTCCCGACGGCGAAGAGGGGTATCCGGGTAATCTGTCGATTGCCGTCACTTATACGTTGCAGAAAAACAATGCCTTGAAGATCGAATACCAGGCAATGACCGATGCGCCGACGATCCTCAACCCGACGAGTCACAACTATTTCAACCTGCATGGAAACACGGCTTCCAGTACCGATTCGCATGTGCTAACGATCCATGCCGACCGGTTTACGCCGACCGATGCGGGATTGATTCCGACCGGCGCGCTCGATTCGGTAGCCGGAACGCCGCTTGACTTCCGGGTGGCGCAGCCGATCGGCAGTCGGATCGACGCCGATTTCGAACCGATGAAACTGGCTCGCGGATACGATCACAACTGGGTGCTGAACAAGCAGGGGAACGAAATGAGCGTGGCCGCCGAAGTGTACGAACCCGCAACGGGGATCGTGATGAAGGTCGAAACCGATCAGCCCGGCCTGCAGTTTTACAGCGGGAATTTTATGGACGGGACGGAGATCGGCAAACGAGGCGACCGGCACAATTTCCGCACGGGGATAGCCCTCGAGACCCAGAATTTTCCCGATGCGCCGAATCACGAGAATTTTCCGTCCGCCGTGTTGCGCCCGGGCGAGACTTATACGCAGACCTGCGTCTATGCTTTCAGCGTGAGAAAATAGATCCGCCGACGGATTACGAAGCCGTTCCGGAATCGTCCGGAACGGCTTTTTTGTTCTTCGGGGGGCGCGGAACTTCGGGAACGCGAATCGCGCCAAAAGAAAACGGGCGCTTCGAAAAGTGCCCGTTTCGGTTGTTGAGATCAAAGCGCCTGCTATTTGTTGGCGGCTTTTTTATCGTAATGTTTTTGATAGCGGCTCATAAACTTATCGACGCGTCCTGCGGTGTCAACCAACTTCATCTTACCGGTGTAGAACGGGTGCGACGTGTTGGAAATTTCCATCTTATACACGGGATAGGTTTCGCCATTCACTTCGATGGTTTCTTTTGTCTGAACGGCGGACCTGCACAAAAACACATGATCATTCGACATATCCTTGAATGCCACCAAACGATAATTCTCAGGATGAATCCCCTTTTTCATGATGTTTTTTGTTTAAAAATAGTTAAAAATCAGTAAATTTCTACGATTGAGGATGCAAAGTTAGTAAATCAATCCGGTTTTCCAAAACAATGCATCCGTTTTTCCCCGAAAAACCGACCGCCGTTCCCGAAATCGCTTCCGAAGACGGCGCATTCGAAAGCATCGCCGTTGCGATCAACTACTTATAGCTGATGACCAGTACTTTGGAATACTCCCAGAATTTGCTTTTGTCCTTGATGACCAGCGATTCGAACACGCCGCTGTCGTTCATCACGAATTCGTACGACCCGGCCGGATGCGAACTGACGAGCGTCGCTTTCTTGTGTCCGATTTTCACGTCGTCGAAATTCCGGATATCGACCTGGGTGAAGCTGTCAAGGCTTCTGTTTTCGTTGATCTTCAGTGTTCTGCCGATGAATCCGCTCTTGTAGACGATCTCTTTCGAGAGCAGTTCCTTTTCCGATCCCACGATGTAATATCCGGTATTCAGGATGTTGTTCTGGGTTTTTACCTCCCCTTCGAGCGAGGTCTTTTCGGCGGTCAGTCCGCTGACCTGCGTATTGAGTCCCGAAACCTGCTCGGTCAGTTCGGCGACCTGGACGTGCATGTTTTCGAGATTTTGTTTCAGAATTTTGATTTCCTGGTCTTTCGATTCGATCTGGGCGTTCAGCTGCGCGATCAGCTTCTCGAAACTGCCGATTTTGACGTTCGCTTTTTTAAGCTGGTCGGCCGACTGTTGCAACCGGGCGATCGTCTGCCGGTTGGCGATCAGCAGTTGGTTGATCGCTTCGATGTCCTCGTTGATCTGCGTGGTGGTTCCCTTCGGGATTTCGCCTTTGTCGATATTTTCGTTGATGATGTTTTCCCGGGATTTGATTGCGTTCAGATTCTCGGTAACGATGCTCAGCGACGAGAAAACTTCGTTGAGTACGGAATCTTTCTGGGCGACGACTACGGCCAGCGAATCGTTTTGGCTGGTCAGTCGCTCGGTTTTTTGTCCGCCCGTGCAGGACGCGAGCAGCAACAGCACGAAGAGATATAAAATTTTTTTCATTACCCTGATGGATTAAGGTTTATTGGTTTTGATGTCGTATCCGGGCGTTACGGCCCGATCAGAAGGTGACTTTGATGCCCAACCCGAAATCGGCGGCGTGGAATCCGGTTTTTCCGATCACGTTCAGGTTCGGTTTATAATCCAAAGAGAATGCCAGAGGAATCGAAGCGACTTTGTATTCGAGTCCGACGATCCCGTTGATCCCGAACGTGAATTTGCCTTCGTGATGGTCCCACGACCCGATGTTGACGCCGGCGCCGTAATAGAAGTTGAATCCGCTGGCGATTACCGGCACGTTCCGTTCGTAGAGGGCGTACACGTTGAATCCCTGTGCGAAGTCGAGCATGCCTTCGATCGAGTTGACCGGGTCGAAATTGTGCCGTACGGTGATGCCGGAGGCGGTTACGCCGCCGCGGACGCCGATTGCCCAGTTATAGTTCTGGGCGCTGAGCCCCGTGACGGCGGTCAGCGACAAGATCGTTAGCAGAACAGCTATCTTTTTCATAAAACACAGATGAACGGTTAGTACCGGCAAAATTAATAATTTTAGTCATATAATCTCCCGGAAGGGATAAAAAGGAGGTCGCGAGGGACGGGATCGTGCGGATTGCTTCCGTCTTCCGCTTCCGGGAGGAGCATGGAGACCCGGGAAATCCGCGCGCCCTGTTTCCCGCCCGGCTTGTTTTTCATGCGGTTATACGGTTACGTGCCGAAATTTCGGATCTTTTCGGCAAATGCAGTCCTCCAGGTGATCGTTGATAAACCCCGAAGCCTGCAAGTGGGCGTAACAAATCGTAGTCCCGAAGAATTTGAATCCTCGTTTTTTCATGTCCTTGCTCATGGCGTCGGATTCGGGAGAAGATGCCGGAATCTCGCTCAACGACCGGAAGGTGTTGACAATCGGTTTTCTGTCGGGGAAGAACGACAGGGTGTATTCGTAAAAACTGCCGAACTCCTTTTGTATGGCGAGCAGCAGCCTTGCATTGGTGATCGCCGCTTTGATTTTCAGACGGTTTCTCACAATGCCGTCGAATCGCATCAGCCGTTCGACGTCTTCATCGGTCATTTGCGCCACCCGCTCGGCATCGAAATCGCAAAAGGCTTTGCGATACCCCTCGCGCTTCCTGAGAATAGTTATCCAGCTCAATCCGGCTTGGGCGCTCTCCAGCACGAGAAACTCGAACAGCGTCTTGTCGTCGGTCACCAATTTTCCCCACTCCCGATCATGGTATTTCACATACAGCTCGTCGGTTCCGCACCAGCCGCAGCGTCCGTTTATGATGTCTTGCATAATCACAATGTTTGAATACGGCGAAGATAGCGGATTCGCAGCGTCGTGCCAAATTTCAACGGACGATTCTGTTAATTTACAAACAACGAATTTTCCTCCCGATCGCCCGGCTTCGGAGGGTGATCGTCCCCCTGCAAAACCCGGCTCCGGGACACTTGCAGCCTTTTGAGTTATCCGGTATACACTCGTTGCCAGCGTTCCGATATCGGGTGTCGCAAGACCGTTTCCGTTTTTATTTGCCGTTTCGTATACTCGGGAATTAAAATTTCGTACCTTTGCCGGTGACAAACACACAAATCTATTTTCGCCTCAAATCTGTTTAAATATAATTTAGACAGTGCAGCGCCGTTGGGGAGCAATTCCGTGAACGGTATTCAGACTTTGAGGAAACGATGAGTGTGTTTGTCACCTGCACTGTCTTCTTTCACTATATTTTTATGACAAACACACTCATCGCCGGCGTTTCGACGCTGACCAGCCGCAAGGCTAACTCCGGGCGTCCGCCCCGCGACAGGTTATCCCATATTCTGTTTTTATCTGCCGGTTTGTATACTCGGAAATTAAAATTTCGTACCTTTGCTCTTGCGAACAACATTATATAAAATCATTTTCACGAAATGGTTTCAGAGTGCAACATACTTAAACAAAGTATGCGCAGAGCCGTTGGGGTTCAGCGACCCGCGAATGGCACACTTTGGAACCTGAAAATGGGGATAATGTTGTTCGCAGCTGCGCATATTTTTTATTTATGCGAACAACATTATCCGTCTGTACTCCGGTACCGACCAGCCGCAAGGCCAACTCCGGGCATCCGCCCCGTGACAGGTTATCCCGTTTCCATTTTTATCTGTTGATCTGACAAATGCCTGTCGGTCAATACTTGATTCGCTTCGCCGCAGTCCGTGCGCGGCAAAGCCGGAACCTTTATTCCCTAAACTTTTAAAATTGATAAAAATGGAAACGATACCGAATTTTTTACAGAAACAGGATTTTTTGCAGGAAAATTTATTCCGGGATGCGGACGAACAATCCACCGAACAAGCGGTCGGACAACCTGCGGTCGCTGCGAGTTACGATTCCGGCGAGCTCGGCCGGATCGTCCGGGCGATCCGGCAGGCGGTCGATCCCGAACGGGTCGTTCTGTTCGGCTCGCTGGCCGGTGCGATGCCGTTCAGCGAAATGGCGGCTTACGACCTGCTGGTCGTTACCCCGATGCATCCCACGATGGAATGGCTCGACTTGCACGGTTACCTCAAATTTAAATATCCTACCAGGAGTCGGGCGATCTCTTTTATCAACCTGCACCTGTATTCGGCAGCCGAGGCCGCCGGCAAAATGAAATGGTTTTACCGCATGGCGTTGTCCGAAGGGAAGGTGCTGTACAGCCGGGAAACGGTCGTCCGGAATCCCTGCAATTACGAGAAATTTTATTTCGCGGCGCTCGACCGTTACGAGTTGTTTTCGGGGCAGGCCGGGGGATTCCTTGCGGCCGCCGGGCGGAGCCTTGTAGCCGGGGATTTCCGGCAGACGGCGTTCCTGACCGCCTGCGCGGCCGAAATGCTGCTGCATGCGCTCTACGGCGTTTATTACGCCGCAGATACCGACCTGCACACGCTAACGACGCTGCTGCTGCGTATGCGGACGATCTCGCCCGAGTTGTACCTGCTGCTCGATCCCGAACAGACCTCCAACAGCCGGATGCTGAGCCGGCTGGACGTATACCGCAGGGATGCGCTTTTCCTGTTCCGGTGCGACCCGTGCCGGGCCGAGATCGGCGGATACGTCGAACGGACGCAGAAAATGAAGGAACTGATCGAACGGCTGTGTAAAGCGCGTCTCGCGCTTTACAATGAACGCCGCTGACCGTGAAGTTTGAATAGAAGCGGGGCCTCCGGGAAATCTTCACGATTCCCGGAGGCCCCGCCCGTTAAACGGGATATGGAAATCAGAGCTCCTCTTCCTTGACGGCGGAGATCAGATCCAGATCGGCCAGCGTCGAACTTTCGATGTAGCGTGCCGCCGCGCTGTTCTGAGCCTCTGCGTATTTCACGTAGAGTTCCGCGGAGTTGCGGTAGTCTTCCACTTCGCCGGCCTGGCGCATCAGCAGGTAGCTGATGATGATGTGCGCGGCCATCTCCACCATGCGGCGGGCATGGAAGTCGATAAACTCGTTGTTCTCGGCCGAAACGACCTTTTGGACGCTCTGTTCGTACTGTTCGCGCAGGGCGACCAGCTTTTCGTGCAGGTGTTTCTGTTCGTAGGTCTGGGCCTCGTATTCCTTGATCTGGGCGAGGTAGGTGCCCGTGGTGACGTGGCGGATCGCCGCAACGACCTGCAACTGCGAAGTGCCCTCGTAAATGTTCGTGATACGCGCGTCGCGGTAAATGCGCTCGATCGGGTAGTCTTTCATGTAGCCCGAGCCGCCGAAAATCTGGATCGCATCGTAGGCCAGCGAGTTGCAGTATTCGCTGCTCATCAGCTTCAGCATCGGCGTGAAGGCGTCCGCAAGCCGGGTGTAGGCTTTCATCTCGGCGCGTTCTTCCGGCGTGAGCTTGCGGTCGTGGCTGATGTGGGTGAGGTCTTTGTAGATCTCTACGAAACGGGTCGTCTCGTACAGCATCGCGCGCGATCCCTGCAGTTTGGCCTTCATGTTCGCCAGCAATTCGCGGATTGCCGGGAATTCGATGATCGCCTTGCCGAACTGCTGACGTTCGCGGGCGTATTTCAACGCTTCGCGGTAAGCGGCTTCCGACAGGCCGGTCGATTGCGCGCCGATGCCCAGACGGGCTGCGTTCATCAGCGACATCACGTATTTGATCAGCCCCATCTTCCGGTCGCCGACCAGTTCGGCCGGGGCGTTCGTGAAGACCAGCTCGCAGGTCGGCGAACCTTTGATACCGAGTTTATTCTCGATGCGGCGCACCTTTACGGCCATGTGGTTGCGGTCGTAAACGAACATCGACAGTCCGCGCGCGTCGGCCGTTCCTTCTTCCGAACGGGCCAGCACCAGCGAGATGTGTCCGTCGCCGTTGGTGATGAACCGTTTCACGCCGTTCAGCAACCAAGTCCCTTTCGCTTCGTCCCAGTGGGCCTTCAGCATTACGGCCTGCAGGTCGCTGCCGGCGTCGGGCTCGGTCAGATCCATCGCGCAGGTTTCGCCCCGCGATACGCGCGGCAGGTATTTCGCTTTGATCTCTTCCGAAGCAAACTCGTTCAGCGTTTCGGCGCAGTCCTGCAAACCCCAGATGTTTTCGAATCCGGCGTCGGCGCGGGCTACCATTTCGTTCGCCATCACGAAGTAGATCAGCGGAAAGTTCAGTCCTTCGTACTTGCGCGGCAGCGTCAGGCCGAACAGACCGGCTTTGTTCAGCGCCTCGATGTTCCGGGCCGTTCCCGGGGCATAGACCACATGGTCGTCCACCACCTTCGGGCCTTCGTGGTCGACGCCTTCGGCGTTCGGGGCGATCACGTCGCCGCAGACCTCGCCGATGATCTCCATCACGCGGCGGTAGCTGTCCTGCGCGTCCTCGAAATCGGTCGGCGCATAATCGTATAAATCCTTGTCGGCATAGCCTTTCTCCTTGAGTTCCACGATCCGCTTCATCAACGGATGGTTCATGTGGTACTGGAGGTCTTTATTGTCTAAAAAGAAATTAGCCATCGTTTATTGTGAATTAGGCACGTCGTGCGTTATTTCGAGTTCTGTTTGTAGTATTTGATCATTTTCGGGATCACTTCCGTCACGTCGCCCGTGATCGCGTAATCCGCGATTTTGTTGATCGGCGCGTCCGGATCGGTATTGATCGAGATGATCATCGACGATTGATCCATACCGGCCGTATGCTGGATCTGGCCCGAGATACCGCAGGCGATGTACAGTTTCGGACGCACCGTAACGCCGGTTTGTCCGACCTGCCGGCCGTGTTCGGCCATTCCCGCGTCGACCGCCGCGCGCGAAGCGCCTACCTCGGCGCCCAGCACGTCGGCCAGTTCGAACAGCAAGTCGAAATTCTCTTTCGATCCCATGCCGTAACCGCCGGCTACGATCACCGGGGCTCCCTTGATGTTGATCTTGCGCTCTTCGATCTGCCGGTCGATGATCCGTACGACGAAATCCGCGTCGTTCACGTATTTCTTCGGATCGACTTTTTTAACGATGCCTTTACCCGGCGTTTTGGCCTTTTCTTTCTTCATCACGCCTTCGCGGACGGTGGCCATCTGCGGACGATGATCCGGATTGATGATCGTCGCGATGATGTTGCCGCCGAATGCAGGACGGATCTGGTAAAGCAGGTCTTTATACTCTTTGCCGCTTTTCACGTCGGTGTGCGAGCCGATTTCGAGGCTCGTGCAGTCGGCCGTCAGACCGCTGTGCAGCGTCGACGATACGCGCGGGCCGAGGTCGCGTCCGACCGGCGTGGCGCCGAACAGCGCGATCTGCGGTTGCTCTTCCTTGAAAATCCCGCAGACGACCGCGGCATGCGGCAGCGTGCGGTACGGGGCGAGGCATTCGCAGTCGGCAACGTGCACCCTGTCGGCGCCGTATTCGGCCAGTTCTTTTTCAATTCCGGCGAGGTTGTGTCCCAGCGCCAGCGCTTCGAGTTCGCACCCGAGCGTGTCGGCCAGCACGCGGCCTTTGGTCAGTAGTTCCAGCGACACGTCGGCCACCTTGCCGTCCTCGATTTCGCAATATACAAATATGTTGTTCATCAATATGCGTTTTATCAGTTTACGATTCGGGTTATCCTAAGGTATGACTGGCGATCAGTTCTTGCATCAGGGAGTCGATGTCCTGGTCGGAAGCGGTCAGCTTCTTGGCTTCCTTGGCGGCGAACACCACGTTCTCGATCTTTTTAACCTTGGTCGGAGAGCCGGAGAGGCCCAGTTGCCGGTCGTCGGCATCGACGTCGGCTACGTTCCATTCGGTAATATTCAGGTACGGGCGCTGTGCGCGCAGGTCGGCGTAGCAGCCCACTTCGTCCTGTTGGCATTCGCTCGGCGTAATCGCATATTTGTATTTCATCACCAGTTTGGCGTGGCGCGGACGGCATTCGGCGGCCGAGCCGTTGACCGTCATTACCAGCGGCATACGGCAGGCTACCGTTTCGACGCCGTGTTCGAGCCGGCGACGGATCACCAGTTCGTCGCCTTCTACGCCGACGATCTCTTCGGCGTAGGTCACCTGCGGCAGGTTCATCTTCTCGGCGACCTGCGGGCCTACCTGGGCGGTGTCGCCGTCGATGGCCTGGCGGCCGGCGATGATGATGTCCGGGTTCATTTTGGCTGCGGCGCGGGACAGAGCGTAGGAAGTGGCCAGCGTGTCCGATCCGGCGAATTTGCGGTCGGTCAGCAGTACGCCGCCGTCGGCTCCGCGGAACATGCCTTCGCGGATAATTTCCGCCGCCCGTCCGGGGCCCATCGTCAGGATGTCGACGCGGCTGCCGGGAAACATGTCCTTCAGGACGAGGGCCTGTTCGAGCGCGTTGAGGTCTTCCGGGTTGAAAATGGCCGGCAAGGCTGCGCGATTCACCGTTCCGTCGGCTTTCATGGCGTCTTTGCCGACGTTGCGGGTGTCGGGAACCTGTTTGGCCAGAACAACTATTTTCAACGTTTTTTTCATTGTTGAGTTTGTTTATTTAGTGATTAGTTTTGCTCGGAAAAATCAGTCATAACCTTGCAAAATTAAGACTTTTTTGCGAATATCAAACCATTCGGTTTTAAAACCGCCGGAGAGCGTTCGCCGCCCGTTTGCAACGGATATCCCGGCTTCGGCACGGAGCGTCGGGAAAGGCTATTCGGCAGCTCCGTTCAGCACTTCCAGCAGAATCTCGCAGGATTCGCGGATCTCCGCGTCGGTGATTGTCAGCGGCGGGGCGATCCGCATTGCCGTGTCGTGAAACAGGAACCATTCGGTCATCAGCCCCCGGTCGATCGCCCGCAGCACGATCCGCGCGGTCAGTTCGCTGTCGCCGAACTCGACGCCCAGCAGCAGACCCGTCCGCCGGATTTCGCGGACGAGCGGATGTCCGGCGAGCAGGCTTTCGTACAACGCTCCTTTTGCGTCGGCCTGCTCCGTCAGTCGTTCGGACAGGATGTATTCCAGGGCGGCGAGCCCGGCGGCGCAGCAGACCGGGTGTCCGCCGAACGTGGTGATGTGGCCCAGTACCGGGTTGGTTTTCAGCACCGACATGATTCGATTCGACGCGATGAACGCGCCCAGCGGCATACCGCCGCCGAAAGCTTTCGCCGTGCACAAGATGTCCGGGACGATGCCGTACTGCTGGAAAAAGTAGAGGGTGCCGGTACGTCCGAGTCCGGTCTGGATTTCGTCGTAGATCAGTAGCGTTCCGGTCTGGTCGCACCGGTCGCGTAGCGCCTGCAGGTAGTCCCGGTCGGCCGGGAAAATACCGCCTTCGCCCTGTACCGGTTCGATGATGACGCAGGCCGTGCGCGGAGTGACGTATCGCAGGTCTGCGGGTTCGTTGAACCGGATTTGCCGGGTGTCCGGCAGTAGCGGGCGGTATGCGTTGCGGTACTCCTCTCCGCCCATCACGCTGAGCGAGCCGTGCGTACTGCCGTGGTAAGCGTTCTTGTAATAGATGATTTCGGTTCGTCCGGTATAGCGTTTGGCCAGTTTCAACGCCCCTTCGACCGCTTCGCTGCCCGAATTGACGAAATAAACCGTGTCGAGCGGATCGGGCAGCAGCGATGCGATGCGCTGTGCGTAGCGTACCTGAGGCGATTCGACCGCTTCGCCGTAGACCATCAGGTGCAGGTAGTCCTGCGCCTGCGAGCAGATCGCGTCGATTACCTGCCGGTTGCCGTGCCCTACGGCGCTGACCGAGACGCCGGAGATCAGGTCGATCCACCGTTTCCCGTCTCGCCCGTACAGGTAGATTCCTTCGGCGCGCTCCACTTCGAGCATCATCGGGTTATCGGATGTCTGTCCGACGTGTTCGAGGAACAGTTGTCTGAGATTTGTCGTCATGTCCGCATGATTTTACCGGCAAAGATACGAAAATCATCGGCCCGCCGGTTCGCTCCGGGGCAATCAGTCCGGCGGGATGCGTTTCCGGACGTTTTTGTTGAAAAAGCGCCAGATGTTGAATTTGGAACTTACTTCGACCGCGTCCAACGCCTAATCGGGCTGCATTCGAGCGTACATTCGGATTCGCCGGCCAATTCTTTTGTGTAGACCGCGAAAGCGGGCCGGGCTCCGACATAACTTGCCGGAATCGTATCGCCGATGTGCAATTTGCTATGGGGAATATTGAACGCGCCGTCCTGATCGGCGATCCCGCACACCCTGCCGTTGAGATAAATGTAGGCATAGCTGAGTTTCTTTTCTCCTGAAACGGCTTGAACCTGAAAGTTCTGTGCTTGCAGCGCGACCGTCCAGCCCAGTGCGACGAGCGATAGTATAAAGGCTTTCGTAATCAATATTTTCCAATGGGGATGCACTTTTCAAAGTTAAGAAAATATTGTTTTTAATACGAAGACTGTTCGTTTTTTGAAAATAGGGTGTGTATTGTTGAAATGTGATTGTTTGTCGCGGGGCTTGCCGGCCGGTGTACGGATGATGCTGTTTGGCCGGATATGCGGCGGATGTTGTCAGTCATTTAATAAAAGACTGTCGGAAAAACGGGCGGTTTCAAAATTGAGAAAGGAAGTTTCGCGCCGTTGCGTAACCGACGGATTTATTTTTTCTTCGGAGAGGACAGGTGGCTCTGCTGGTTGCTTTTACGTTCGAGGGCGTTGATCAGCGATACGGTCAGGTCGACGCCCGTCTGGTTGGCGACGTTCACCAACGCCCACAGGATATCGCCGATCTCGTCCGAAACCTCGTACCGGAAATTCGGCTCATTGGCGTGATCGTTGAAACGGCGCACCATCACGCGGGTCAGTTTGCCGATCTCTTCGGTCAGCAGCGCCATGTTGGTCAGTTCGTTGTTGCGGACGTTGTTTTTCGCCGTCCAGGTTTCGATCAGTTCCTGAGCCTCTTTGATAGTCATAGTTTTCGCGTATTAACTTATTCCCGGTTTTTGGAGTCGATCCAGATGGTCACCGGACCGTCGTTGACCAGTTCCACCTGCATGTCGGCGCCGAAGACTCCCGTTTCGATCCGGTGTCCCATCGCCCGTTCGACCGATTCGACGAACCGTTCGTACAGCGGGATCGCCGTTTCGGGACGCGCGGCCCGTATGTACGACGGCCGGTTTCCTTTTTTGGTCTGCGCATACAGCGTAAACTGGCTGACAATCAGTATGTCGGCCCCGGTTTCCTCTGCCGACCGGTTCATCACGCCGGATTCGTCGGCAAATATACGAAGTTTTGTCAATTTTCCGGTCAGCCACGCGATATCTTCGTCGTTGTCGGCCTCTTCGATGCCGACCAGGACGAGCAGCCCGTTGCCGATAGCGCAATGGGTTTGTTCCCCGATCGTTACCGAGGCGCGTCGTACTCGCTGGATCAGAATACGCATAATTTGTTGTTATTAAAAACAACCGGAAACAGGTAGGCCGGTTTGTCGAAGGCTCCCTGTTTCCGGCTGCGGTTTACGTTTTCGTGTTTTAAGCGGGAATATTGGCTTCCTGCATAAAGCCCGACCAGTCTTTCCAGACCGGCTCGAACCCTTTGGCCCGGACCGCGTCGAACACTTCGGTCGGCGTGCGATCGTCGTTGATGGCCCACTGTTCGAGCTCCTGCGTCGGGTGCGCATAACCGCCCGGCGTGGTTTTCGAACCGGCGCTGATGACCGTCACGCCGAACGGCAGCACCGTGTCGCGGCAGGCGGCGCTTTCGCGCGTCGAGATCGACAGTTCGACGTCTTCGCTCAGCAACCGGTAGGCGCAGATCAGTTGCAGCAGGTTGCGTTCGGTGGTCGGGTGTTCGGGATTGAACCCGTCCTCGCCGAAATAAGGGCGCAGCCGCGGGAAGGCGATCGAATATTTTTGCCTCCAGTAGCGGTTTTCGAGGTAACGGACGTGCAATGCCGTGAAGAACGCTTCGGTGCGCCAGTCTTCGAGGCCGATCAGGTTGCCGACGCCGACCTTGTACACTCCGGCTTCGCACAACCGGTCGGGCGTTTCGAGCCGGTAGCGGTAGTCGGCTTTGCGGCCGCGCAGGTGGTAGACCGGATAGCGTTCGCGGTTGTAGGTCTCCTGATAGACGTAGACCGAGTGCAGGCCGTGGTCCATCAGCATCCGGTATTCGTCCGTTTCGAGCGGCTGCACTTCGAGCGAGATCTGCTGGAAATACTGTTTGACGATCTCCATCGAATCGGCCATGTATTGTACGCTCGACGAGCGCGGCGCTTCGCCCGTCACCAGCAAGATGTGTTCGAACGGATCTTTTTTGATGGCCTGGCATTCGGCGTGGATTTCGTCCGGCGTGAGGATCGCGCGGTGGATCTTGTTCGTGCAGTTGAAACCGCAGTAAACGCAGTGGTTCTGGCAAATATTCGCGAGGTAGAGCGGGATGTACAGTTGCATCGTGTTGCCGAAACGGCGGCGGGTGATGCGGTAGCTTTTGGCGGCCATTTCGTTCAGGTATTTGTCCGCCGCGGGGGAAACGAGCGCCGCGAAGTCGTCCATCGACGGGCGGTCGTGACTCAGGGCGCGTTCTACGTCGGCCTCGGTCGAGGCGTAGATCTTACGCCGCGTGGTTTCCCAGTCGTACTGGAGAATGATGTCGTAATAACTCATTGTTGCAAACCTTTAATGCCTTCCAAAAACGGGTTTAACGGGCTGGTGGCCGATGCGGCGGTCGTTTGCGGCGCGAGCTGCGCCTCGTATGCCATGCGTCCGGCTTCGACGGCCATTTTGAAAGCGACGGCCATTTGTACCGGGTCCTGCGCTACGGCGATTGCGGTGTTGACCAGTACGGCCGACGCGCCCATCTCCATCGCTTCGGCGGCGTGCGACGGAGCGCCGATTCCGGCGTCGACGACGACCGGGACGTTGCTCTGTTCGATGATGATTCTCAGCAGGTCGCGGGTTTTCAGTCCCCGGTTCGATCCGATCGGGGCGCCCAGAGGCATGACGCAGGCCGTGCCTACCTCTTCGAGCCGTTTGCACAGTACCGGGTCGGCGTTGATGTACGGCATCACGATGAAGCCGTCTTTTACGAGCTGTTCGGCCGCGGCCAGCGTTTCGATCGGGTCGGGCAGCAGGTAGCGAGGATCGGGATGGATTTCGAGTTTGATCCAGTTCGTCCCGAGCGCTTCGCGCGCCATCTGCGCGGCGAAAACCGCTTCTTTGGCATTGCGTACCCCCGATGTGTTCGGCAGCAGGTTGACTCCCGGCAGGTGCAGGTGACTGAGCATGTCGTCCTGCGGGTTTTCGAGTTCTACTCGTTTCAGCGCGACGGTTACCAGTTCGCTGCCGCTGGCGGCGGTGGCTTTGCCCATCAGTTCCGCGGATGAAAACTTCCCGGTTCCGACGAAGAGCCGCGAGTGAAACGTTTTGTTTCCGATAATTAAATTTTCCATTGTTTTATAATAACGTATTGTTCTGTTATCTGTCGGCCCGGCCTGCGGTTCATGCGTTCCGGATTGCGTTCAGAAAATTCGCGGTCGTCGTGGCGGGCGAGTCCGCGCGGGCGATCGCTCCGCTGAGGGCGATCCCGTCGACCCCCGTCCGCATGATCTGCGGTATGTCCGGCAGTTCGATGCCGCCGATCGCCACGACCGGCAGGGGGATATTTTCCGTCCGCATACGTCCGAGGATTGTGCGGTAACCCTCCGCGCCGAGCACCGGCGACAGGTTTTTCTTGGTTGTCGTGAAACGGAAGGGTCCCAGTCCGACGTAGTCGGTTTCGCCGTCGTTGCGCGCTGCGATCTGTTCGAAGGTGTTGGCCGTCGAACCGATAACCGCTCCGTCGCCGATAATCCGCCTCGCTTCGATGGGCGGCATATCGGCTTGACCGAGGTGCACGCCGTCGGCGCCGATCGCGGCCGCCAGTTGCGGCGCATCGTTGACGACGAGCACGGCCCGGCGTTTCCGGCACAGGGCGAGCATCTCTTTGCCCCGGCAGACGATAACCTCTGCGGAGGCGTCTTTCATCCGCAGTTGGATCCAGCGTCCGCCCGCGTCGAGGAATTGCGCGGCGACGGAGAGGTCGCCGTCCGAGATCAGTTGCAGCGTTCCTCCGGCCGCTTTCCATTTGCGGTTTAGGATATGGTAATTTTTCAGGGTGCGTTCGGTATCGACAGCCTTTTCGTCCGCGCTCCATGCGGCCCCGAGTACGGCGGCCCCGTCGAATCCGATCCGCCTTACCCGTGCGATGTTCGCCGGACGGATCCCGCCGAGCGCGACGATCCGCCCTTTGCGGCGCCGTAACCGTTCGGCGGCTTCCGCCGGGTCGATCGCGCTGCGGTAGCCCGGTTTCGAGATCGAATCGAACAGCGGGCTCAGAAATACGTAGTCCGCGTCTGTCGCCGCGCGTTCCGCTTCCGTCCAGCCGTGCGCCGAACAGCTCCGCCGCAGCCCTTCGCCGGCTCCGGCAAGCAGTTCTTCGATGCGCAGGTGCACGCCTCCGAGCCCGTATCTGCGGGCCAGCGGTTCGTTGTAGTGAATCGTCAGCCGCGACATGTCCGCGCCGAGGGCCTGCAACGTTTTCAGCAACTCTTCGATTTCCGGTTCGGACGCCTCCGGCTTGCGGATATGGATGACGGAAACTCCTGCGCCGCACAGTGCGGCCAGCGTCTCCGCCTCGTTTTTCAGAATACGGGGTAGCGTGATCAGGATCGGGGATTCCGGGAAAATATCTGCAACCATTGTTCTATCCTCCCTGTGTGGCGCGGATCAGCGTGATTTCGGCCTGGTCGGCGACCGGCGTAGCGTCCCACTCGTCGCGGCGGATTACGCGGAGCCCGATGGCGACGGCCAGCCCGGCGGTAGCGATCGACTGTTCTGCGATTAGTTCCGAAAGGGTCGACGCCTGCGTCGGGGTTTTCACTCCGTTCAGAAATATTTCCATACGAAAAACGATTTGCAGAAAGAGAGGCGGCGAATGCGCTATCCTTTGGAAAAACTCCCTCCGACGGTATTAACCGTATCAGGTGTTGGGGTTTGATCTCAGCCGCCGGTTCTGCAGCACCCCCGTCTTCCTTCCTTGATTTGTCCTGCAAAGTAATAAAAAATAATTCGTATATTGTGGAAAATAAATAAATTTGTGCGATGTTCGAATGTTAAAACGCTGATAATGAAATTTAAAATTGGTTTGCTCGGGATTGTTGCGCTGGCTGTGGCCGCATGCGGCGGAGTGAAGAAAGACAATCAGGTAACCGTAATCGACGGTTTCGCACAGGGGGGAACTTATCATATCGTGATAAAAAGCGACCGGCCGGTAGATTTGAAAGGTCAGGTGGACAGTCTGTTGCGTGAGATCGACAATTCGATGTCGCTGTTCAATCCCGATTCGCGGCTCAGCCGCCTGAACCGCAACGAGACCGATTCGGTGGATGCGTTCATTGCGGATTGCATCGCCGAAGCCGAGCGGCTGAGCCGCGAGACGGACGGCGCATACGACATCACGGTCAAACCGCTTACGGCGGCTTACGGGTTTGCAGGCGATTCGGTCGTGCAGCAGCCGAACGTCGATTCGCTGTTGCGATTCGTCGGGTATCGGAAAATCGCGGTCGATGGCGGCCGGTTGCGGAAAGAAGATCCGCGGATGCAGCTCGACCTGAATTCGATTGCGCAAGGAGCGACTTCGGACTATATCGCCGCCTATTTCGACAGCCTCGGTCTGACGGATTATATCGTCGAAGTGGGGGGAGAGATTTTCTGTCGGGGGTCGAATGCCGAAGGGAAACCCTGGCGCGTCGGAATCGACCGTCCGGCCGAAGGGAACGTGCTGCCGGGGGCCGACCTGGAGACGGTGATCGGACTCAGCGGGCAGGGACTCGCCACTTCGGGCAATTACCGGAAATTCTATACCGACGACAAAGGCCGTAAGATCGTGCATACGATCAATGCCCGAACCGGCGAGCCGGTCATCAGCAACCTGCTGTCGGTAACGGTCGTGGGGCCTACCGCGACGCTGGCCGACGCTTACGGCACGGTTTGTATGATCCTCGGCCTCGAAAAAAGCAAGGAGTTCCTGGCCGGGCATCCGGAGTTGCACGCTTACCTGATCTATTCGGACGATAGGGGGAACTATCAGACCTATCTTACTCCCGGAATGGAGGCGATGATCGCCCGGCAGGCGTCGACCCGGCAATGACGATATCATTATGGTTCAGAAACGTGAAAAAAGATGCAGAAAGTCAAATTCATTTATAATCCCAAGTCCGGAGAAACCGTGATTTCGGAGTGGCTCGACCACATCATCGAGATTTACCAGGGGCACGGTTATACGGTCGTGCCGTACCGGCTTTGTTTCGGGGATACCGAGGAGACCGACATGTTCGACGGGGTCGATCAGAGCTATCACCACGCGCTGATCGCCGGCGGCGATGGAACGGTCAATTACGTGGTGAACGTGATGAAGCGGCGCGGGCTCGACGTTCCGGTGGCGGTGCTTCCGACCGGGACGGCCAACGATTTCGCCCATGTGCTCGGAGTGCCGTCCGATCTGGCGAAAGCCTGTCGCCGGATCCTGAACGGGGAGATCAGAACCATGGATCTGGGGCGCGCCAACGACGAATACTTCGTCAACGTGTTTAGTTGCGGGCTGTTTACCGACGTTTCGCAGAAAACGCCGACGATCCTGAAAAACACGTTCGGGAAACTGGCTTACTATTTCGGCGGGCTGGGCGAACTGCCGAATTTCCGTAAAATGCATATTTCGATCGAGTCGGCGCACGGGAATTACGAAGGTTCTTCGCTGATCTTTTTCGTATTCAACGGACGCACCGCCGGGCAGATGCGTTTCGCTTACTTGTCCGAGCCGGACGACGGCCTGCTCGACGTGATCGTTATCAAGGGCGACAGCCCGATCGAGACGATCCGGACGATTTTTCATTTCATCAAGCGCAACAATGGCAGCTACCCTCCGGGCGTGGTGTATTTCAAGAGCGACGACGTGACGTTGTATTCGTACAGCGAGGAGTCGACCGACATCGACGGACAGCCCGGGCCGCGCTTCCCGGTGCATATTACCTGCGAGGCCGGGGCGCTGCGTGTGATATGTCCCGTTGCGGATCGCCGGAAAAAACGGTCAGGGAAGTAATGCCGGAGCGAGGTTGTAAAAAACGATGCTGCCGATCAGCGCGAAATAGATCAGGCCGGGAATCCAGCCCCGGTAGCGGATGAAATAGGGCGGGATGATGATTGCCAAAGGGACGGCGATCATCGGGAAATCCTGTACCGACCGGCCCGGAAAAGCAAACGGTACCGCCGAGAAGAGCAGAATCCACAGAAAGTAGATGTAGGATTTATAGGCCCGTGTGCGGATCGTGTCCGAGCGCCGGATAAACGAGATCAGCGAAAGCACGACGGTCGTCAGGCACATTCCCCAGAAGACCGGCAGTTCCGGATGGCGCAGGACGTCGGGGAAATCTCCGCCGGCAAGCAGGTTCCCGAGGTTCCCGGCGAGCAGGCCGGTTACGTGGCCGAATGGATACCCCATTCCCCAGTAGACGTACGAGCAGATCGCCCACGGCAACAAAAAGCCGACCCATGCCACGATCCATTCGCGGCCGCCTTTTTTGAACAGGATCAACGAAACGGGCAGCAGAAACGCATAAACGACGGCGTGCGACCAGACCAGGGGTGCAAGACCGGCCAGCAGCGCCGCATTGAATAGCTTTCCGTATTGGACGGCTCTCCGGAACGAACCCAACATCTGATCGAACGAGCAGACTGCCAGCAGCGAAACGGTTATGGCGCCGAGCGCCGAGCTGCCGAAACCGCAACCGGCAGCGACGAGCAGGTAGACGATGATCGGCATGTAGCTCCGGTCGGTCAGGATCATGTTGCGGGAGACGATCCGCAGCAACAGGATGCTGTTCAGGAAAAGCAGTACGGCAGCCAGCGTTTTCGCCGCAATCGGATATGTCGCGGAGAACCGGTTCAGCAACGATCCCAGCGGCATATCGGCGCCGCCCGCCGCTGTCGGTAGCAACTCCGACCGTCCCCAAAAAAGCCCCAGGAACAGTCCGAAGAACAGCAGCGTCCAACTCAGGTTCAGGCGGGTGATCTCTCCCATGGCCTTCCCCTGCCGTTACAGCAGGTCTTTTCCGATGTCCGTGCGGTAGTATTTCCCTTCGTAGCCGATTCCTTCGATCGTTTTGTAGGATTTGCCGACGGCGTCCGTAATGTTGTCGCCGAACGACGTGACGGCCAGCACGCGCCCGCCTGCCGTAAACGTTTTGCCGCCTTTGGCCGTGGTTCCCGCATGGAAGACGATGCTGTCTGCCGTGTTGCCGAGTCCTTTGATTTCCATGCCTTTGGCATAGTCACCCGGGTAGCCGCCGGATACGCAGACCACTGTGGCGGCGGTCGCCGGGGTGATTTTCAGTTCGTATTGGTCGAGTCCGCCGTAAGCGATGCCCTGGAACAGTTCGACGATGTCCGATTCGATGCGCGGCAGCACCGCTTCGGTTTCGGGATCGCCCATGCGGACGTTGTATTCGATCACATAAGGATCGCCCTGCACGTTCATCAATCCGATGAAAATAAATCCTTTGTAGTCGATCTTATCGGCAGAGAGCCCTTTGACGGTCGGTTCGACGATGGTCGATACGACCTTGTCCATAAATTTTGCGTCGGCGAACGGAACCGGCGATACGGCCCCCATGCCGCCGGTGTTCGGGCCGGTGTCCCCGACGCCGATCCGCTTGTAATCTTTTGCGACGGGCAGCACGCTGAAATTCTTGCCGTCGGTGGCTACGAAAACCGAACATTCGATTCCCGACAGGAACTCTTCGATCACGACCGTGTCGCCGGCGTGCCCGAAACGCCCGTTGAGCATCGTATCCAGCTCGGCTTTCGCTGTTTCGAGCGAATCGACGATCAGCACTCCTTTTCCGGCGGCCAGTCCGTCGGCTTTCAGCACGTAAGGCGCTTTCAGCGTTTCGAGAAAGGCTTTGGCTTCGTCGGCGTTTTTCTTCGTGAAACTACGGTAGGCGGCCGTCGGAATACGGTGGCGGATCATGAAATCCTTGGCGAAATCCTTACTCCCTTCGAGCCGCGCCCCGACCGTCGACGGGCCGATCACGGGGATGTTGCTGATCTGATGGTCTTCCTTGAAAAAATCGTAAATCCCTTTTACCAGCGGTTCTTCCGGGCCGACGACGACCATGTTGATGTTGTTCGACAGCACGAACTGTTTGACGGCCGCGAAATTGACCGGATTGATGTCCACGTTCGTCCCGCATACGGCGGTGCCTGCGTTCCCCGGAGCGATATACAGCCGCGCCAGCCGCTTGCTTTGAGCGATTTTCCATGCAAAGGCATGTTCACGGCCCCCTGAGCCCAATAAAAGGATATTTACTGATTCGGGATATTTCATCGGTTTTATCGTTTTATGACTGTTTTTCGAATCCGGTTGCGGACCCGTCCGCTTCGGGATGCGTCTTTCGCCGGTTCCGGTCTTTTCAAAATGAATACAAAAGTAACCCTCTTCCCGGCAATTTCACCATATTTCCTGCCAAAAAAATAAACAAAATACTAAAAAACGGTCGAAACGTTTGATATTTTGTTTTTTGCGGCCCGTTTTTTCAAAAGGACATGCCGGCCGAAATCATTCGACGCAAGGGGCGGTAAGATCGTCTCCGCTTTTCACGGTTTTACTGATAAAGCCGACGGCAGACCGTGACGGATAGACCGTTTTACCAGCCGGTTTTATACTTCGGATCTGCTCCGTCGGCTTTCAGCCGTTGGATACATGGGGTAATTCTGCGGTATTGTGGAAAATGCGGTTAAATTTAAAGCGCTGCGCGGAAGATTTTCATGATATTTGTTATGATTCACCATAACCGTGAAAAGTAGAACGACTGTTTTGTCAAAAACCGATACATTAAAAAAATACAAATGAAAATAACATTTTTTGGAACACAGCCTTACGACCGGGATTCGTTCGACCGGGCCAATGCCGCCTTCGGATTCGAGTTCAACTACCACCGGAGCCATTTGAATCTCAATAATGTGGCTCTGGCGCAGGATACCGACGTCGTGTGTATTTTCGTGAACGATACGGCCGATGCCGAAACCATCGGCCGGCTTGCCGCCATGGGAGTGAAGCTGATCGCATTGCGTTGCGCGGGTTTCAACAACGTGGATTTGAATGCCGCGGCAAGGCACCGCATTCCGGTGGTGCGCGTGCCGGCCTATTCGCCTTATGCCGTGGCCGAATATGCCGTAGCGTTGATGCTGGCGCTCAACCGCAAGATCCACCGCGCCTACTGGCGTACGCGCGACGGTAATTTCTCATTGCACGGCCTGTTGGGGTTCGATATGCACGGAAAAACGGCCGGAATCGTCGGAACGGGCCAAATAGCGAAGGTGTTGATCCGCATATTAAAGGGTTTCGGGTTGAATATACTGGCGTACGACCTTTATCCCGACCGGGAGTTCGCGGCGAACGAAGGAGTGGAGTACGTGCCGCTCGAACAGTTGTTCCGGCAATCGGACATCATTTCGCTGCATTGTCCCCTGACCGAGCAGACCCGGTATATGATCAATGAAAAAGCCATCGATCAGATGAAAGAAGGGATGATGCTCATTAATACGGGGCGGGGACAACTGATCCATACGGAGGCTTTGATCGAGGGGCTGAAAAAGAAAAAGATCGGTTCGGCCGGTCTCGACGTTTACGAGGAGGAAGCGGCTTACTTTTACGAGGATACTTCCGACCGGATCATGGGCGACGATATGCTGGCGCGCCTGTTGTCGTTCAACAATGTGATCGTGACCTCCCACCAAGGTTTTTTTACCCGTGAGGCGCTGGATAACATTGCGCATACGACCCTGCAAAATGTCCGCGATTTCTCGGACGGGCGGAGACTGACGAACGAAGTGCGTCCGGGAGCATAGGCCAGACTGCCGCCCGGCGAAATTTTCGGATTGTCAGATTTCCAGAATGAATACGAATCAGGCGACGGAATTTCAGAGTTTCCCGTCGCCTGATTCGTTTCCGTATGTCGTCCGGACAGACTGGAGCGTCTTGCCGGGAGGATCGTGCGTTCGATTGGAAAACACATGAACGCGTTCGTCCGTGTATCTCCGCTTTTTGGATGAATCCGGCCGTCTATTCCGTTTTTACCGGCAGCCAGGTGCATATTTTGGCTCCCTCCCATCCGTTGACCGAGGCGTAGTCGGTCATCCGGATCTCGCCGTCGGCGGTCGGAACCGCAAATTCGATCCGCGTTGTCGGCAGGGTCGGGTTCACTTTTCTGATTTTGACGATTCCGTTTTTGTCGGCGATTATTCGTACCGGCTTGTCGTAATCGGGATCGATGTTCTGGTCGCGGGCCAGTACGATCGGGCCCCAGACGACCGCCTGGAAATTATCTCCTTTGCGGTTGCTGCCGTGCGGCGCGTCGATGACGCGGCAGGTCATGTCGAAAGCGACCTCGATGCGGTCGCCGGCCTGCCATTTGCGCGTCAATTCGGCGTAGGTACCCGGCGCGACTTCCTGCGTCTTTCCGTTCACTTTGACGACGGTATTCGCGCTCCAGGAAGGAATGCGCAATTTCAGGGTGAATTCTTCTTTCTTTTCGGGCGTGACTTCGATGATCACGTTGCCGGTCAGCGGGAAATCCGTTTCGAGGGAGAGTTTCAGCGGGCGTTTACGGGGCGTCGTCATGTCGATTTCGCTCGCATTGTACAGATTGACGATCGGCCCCCGATCGTCTTCCATGACGGCTACGTACGGAATGTAGGCCAGTCCCATCGGACCGTTGAGGTTGCAACAGGTGACGTAAAAATCGCCGAAATGCCAGCCCCAGCCGTAATTGACGACCTTGTTGCCGTTCAGCAGATTCACGTAACTGAACCCGTCGCCCGAAGGTTTCATCGCCCCGAGCAGACCGTTATAGACGTATTTTTCGATCTCGTCCACGGGCGAGGGATCGCCGGTCAGGCGCATGATCTGGGAGCAGAATTTCAGCCAGGTTACCCCCACGCAGGTCTCCATCATGCGGGTGATGTCGGGGTTGGTTTGTTCGAAAGCGGTGTTGCCCCACGCCTCCCCGGCGACGTAGGGGTGGTAGGGCTGATCGGCCCCGGCGTTGCCGATGATGGTGATTTCGTTTTTCCGGATGTTGTCGTACAGGTTCATGAATGCTTGTTTGCAGCGCTCGTCGCCCGTTGCCCGGTAGTATTCTACGACCCCTTCGAACATCGACATCATTTCGTACGCCTTGGGGTAATGGCCGCTCATCTTGTAAGGGAGAGTGTTGTCGCAGGCTTGCTGGATCAGATCGAAATGCTTGGTTCCGCCCGATTCGACGATGTACGAGGCGAAGTCCAGGTACCGTTGCTCGCCGGTCCAGTTGTACAGCCGCATGAAGGGTTCCAGCAGCGTGCTGGATTCGATGTGGCACGCTTCGTGGCCGATGTTGGTGGCGCTCCAGCCCAGATCGACGATTTCCGTTTTGGGCGCGTGTCCTATTTGCGCGATGAGGCAGTCGGCGTGTTTTTTCAACGCCTCCAGTACGGCGGGGTTCTGTTCGACCCAGCGATAGTATTCATCCAGTCCGAGCATGACGTACTTGCGCTCCCACAGGTCGCCGTTCTCCCCGCCGGGCTGCTGCTCTTCGGGCGTACAGCTGATGCTGCCGTTGGGATTCTGCACCGAAAGCAGGTCTTCGACCGTCGCCTTCAGGATGCTTTTGAGTTCCGGGTCCTGGGTGTATCGGTAAAACATGCAGCCCGAGCGCACCGCTTTGCCCCACATTTCGCCGAGGGCGAATTGGGGCGCAGCCTGGGAACGGAAAAATTCCACGAATTCGCGGTAGGGCAGTTCGCCTTTGTTCCAATGTTCGATCGAGTTCCGGATGTCGTTTTCGAGAAAATTGGTCAGCCGGACGGCGCCTGCCGGAAGCGGCGCGAACCGGTCCGTAACGGTTTGCGCCGATACGAAAGGCCCCGTTCCCAGTAGTACGGAGAGGGTGCAGATGCCTGTTTTCGCAATGCGGCGGGCCGGAATCCGGCAAAAAGTAGAAAGTTTCATATCAGTTTGGTTAAATATTTTAGGTATTCCGATTTGATCCGGGTTGCGGCAATATCGAAAAAAAAATGCCGAAAAGCAACATTCCCGGTGAAAATAACGGGATGTTACCGGGCCGTCGGCGTACCGATGAACGGTTTGAGCAGCGCGTTCAGCTTGTCGTATTCGACCAGGAACCCGTCGTGGCCGAACGGCGAGTCGATCAGCCGTAGCTGGCATTGCGGGATGTGACGGTACAGGAAGACCTGTTCCGAGACGGGAAAGATCATGTCCGACGAAATTCCCACGACCATCGTCGGGCTCGCGACCGATCCGAGCGCGCTTTCGATGCCGCCGCGGTAGCGTCCGACGTTGTGCGAGTCGAAAGCCTGCGTCAGGCGGTAGTAGGAGTAGGCGTCGAAACGGCGGCACAGTTTGTCACCCTGGTATTGCTGGTAGGTCGTCGCCCGGAATCCGGCTATTTTGTACAGGTTGTCGTTTTCCTGCTGCGTGGCGTTGTAAGCCGACGAACCGCGGTAGCTGAGCAGACCGATCGACCGGGAAACCCGCATACCCTTTTTCCCGGCTTCAGGGTCTTCCTGTCCGAAACTGGCGTCCGTTTCGATGGCCATGCGCTGCGATTCGTTGAAAGCGATGGCCCACGGCTGGCTGCGGGCCGCCGTTGCGATCAATACCAGTTTTCGGGCGAAGTTCGGTCGCGTCAGCGCCATTTCGAGGGCCTGGAATCCGCCGATCGAACTGCCGACGACGGCGTGAGCCGATGCGATGCCGAGGTGGTCGGCCAGCAGAAAATGGGCGTTGACCATGTCGCGTACCGTGATGAAGGGGAATGTGCCGTAGTACGGCTTCCCGGTCGCGGGATTGATGCTCAACGGGCCGGTCGATCCGTAGTGCGAGCCGATGATGTTCGCGCAGACGATGAAATAACGCTTCGGGTCGAGAAACCGGCCCTGCTCGACCGTATGCGGCCACCAGTCGGCTACGTCCGAGTTGGCCGTCAGCGCGTGGCAGACCCAGACCGCGTTGTTGCCTTTGAACGTCCCGAACGTGTGGTAGGCGATGGTCAGCTCGGGAAGCTTCTCTCCGTTTTCGAGCGCGAAAGGTTGGTCGTATTTGAAGTAGCGTACCGGCATCTGTCGTCGGGTTTAGTTTTCTGAATAAAATCGAATATTCTGCAAATTTACTTGATTTTCCATGAGATTCATGTGCGCCCGCGAAAAAAATCGCTTAAAAAGTAATTTTATACATTTTTGTCCGGGTTGTTTGGTATGTCGATATTCTGAATCGGATACAGTGCCCGGGAAGCGGATCTTGGAAGACGAGAAAACTGCAAAGCCGGCAAAATTCGAAAAGATTTTTGCCGGCTTTGGACGGATCGGCCGTACCGGAAGGAAAATGCTTTCGGAGGGCTTTATTGTTTTCGGAAGATATTCAGACGGCTCAGGATACGGCTTTTCCGTTCGAGCATGACGAATTCGATCAGTAGCAGCAGCAGTCCGATTCCGATCAGGTATTGGTATTGTTCGTTGAAATCTTCGAAAACGCTGGACGATAGTTGTTTTTTCTCGACTTCGTTGATCTTCTTGACGATTTCGTCGAGTCCGAGGCTGCGGTTCGTGGCGCGGATGTAAGCGCCTCCGGTCGACAGGGCGATCTGTTCGAGCGTCGCTTCGTCGAGTTTCGATACGACCATGTTTCCTTTTTCGTCCTTGATGAAATTCCCGTCGATCGGGATCGGGGCGCCTTCCGGACTTCCGATGCCGATCGTATAGATCTTGATCCCCTTTTCGGCGGCGGCCTTTGCTGCGGCAATGGCGTCGTCTTCGTGGTTCTCGCCGTCCGAGATGATGACGATGACGCGGCTGCCGTCGCTACCCGACGAAAACGATTGGGATGCCAGGTCGATGGCCGCGCCGATGGCCGTTCCCTGTCTCGAAACCATGGTAGGGGAGATGTTGTTCGCAAACGTGCGGGCGATGACGTAATCGGAGGTGATCGGAAGCTGCATATAGGCATCGCCGGCGAATACGATCAGTCCGATTTTATCCTGATGAAGCTGTTCGATCAGCCGGTCGATCGCGAATTTGGTGCGTTCGAGTCGGTTCGGTTCGAAATCCTGCGCCAACATGCTGTTCGATACGTCGACCGCCAGCATCATTTCGATCCCCGTGCGCGTGACCTCTTTCAGCTTGGAACCGAACTGCGGTCGCGCCAAGCCGATGACGATGAAGACCAGCGCCAGCGCGAAGATCGTGAACTTGGTGCGTACCCGTTTCGGAGAGGCCTCCGGCATCAGTCCCCGGACGGTTTCCGGGTCGCCGAAGCGTTCCAGCGCCCGTCGCCGGACGCGTACCGAGTACCAGTAGACGCCGATCAGCACGGGGACGAGGATCAGCAGGTAGAAATATTCGGGTGTTGCAAATCTGAACATAGTCGTACGGTTTTACGGAATCTGGCGCAGCCACAGTTTACGGATCAATATTTCGCAAACCAGCAACGCGAGCGCGGCCAGCGCGAAAAGGGCGAACCGTTCGTAATAACGGGTGACGTTTTCCACCTCCACGCGGCTTTTTTCCATTTGGTTGATCTCTTCGTAGATGTCGCGCAGTTTGTTGTTGTCGGTCGCCCGGAAATATTTGCCGCCCGTTTTTTCGGCGATTTGGGTCAGCATTTTTTCGTCGATCTCGACTTTCATCGGTACGTAGCTGATGTTGCCCCACATGTCGAGCGCCGGGTATGGAGCCGTCCCTTCGCTACCGACGCCGATCGTGTAGACACGGATGCCGAGCGTTTGGGCGATATCGGCCGCGGTCAGCGGAGCGATCTGCCCGCTGTTGTTGACGCCGTCCGTGAGCAGGATCACCACCTTGCTTTTGGCCGAGCTCTCGCGCAGCCGGTTGACCGCTGTGCCGAGCCCGTTGCCGATTGCCGTGCCGTCTTCGATGATGCCGCTTTTGACGGTGCCGAGGATATTGACCAGCGAGGCTTTGTCGGTGGTCAGCGGACTCTGCGTAAAGCTTTCGCCGGCGAATACCACCAGGCCGATCCGGTCGTTCGGACGGTCCATGATGAAATTGGCGGCCATCTCTTTCGCGGCCGAGATCCGGTCGGGCTGGAAATCCCTTGCCAGCATACTGCCGGAGATGTCGAGCGCCAGCACGATGTCGATCCCCTCGGTCGAGCTGCTGGTGTTTTTCGATGTGCTTTGCGGGCGGGCCAGCGCCACGATCAGCAGCGCCGTCGCCAGGCATCTCAGAACGAACGGCAGGTGCTGCAGGTAGTATTTGGGCCCGTGCGGAAGCCGCCGTACGCCGGCTACGGTCGATATCCGCATCGTAGCCTTCCCCTGCCGCATCCGGTAGATGTAATAGGCGACCATTGGCAGCAGCAGCAGCAACAGCCATAATAATTTGGGATTCGCGAATTTTGTTATGTCCACCACGTCGATTGCTGATTTAAACAGATTTTTTCACCGGACGGCCCTACCAGTTTTTTCCCGAGTTTCCGACGGTCACCGCCTTCTTTTCGTCCACTTTCTTCTTTGTCTTGTCCTCGCTGCCCTGGACGGCGTCGAGCATCCGCTCGGCTTCTTCGCGGCTCATGCCCCCCTGCGGCGGTTGCTGTCCGCCGGACGGAGGCTGCTGATCCTGTTTGTCGGGATCGTTGCCGTTTTGATTATTATCCGGATTGTCTTTGTTTCGGTCTTTATCCGGGTCTTGGTTCGGATCGTTTTTATCGTTTTTATTTTGGTCGTTCCGGTTGTCCTTGTTCTGGTCTTTGTTCTGATCCTTGTTTTGATCGTTCTTGTTCTGATCGTTTTTGTCTTTGTCGAGCAGTTTTTTTGTGTAGGCGTAGTTGAACTTTGCTTCCATGTCGGCCGGATTCAACCGCAGCGAGTTTTTGTACGCTTCGAGGGCTTCCTGCAGTTTGCGCTGCTGGAACAGGGCGTTTCCCTGGTTGAAATAGGCCGAAGCCGCGTTGTCCAGACGGGCCGAGTCGGCAGCCAGTTGTTCGTTCAGTCCGGCCGCTTCGTCGTAACGTTTCTGTTTGTACAGCGCGTCGGCCAGGTTGAAGTTCGCTTCGTAGGAATCGGGCTGTTTTTCCAGCGCTTTGCGGTAGGAGATCTCGGCTTCGGAGTACTCCGCTTTCCCGTAAAATTTGTTGCCCGAACGGATGTCGCGGCGTTCGGGGTACTTCTGTCCCGCCGCCGTCCCGGCCGCCAATAGCAGCAGACAGGTTATGATCGTATGGCGTATCATGCGTCGTCCTCCTTCTTTTCCTCGGTTTTGATCGGTTCGATCTCGGCGGCGGGCTGTTCCACCTCGACCGCTTTGGTCTCTTCGATGAAATAGTAAGCGTCCGTGTAGACCGTTTCGTTCTGATCCGCATCCGGCGCGAATTTGGCGAATTTTACGAAATCGGCGGTGATCAGGATGTCTTTGAGCCGCTTGATCGATTTCTCCGGTAAGGATTCGCGGATCATCCTGTCCAATATCTCTTGCGAAGTCATTTCCAGCGCTTTGACCGGGTAACGGGTGCTCAGGTATTCGCGCAGGATGTCGGTGATGCCGGTGTAATAGGCTTTTTGTTTCCCGCTTTGCCACAGTTTCTGCGAGTGCAGTTTTTCGAGCTGCCGGATCGCCGTTACGTGCGGCGGTTCGGCCGGGACGCGTTTGCCGCCGGACAGCCGTTTGCCGCGGAACCGTTTGACGAGCAGGAAGACGACCAGGGTGATCAGCGCGGCCCCGAGCAGACCCGTCAGCAGGTAGCCGCCGTATTCGCCGAACCGGACGGGAACTTCGAGCGGGAGCTTGACGTCGTGGATCGTCTGCGTGGCCGTGTCGACCGACAGCGTATTGACGAAAATCCGCAGCGAATCCCTCGACCACAACGTGTCGATTATGTTTTTATTGATGTAAAGCACCGGGAACTTTCCGATACGGTAGTCGGCCTCCTCGAAACAGGTCAACAGGTAGGATTTTTTCAGCGTAATCCGGCGTCCGTCGGTTTTCAACGTATCGACGGGTCCTTCGGCGAGTATTTCGATGTCGGTCGAATCGCCGCCCAGATGTCTTCTGTCGAAAACGGGGAATTCGACGACCTCCATCACGTCCTTGTCGACCTCGATGTCGAGCCGGAACTGGTCGCCGATCAACACCGAGTCGGCCGAGAACCGCGCCTCGACGGACGGCGTTTTCGGTTGTGCGGACAGCGAACCTGCGATCAGCAGCAGAGCTACGGTGAATATTTTTTTAACGTAAAACATACGGTTTGTCAGCTTGGCGCCGGTTACCGGCGTTTAAAGAGTTTCATCAATGACGTGACATAGTCTTCTCCCGTCGCGATCTCCACGTTGTCGACCCGGCAGCGTTTCAACGACGAATCGATCAGCGCGCTGGTTTGTTCCCAGTTACGGGCGTAGGCGTCGCGGACGGCGCGCGAAGCCGTGTCGACCCACACTTTTTCGCCCGTCTCGGCGTCTTTCAGTTCGAGGATTCCCACATCCGGAAGCTGCTGTTCGCGGCGGTCGTAGACCCGGATTCCGACCATGTCGTGTTTGCCGGAGGCGATTTTCAGCGCGTCTTCGAACCGGGCGCGACCGTCGGCCGTGTCCATGAAGTCGGACAGTACGAAGGCCGTCGAACGTTTTTTCAGGATATTGGTCAGGTAGCGCAGCCCTTCGGAAATGTCCGTGCCGTTATTCTCGGGCATGAAGCTGATCAACTCCTTGATGATCATCAACACGTGCGCGCGGCCCTTTTTCGGCGGGATGAACTTTTCGACGCGGTCGCTGAAGAAGATGCAGCCCACCTTGTCGTTGTTCTGCGCGGCGGAAAAGGCCAGCACGGCGGCGATCTCGGTGATCGTGTTTTTTTTGAGCTTTTCGGTCGTGCCGAACATGCGCGAGCCGCTGACGTCGATCAACAGCATCATCGTCAGCTCGCGCTCTTCCTCGTAGATCTTGATGTGCGGCTGGCGGCTGCGGGCGGTGACGTTCCAGTCGATATCGCGGACGTCGTCGCCCACGCGGTATTCGCGCACTTCGCTGAAGGCCATACCGCGCCCTTTGAAAGCGCTGTGGTATTTGCCGGCGAAGATATCGTTGCTCAGCCCCCGTGTCTTGATCTCGATCCTGCGGACCTGTTTGAGAATATCGCTGCTGCTCTCCATGACGGTTTACGGACTAAGGTACTTCGACGTTGTTGAGGATTTCGGTGACGATCTCTTCGGTGGAGACGTTTTCGGCCTCAGCTTCGTAGGTCAGTCCGATACGGTGCCGCAGCACGTCGTGGCATACGGCGCGCACGTCCTCGGGGATCACGTAGCCGCGCCGCTTGATGAAGGCGTAGCTTTTGGCCGCCTTCGCCAGCGAAATGCTCGCGCGCGGCGAGCCGCCGTAGCTGATCAGCGAAGCGAGCCGCGCCATGTTGTATTCCGACGGTTCGCGCGTGGCGAAGATGATGTCTACGATGTATTTCTCGATTTTTTCGTCCATATAGACGTCGCTGACCACCTCGCGGGCTTTCAGAATGTCTTCCGGCGCGATGACCCGGTTCGGTTTGGGCAGCCCGCCGCCCAGCATGTTCAGTCGCATGATGTCGCGTTCTTCTTGTTTCTTCGGATAGGTGATCCGCGCTTTCAGCATGAAACGGTCGACCTGCGCTTCGGGCAACGGGTAGGTGCCTTCCTGTTCGAGCGGGTTCTGCGTGGCCAGTACGAGGAACGGTTCCGGCAGTTTGTAGGTCGTGTCCCCGATGGTGACCTGACGCTCCTGCATCGCTTCGAGCAGCGCGCTCTGCACTTTGGCCGGGGAGCGGTTGATTTCGTCGGCCAGGATGAAGTTGGCGAAGATCGGCCCCTTCTTCACCGAAAACTCTTCGGTCTTTTGGCTGTATATCAGCGTACCGATCAGGTCGGCCGGCAACAGGTCGGGGGTGAACTGGATGCGGCTGAAGTGGGCGTTCACGGCCTGCGCCAGCGTCGTGATGGCCAGCGTCTTGGCCAGTCCCGGGACGCCTTCCAACAGGATGTGGCCGTTCGACAGCAGGCCGATCAGCAACGTGTCGACCAGGTGTTTCTGGCCGACGATCACCTTGCTCATCTCCAGGTTCAGCGTATCGACGAAGACGCTTTCGCGCTCGATCCGCTCGTTGAGTTCCTTGATATTGATTACTTCACTCATATCTTGAAAAATTACGTATAATCCGTATGCCGTTCTCTGTTTCGGGCATTGATTTAAACGATTGACACGCAAATTTATTGTAAAATTTTTAATTTATGCCCTCTTGTGCCAAATTTCAGACCGTTATCCGTTTCGGCGGTCGTTTGCGCGCCGTCCGCCGGAGGGATTTGCTCTCCGAAGGGACGTTTTTGCGAAAATTTCCGGATTCTAATGCTTACCTTTGCGGCGTTAATAATGTCGATCGTTGTGTCTGAATATATCCAAAAACTGAACGATGCGCAGCGCGAGGCCGTCGTCAACTTCCGGTGTCCGTCGCTGATCGTGGCCGGGGCCGGTTCCGGCAAAACCCGCGTGTTGACCTGCCGCATCGCCTATATGCTCGAACAGGGCGTAGCCCCCGATACGATCCTCGCGCTGACTTTCACGAACAAAGCGGCGGCCGAGATGCGCGAACGGATCGGGCAGTTGCTGTCGCCGCAGGCCACTCGCCGGATTTGGATGGGAACGTTCCACTCGTTGTTCTCGCGCATCCTGCGCGCCGAGGCCGACAAGCTGGGCTATCCCTCTTCCTACACGATCTACGACGCGTCGGACGCCCGCAACCTGGTCAAGCAGATCATCCGCGAGATGAATCTCAGCGACGAGACTTACAAGCCCGGCGATATCGCCGCCCGGATCTCGCTGGCGAAGAACAACCTGATCACGCCGGGCGCTTACGAGGCGAACGCTTCGCTGCAGGCCGAAGACCGGGAACGCCGCCGACCGCAGTTCGTCGATATTTATAAACTCTACGTGCAGAAATGCAGGCAGAACGGGGCGATGGATTTCGACGACCTGCTGCTCAATACGAATATCCTGTTCAAAGATTTTCCGGATGTGCTGGCCCGCTACCAGGCGCAGTTCCGCTACATTCTGGTCGACGAGTATCAGGATACCAATTTCGCGCAGTACGTGATTATCAGGCGGTTGGCCGAGCAGCATTCGAACGTCTGCGTCGTCGGCGACGATGCGCAGAGCATCTACTCGTTTCGCGGAGCGAAGATCGAAAACATCCTGCGGTTCCGCAACGACTTTCCGGATGCGCGGATTTTCAAGCTCGAACAGAATTACCGTTCGACGCAGACGATCGTCGATGCGGCGAACAGCATCATCGAAAAAAATACGAAGCAGATCCGCAAACGCTCCTTCTCGACTGCCGAGCAGGGTGAAAAAATCAAGGTGATCAAGGCCTATACCGATAAGGAGGAGGCGATCCTGATTGCCGGCGACATCGCTTCGACGGTGCGAGAAAAGGATCTTTCTTACAGCGAGATAGCGATTCTGTACCGTACCAATGCGCAGTCGCGCTCGCTCGAGGAGTCGCTCCGCGGGCGAAACATTCCCTATAAAATCTACGGCGGCGTGTCGTTCTACCAACGCAAGGAGATCAAGGATTTGCTGGCTTACGTGCGCTTGGTCGTGAACCCGAAAGACGACGAGGCGTTCCGCCGGGTAATCAACACCCCGGCGCGCGGGATCGGCGACGTGACGGTGAACCGGATTGCGGCAGCCGCGGCGGAACGGAATCTGAGCCTGTGGGAAGCGGTCAGCACGCTTTCGTCGGACGATATGGAGATGAAGGGGGCCGCCGGTAAAAAAGTGACCGCTTTTGCGGGGATGATCGGCGAGTTGTCCGGTATGCGGGCCACGGCCGAAGCTTACGAGCTCGGTTTGGAAATCGCCGTCCGTTCCGGAATTATCGGAACCTACAAAATGCAGCAGACCCCGGAAGCGGTCAGCGCGCTGGAAAATATCGAAGAGCTGATCAACTCGGTCAGGGCCTATACCGACGAACAAAAGCGGATCGCGGCCGAATCGGGCGACGACGCGCAGGCGCGCGTGACGCTCGACGAATGGCTGCAAAACGTTGCGCTGCTGACCGATATGGACAACGAGAAGCCCGAAGAGCGCAACAAAGTGACGATGATGACGGTGCATGGCGCCAAAGGGCTTGAGTTCGAATACGTGTACGTGGCGGGACTGGAAGAGAACTTGTTCCCGAGCATGATGAGCCTCGGCAACGAGGAGGGGCTCGAAGAGGAGCGCCGGCTGTTTTACGTGGCGTTGACGCGGGCCAAACGGGGAGCGGTGCTCTCGTTCGCCGAGTCGCGTTTTAAATGGGGCGAAATGACTTTTTGCCGGCCCAGCCGTTTTCTCGGCGAGATCGACCCGAAGTTTCTCGACATCCAGTTCGACGCCGACGACCTGTCGGCGCCGGAAGGAGGGAACGACGCTCCGGTGCGGACGGCATACGGCGGCCGGGGCGGTTACCGGAAGCAGGAAGCCGGGCGCAAAGATTATACGGGGAACGCCCGGACGTATTATTCCGGCCGGGAGCAGTCCCGCGGGGAACGTTCGTCCGAACGTCCTGCGCAGGGAGGGTTTCGACATGCGGCGGCTTCTGTCCGGGAGATGTCGCCGGTCGTGCCCGACAGCCGTTTCCGCAGCGTGGGCAGCCGCCCGCAGGTCGAACCGGAGCAGCGGATTCCGTCCGCTCCCCGTCCGGCGGAAAGTGCCGGCGCGGGAGACGAGTTCGAGGTCGGAATGTTGGTGCGGCACGACAAATTCGGAACGGGACGCGTGACGCAGGTCGAGGAGTGGTCGGGCGACGTGAAAATTACGGTCGAGTTCGACGGAGCGGGACGGAAAACGCTGCTCCGGCGGTTCGCGAAGTTGACCCCGTTGCGGCGGGGGTGACGGGTCGCGTCCGGCCTGTGCCGGCCGTCGGACGGTATGGAATGGGTAAGGCGGATGAAAATCGACCGAAAGGTTTCGGCGTATTGTATTTTTATTTAGACTAGTTCCTGAAAATGTACGGTATATTTCTGATTTTGTTGTTTTATCTGCTGGGATGCTTCGTCGCGGCCCTGATCGGGAATTTCGTTCCGGGCAGCGTGATCGGGATGATCCTGCTTTTCTGTGCGCTGTCGCTGAAGTGGGTGCGTCCGGGGCATGTGAAAAAAGTGTCGATGTTCCTGCTCGACAACATGATGTTGTTCTTTATTCCGGTCGGCGTCGGACTGATCACGTCCTACACGTTGCTGAGCCGCTACATGCTGGCCATCATCGTGGCTTCGTTGGTCAGCACGGTGCTGGTGATCGCGGTGGTCGGGCTGGTGGAGCAGAAACTGGAGTCGAAAAAACGGTCTAAAAAAGAAGATGATGATAAAGGAGATCGCTGATTCGCAGGTGTTCCTGCTGACGCTGACCGTCGGCGTTTACATCGGCGCGATGTGGTTGCGCCGCAAGGTCAACTGGGCGCTGTTGCATCCGATTTTCGTTTCGATCGTCGTGCTGATCGCCTTTTTGCGGCTGAGCGGGATCGAATACGAGCATTACATGCGGCAGACGCAGGTGATCGATTTTCTGCTGGGATTGTCGGTTGTCGCGCTCGGGTATATCCTGCACGATCAGATTTACAACATCCGGGGGAACGTGATTTCGATCGTCGTGGCGATCCTGGTCGGCAGCGCCGTGGGGATCGTCAGCGTCGCGTTGATCGCCCGTTGGATGGGGGCCGAGCCTGCCGTAGTCGCTTCGCTCGAACCGAAGTCGGTTACGACGGCGATCGCGCTGTCGGTGTCGGCCAACTCGGGCGGGATTCCGGCCCTGACGTCCGTGGCGGTAATCGTGGTCGGCGTGTTCGGCGGCATCGTCGGGCCGTGGGTGCTCCGTCGGGTCGGCGTCGAAAGCCGGATCGCCAAAGGACTGGCGATGGGCGCGGCGGCTCATGCGCTCGGAACGGCCCGCGCGATGGAATTGGGGGCCGTCGAGGGGGCTATCAGCGGGTTGGCCATCGGGTTGATGGGGCTGGCTACGGCGATCCTCGTTCCGATCCTTGGAAAAATATTGTAACTTTGTTATTGTCATAGAATAATCTATCCGGTTTCGAACTATTTAAAATCGATTTGCCATGAGACTGACTGAACGATACGCCCGAATCCTGGAATGGTTTCAGCAGAATATGCCCGTCGCCGAGAGCGAATTGCGCTACAAAGACCCGTACCAATTGCTGGTGGCGGTCATCCTGTCGGCGCAGTGCACCGACAAGCGGGTCAACATGACTACTCCGGCGCTGTTCGAGCGTTTCCCGACCCCGCAACGCATGGCCGAAGCGACGCCCGAGGAGATCTATCCTTATATCAAAAGTATTTCTTATCCGAACAACAAGGCGAAAAACCTGGCCGGCATGGCGCGGATGCTGGTGTCGGAGTTCGGCGGAGAGGTGCCGTCCGACCTCGATCAGTTGCAGCGATTGCCGGGCGTGGGGCGCAAGACGGCCAACGTGATCGGGATCGTCGTTTTCAACGAGGCCGTGATGCCGGTGGACACGCACGTGTTCCGGGTGTCCGACCGGTTGGGGCTGACCACGGGGGCCAAAACGCCGTTGCAGACCGAGCATCAGCTGACGGCGCATATTCCCCCCGAATTGCTCCCGATCGCGCACCACTGGCTGATCCTGCACGGGCGTTACGTATGCCTGGCCCGTAGACCCAAATGCGATCAGTGCGGCCTGACTCCGTGGTGCCGTTATTACGGGCGAAAGGAAAAGTGATTTTTTGCGACGATCTGCCGATAATTTACTATTTTTGTAAAATGCCGGATCAGGCCGCCTTCGGGCGGTCGGCGTCCGGGGACGGAATTGTCGGATTAAAACCGGAGTTATGAACGGACTGAAAGGGTGGTTTGCCGTGCTGGCGGGTTTGGTGCTGATATCCTGTGCCAAAGGCCCTTCGGAAGGGGGAGCGTCCGATCCTGCTACGGATGCCGCCGCCAACCGCTGGATCTATTCGCAGATGATCCGGCAGTACCTCTATAACGATTATACGAAGACGATAACTCCCGATTACAACCAGTCGTGCGAAAACTTTTTCACCGGACTGTTGTCCTCGCGTCCGACCGACAACGACGGGAAACATACCGGGACGGATAACTATTTTTACTCGTCTATGGAACGTAGCGGAACGTCGAAAACGGCCGTTTCGGGCAAGGTCGCCACTTACGGGATCGAATACAAGTGCTATTATACCGACTATTCCAGAACGTATGTGGCGGCCCGGGTGCAGTTCGTGGTGAAGGGATCGCCCGCCGATAGAGCCGGAATACGGCGCGGGGACTGGATCTGTCTGGTCGACGGAAAACCGATCGGGTCGAACAACACGTCGGTACTGCGGCGGGGCGGAGCGGTGACGCTGTGGGTGGAGCGAATGGAAAAAACGATGCAGGGCGGGTTCGAAATTTATCAAACCGTTTACGAGAAATCCGTTTCGATGGACGCCGCCGAAACGCTGGACGTCTCTCCGGTACTGACCGATACGCTGATCGTACGCGGTTCCCGGCGGATCGGTTATCTCGTATACAACGAATTCCTGTCGGAGCCTGCCGGGGCGTCGGACGGGCGGTACGACGAACAACTCAAAGCGGTATTCGCCGATTTCAAACGACAGCATATCAATGAACTGGTGCTGGATCTTCGTTATAACGGCGGCGGTTACGTCAATACTTGTCGGTTGCTGTGCAGCATGATCGCGCCGCAGAGTGCGCTGGGACAGGTTTTCTGCATCGAACGTTTCAACGACGACCTGCATGCGCTGTACGGCGAGACGGTGCTGCGGTTCCTGCCGGAAGGCGAGGTGGGCGGCTGCAACCTGAATCTCTCCCGGCTTTATGTGCTGACCGGTCCGTGGACGGCTTCGTCGAGCGAGTTGGTGATCAACAACCTGCGGCCGTATATGCCGGTGAAGGTGGTGGGAACGACGACGGAAGGAAAAAACGTAGGATCGTCGGAGATCCGGTCGAACGTTTACGGGATCGTTTTACGTCCGATTACCGGCCGGGCTTTCAACCGCGATTACGAATCGGATTACGCGGACGGTTTCGATCCCGATTATCCGGCGGACGACGACGATAATCAGGATCAGATGCTCGAATTGGGCGATCCGGACGAGTTCGTATTGCAGTACGCCCTGGCGGACATAGTCGGGTCGCCGGCCGCCGCGACGTCGAAGGCGGACGACCTGCTGCGCGGGCCTTATACGCCGGCGGGCGAACCGCAGCCGGAAGGAAGGATACGGGGGATGATATTTACGGCTCCGGGAGGAACGGACGGGCCGTTCGATTAAAAAAAGAAAAATTTTTATGGTAATTACGGAACAGAAACTGGATCAACTGCGGGAGATATTGGGCGGCGCTCCCAAAAAAATGGCGCTTCTTTCACATACCAATCCGGACGGCGATACGATCGGCGCCGCGCTGGCGTGGCGCGCGTACCTCGAACGTCTGGGGCATACGACGCGCTGCATCGCGCCGAACCGGTACCCTTATTTTCTCGAATGGATGACCGATATCGGGTATATCGGAGTTTTCAAGGAGGATGCGGACGGGGAGATGGCGAAGTTCATCGGCGAGGCGGACGTGATCTTTTGCATGGATTTCAATCAGATCAACCGGCTCGACCGGGTGACCGATACGGCGACGGCCAATACGACGGCCCAGCGCGTACTGATCGACCATCACCTGCATCCGCCGGTGGACGGTTATACGGTGCAGTTTTCCGATACGCACTCCTGTTCGACTTCCTATATCGTCTATCAGCTGATCGAGGCGCTGGCCGGAACCGACGCGATCGACCAGGCGATGGCCGAGGCGCTGTATGTCGGCATCATGACCGATACCGGCAATTTCAGTTTCAGCAACCTGACTTCCGATCTGTTCCGGGCCGTAGCGGTGCTGATCGACCGCGGAGTGAACGTGCCGTACGTCAACAGCAGCGTGTACGACAATTTTTCGGAGGGACGGATGCGGCTGCTCGGGTACATGCTGAACGACAAGATGGTGACCGACTATCGGTACGGCGTGGCGTACGTGTCCCTGACCGAGGAGGAGATGCGGCGCTTCAACTTCATACAGGGCGACAGCGAGGGGTTCGTCAATTATCCGCTGTCGATCCGGGGTATCCGCATGTCAGCGATGTTTATCCAGACGAAGCACAGCATCCGGGTGTCGCTCCGTTCGCGGGGCAGCGACGTGGACGTCAACGTGTTCGCGCGCCGTTATTTCGACGGCGGGGGACACCGTAACGCCGCCGGCGGCAAATCGTACGTGTCGATGGACGAAACGCTGAAAAATTTCCATACGTATCTTAAAGAGTATTTCGGGGCGTAGTTTTTTCGTCGGAAAATCGTTTTTTCACATTGTGATGTAAAATAAGATCGTCGCCGGAAACGTTCGTAAAACGTATTGGATCGATGACCGAAATAGGTGATTCGTTATGAAAGTGGTTCTGAATTTTCTTTTGTACGCCGCGCTTTTTTTCGTCGTGATTTTCGCGATTACGTACGGGGCGGAAACATGGGCGTTCCACAGCGGCAAAAACATGCAGTCGATGCTGGTCGAATCCGGCGTGGCTGCGGCCGTTTTCGCCGTTTTCCTATGTATGGTAGCCGGCCGGGCCGAACGGGAGAAAGAGCGCAACGACAAAAAAAGGGAAGAACGCAGAAACGCGGCCGGGAAAGGATAATCGCCGGCCGTCTTAGGGAGGAAGTACCGATGGAAAAAAAATATAAATACCGCTACGACCGGCGCTGCCGGCGGATTACGGCGGCCCTGTTGCTGATTCTCGCCGGGCTGTTCGTTTGGTTTCATTTCGTCCTGGGAGGCGATTACCTGCCGGCCTGGGGACTCTTTTTCGTCGTCTGCATCATCACGCTGTACATCCTGTCCATTCCGCGCTACATCCTGCTGGACGACGCGGCGCTCGAGATCCATTGCATCGTCGACCTGACGCGGATTCACATCGAGGATATCGAACTGATCCGGCGGATCGAACGCAGCGAATTCCGCCGGCTGTGGCCGTTGCTCGGCAGCTACGGGTTCTGGGGATATTACGGCTACTATTTCAGCTTCCGGGAGTGGACGCTGTACAAGGTCTATGCGGCGGAGCGGAACAACCTGGTGCTGATCGAGGATATTTACGAGGATACCTACATCGTCAGTTGCGACGACCCGGATGGGCTGATCGCTTTCGTTTCGGAAGCCCGCGACCGGAAACGGGCCGAGATACTCAGGCACACGGCCGGGCAGATCGCGAAATGACCGTTCCGCAGAGCCGATAAATCCGTCGGGAACGGGGACTCTTTTTGATAAATTGATTATCTTTGCAAAACGGGAGAATTTCCGTTTTGCGTTTTTATGCCCGTATCGAAAAGCAGGGTAATTTAATAAATATAGAGAAAATGGTATTTGACATTGAGTTGATTCGGAAAGTTTACGGCTCGTTCGCCGCCAGGGTGGAGCAGGCCCGGAAAGTGAAAGGAACGTCGCTGACGCTGGCGGAGAAAATCCTCTATGCGCACCTGTACGATACGTCGGATGCGAAAGCGTTCCGCAGAGGGGTCGATTACGTGAATTTCCGTCCGGATCGCGTGGCGATGCAGGATGCCACGGCGCAGATGGCGCTGTTGCAGTTTATGAACGCCGGCCGCGACCGTTCGGCCGTTCCGGCGTCGGTGCACTGCGACCACCTGATTCAGGCCGACCGGGGGGCCGCTTCCGATGTGTCTACCGCCAACGATTCGAACCGCGAGGTGTACGATTTTCTCAAAAGCGTGGCCAACCGCTACGGGCTCGGTTTCTGGAAAGCCGGGGCCGGTATCATTCATCAGGTCGTGTTGGAAAACTACGCTTTTCCGGGCGGCATGATGATCGGGACGGATTCGCATACGCCGAACGCCGGCGGGCTCGGCATGGTAGCTATCGGCGTCGGCGGGGCCGATGCGGTGGACGTGATGGCAGGGATGCCGTGGGAGCTGAAAATGCCGAAGATCATCGGCGTGAAACTGACCGGGCGGCTCAGCGGCTGGGCTTCGCCGAAAGACGTGATCCTGAAACTGGCCGGGATACTGACCGTCAAGGGCGGAACCAATGCGATTCTGGAATATTTCGGCGACGGGGCGGCTTCGCTGTCTGCGACCGGCAAGGCGACGATCTGCAATATGGGCGCCGAGGTGGGGGCCACCACTTCGCTGTTCGCCTATGACGAGTCGATGGCGCGCTACCTGCGCGCTACCGGACGCGAAGAAGTGGCCGCGCTGGCCGACGGCATAGCCGGTTCGCTGCGCGCCGACGCCGAAACGGCCGCCGAGCCGGAAAAATATTACGACCGGGTGATCGAAATCGACCTGTCGTCGTTGGAACCCTATATCAACGGGCCTTTTACGCCCGATGCCGCGCATACGATCTCCGAATTCGGCGCTTGGGTGCGCGAAAAAGGGATCCCGCAGCGGATGGAAGTCGGCTTGATCGGATCGTGTACGAACTCTTCGTACCAGGATCTGAGCCGCGCCGCTTCGGTGGCGCGTCAAGCGGCCGCCAAAAAGCTGGAGACGAAAGCGAAGCTGCTGATCAATCCGGGTTCGGAGCAGGTGCGCTATACGGCCGAACGCGACGGAATCTTGCAGTCGCTGCTTGAGGCGGGCGGCACCGTGATGGCCAATGCTTGCGGTCCGTGCATCGGGCAGTGGGCGCGGCACGAGCTGGACAACACGCGTCCGAACTCGATCGTGACGTCGTTCAACCGAAACTTTGCGAAGCGGGCCGACGGCAATCCGAATACGCACGCTTTCGTGGCTTCGCCCGAACTGGTGATGGCGCTGACCATCGCCGGCGACCTGACGTTCAATCCGATGAAGGACACGCTGCAAAACGCTGCCGGACAGTCCGTGATGCTCGACGAACCGAAAGGGGACGAGTTGCCCGCCTCCGGGTTCGACGTGAAAGACAACGGGTACGTCGCGCCCGATCCGCACGCTTCCGGCGAGGTGGCGATCGCCGCCGGTTCGAATCGCCTGCAACGGCTGGAGCCTTTTGCCGCGTGGGACGGGAATGACTTTACCGATTTGCGGCTGCTGATCAAGGCGTCCGGCAAGTGCACGACCGACCATATCTCGATGGCGGGGCCGTGGCTGCGCTTCCGGGGACACCTCGAAAACATTTCGGACAACCTGCTGATGGGAGCTGTCAATAAATTCAACGGACAGACCAATTCGGTGCTCAATACGCTGGACGGCAGTTACGACGGCGTGTCGTCTGTGGCCAAAAAGTATAAGGCGAAGGGGATCGGTTCGATCGTCGTGGCCGAGGAGAACTACGGCGAGGGATCGTCGCGCGAACATGCCGCGCTCGAACCGCGCTTCCTGAATGTGAAGGTCGTGCTTGTCAAGTCGTTCGCGCGAATCCATGAAACGAACCTGAAAAAACAGGGTATGCTGGCGCTGACGTTCGCCGATCCGGCCGATTACGACCGCATCCGCGAGGACGACCGGATCGAAGTGACCGGCCTGAAAACGTTTGCGCCGGGCAGCCGGATGACCGTTACGCTGCGCCACAGCGACGGAACGTCCGAGTCGTTCGAAGCCAATCATACTTACAACGAACAGCAAATCAAGTGGTTCAAGGCGGGAGCCGCATTGAACTGCTAACGAATTGCAGCGGTATTTTCCGGCCGGACGGCACGGATCGTCCGTCCGGAATTCCCTGAAAATTCGAAAATATCACGGGTTTCAGGTGCAAAATATTGTTTTTTCAACGGAAAGCGTTATCTTTGCCCTCCCAAAGTGCAGGAATCTCTTGCGAGGACGTAGGGGCCCGCAATATTCCCACTATAAATTTAATTGAAAAGAGATGGATAATTTAATCAAGATCGCCCAGGATTCGATGTGGGTGAAGCCGGAAGTTCCCTCGTTCAAAAGCGGCGACACGATTACCGTGACCTACAAGATTGTCGAGGGTAACAAGGAACGTCTCCAGAGTTTCCGCGGCACGGTCATTCAGATCAAGGGCAGCGGTATTACGAAGATGTTCACGATTCGTAAAATTTCGGACGGTATTGGCGTGGAACGTATTTTTCCGGTTTACTCGCCGCATATCGACCGTATCGAGGTGAATAAAGTGGGTGTCGTTCGCCGTGCGCGTATTTACTACCTGCGCGAACTGACCGGTAAAAAAGCCCGTATCAAAGAGAAGAAAAGAGTGGTGGCCAAATAGTCCGGATAGCTTTTCGGATACGAAAGATTCTATACGACGGGGAACCAGCAGGCTGGTTCCCCGTTTTGTCGTTCCCGTCCCCGCCGGGCGGATAGTTGTTTTCGGCAGCCGGGACAGGACGCTTCGCCGGCGGCGGGGACGGTTAATCTGAAAATTTTGTATATTTACAAAATATTCGAACTCCGTTCCACTGTTAAACGGCTATTCTGCAATGGTTAAAGAGATACTGCTGATCATATCCGTCATCCTGCAAATCATTGCGGCGATCGTCGCTATCGGGCTGACGCGCCGTACCAAATACAACCTGTCGTGGATGTTGTTTACGGTCGCGCTGACCTGCATGGCGTTTCTGCGTCTCGGGGAGTACGTTCAGATCACCGATCTGAAGGAGTGGCGGTTGCCGTCGGAGTTCTTTATCTGGACAGGGATCGTTACTTCGCTCTGTTTCGCGGTCGGGATGCTCCTGGTGCAGAAAATTTTCAATTACATCGCCCGTGCCGAGCGTCAGCGGCGGATCAGCGAACGGCGGATACTGAACACCGTGTTACGTACCGAGGAAAAAGAGCGGCAGCGTTTTTCGAAAGATCTGCACGACGGATTGGGGCCGTTGCTTTCGTCCGCAAAGATGTCTATTTCGGCGCTTTCGTCCGGCGATACGGATGAACGCAACCGCGAGATACTGCGCAATGCCAACTACGTGATCGACGAAGCGATCCGCAGCCTGCGCGAGATCTCGGTCAATCTCAGCCCGCATATCCTGAACGATTTCGGATTATCGCGGGCGATCTCGAATTTCATCAATAGGCTGCCGCGCGGCGCGATGCGGATCAATTTTTCGACGAACCTGCGGACGGAACGTTTCGATATGGATATCGAAGTGATCCTGTACCGGATCGTGTGCGAGTTGATTAACAACAGCCTGAAACACTCCGGGGCCTCGGTAGCTACCGTTTCGCTGGTTTACGCCGACGGCGTGCTGCGGCTCGATTACCGCGATAACGGATGCGGGTTCGACGTAGCGAAGGTCGAACAGAAAGGAATGGGAATCGCTAACATTCAGTCTCGGGTCAGTTCGCTGAAAGGCGATTTCGCGTTGAAAAGCACGCCCGGCCGCGGAATGAATGCGGTGGTCGAGGTGCATGTGTAAAAAAGGACGGTTATGGAAAGAACTTGTAAAATAGTGTTGGCGGACGATCATACGCTGTTCCGCAACGGACTCAAGACGTTGTTGTCGGGCATCCGGAGTTTCGAAGTGACCGGCGAGGCTTCCGACGGTTGCGAGTTGCTCGAACTGCTGGGGCGCGAAACGCCGGACGTCGTGCTGTTGGATATCGAGATGCCGAAAATGAACGGCATCGTGGCCGCCGAAGAAGCGCTGAAACGTTGGCCCGACCTGCGGATTATCACGCTCTCGATGTACGGCGACGAGGATTACTATTTCAAAATGGTGTCGCTCGGCGTGAAAGGTTTTATTCTGAAAAATTCAGAAATCAAGGACGTCGTAGCCGCGATCGAAACGGTGGTTGACGGAGGAAGTTTTTTCTCGCAGGAGCTGTTGTTCAATCTGGTAAGCAACCTCAAATCGACTCCGTCGTCGGTGCCGGAGGATAGTCCCGAACAGCTTTCGCAACGCGAGTCGGAGATCCTGCTGCACATCTGCCGCGGCGAGTCGAACAACGAGATCGCCGATGCGCTGTTTATTTCGAAACGCACTGTCGATAAGCACCGGTCGAACATCCTGGCTAAAACCGGATGCCGGAATACGGCGAACCTGGTCGTCTATGCGATCAAGCACAACCTGGTGGAGATATGAAACGAAACACTCCCGGAACGCGTTACGAACGGTTCCGGGAGTGTCGTATAACGGGGACGGCGTTTAGAACTTGAGTCCCGCCGACAGGGTGATCGTGTTGCGGTTCTGCTTGGTATCGACGGCTCCCGACTGGATGGTGTATTTATCTTTATCGTCGTAGAAGTAGAACATCTGGTAGGGAGCGTATTTGTACGCGGTGTAAATATAGGTCGCGTCCAGGTAGAAATTCTGGAAACGGAATCCCAAGCCGGCCGAATAGTTCTCGTAAGAACGGACGTTCGCCTGGTTGATGAAGGCGTCCTTCGTCCGGATGCACTCCCCGTAATTGGCATAGCCGACCCGCACGTAGAAGTTTTTCAGCGGAGTCGCCTCGACGCCCACCCGGAAATTGTTCGCCGGCTGAAAGAACGACTTGATGTCCTGGTTGAGATCCTGTTCAAATTCCCAGTTGTTTCCGTTCATGTTTCGGATCTTCATGTTGTCGTACCATACCCGTTCGTAATCGGCCGTGATCAGCCCTACGCCCGGGAGCGTGAACGAAATACCCGTGAGCAGCCGCGTGGGGGTGTTGATGTTGTACTGGTTGGGGGCGTACGGGCTCTCCTGCCAGTTTTGCTGGGTGTTGAATTCCGCCGACATGTATTCGGTGTACTCCTCGTTCATGCTGACGTAGGTCGGCGTATGGACGGCCACGCCGATCCGCAGGTTGTCGACCGGACGGAGGATGGCCCCGAACTTGAAATTCACGCCGGTGCCGTCCTGACGCAGCGTCCGGATGTAATTCAGGCGATTCAGCGGCAGCGTATTGTTGCTGTAAGTTTCGCTGTAATTGTTTTCGTTCCGGAAGTAAATATCCTGAATCCCGACCGTAAACCCGAGGTAGAGGATATTCTGGAAGTTGAATCCGCCGGAGATGTCGTATTCGCCGATACTTCCCTTGTTGATGTTGTACAGCGACGGGTTGATCCGCGCGTCTTTCGAAAGGTTGTTCCACGGGGCGTAATAGTTGTCGCCTACCGGGTCGAGCACATAGGTGTTGTAGGCCAGAATTCCACCCCATTGTCCGATAGCGAGGCTCTGGAACGGGCTAATCGGGTCTTCGGGAGTCATTCGCAGCGTCGATTCGCTGACTCCGCGGATATCTTCCGCGAATACTTCGGTCATCGACTGTCCGATCCCTTGTCCGTAAGCCGCCGACGTGGTATTGAAATCGGCCAGTTTCGTATAACCTACGCCCAGCGTGAAGCTGGTCAGCGCGCCTGTTCCCTGGTAGAGGTTCAGCGCAGCCCCGACATTGCCCAGCGAAAACCGGGTGCGCGAATAGTCGTTGCTCCGTCCCTGAAAGCCGCTTTCCATGTTACTCCAGGTCAGCGACGGCGATATGCCGACTTCCGATCCCCGGTAGATTCCCAGACCTGCCGGATTGATGTTCATCGAAGAGAGATCCGCGCCGAGCGATGTGAAAGCTCCGCCGAGCGCCGCGCTGCGTGCCGTTCCGAATGAATAGTTGTACTGGGATAGATTCAGTAGGTCGCCCGGAGTCTGGGCGGTCGCCGTTGCGAACGGAAGCGCCGCGATGACGCATAGCGTGACGAATTTGTTTTTTTTCATAATTCGTTCTTTGATTAATTCGATGTTGAGTTTCGTGTTCGAGGTTTGTCGTTGCCGGAAGCCGGCCGAAGATTATCTCCGATAGCTTGCGCCGCCGCCCGACGATTGTCCGCCGCCGGTGTATCCTCCTCCTCCGCCCCGGTAGCCGGACCCGGTGCTCGGCGAGTAGCTGCTGCCCGAAGAGGGAGCGGTGCTTCCGCGCCGGTACGACGATCCCGAATTGTTGTTAACCGACGGGCTTACGGTGGTAGTCGGCCCCGATGCGGTTCCGCCGCGCCGGTAGGACGAACTGCCCGAAGACGTTCCCGAACCGGTGCTGCCGATCGAACTGCCGCTCGAGGTCGTACCGCCCCGGCGGTACGACGAGCCGCCGTTCAGCGACGAGCCGGTAGTCGTTCCGGGCCGGTAGGTCGATGAAGTGGTTCCTCCCCGGCGGTAGCTGGGTCCCGACGACCCCCGCCCTGCGGAAGATACCGTGCCGCCCGTTCCGGTTCTCGGACGGTTCCAAACCGTGTTCTTATTATTGTATTTAGGGTAATAATCGTATCCCCAGTGATGATGCGGGCCGTACCATCCTCCGTAATAGGGCGGATACCAGCCGCCGTACCATCCTCCGTACCAGCCGTTCCAACTGTTCCATCCCCAATTCCATCCCCAGTTCCAGCTGTTATAAGGGTAGTATCCCGAATACCAACTCCACGACGGGCTCCATCCCCACCACCACGGGCTGCTCCAGTTCCATGCGGGGGAGCTCCATCCCCACAGTCCGAGATTGATGTTTACGTTGGCTGTTCCCCAGTCGCCGTACAAGGAGGGGGCGTATTTGGGTTCTACGAGCACTTGGTCGCCGAGGACCGTCACGTCGTAATAGGCCGGATCGTAGGCGGAGGCATAGCGTCCCGAGGTGTTGGCATTTTCGTTTTGGACGTCGCTCTGCCTGTCGTCGCTCAGCGAACCGAGACTTTTCAGACGGCTTGCGTAAGAATCTCCGCCGTAACCGCCCGCGATCAAGCTGCTGCGCGATTCGTCCTCTTGTCGGTCGTTCAGTTCGGATACGGCCCGGGCCACTTCCTCGCGGCGGGCCCGTTCGGCCTCTTCCGCGGCGCGCTGCGCTTCCTGCTGCCGGATGAGACGCTGCTGCTTCTCGGCGGCGATCGCTTTCCGGTTGTGCGTTACGTATAAATCGTCGGTGGCAGCGGATGAAGTGCTCGAATAGACGGTTGCACTGCATCCTCCCAGCAGCGTGGCAACGACCACGCTGCCCAATACGGTTATTAATTTTCGGCTTTTCATGGCACTCTATTTTTTCTGTTTCGCGGAATGGCGGCCTTTTCGCCGCCGCCGCATTCCATCATATATAGGTATAACGAAAATTATACCCGAAAGTTATTGCTCCGGAAATAAATTTCACGGTTCCGGAGGGCGCGCGCGCCGTTTTTAAAAGATGCATCTGCGCCCTCCGAACGTTGCGTGGCGCGGGTCGAATGTTTTTCCTTTTTCCAGGGAAAAACCGATCCGGCCTCGTTGCCAAAGATATTCAATTTTTACGATTTTTGGAAAAATACTATACCTTTGTAAATTCACAAACCGAAGTATTTTAAGACTGAAAAGTAGTTTGATATGGCAAAAGAGCTGAAAGAGTTGACATCACGGGACGAAAACTATTCGCAGTGGTATAACGATCTGGTGGTAAAAGCGGGACTGGCCGAGAATTCGGCGGTTCGCGGATGTATGGTGATCAAACCGTACGGTTATGCGATCTGGGAAAAGATGCAGCGTGCGCTGGATCAGATGTTCAAAGATACCGGGCATGAAAACGCTTATTTCCCGCTGTTTATCCCGAAGTCGTTTTTCAGCAAGGAGGCGCATCATGTCGAGGGGTTTGCCAAGGAGTGCGCCGTGGTGACCCATTACCGGCTGAAGAACGATCCCGACGGCAAGGGCGTGATCGTCGATCCCGATGCCAGGCTCGAGGAGGAGCTGATCGTCCGCCCGACCTCCGAGACCATTATCTGGAATACCTATAAAAATTGGATTCAGTCGTACCGCGACCTGCCGATTCTTTGCAACCAGTGGGCTAACGTGGTGCGTTGGGAGATGCGTACGCGCCTGTTCCTGCGGACGGCCGAGTTCCTGTGGCAGGAGGGGCATACGGCGCACGAAACCCGGGAGGAAGCGATGGCCGAAGCGAAAAAAATGATCGGCGTCTACAAGGAATTTGCCGAAAAGTGGATGGGGCTGCCGGTGATCGTGGGGCACAAGAGCGACAGCGAACGTTTCGCCGGGGCCGACGACACGCTGACGATCGAGGCGCTGATGCAGGACGGGAAAGCGCTGCAAAGCGGAACGTCGCACTTCCTCGGACAGAATTTCGCAAAAGCGTTCGACGTGCAGTTTACCAATAAGGAGGGTAAGCTCGATTATGTGTGGGCGACCTCGTGGGGCGTTTCGACCCGTTTGATGGGGGCCCTGATCATGGCGCACTCCGACAATAACGGGCTCGTGCTGCCGCCGAAACTGGCTCCGATACAGGTCGTGATGATCCCTATTTACAAAGGCTCCGAAGAGCTGGCGCAGATATTGGCCCGGCTGGACGAGATTGCCGCCGAACTGAAAAAACGGGGAATCAGCGTTAAAATCGATGCGCGGGACAATGTCCGCACCGGTTTCAAATTCGCGGAATACGAGTTGAAAGGCGTCCCCGTTCGCCTGGCGATGGGGCCGCGCGACTTTGCCGGCGGTACGATCGAACTGGTTCGCCGCGATACGCTCGAAAAAGCGACCGTTCCGCAACAAGGGCTGGAAGATGCCGTCGAACGGCTTCTTGGCGAGATACAGCAGAATATTTATGATAAAGCGCTGAAATTCCGCGACGGTATGATTACGCGGGTCGACACGTACGACGAGTTCAAACGGGTGCTCGACGACAAAGGCGGCTTTATCCTGGCCCATTGGGACGGTTCGCCCGAAACGGAAGAGCGCATCAAGAACGAGACGAAAGCGACGATCCGGTGCATTCCGGTCGACGCCCCCGCCGAAGAGGGAGTCTGCATCGTCAGCGGAAAGCCTTCGCACCGCCGCGTCCTTTTTGCCAGGAGTTATTGATGTTTCTCTCTTTTAGATGAATAAGGCCTCTGTAAAAACAGAGGCCTTATTCATGGATGAGGGAATAATTGTTGTTTCAATGAAGATTCCTTAAATGTTCTTTTGGGTGCAGTGCAACGGTTTGTCAATTGTTTTGGTTAACTGTAAAGAAACGGTCGAGAATTCCCTGCAAGTAAAGACTGGTGACCGATGGAAGTGCTTTTTCTGGAATGAAAACAGCACTCATTGTCATATCCGGATTAAGAACAAAACAATAGGGTGTATTTAATTCGTCTAATTTGGATACTTCCGTTATGCTGTAACAAGGCCATCTTTCGATATTGTAGGATCTGCTGTTTTTCTTGAACAAGTGAAAATCCGGATATTCAGTCATGATAACGGGTGCTTTGCAAAACTTATCATTCGACTAAATGCAAATGTTATAAATATTGTAAAGGTAATAGTTCGATTAATATAATGTCTATATACACCTTAAGATATTAAAGGAACGAAACTGCCTGTCTGATTTGTATTGCCAGATGTTTGATCGATTCCGATTAAGTATTTATCGGTTGGAGATTGAATATTCCAATGATCTCTATTGACGATTCGCTTTAAAAGAATGCAGACCTTTGAGAAAGAATGAAATTTAAAAAAGATGAATATTTGAAGGATTGATAATTGTAGTTAATATACAATAATACAGATTTTTATATGTATTGAAATGGACGGATGAGATGAATGCATGAATAAAAAAACAAAAAAAAGATCGGATAAAATTTGCAGGATAAAAAAAAGTCTCTACATTTGCACCCGCTAAACGAAAGTAAAGCAGTTCTTTCAAAAGGTTGTCGAAAATAAAATTTGCAAATTTTGCAAAGAAACATTTGGAAATTTAAAAATCCGCCGTATCTTTGCAGTCCGATTCGCTCTTAAAATCAGAGCGATTTTTTTAGCGGTCTTTGCGAACTTTTCGCAACATGAAACAGGTTCTTTGAATTATTGGTAATATTTGAGAAAAACAAGTAAATGTAGTATTTATCAATTCCTAAATTATTTCAGGAAATTCAAGTAGTCAGGACTCTAATGATTTAAATTTTTTACAATGGAGAGTTTGATCCTGGCTCAGGATAAACGCTAGCGGCAGGCCTAACACATGCAAGTCGAGGGGCAGCAGGGAAGTAGCTTGCTACTTCTGCTGGCGACCGGCGCACGGGTGCGTAACGCGTATGCAACCTACCTTTAACAGGGGGA